>Ga0194119_10001008_pt1 | contig 52502 bp, 56 predicted proteins | sample TA2MahC100mmetaG_FD_148620 | JGI IMG/M metagenome (GOLD analysis project Ga0194119, IMG submission 148620) | Freshwater microbial communities from Lake Tanganyika, Tanzania - TA2015018 Mahale Deep Cast 100m | ecosystem: Environmental > Aquatic > Freshwater > Lake | place: Tanzania: Lake... | reverse complement strand
GTTAGGATTGTTAGGATTGTTAGGATTGTTAGGATTGTTAGGATTGTTAGGATTGTTAGGATTGTTAGGATTGTTAGGATTGTTAGGATTGTTAGGATTGTTAGGATTGTTAGGATTGTTAGGATTGCTAGGAACGTTAGGACTGTCTAATTTATTTTCTGAATGTTGAACAATCTTTGGATTGATAGTGATAGGTTGTTCGTCATTGACAGACTTGATATCTTTGGTTTGGTTAATTATTTTGTCCGCCTCTTGTTTCAGATGTTCAATTTGCTTTTCCGTGGTTTCTATGATTTTCGACTCGACTATCGCTTCAAATAATTGCACACCAGTTAAATAATCTTGTTCGCATTTCACGTATAATTGCACGATATATTTTCTGGTTTTTTCAATTGCTTTTTGCAAGGTATCATCCTTCAAGGTTGGATTGATGCGTATCACTCGTTTTCCAGAATAGGGATCATTCACATAAGTAAATAAATCGTTGATGACATCTAATAATTTCGACTGATTTTCAGACGCGCTTTGGATCATTTTTTGAATATTGTTTGCGTATTGAATAAACAACGCGTCTTTCTTATGGACGGTATATTTATTTTTCAAGGTGGCATTTTGACATCCTGGATTTTTATTATAATCACGAAGTTTGATATCAGCAAAGGTTTTTATAGAGTCTGGCATCTCATCATTACCTGTGAATGTGGTATAAAAGAGTTTTAAATCTTTCCGAAATTGCTTTTCGGTTTCCTTACTCATGCCAGTGAATAATCCGGTTGAATAGTCATATTGATCATCTAAATACAAACGCATCAATTCAGGCATTCCTGGTTCATCTGCAAGTGTTTTTTCCATACCATTTAGACCATTATTCATGTCACATATTTTGGGTTGAATATCCATTGTATCAGTATTAGGTATAGAATTCGAATTCGAATTAGATGGTCCCTTTTTCAAGGCACGAATTCGATTATCGCAGATGTTCAATTTATACAAGGTTCGTTTCGTTCCTTTCGGAATGGTATCCTTTTGAAGAAGACTCGTTTTCACGGTTGTGCCGGTCGAATCTTTATATGTGTATACCGGATTGATTGTCATGACAATGGCAGCAAATATATGAGCGATCTTGACATAAAATTTGGCAATTCCGATGCATACACGTTTTTTTCGAATACTTTTTTGCGCATCATTCGAGACGTCCATGCTGTCCAACTTATCTTTATTGATGAAAATCAGTTTATCAGTCTTCATTTTATTCACTTCAGCACCATTTTTAATTCTCTGTTCCAAAAAGGTGACATCCATATCTGTAAAATATCGATCAATTATATCCGACGTCAACACAACCAATTTATCGCAATATGCCTTGTCTGATAGTTTGCTTAAACTCTTAAAGTCCATGGTTAAGATATAATACGTGGCAATGTAATCGATAATATCATAAAAGTTATCAAAGTTTTTTTGTGATTGTTGTAAGGATGATGTAGAACTGCCCATATATTATAGAAACTTATAATTTTTAACCACTTTTACTAAAGAAATACCAAACAATAAATATTATCCCCTTTCCTATAAAATAAAATTGAATCCATATAATTTTATCTTTAAGAAAGTAATAAAGAGTGATGAGTAAAGACAAGAGTCAAAAACGAAAAAGCAATACTATTAATAAAGCAGAATTATGGAAAATCGTTGATGCCGAATTGGATACTGAAAAAAAACCGATTCCTTTAGAATGTATGTATGGATCTGGAAATCGCGAGTTTTGCGAACGATGTGAAAGCATATTAGCATTTTCAGATGAAGGGTTTTTAACATGCACCAATAATAAATGTGGCATCATATATAGAGATTTATTAGATCAAAGTGCTGAATGGAGATATTATGGAGCGGATGATAACCAAAATTCAGATCCTACCAGATGTGGTATGCCCATCAATCCTTTATTAGAAGAGTCGTCGTATGGTTGTAAGGTGTTATGTATTGGCAAAATGAGTTATGAAATGCAAACGATTTGCAGATATGCCAAATGGCAGTCTATGCCTTATAGAGAAAAATCCCAATATGACGAATTTCAGATTATTACCACCATGGCACAAAATGCAGGCATTCCTAAAATGATTATTGATGATGCCATTCTCTATCATAAAAAGATTTCCAGTTCAGATCAGTCTTTTCGAGGAGATAATAGAGATGGGATCATTGCCGCATCCATTTATATTGCTTGTCGAATTCATAATTATCCCAGAACGGCCAAGGAAATCGCCGCCATATTTCATTTAGATGCAACCAGTGCAACTCGTGGATGTAAAAACGCATTGGCGATTATCAATAATTTAGAAAAAGATATGACCAACAAAGATAAAACCAATCTGGGAAAAACAAAACCGGAGGCGTTTATAGAGAGATATTGTAGTAAGTTGAATATCAATACAGAACTCACTAAATTATGTCAATTCATTTCGATGAAGATTGAAAAGATGGATATTATGCCAGAAAATACACCGCCGTCTATTGCAGCAGGAGTCGTCTATTTCGTCTCTCAATTGTGTAAACTGAATATTAGTAAGAAGGATGTGAAAAATGTCAGCGAGATTAGCGAAGTGACTATTAATAAATGCTATAAAAAGTTGGAGAAAATCGCAGAAGAAGAAAATATAATTCCTGCCGCCATTATTAAAAAATATTCCATTCTTTAAATAAAGAAAAATAAGACAAACTCAGTTATAACTATATGTTTCAAGTAATTTGATAGTGAAAATATAATATTATATTACTTTATATGTCCCAGCTTTCTGATTTAGAAAAATTAAAAAAAGACGTTGAAAACATAAAAAAATATTTGATTTATGACTCTATTAGATTACATACTATATATAGCGATACTGTAGGTTATGATTGGGATGTATGTAGAGAGAACTTAGAACATTACTATTCTATCTTACATAGTGCCCAAAATGACTTATTTGCAGGCATCGAGAATGAATATTATCAGGATTTGCTAAATGTGTCACCAGACACATCACCTGGTTTAAACGAAATAAACCAGTTAATTAAAAGAATAAGACAAGAAAGAAAACGTGAGTTTGGTGAAAAAAAAATGATGAGACAAGAAGACATTTCAGTTTCAAAGGGAGGAAAAACTCGTAAAAACAGAAAACCAAGAAAATAATTATAACATGTTTAATTGAAGTTGTTTTTTATAGACAGTTTGTCTCATTTTTCTTTTTGGTTGGTGTAATAAGTTTAAGTATAAAAATATAAATAGGAATAGTATATTATAGTATGTCTGATGAACCGTTTATTCCCAAACGAATCTTTATCGTTCCATACAGAAACAGAGTTCAGCATAAATTTTTTTTCTGTAAATACATGAGTTTTCTATTAGAAGATAAGAACGATTACGAAATCTTTTTCTCTCATCAATGCGACGCCAGGACATTTAACCGAGGCGCCATCAAAAACATCGGATTTATTGCCGCCAGAAATAAATATCCAGAACATTATAAAGACATTACCTTTATTTTCAATGATGTGGATACCATTCCATTCAATAAAATATTCGATTATGAAACCACACATGGTGTAGTGAAACATTATTATGGATTCAAGTATGCATTGGGTGGAATTGTCGTGATGAAGGGCGCCGATTTCGAGAGAACCAATGGATTTCCGTGTTTTTGGGGATGGGGAATGGAAGATAACGTCTTACAAAAACGGTGTGAGCGTCTTGGCATACAAATCGATCGAAGTGTATTCTATAAAATTGGTAGTCCGGAAATCCTGCAATTATTTGATGGAATATCCAGAATTATTTCGAAAAAGGATCCATGGAGGGGGGAATATGATAATGGTGTCGATGGATTGAGAACCATCAGTCAATTGAAATATACCATCGACGAAAAATCGGAAAATCCAAATGATAACATTTTTATGGTGCATAATGATAAGATCAAAGTAATCAATGTGCAGACCTTTTTAACACATATTCCGTTTGGCGCAGAAGAATATTATCAATATGATTTAAGGGAACCTAAACGTAAAATCATCAATCCGGATAAAATAAAGGAGACGAAGAAATCGGTGGTCACAACTACGGACTGGACGAATATTCCTTATTATCCCACCACCAAAGAACGGAGAGAAAATGTGGTCAAATATTTAATGAAAATGGGGCGTCCTGTCCCTGCAGAATTATTGAAACAAATTCAAGAAGATCGTGTGCATGAAATTGAAACGGATGTGTATAATAAAACGAATCATATGGAAGACGACGATGATTGTGATAATGATCCCCATATTCCGAATCAACCCACTCTATATCAACCATATATTCAAAATCGACACATATCTAAAATGCCAATACATCCACCTCCACCACCAAATAAATTTTCACATCCGCCAAACAAATTTTCACAACCGCCAAATAAATTTTCACCTCAATACGCATCCTATATTGGCGCCAAACCACGTGCTCAGGCAAGTGCAAAGGTTCGATTGGGTGGAGTGTATCATTAAATAAGTTTCAAATGAAAAAATTGAACCAACTATTTTACACCTTTTTACATTTCAAATGCCGATTACCGATTATACTAAATATTTAAATGTTGTATTATATCTGTCTCTTTCACTCAACTCTGTTCTTTTTCCTAAAAATTTAAAATATTTCTTTGCTAAAGAATATTGTTTTGGTTTTTTACTCTGTAATACTTTTAACCGAACATATAAAATCATTCCTACTTGCCATATACGCTTATGTGTATATTTTTTATTTTTATATAATTTTTCTAATTTATCAATTGTATTTTTTACATCTTCTAAGGTTGTATATTTTATATTTATTGTATCTTTTGGGTTTTTATCAATATACACATCAAAAGATTTTTTAGGATTATTTGGATTATATAAAAATTGTTTTTTTGTTTTATTTTTGTAGGTTTTCTTATTTATTTTTTTTGTGTTATTATTCATAAAATATATTGATATTTTATTCAATAAAATTCGGCATTTGAAATGAAAAAAGGTGTAATAAAAATATATGCAAGAAAGAGAGAGAGAAAAGAAATGTCGTATGTTCAAGTTCAATTTGAGGTTGCATTATATCCAGAAGGTCTAAAGAATGTTAAATCCAGACTCGCAATGAGTCAAGAAGAATATGATGAAGATGAAGAAGATGAATATGCATTACAAGAAAATCTATTTAAACAATATATTTGCACGGATGAACCGTCTAAATATATTCTGGAAGAATTGAAATCCATTTATTATGAGAACCATATCAGTTGTCTTCAATATAAAAAAAATGGTACATTTATGTGTAAGGTAAAGATTGATACTGAATTAGATGAATATGATGAATGTGACTATATTCATGAATTATTATGGCCGGCGGATATCCATGACATGGGCATCTTATTTATTCAAGATAAACATTATTTGATAGATTTAGATATAAGAAGATGAATGTGAAAATGAAGAAGAAACTGAAGATGAAGAATAAATAAGATACAAAACATATTATAGCAAATATAAGAATATATAACTATTTATGCCATACATAGACCATTTCAGTATGATTGTTTTGTCGTTTTGATTTTTTTAATGGAAAGGTTTCATGTGCATCTCCCAGCAAAGGTTGTAATACAGTATCATATACTTCTCTACAAATATTGATGATATAATGTCCGCCAGGTTGTAAATGGGTATAAGTATTTAAAAAAACCGGTCTATAAAACTGTTCATCCATTTCTTGTTTGGATCGATAAGCGACATTATTTGCATATTTTTCCAAGAAGTAATAAGGAGGAGATGAAAATACGGTATCATATTCCATCTTGGAATAATCGACCAGTGCAGCATTCTCAAATTGAATATGCAATGAAGTTGGTGATTTTGTCTGTAAATAAGCAATCATTTGAGCATAAGGTTCCTTCAAATCCGTGTTGATTTCGACGCCATACCAAGCATTTAATTGTAAGACAGATGCCGCAACGGTAGAACCGCCCCATCCTGCACAGAAATTCAATACTTTTTTGGCATTGTATCGCGTATATATTTCCATACAGTTCAATGGTCTCATAATATTGATGGCACTGATACAAATATTATAGACTTCCTTCAACACTTTATATTCATGCTTCGTATTGTTTTTGTTTTTGACTTCTTTATAATAGGTCAGCATGTTTTGGATAAAGGTTTTTTGCTGAAAGTGAGAGATATTTGCTAAAAATTCATAAAAGTTTGCATTATACTTTCCCTTTGTTTCAAGGCGTTCCACAAAGGTGAAATAATCGACAATATTGTTTCCCACTTTGGATCGTTCTGAAATGGTATGAGCATTTGAACCAATTAACTGTAAGGCATCATATTCGCGATCAATCTCGACAAGGTCAATATCTTTAATGTGTTTAGCAATTTCTCTCTTTTCTTCTTTGGAAAAGGTTTCTTGGATCATTTATAATGGGCGGAGAGATTTATTATAGAGAATATATATAATGACTAAAACAAGGACTAAAAGAATGAAACGAAAGAGTCATAAAAGTAAAAGTCATAAAAGACATATGAAAAGTTATCATAAGAGTAATAAATGGACGAAAAGACGTCATCATAAATGGCGTGGAGGAGATATTGAAAGTGGCGAGATAGAGGAATCCGATATACAAAGCAATCCATTTAATAAACCTTCTCCACAAGTGTTACAACAAATGCGTGATCGAGAAACACAAAAACTGAAAATACAAAATACGGTTGCGATCAAAAGTGCACTAACACAAAACCTTCAAAACAGAGATGCTAATTATAGTAAAATGTTGCAACTCTCTTGTAAAAATCCAGACAATTGTTTAGCATTGGGTACATATGATGAGAGCATCAAACGCTTTTTCAATGATTTCCGAAATCTTTCTTATATTGAGAAAAATAAAGTGAAACGAATAGGAACGCCATCCGCAAATGGTTTTATTATTGAATTACCATTTCATAAACTGAATTATACAGCATATACAGTATTGAAATGTTCATCGAAGGCAGAGTCGGATAATTTGTTTTATGAATATTATGTAGGAAAGTATTTCATCAATAAATATATCACAAAATTACCATCCTTTGTGGAGACATATGATTTATATGAATTTAGTTCGCCATATACTTATAACCAGATAAAAACAGCTGCTGAAACAAATGCATTATCATCAGTTGACATTGCATCTAAAATACGCAAAATCAATGCACCAGAAAATTTATTTAACTTATTCAATTATTCATGCTTGAAAAACAAGTTGCTTTGTGTATTAATTCAACATTTCGATGACTTCAAACCATTTTCAAGTGCGATTAACAATGAAAAGGATAATATAAAATACGAGTTATATAATTTGATGTATCAAGTGTATTTTCCTTTATGTGTATTAGGTATGAATTATACGCATTATGATTTACACGCAAATAATGTATTTTTATACAAACCATTCAAAGGTAAAGAGTGTATATTAATGAGATATCATCGAAACAATAAAATATATGAATTCAAAAGTGAATATATTGTGAAAATCATCGATTATGGTCGAAATTACTTTTATAATGGAAAGATCTCCACTCCACAAATCATGAAGCAAATATGTCGTGCGAAAGAATGTATACCGGATTGTGGTCAAGATGTTGGATATAGCGCTATAAAGGGTTCTATTGACGATCCCTATTTCGATTTTTACTGGATTGATCCGACCAAACCCAATATGTCGCATGATTTACGATTTATGACATATGAATTGGATGATATATTAATCCGATCAAGATTAATCAATTCCTTTACATATCAAGAAATGTATGGAACGCCTGAAGCCATGGGAGATCGTAAAAATATAAAAAGTATCTTTGATATAAGGGATTTTTTGGAATGGATTATGCCGCAATTCAATCCTTTGAAACAGGCAAAAAAATATGATGCTACATGGAAAGTTGTTGCAACCATGGACATTTATGATGATGATCGAGATTACGAATTTGTTGTCTTACCAGATAAATAAATTAAATACCACATTTATAATACATAATTTATACAATACAAAATTATTATTTTATCACTTTATTATAATTCAACATATATTGTTTAAAATTAACCACTTTATGTTCAATATCGCTATAATCTTCTCTCTGAACGACCGAAGGAGGAATTAATAAAAACCATTTATCGACCATTTGCAGTTGCAACCAATATTTATCAATGGCATAGGTTTTTTTCTGGTCAGGATGTTTCATGAGCGATAACACGCCTTCTTTAAAATTTCGTAATAGTGTATTGTAATAATGTTTTTTCACGATATAACCGGTAGTCGTAATACAATTCATTACTTGGATACAATAGTGATTGACTGGTTTATATGGAAGCATATTATTTCCGGCAACCAATAACACATCCCATTCTCTGGAAGAGTGTAAGAAGAAATAGAGATTTTGTTGTAATATATCCACATCCACAATTTCCAAATCGTCTTCGCAAATAAACACATAATCATGATCAGACTGAATCGCCCATTCCAAGCATTTGATATGACTAAACGCGCATCCTATAGCACCGTGTTTATGTTCAACCGCGTTAAAACGTTTCACATTATGTTTATGAATACCCAATTGGGCAAGTTCTTTTTGTATTTGGGTGTTGCGGTAAGGTCGTTTTTCCAAATTGATATATATGGTCGGAATAGCACTGATGAATGCTTTTCGTTTGGAATAGGTTTCAAAGAACATAATAGATTCCTTTATAGAGTGATTGAATTCGATCAATGGTTTTTTGTTAATTTCAGGTTTGGTTCCAACAGATTCACAACATTCAGGAATACAAGAAATCTTTTGTTGAAGTTCTTGTAATGCAAAATGTAAATGGGATTTATGAGTAAGGATATGTATAGGTTCATCAATACCTGACTTGGGCATTTCATAAGTATGCAATAATATATTTAATATATAATTGGTTAAATAGATTATTTAATAACGTTTAGGTGGTAATGTATTTATCAGATGAATCGAATAAAAAAAAGATGTTGTAACATAATAAAAGAAACATTATTTATCTGTTCTATATAATTATGATTGTATTGTTTCATCAACATGGTAGTCTTGGAGCATATATAATAGGATCCAAATACGTTAATGGAGAGAAAGACAATATTATATAACATGTTGTTAAATATATTATAGAATGTAACCATATATTTAAGTACTTGTTAAAGAAGGTATTTATTATTTCTGAACAACAGAGTTAAAATCAGACATCAATGAATCTAAACTACGTTTGATAGCATCGACTTCTCTCAAGATTTTGGATTGTTCTTCTTTTGCGTCGTCAATATTATGTTTGGTCAGTTTTCCAGATTGTGTTAAATCTTGGATATATTCATCTAATAGTTGCAATGCCTTCATTTGATCTCTTTTTTGTTGAGCGATATAACGATGATATTTGGAATAATCGGTGCGAACTGACTCTAAAAAAGAATTTTGTTTGGATAACAGTTTCAGTTTCTTTTGTTTTTTTAGTAAATATTGGCGTTTGGAGTCAATGACGTCTTGAATATGCATAAATTGGTCATCCAATTCTCGAATGGGGACAATCAACTTGATCTTATATGGCATAAGTCGGTCGTCGTTGGACATACTTACAATAACCAATGATAAAAATATTTATGAAAAAAAATATAAAATCTTTGTTATATAATATTTAGGATGTCAAAAGGCGTGAGTGAACCTTTACTTGTATCTAACGATAATGCAAACGATTATAGTCGATACGTGATGTTTCCAATTAAGTATGAGGATATTTGGGGAATGTATAAGAAGCAGGTAGATTGTTTTTGGAGACCGGAAGAAATCGATTTAACGAAAGATTACAAGGATTGGGACACGTTGAATGCTGACGAAAAATATTTTATTTCCATGATATTAGCGTTTTTTGCGGCAAGTGATGGTATTGTATTGGAGAATTTAGCGGCACGATTTATGAATGAGGTACAAGCGTCAGAAGCAAGAGCGTTTTATGGATTTCAGATTGCCATGGAAAATATTCATAGTCATACATATTCGATGTTGATTGAATCCTATATCAAAGACCATGAAGAGAAGAATAAGTTATTCAATGCGATAGAGCATTATCCATGCATCAAAAAGAAGTCTGATTGGGCTCAAAAATGGATACATGATAATAGAAGTAGTTTTGCGACGAGATTGGTTGCCTTTGCATGCATCGAGGGCATCTTTTTCAGTGGAGCTTTTTGCAGTATTTATTGGTTGAAAAAAAGGGGATTAATGCCAGGTTTGACTTTTTCCAATGAATTGATATCGAGAGACGAAGCGCTTCACTGTGAATTTGCGGTATTGTTATACAGTAAATTAAAGAAGCGAATCAATGAAACGCGTATCCACGACATCATAAAAGAAGCGGTGGAAATCGAAACAGAATTTATTTGCCAAGCTTTGCCCTGTAAATTGATAGGAATGAATGCGGATTTAATGACACAATATATCAAATTCGTGGCAGATCGTTTATCGCTGCAACTGGGGTATAAGAAAATCTATAATGTCGAAAACTGTTTTCCATGGATGGAATTGATCAGTCTGGATTCCAAATCGAATTTTTTCGAAAAGCGTGTGAGCGAATATGCATTGGCGACAAAAGATAAAACCGACGATATTTTTGATTTGAAGGAGGACTTTTAACCGAAAATGCGAAAATCCGAAATTAGCGTTCCTTATCAATGAGAATATTTTTGGTGATGGTTTTAATGATTTTATCTTCTTTATCCACTTCATCTCCAATGCCACCCATGGCTTCAACGACCGTTTTATTATATTTATCGGAATATTTGGATTCGGCATATTGGCATCCAGGATATTTCTCTCTATATGCAGGGAGGAGTTTATAATTTTTGGAAGCAACCTTCTTGATAACCTTTCGAAGTTTACTATTATGTTCATCTTCTTTCTCCCACTTATTATCGTCTTTGATATAAATGGTTTCTCTCTTTTTATCCGTGCAATGAACAGGTCGTTCGGTAACATCGAGAGCCTTTAAATTGGAGGTGATGATGTTCGAGATGTTTTCCACATATCCTATTTCTCCAAATCTCTCCAAGTCGCATAATTGGACTTTGATAGATTCGACAAAATCATTGATATTCATGGCGTCTTTACACGTCTCGTTTAAGAAGAAGTGTAGATTGAATGCCTTATTGTTGGAATTTGTATAAGTGGTATTATTGGAGTTATAATTGACACCATTTTTCACCAAATTATGAATCGTATTGTGCTGGTCCATAATAATTTGTTTCATTTCTTTATTATCCTTAATCAGTTCCATAACCAATTCAGTAGTGATCTGTATACCAGGGGTTACAGATGGTTGTTGTAATCCATGGGTTACATCAGTGGATTTTAAAGAACATGTTTTTTTATGTTTCCATAATCCAGCATTGGTTTGATACTTTTTATTACAAAATGGACAATTATGGTCACTGCTTAATTTATGCTTAAGCAAATTTCCATTTATTTCCTTGTGATGGCGATCACTTCGCAAATGATTGATTAAATTGCTTTTACGTGACGTATAATAGTCACAATATTGACAACCATATTTTTTGCTTAAGTTTTGGTCTATTCCGATTTCCATGTGACTGACTGGTCTTAATTCGGTGATCATTGATACAGATTGCTCTTCTGATACAACATCACATTTTTGAACAAATAAATTCGATTTTGAATTTTGCTTAATTTGATTTCCATTGATTTCCATAATATTTCCAAAGAAAAAAATGTCCAATTTTGACCGAAAATTTTTATCGTCACAAACTGAAAAAATATTTTGAAAATGTCTGACGATAATTTTTCATTATGGTCACAAACATGGGTTTTTACATAAAATATTTTGATATTTCGATTTTGGACATTTATTTTTGTCCATTTTGGCAAAATCAAAATACTTTTAAATTGCAAAATTCGTGAAAATGTCTACGCCAAAGGCGGACCCTTTTTGGGTCGTGTTCGAGATTTCCTCTACACCTATGTAGACAAAAAACGCGACATTTTACCGTCTTTAAGTTGTTTTCGTAAAAATATATATTATATTGATAGTATCTATGTTTTCGGATTTTCGTTTTTTCGTATGACGACCGCCGGACCATGGACTCTAATATCATGCCAGATGGATTCGGTTATATCGAAGTGATAATAAATCATTTACACTTTTATTTGAATCCATTATATAATTTAATTTATCTTTGTCTTTTTCTTCAATTCCTTCTCCTTCTCTTTTTCCAATCTTTTCAATTCCTTCTCTTTCTCTTTTTTTAACCTTTTCAGATTTATTTCTTTCTCTTTTTCCAACCTTTTCAGATCTTTCTCTTTCTCTTTTTCCAACCTTTTCAGATCTTTCTCCTTTTCTTTTTCCAACCTTTTCAGATCTTTCTCCTTTTCTTTTTCCAACCTTTTCAGATCTTTCTCCTTTTCTTTTTCCAACTTCTTCAATTCTTTTTCTTTCTCTTTATCCTCCTTTTCCAAGAAAGACGCATTTTCGTAATTCCATTTCTCTCTTTTATTCTTGTTCATAGTCGATATTCTTCCAAGAATTTGCGGAAATTGAATCATGCTTTTTTTATTACAAAAAGACGTTGCACGAATCATGCTTAAAGCAATGTAAGGTTCCAATCCGAGAACTGGATCAAACAAATCCATGTCTGAAATAGCATCCGCCGTTTGTGACATATTTTGCCACTTTTGCCTTTCATCCCTCGAAATCAATTGATTGTTTATATAATTCTCCTGTATCATAAATGGATGCATATCATTTGCCAACCAATATAGATCATATTTCGAATCCATGGTTTCATCCATTGATAATAATCTGGATGTCGTTTCAAATAGATTGGTGGATTGAATGTTTTTAAAATCTGTTTTCGAACGGAATTGGAGAGAATTCAATAGAAACCTTATATCTCCATTCGATTCTTCAACCATAGACTGAATAGTTGATGGATTCATTCTGATACCTTCTTTCGCTGCAACAGAATAGAGGAATGTTGATACTTCATTATAAGAGGGTTTCACTAATGTGAAATCTTGACATAATCCCAGAATCGGTCTTATGGATTGATCATAACGATTATCGCAAATACATATAATAGGGATAATGGTTTCCTTCAATAAATAGTTTAAATGGGATATCAATCCATGGTCACATCCACTATCTATATGATTGATTACCAACAGATTATGTTTCCCATTGAATGATAGTTTGGACTTGATCAAGGGTTTGATTACAGTCTTGACAAATTCGGCATTTCTCTCATCATCCAAATCGGCATACACAATATTGAAATGGAAATGCTGCATATTCAATACCAAATCGACCAATACATCTTTCCCTATCCCACATGCTCCTGATATTAATGCTCCTTTCAGTTTTGAATGTTCCGTCCAATTGGATAACCATTGGATAAACGATTGTATAATCGGTTTATTTCCTATAAATTGGTCAATCGTTTTTGGTCGATATTTGTTAGTGAACATATATCTATTTGTTTATATAATAGATATATTTAATACACAAATAGATTTATCTTTATCTTTATCTTTATCTTTATTCTTTACAGAAACAAGTTAAAGATATATACTTATATTACTGTAACCATATCATGATCCCATACGTTATCTCAGAAGCACATCCAGATTATAAACGTCCTTTTGTCAGTCAAGAATTTGGAGTGGTGAAAGAAGAAGAGATAGATACATTTTTTTTGAAGAAAATATGCGACTTTGTATTGGAACATGCAGACATTCATTATTTGAACTGCTGTAATGACGTGGAAGATTTTTTTGAAACTTATTATAGTGAATTTTATATGGGAAATAGTCCATGGGATGCACGCGTATTTAAGAATGGTGAATGGGATCATGTTATCATATTGAATGAAACCATTTGGGAACAGATTCAATTGATGAAATTGGATGATGATATGGTGAAAAAGAACAAAGGGAACTCCTCTATGAAAATATATAAACCCCAACCACCAAATTATGATGAATATTTGATGGGATTGGATTTAGAAGAGGAAACTAATAAATATGAAGGCGATCAATATCAACGTGGTAACAATCCATGTCAAGAAACATTTGATCGTATTACAGGCGATATGCTCCAGTTTTTGGAAGAAGTATTAATTGAAAATCCATTACCGGATGAATTTGTTGAGGAATTCAAACAGTTGAGTTCGACGGATAAAATGGTGTATTTATTTCGTAATTCGTCTTCTTCCAAAAAGGAGCAATTTATGCAAAATCGCAATATGTTTAGTGATTGTATAGATATATGCATTAAAGGAGTCCAAGATGAAATGGATCATATGACTGAATTCATGCATCAAAATGATATGATAGAGGCAACCGAAGAACAAATTTCAGAAGAATTGAAACATTTGATGACGTTATATAGTCAGTTGCTCATATTGAAAGAATCCTTTAATTTATAGATACAGATATATTACAATCGACAAATAAATATATTCCTTTAAAATAAATATAAATAGATATTCATATTTATGTATATTTGATGATTACGTGTAATTTAATGGGTGGTCTTGGAAATCAATTATTCCAAATTGTCACAACAATATCGTATGCTATGAAAAGTCATAATTGGTTTAAATTTACCAATGCAAAAGTACTGGGAAAAGGTAGTAATGTAACCCTTCGAACAACTTATTGGGATACTTTTTTGGCACGGTTAAAACATTTTACAACGGATCAATTCCCACAAATGCATATCATTCGAGAGAAAGAATTTGCCTATAATGAGTTACCTGTATATGAAATGGTGAATAATAATATCATGATTACTGGATACTTTCAAAGTTACAAGTATTTTGAAGATAATTTTCCAACCATTTATAGAATGATAGGTGTCGATTCATTGAAAGAACAATTGCTAACTAAATTGAATTATACTCCAGAATTATTAACGAACACTATAAGTATGCATTTCAGGATAGGTGATTATAAACCAATTCAAGATTGTCATCCTGTATTAAAAATCGACTATTACATTCAATCATTCCAACATATTCAGTTAAAATATCCAACTATCGATTTTCAAGTGATGTATTTTTGCGAAGATGTGGATGCAGAAGAAGTAACTCAAATTATAACTCAATTACAAAAACGGTTTCCGAGATACACCTTTCTTCGTTTTGGAAAGGAATTGGAAGATTGGGAACAAATGGTATTCATGAGTTGTTGTCGTCATAATATAATTGCTAATAGTTCGTTTAGTTGGTGGGGTGCATATTTGAATCAGACAGAAGATAAAATAGTATGTTATCCTTCTGTTTGGTTTGGACCAACCTTATCAGGTCATAATACGAAGGATTTGTGTCCTAATGAATGGACGAAAATAAACTTATAATATTAAGTAATAAATTGTTAAATATAATATATTAATTTATTAATGAATAATAATAATTATGGTTTTATATTTAACGATATCATAATAGAAAATACCAAATTCATAAAAAAATCCAAAAATTTATTGGGAAAAAATAAAATCAATAATGAAATAAAATTTTATAAAAATATAATTGAAAATAATATTGAATTAAGTATACCAAAATTAATACATTATGGCGATGGAATTATAATTTTAGAATTCATAAAAAATTCATTAACGCTTACAAATGTGATAAATGAATATAATATTAATTATTATTATGAAACTATAAAGAAGTATTTGGAAAAATTGCATGAGAATAAAATTATGATTTCACAAGAAATGTTATATAATGATTTAATTATTGAAATAAAAAATAAAAATATAAATAGATTTAAAGAATATAATTGGCATAAAAACAATGATTTTAAAAAAATTAAAACAGTTAATTTTATTACAATTAAAGATATTGAATATTATATTAATAAAATATATGATAAATTAGTAAATTATTTAGGTGAAAGAAATTATTATAATTTAATTCATGGAGATACACATTTAGGTAATATTTTATTGTATGAAAACAAGTTGTATTTTATTGACCCAAGAGGTTATTTTGGAAATACAGAATTATATGGATTACGTGAATATGATTATGCAAAATTTATGTTTGGTTTATCTGGGTATAGCATATTTGATAATTTACAAATAGATGAATTAATAATAAAAAATGATAATTTAGAAATTGATTTTATTAATAAATATGAATATATTTTTGAATCAGAATTATTTGATAATATCACAAAATTGTTATGTTTAAGTATATGGTTAGGAAACAATAGTTGTTTTATTGATATAAATAAAAAAATAACTAGTTTAATGATAGCGTATTATTATTGTGAAAAATATGTAGATAAATTTTAAAATTCAGATTTAACTAATTCAATCCAATAGTCCATTTTAAGTTTATTGTAATTGAATTTTTTGCTTTTAAATTCTATCAAGGTTTTTTCTAACAAATCCTTATTTATATCACTCCATTCATCAACTAACAATATAGGTAATTCTTCATAAATAATATCTAAAAAACTTTTTTTCATAATAACAATACAACCTAAACATAACGCCTCAAAAGTTCTAATACAATCAAAACCATGACCAAATGGACTAACAACAAATGCATATTCCGCAGTTTTTAAAAACATTTTGCTTCTAGAAATAAAATTTGGTTGATAATAAATAATGTCAGATGGTATTATATTTAATAATTTACATCTCCACCCACCATATCTTTCATCCGTTATATGTAAGTTAAAATTAGCATAAATTTTAGGTATTCTTTCTGAGAAATGTTTCATATTATTTGTAATAGTTTCTAATGATGAATTTTGTTCAACAAAAGTTTGGATATTTTCACCAAAACAGGGTTGTCTAGTTAATGTCCAATAATTTAAACCATATGGAATACTAGTAAATTTATCATTATTTGGTATTGTTTTATTAATAGAAAACCAATGTTTAAAATATAAATTGTTTGTAATTTTTGTCATAAAATTTGTATCAATTTCTAATGGTAATTGTGTATCTTCCATGGCGGTTATTAAAATAAATGGCTTTCTAATTTCATCTAATAAAGGAATCATTTTATTTATATAATCCATTAAATGTAAACAATATATAATAATTCTTTCTTTTGAATTTAAATAATTCATATCAATTGTGCAATTATGATATTGCGTTAAATTTAAATCTGCTATTTCAGAAAATAATATAGGTGAATAGTACATTATATATTATAAATCAAAAAATATTGTGATTTATAACTAATCTATAACTAATTTATATTGAATATATGGAAGTTGTATATTTTTTACACCTTTGCACATTTAAAACGCCGACTTTGACGAATTAAATAATTATAAATTATCAAGATTAACAATACTTATTAATTGTAATATTTCTATTATTAAGATCCATTGCACACATATGTATAAAAAGTGCTGAATTAACTTTCTCAGGATAAGCTCTAATAATACAATTTAAAATATATGGATCATGAATTTTATATTCGTTTTTATTTAATTTTGGAAAAATATATTCGTATAATGTTTTTTGTTCGTATGGAAATTCATTCCATGGACTTGTATTTCTTAAACTCCACATTTCTTCTTCATATATTATAGCATTTTTATTTAATATTTTAACACCTGTATTTATAGGATAACACCCCCAAGGTGCTTCATGAAAAGTATGATATAAAATATTTTTATCACTTAAATCTATTAAAGTTTCTAAAGGCAAATCATGTTTATTAGGATTTACAATTACATCTGAATCAAGCCATATAAACCATTCAGCATTAGGATAAAGTTTAGAAGCCTTAGATAATGCTGCACATCTAATAAAATGCAATGAACTTGTATATGTTTCTAAAATTTCAATATCATTATAATAAAATCCATAATTATGTTTAGAAGTATATTTTTCTAATAGTTCTTTTGTTTTGATAGCAAAATAAGTGTCGGATGGCCAGTGACCTGAAACAAATACTATATTTGACATATATATAATACATTATTATTTTATTAAAGTTACATAATTATCAAATATAAAACAATCATTATTTTTAAATATTATATCATTATCATAAATGAAAACTATATTAGTTAGTTGTTTTACTGAATTATAACCAACCAAACTATCTTCAAATCCAAATATATATTTTTCATTATTGTAAAATTTTGATTTTGCCAATTCATAACATTCTTTATTTGGTTTTGGTAAATTGTAATTCTCTCTATAAATCCATTGTTTAATTTTTTTTAATAATGGCAATTTTTCCATAAAGACTTCAATTGTATTTTTATTAGTGTTGGTTACTATACAAAAATTAAAATCATTATCGATTAAATAATCTAAAAATAAATCACTATTTTTTGTAAATGTAATTTCTTCACATTTTAACAATTCTATTTTTTCTCTTTTAATTTTATTAATCATTTCTATATCATTGTTAAAAATTTCATTTAAATATTTGTCTATATTACCGTTCATTATATAATTATTCCATTCATCAAAATTCAAGAAATTAATATTATATTTGTTAAATGAACTTACATAAGCATTATAATGCGCTAAATTTGAATTTATAATAGTTCCATCTAAATCTAACATAATAAATATATCTTTTTTACTTTCAGATGTAATAGATGGATATTTGAATTTTGAAAAACAATGATTAATTGTCTCATTAAAATTGTGAAATTTATAGTCATTAATATTGAATTTATTATCTAACAATTGTGTATCATATGGTCTTGGAGCGATGCCTTCACTTGAATTATTATTAGGAATAATATTATTAATTTGAATTCCTAATGTATCACTAATTATTTTACAAACTTCGTATTTTGTAAATTTATTGTAAGGGTTGAAAAAATGATAAATCCCTATATAGTTATTTTGTATACAATTATAAATAAAACTACATAAATCTGGTATATATAATGGTCGTCTAATACAATAATTATCTTCATAGACTTTTTTTTCTCTTAAATCCATAATATTTTTTCCAATTAAGCATACAGCATTGTCATGAATTTTACTTAAAGATGAATATAAGACAGGTGTTCTAATTATGCAATATTTTTTACAATTTTTAATAACACGATATTCAGAAATAAGTTTTGACATACCATAATTTTGCAAAGGATTTTTATCACCATCTGGTAAATTAGGTTGTTTTGAACCATCAAATACATAATCTGTAGACAAATGAATAAAATTAATATCTAATTTATTACATATATATGATGTAATATGAACTAAATTAATATTAGTATGTTTAATATCATTCCAACTATTCTCACATTTATCTAATAATCTCTCGACAATACAAAATATACAACAAGTTATTTTATTTGAAATTAAAAAATCTTCTAATTTATATGGATCTGAAAAGTCAAGATAAAACATATTTTTTTTATCAATAAAATTTTTGTTATATGTTCCGATATATTCTACATTATTATCATCAAAATATTGAGACAATTCTTTACCTAATAGTCCAGATGCACCACAAACTAATATCATTTACTTAGTTTATAATAAAATCTTTATATTTGTTATAAAGTAATAAATAATGTTTTAATGTTTTTATTTAATAATATTTTGAATTATATTTGTAGTGCTTTTTCCATCAATAAAATTTAAAATCTTAATGTTTTTAAGAGTCGGATGTTTTTTCATTATATCTTCTTTTTTATAATCACCACCTTTAAACCATATATCTGGATTGACAACATTTATTATATTATCTAATTCACTTTCTAATATATCATTTGTTTCGTTATAAATTATTAAATAATCGATAAATTCATAATTAATTAACATATATATCCTATCATTTAAATTATTAATAGGTCTTTTTTCTCCTTTTAATCTTTTAATTTGTTCATCAGAACTTAAACAAACAAATAGTGTATCACAATATTTTTTACAAGATTTTAAAGTTTTAATGTGTCCTTCATGTAAAATATCAAAACAACCACTAGTTAAACCTGAATTATTAAAAGGATTACTATTAATCAAGTCAATTAATTGATTTTTTGAATATATAATTTTATTATAAAGTTTATAATCCATATTCGAAAAACATAATATTTCAATATCTTTTGACAATAAAGAATAATTTTTAGTATTATCGAGAATAGAACCAGAAGTTATTTTTTTTGATTCCGAAAATAAAAAACCTTCTAATAAAATAATACATTCATAATCGTTTTTAATTAAATCAATATCAGTGACTCTCATAATTTCTATTTTTGTATTATCAATATTATATTTATTAGGGGGTTTAAATAACATAGTTTCACACTCTTCAGGTATTCTTTCTGTAACTGATGTTTCATATTTATCCTTATCTCTATTATAAATATCTTTAATTCTTAATAAATCATTCTTATCAGTATATTCAATTTCATCAGTATATATTTCTATTTCCATCAAAACACTATTATCTACATACGAATGAATGCCATGAAATGTATTCCTAGGCACATAAATTGATTCAAATATACCGAGTTGTAAATAAGTATTAAATAAATTAATTTTAAAACTGCCTGATATAGGCATTAAAATTGTATCTTTTTTAAAATGACAATGCAATGATGTTTCTTGATCTTTATTAACAATCAGTATCCAAATTCCTATATATTTATTTTGAAATGCTAAATATTCTTTTCCCCAAGGTTTATCATTAATTTTGCCAATATAGTTTATAAATTTAGAATTCGCTCTTGTTTTGTTATAATGTTGATTGCAAATATATTGTTCTTCAATAGTGTTTTTAATATATTTCATTATGAATATATTAAATAAAATATTCAAATATTTATAACTTAATTAAGCAATTTTAATAAATTATTATTTTCTCCTAATAAACAATTTGTAAAACTATTTAAAATTTTACAATAATGGTTTCCAGTTCCATTAAACATATAAACTTGTTCATTTTTAATATATTTAAGTTTATGTAAAAATGTCCAACATCCACCAGTTGGTAATATAATAATTTGTTTACATTTTATTGCTATATCCCATATTTCTAATAAATTTCTACAACTTGGGGTATAAACTATGCCATAATCTCTATCTATAAATTTTATATTTTTATTATTTTCATATAAATTATTATAACATGATAAAATAATTTTTTTATTAATACTTAATCTATTAATTAAGTTGTTGATAGGTTCCATATTATACGGTATTGATCTCGGAATAAAATTAAATATAAAAATAGTATCATCTAAATTATCAGATAAATTGCTAACCAAATTATTATTATTCTTATTATAAATAGAATCATTATTTTTAATTAAATCTGTATAATTATTAATATAAAACTTTAAATTAAATCCATATTTATTATTCAATTTTGAAATAATATTACTATATCCTTCAATTGCTGAAGGAATATCAAATTCTCCATGGTTTAATAGAATACACCATGTATTTACAAATATAATATTATCTTCTTTAAATTTTAACAATTTTATATCCACATTTTGCATTTTATTATTTAATAGAAAAGATAAAACAGAATTATCTAATAAGTTTTCTGGTGGAGAACCATTTACTAATTTATCTGAATAACTATCTTCTATTTTACTTATTTTAAATAAATTTGGTATATTTTCAAAAAATACATCACCATTAATAGTATAATATAAAAAATTAACAGATTTATTTTGCTGACATATTATATTTAAATACAATGACATAAAATATATATCACCTATATGGTTCATATTGTAAAAACATATATTCATTTATAATTATTATTTATTTTAAATTATAAATATTTTAACTTATATTCCAATTTTTTCTTGGATTATGCCAAAATTTTTTGAAATATATATCACCATCACTTATTAAAGCCGCAACATAACTGAAACTGCTAGGAGATGTTACAAGAGCATCAGCTGCAACAAGTGCATTAAAAGTTTCAAATACATCATAATTTAAATAAAGTTTTATATTTTCATTGTTCAAAAATTCTTTAAAATTATCAATATTTCCTTGTGAATATATGTGAAATAATAAGTTTTTATCATAATGTTTTTTAGATATAATATTCATTATATTCAAGTAATAACTATTAGGTGTAGTAACTCTTTCACCTGCCATACATTTATCATGTAAATTTTCACGTCTAATATGGATAGCAACATTAAATTTATCATTGTTGAAATAATGTTTACTTTTATTACTCCAATAACATTCTTTAATAAATGCCATATGACTAGAATCACACCATAAATCAACATTATTATCTAAAAAATCTCTTATTTTATGATAAGGTATCTCAATTATATTATTATTATCAATATTAGGTATATTGTTCTTTAAATTTATTACATTTTCTGCTTTTTCTATATATTTGTCATCATTATCATAATTATGTTCTATACTTGCAAAAGGTTTATATAAAAAATTATAATTATGTAATTTACAATAAATATACGTTTGAATAATTTTTTGATATTGTGCACCAAATCCATCATACGAAGTTTGAATTGTATAATTCATATATGAAATATATAATATAAAATTTAAATTTAAACTTAAAAAATAATTATGTAAATAATTATGCATACTTTTATATTGCTTATCATGAACTGTAAAAAGTATTCGAATAAAGCGTCTATACAAAAACAAACATGGTTACCAAACATTCCATCTTATTTACCATATTATCACGTAATCGGCGACGAATCATTAGATTGCGACTATATATTTGACCACGATAATCATGCCTTATTTTTGAAAGTTGCAGATGACTATAACTCATTACCTAAAAAAGTAATTTCTGCATATAATGTTATTGTAAACACTATGAATGTTTCCTATATTTTTAAAACAGATGATGACCAAATATTACTTCATAGTCGTTTTTTCGACATACTGAAAGGACTTATTTCTAAACAACCTACTGTACATTATGGGGGATTCATAATAGACATTAAACATAATTATCTATCACAATATCATACAATTCATCCTGAATTGCCAAAAAACTTGCCCATACTTAAAACACGGTATTGTAATGGTCGATTTTATTTTCTCTCTAGGGAAGCGGTTATAAACTTGATTCAAAAACGTTCTTTGATTGAAAAAGAGTTTTTTGAAGATTATGCCATTGGATACCATTTAGACCCATCGTATAAAACTGATATATTGCAACTATTTACAACCAAATTTTTCGTTGATATTGAAAAAAGTCCATACGCTCATTTACTTTTATAATTAACATGTCGTTTTTCAATATCACTATAATCAGGTTTTTGTATAACTGTCAAAGGTGTTAATAAAAACTATTTATTTTTTTAGAAAGGTGGATTTGTTTATCGCGAGTGAAGTGAATTTTTCAAAGAATCCACAATTGGTGGTCTTAAGAATGGAATTTCCAAAACGATTAAATTGTTGGAATAATATTAGTATTTGAGGAATTCCCTTATTATGAATGGATAAGTTGTTGAATCAATTGGTTACGTATTTTTGTCCAATATTCTCTTCCTTCGGAACATCCATTATGCGTTACTTGATGTTCATGTAATCTATACTGCAATAAAACATCTTTCATATTATGTATATATCCATAATGCTTTAAAAATCGCAACATTAATTCGAAATCTTCTATTTTATTATAAGCAATATCATAATTACCTATATTTAATACTGCACTTTTCTTGTAACATAGTGTTGGATGATTTACAATCCAATGTAGAGGTTTTTGTTTATATTCTTTCAATGTAATGGATTGGTGATTTGTTGTGCCGACACTATTTTTAATTGAATCTTTAAACATATTAATTTGTCCTCCACATATGTGGACAGTGGGATTTTTAACCATATATTCAATTTGTTTTATTATTCTATCTGGAACCATTATATCGTCGCTATCCATTCTAATAATATATTCATTGGAACATAAGGTGACTCCCATATGTAGCGAAAAACTAACCCCCATATTATGTTCATTTTCACGATATTTCACTGTCGTGAACCGCGTTGTTTTCTCAAAATTGGATAATAGTCCTTTCAAAATAGTCGTATTTAAAGCATCGGAACCATCATTGATCCAAACCAGTTCCATATGAAACCATCCTTGTTGGTGTTTAATGGATTCCAAACATTCTTTTATGTAAATGGGTTTGGTATTATAACTAGAAACTAATATGCTCACAGAATTATTTATGGGAGGTTTATTGTACACATCCGGAACAAACGATTCGTTCATGGTATCATATGCATCCCAAGTAGACCCCCATTTTTGATAGGCATATATTTTACCATGACCATTATATTCCTTACCAGTAAAATGGTATGGTAAAAAGGTATAACTGGGAAATATAGTAAACTGTTTAGCGATGGTTTTGGGGTCTTCATTTACAATATTGGTTAATAATACTGGTCCAGTGTTTTGCCATGCCATTTTACCAGTTTTAGCAAGACTTACCTCATGTTGTTTAATGAAGTCTATTGCTTTTTTTGGGATAGTATGGTTTGGCGTAAATCCCATGGTTCCGACCGCAATCAATCCAGGACGACTGATTTCATTTTCCCACCCTGCAAAACTTTTTTGGATGATTTCGTCATCGAACGGTTCAATACAGAATGAATCTGCGTCGATATAAATGCCACCATATTTATATAATATTTCCCACCGCATGATATCTGTCTTGCCACAATACGTTTCCATTTCATTGATTTTATGCTGACATTCAAATATCATACCACGTTTTACAAATTCTTGTTCATTCCAAAAGATGTATTCAAAGTCTGGATGTTTGTTTTTCCATGTATCCATTAAAGTAGTCGGCGCAGGTTTAGGACCGATCCATATTTGATGAATTATTTTAGGTATACTCATTTTATATTCTATATTAGAGTTTTATTTAAATACTTATACATATTTAGTATTTTATTTGTATAATATATAATGTCATCTGATGATTTTTTAAAAAACTTTACAGATAGTTTACTAAATTTGAAAAACAAAACCGATTCGATAGGTCAGGGCGTTGAGTTGAATAAAAGTTTTACAACCAAATTAAAAGAGAGACTTGGACAAATCAATAACCAATTAAAAGAATTTGCTGGAAAAATAAAAGAATTAAAAGATTCTGCCAAAAGTTCGCAAAGTCAAGTGAAAAGCAATAATGATGCAATCAATAAATGCGAAAATCAAATCCAACAATTGCAACAACAACTTGCGGACGTGAAACAACAATACACAACACAAATGCAACAATTAACCGACCAAAATAATGAGTTGCAATCAAAAGCTCAAACAATGGAACAAAAGATTAATGAATTAGAAGAGCAATTGAGAAATGCAAATACATCGCTTGAAACTGTTACAAATGAACGTAATGCGCTTCAATCTGAATTACAAAGTCGTGGAGACCCTGCAGCACACGCTCAACAAATCGAACAATTAACCAAGGAGTCAGAAGAAAAACAAACTGCTCTAAATGAACAAATCACTCAATTACAACAAAAAATCCAAGAAAAAGATGATCAAGTTGAACAATTAAACCAGCAAATAGCGCAAAATAATGCTGAAATAGAAAGAGTGAATCAAGAACATGAACAAACAAAGGGAACTATACAAACCACGTCTGACCAATTACAGCAAAAGATTTCGCAATTGGATCAGCAAAATGCAATGTTGATAGAGAGAATTAAAGAAGCGACAATTGCTATTAATCAAGCATCGGAACAATTAGAACAATTTTCAATGGGTATCAAAGAAGTGAGATCTGAAGAAGATTTAAATGCATTGTTATCTGAAGTGGAAGAATCTTTACAAGAAATAAGTAATGCAATTCAGGGGTCCAGTTCTAACCAAAGATCAAGTTCTAATGGAACAGGTTTTAACCAAGTGCAAGGACCAAATCCAAGTCAAAGAATTGATTTGAATTCTGAAATTTCATTACAAAATGTGGATGGCAGTTCTTTCACCATGAAAATAAAAGACTTAAAGCAAATGTTGGATAATAAAAGTAAATCAGATACTTCACCAGGAAGAGTTAAATATACTCGTGCATTGGCAGCAATCAATAATGGAAGAATGGATGATCTGAAAAATGCATTATCACAAATTACTATTAAAAACAACCAAATAGCAGGAAAACGAAAGTATTCCAAACGAAAGAAGACACATCGAACCACTAAAAAACAAAAGGGTGGATTTATCTATGGGTCACGCACTAAGCGTAGATCGATTTCCACTTCATCTAAACGCTCTTCCAAAAGACATTCGAAATAATGGAAATACTTTTATATAATATGGAATTGACTTTATTTTTTTAAATATTATATATATAATGAAACTCAAGTCGACTGTGAAACATTTATTAACCAACCCTTTAGTATTAAAGGTAGTTGCCTTTTTAGCGTTATTTAACGTAATTGGTTATCTGGTTCTCGGAAAAATCAATATAGCATTGTATTTTATTGTCATTGCGGTATTAATTCGTCATTTTAGCAAAAACATGACTATTGTCTTGGGCGTTCCATTACTCATCGTTAATTTGCTTGCCATGAAAGGTAACATGCTTGAAGGAATGGAAAACAAACAATCTTCCAATACTTCTAATACAAATACTTCTTCTCATTCTAATTCTAATTCTAATACTTCGGAAAAACAACAACTCATTAATCAATTAGTCTCTAAACAGAAAGGCAAACCAACCCAAAAATCAGAGCAAGGACTTCCTATGCAACCTTTAGAAGAATCCGAAAACGTGACAGATAATGCTGCACAAAGCAGTGGAGGCGAGCAACAAGGTTTTGAACCAGGACGTCGTAAGAACAAGGGTCATAATATAGACTACGCAACCACCGTGGAAGATGCATACGACGAATTGAATAATATTCTGGGAAGTGATGGGATCCAAAAATTGACGACGGATACACAACAATTAATGAAGCAGCAGATGAAATTGGCGGAAGCAATGAAAAGTATGGGTCCTATGATGCAATCCCTTGCTCCGATGGTGGAAAGTTTAAAAGGAATGATGAGTGACGGAAAACAGAGTCTTGGTGGCGTAATGGATTTAGCAAAAAAAATGTCTCCTCCATCACAAACATAAATATCTTTCTTATCATATATAATAAAATAATAACTATTATATATGAAAAAGTGTCCACCAGGTGTCATTTGCATTGAGAATTATTCAATGTTTTTTGCAATTATCGGCATTATGATTATTATGTATTTAATGTATACCACTGTCAAACATAATGTCGTCGTAAACAATTCTCCGTCTGAAAAAATAGTCATTCATGAAACATCTAGAGAGAACGCTGGATGGTTTGGCATTCCAAGTTGGCCTTACACCAATCTTCCAACAGATCCACTATTAAATCCATATGCTCCACCTCTTCGTGACGAACGATATGTAAGGGGAGGACTAGGACTTGGAATGGGAATGGTTCCAATCAATGTCTCAACCAATGTTGGAGCGGTGGATACCCAATATCGACAACTGGGAATATTAACGGCGACCAATTCGAATGGAAAAATAATCCCATTGATGGGTCGTCCCCTATTTGTAAATCGCGATAAATGGCAATATTATACCAATAGTGACCAGCAGAATAGTATGCGATTGCCAGTATCTAGAAGTGGTAAAAGTTGTACCAATGAATATGGTTGTGATAAACTCTTTAACGGAGATACTGTCTATGTAGAAGGAATAAATGAACCTTATAGAGTAACATTATATGATAATGATACTATCAAATATTTACCGTTTATCTAATATAATCGTATCCAATAGTAAGTGATGGTTTAGTGATGAGAGCAAATTTTTTATGTAAATGATAATGAAATTGGTCTTTCAGATCGTCCAGCAATATTTCATCTATAGAATTTGTTTCAAATTGTTGACATATGCATTTATGTGTTAAATAAAACCATTTTAGTATTGTACATAATACACGATCAATACTAATAATTCTTTATATAGTTATTTTATGAACAATATATATGAACCATAAAATAATACACCACCGATTTTTCTTTCATGCATTAAGAACGGCGATTCTTTTTATTGCCGGATTTTTGAGTTATGAAATCTTGAAATTGTTGGAATTGGAATGGAAAAAGATGCATCCCAATAATGAAGTAATTCATTTCACCAAACGAAAAATATATCATTTCATAATCATATTTTTAGCAGATTTGGTATTGTTATATTTGATCGCCATTCTTTTTCATGTTCACTTATAAGTATTCCAACATTATTATTATTTAGATAATCTGAATTTTCTGGTGCGTTTGAATCTGCTTCCACCAGTTGCCATATTTCTGGCGGCGACATTTACTGATTGAAAACCATTTTGAATGTTCTCTCCAGATTGTCCAGACATGACTCTTTCAGAAACCTTATCTGCAACAGTATTCGCAACATAATCCACTACTTGAGAAATGGATTGAACTAATGCTGAGTTGGGTTCTTGGTTGAGTATTTCTTCTGGTTTTTCTTCTACATAGTTTTCTTCTACAGGACTTGGTTCTTCTTCTATGGGTTCTTGTATTGTAACGTGACGTTCTTCATCCTGTAACTCTGGTGCCACAGTTGGTTGTTCTTCAGTTGGTTGGTCTTGTTCAACAGTTGGTTGTTCTTCAGTAGAAGGTTGGTCCTGTTCAACAGTTGGTTGTTCTTCAGTAGAAGGTTGGTCCTGTTCAACAGTTGGTTGTTCTTCAGTAGAAGGTTGGACCTGTTCAACAGTTGGTTGTTCTTCAGTAGAAGGTTGGTCCTGTTCAACAGTTGGTTGTTCTTCAGTAGAAGGTTGGTCCTGTTCAACAGTTGGTTGTTCTTCAGTAGAAGGTTGGTCCTGTAACTCTGGTGCCACAGTTGGATGTTCTTCTGCAGGTTGGTCCTGTAACTCTGGTGCCACAGTTGGTTGTTCTTCTGTTGATTGTTCATGTAACTCCGGTGCCACAGTTGGTTGGTCTTGTTCAATAGTAGGTTCTTGTTCATCCATTTTCAGATCTTCAATAATAGATGGATCAATATTATGTTCTTGTTCTCCAGTTGTTGAATGTTGGTCATGGTCTTGGTCTTTGTCTTGTTCTTCACCTTTTATGGGCGTCATATTCTCATCAGACCCACCTCGTTTTTTATTTGGTTGTCGTTTTAATGTCCTTCTTGCTAAATTTAAGTGTTTTCTATTTCTTAATGTTTTTCTTTTCCGAGACAATCTCTTTTTAGGTTTTTTGAATGTCTGCTTCTTTTTATTATACAATCTCGATATTTTACCTTTAGTCAATTTCATTCTATATAAATAAATTAATATTTTTATTTATATACTTATATTAATGAGCAATCCACCAATGAATATATCACCTAAAAACGTCGCTGGCAAGTGTGATTTAAAATGTTCTTATTCTTTCAAATACTCGGAAAGTAATTCCACTGCTAAAAATAATGGAGTATTTATAACATTATCTTACGATTCACGAAGTGTCCCCCCTGTTTCTTACAATCACGAAAAATATACAGTATCCTCTATCATGATCACTTCGCCATCCCTTCACTACTTCAATGATGCATCCATGCCTGGCGAAATCCTTATAGAACACGTCCCTGTAAAAGGCGGCAACAATTTAATGGTATGTATCCCCTTCCTTTCTTCTTCAGAAACATCTAAAGCATCCGCCATTATCACCGATATCATTAAAATTGTTTCCTCCAATGCACCGAGTGAAGGCGATTCAACAAATCTCAATATTCCACTCAATCTTCAATCCATCGTGCCACGAAAATCGTATTTTGCCTATTCAACCGGCACCAACGATTATATTGTATTCGGTGCATTAGATGCTATACCCCTAACATCTAGTACAATCACTACATTGCAGCAAATCATTAAACCATTTCCGATGATGATGCCGAGTGCCTCCTTGTTTTATAATGCAAAAGGTCCTGTAGCAGGACTCCAAATTGGAAATGGATTGTATATTTCGTGCCAACCTACTGGGTCATCCACAGATGAAACCGAAGTCACTTATGATAAAGATACTTCTTCCACGGTAGATTTATCCAGTATTCTAAATAGTCCAATCTTCAAATATATCGTTTTGTTTGTTTTAGGTTGCATTCTATTCATCCTTATTTTCTACGGAATTTCTGCCTTTTTCGCTTATTTATCCGGCGACGCAATAAAAATGCCTCTAAAAAGTATTTCAACATTCACTACGACCAAATAAAGGAATTCCTCTAAATCGGAGAAGCGTCATATAAATTATCGAGTACTGGTTTATACGATGCGCCACTTAAAGACGATCCTGAACGCACGATTGGTGCCATTTTAGCAACCACTTCTTGTTCCAATGTATAAGGGAATTGATTGAATGCCGTGAATTGCGACATCTTTTTTTCTTCAGAGGGGGCATATGCCTGAAGAGCACCTAAACCAGTAGATTCAGACGATCTTCGCATCAAATCAAATGCAACGAGAGCTGCCACTACTGCTAAAATTGGATGAGAATGCATGAATAAATAGACAATAATGACAATAATGACAACCTTGCCAATAATATGGTCAACCATATGCGCAATCAATTCAGGTGTTCTAAATCCCATGACCAAATAAATAATCATCAAAACAATCAATACAAATTCACCCATGTGCTCCCTTTTTAACAGTTCCTTAAAACTATCCATATAATATATTATAGATTATAATTTATTCATTTATTTTGGTAAGATTCCATATGGCGATGCATGGACAGCAGAATATTCGAATCAAACAGGTCATGCAACTGATTCTTCTACGCTTGTTTTCAAATTGTTGTCTAAATTCAGGGTCTTCCCTCAATCGTTGTTGAAGATATTTGAATTTGAATTTATCATCTTTTTCCTTTTCCTTTTCCCTTTCCCTTTCTTCAAATACAATATCATTTAAATCGTTGTTCATATTCTAATACTATTTAGTATGGTAACAATATGTTTAAGTTGTTTATAATATATAAAATGCGTATAAAAACAATACTCTAAAGAATAGAAGTATGAATACATATCTTGGACCCAAAGGATACACAATACCAAAAAACAATCTCTCTCATGAACAACAAAATGCCATTCGAACCAATCTCATGATCAAACCCTTTACTATGGGCGCACCATCTAATGATTCCAATATATTTCCTGCATATAGAGAATCATCTAACAAATTCTATGTTCCCCACTATTATGGAATAGAACAGTTTGGACCTCCAAAAGAATATAAATTGTCGGAAGGGTTGTCCATCGATGTTCCGTTTCATGGAATGCCGCGTGATTACCAAACGCCTATCATCGACGCCTATTTAAACCATTGTAACAGCGTTCCCTGTGGCGGAGGATTACTTGAACTTCATACTGGATGGGGTAAAACATGTGCCGGATTATACATTGTCAGTCAATTGAAGAAGAAAACGATTATTATTGTGCACAAAGAATTTTTAATGAATCAATGGATCGAGAGAATTCAGCATTTTTTACCTTCTGCTCGCATTGGAAGAATCCAAGGACCCATTATCGACATTGAAAACAAAGACATTGTTTTATGCATGTTACAAAGTCTGGTCCAAAAAGACTATGATGCCTCCATATTCAGTCAATTTGGATTAACCATTATCGATGAAGTGCATCATATTTCCAGTCAAACCTTTTCAAACTCCTTATTCAAAGTCATCACCAAATATATGCTTGGATTATCTGCGACCATGGATCGGAAAGATGGCACGACCAATGTCTTTAAGATGTTTTTAGGAAAGGTGATCTGTAAAGTAGAGAGAAAAACAGATATGTTTGTCGAAGTTCGGTCTATACAATATGCGGTGGACGACGACGAATTTAATGAAACCATCTTAGATTATCGAGGAAAACCGCAAAACAGTTCCATGATTTCCAAATTATGTGAATATAACCGTAGAACAGAGTTTATTATCAAAACCATATGCGATTTTATCAGTGTGCCCAACATCGATAAAAGTGTTATTGACCAACATAAGAGAGAAATGGATCAACAAATACCATACTGCGAAATATGTCATAAAAATATGCATTATTTAGTGAAGAATACATGTTGTGACTGTGTTAAATATTGTTTGGGATGTATGGATACTATTACATCGAATGCAACCAGCAAAAAACGACCGAAATGTCCACATTGTAATAAAGTATTGAAATATGAACAGAATTATATTGAAAACAAATATGTGAAACCGATTGAACAAACACATATAATCATCATGGCACATAATTTGAATATTTTACACTATATCTATCAGAAATTTGTCTGTAATAATCTCGCAAGTGTCGGTTATTATATTGGTGGGATGAAAGAAGCAGAATTGAAAAAATCGGAGAAGAAACAAGTCATCTTATCGACCTATGTCATGGTATCAGAAGGGTTAGACATTCCTTCCTTGAATGCCGAATTTTTGATCACACCCAAAACAGATGTTGTGCAAACGGTCGGTCGTATTTTACGAGCAAAACATGCATATTCACATCCGATCATTTACGATTTTGTGGATTCACATGATTTATTCAAACGACAATGGGCGAAAAGACGTGCTTATTATAAGAAACAAAATTATAAGATTGTCACTATTGGTAATTCTAATTATCATAACAATTATTCATCTTGGAAAGTGGTTCATGAACCGTTTACGAAAAAAGAAATAACAAATCAAAAGACATATTTATCTGAGACAGAAGAAGAAGATGATTCAAATGATGAAAATGATGTTATAGAAACATGTCTATTAAAAATAAAGTAAATATTATATTAACCAAAACATAATTCTATTCTAATAACACATACTATATAATTTATTTCATATATCAATTAAATTACACAGGTATTTCTTCTAATTCAAACCATTCAAAATTGAAATAACATTTCTCTCTATATTCTTTCCAATACCATCCATCTGGAGCAATAATCCATTTGTTTTTAACGTCATTGGATGCTAATAAAATGTCTAATTCTAATCCATGAATGACTTTTCTATATCCATTATCGGATTGATAGGGGACATATCCTCTATCAATCAATTCTTCGTGGGTCACAACAATTACTGGAGGAGGCGACGATTTTACATTCATGTTAATTTGTTTGTTTGTTTTATTTGATACAATAAATAGAATTCAATTTTTTGGAAGTATTTGTTATGGGATCTCTACATGATGTAGACAAATTCGGTTTTTTGGCATATAATATAATGCCTAGAAGCGTAGACAAATTCACGAAAATGCCTTGGGAAAGTTTTTTAAATTTTTCAAAATGGACAAAAATAAATGTCCAAAAATGACTCAACAAAAAGGTCCTGACTGACGAAATTTTTGGGTGATGATAATTTTCAGTTATCGTCACAAATGAAACCTATTGTTTTTCATTTCTGATTGATATATTTTTGAAAAAAGAATATTAAGAACTTTTTTCGTTGATAAATATATCAACATGTTGGTTCCAAAAAGTTCCAAAAGTTCCAAAAATTTCGAATGTAAATCTTGTGACTATAAAACGTCTCGAAATAGTCAATTTCTACGACACCTATTAACCGATAAACATAAAAATAATGAAAAATCAACAGATTTTCAACAAAAATCAACAAATATCAACCAAAAAGTTCCATTATTTGCGTGTGAGTGTGGAAAAAAATATAAAGAACGAACCGGATTATGGAGACACAAAAAAGTGTGTCATTCAAATAATCAACTGATACACAAAGAAATAAATGAGAATAATAATAACAACAACAATATGGATATTATTAAAGAACACGCAAAATCCATCACAGACAAGGATGAATTAACTAAATATAATTTTATATATTTTTATGTAAAATTATATTATTTTGTCCTATTTTAAATCTTCAAGGGTGTAAAGGCACTCGATATAACACAACGACCAGTCCATTGCACCGATAAAAAACGTGAAATTATGTATATCAAAGACGCAGATAAATGGGAGAAAGAGGATGAACATAAAACCAAAATTAGACGAGTAATTAAACGTGTCTCTGATAAAAATATTACATTGCTTCCCCAATTTCGAGAGAAATATCCAGAATATAGTAATTCGTCATCAAAGATTTCTGATAAATATGATAAAATGGTCATTGAAGTTATGACATGTAATGAAGAAAAAGAAAATAAAGTTATTCATAATATATCAAGTGTTATTGCCATCGATAAATTGAGTCGTCCCAAATTAATGACCTTGTGAAGGAAATCCTTTCATGGTATAAGCATTGTAATTATCCACACAATTTACGCAATTGGCTAATTTGGTAATTGGCGCAGGGTTGGCTAATGCGGATTCTGATGGTGATAATTGAATTCCTGCCACTTGATAAGTAGATGTCATAGGCATATTGTTTTGATATTGAGCATAACCGCCGCGCATACTGCGTCTATGTCTATGTCTTCTATGAGTGTGTCTTCTGTGTCTGCGACCTCCGGCAAAAGAACGCGAACGTGATAACTTTCTGGATAAAGCTCTATGTCTAAGTCTTCGCTTAATACTTTTAATTCTTCGACTTCCTGCTTTCATATAATGTTTAGTGATATTTTTTATTTTTCGTTTGAGAGAACCTCCTTTTAAACACACTCCTGGAACAGTAGAGGATGCTGCATCAATATTGGACTTTGCACCGGATAATCCAGGTGGTCCAGGTATTTCATTACTGCTAAATCGCCCTGAAAAATGAGAATTATCTATATTTGCATAATTCCCATTGACATTACTCAACGGCGTTATATTTCCATAACCTAAATTAGACGCAGATGACATATATATTATAGTATTATTTTATTCTGTTATAAGATTGGTTATTTATATAAAATTGATTATTTTTATATTGGTTATTATGGGATTGGTATTTCTTCTGTGAATAAGTTCTCTCATTGGAAGGGCATTTTTTATTGGTTGGTTGCGGTTGAGAATGGTTTCTAAAGGTTATCTGTTCAATAAATTGGAGGGTATCATTATGAGAAGATAAATCCATATTCATTACGACTTCCATAGGTGTCCACTTTTTAAATCGTTTATTATATCGACATTTCATGTTATATCTCTTATCCATATAGACGAATTTATCGATATTTGGATTTTCAAATTCTTCTTCGTCATCGCTTTCTTCCAGTCGATCTAAATCATCGTTTTCTTTGATTTTTCGAAACAATGTATTCATAAATGTGCTGGTATCATAATCTGGAATACATGCATATCCACAAAAGACATTGTTGGAGCAATAAACGGAATAGACATCGTTTTGAATATCTGGTCGAATCTCCAAAATTATGTCGGAGGACCGTTTTTTTGATAGTGTTAGATTTTCACTATTGGATTTAGGTTCACTATTAGATTGATTTAAAAAGGATGCTAGAGAGACGGAAATGTGTGTGCTTTGTTTGGCGAGATGTAAATAATGGATTGCATTGATTTTATAAGTGATATCGTTTGCCAGCATTGTTTCCATTTGTTCATTGGTGGTTGCAATTAGGGGTAGTCCAAAGACAACAAAATGTTTATTATACGATATTTGTGGAAGATCATGTTCGCACATCGAGACCATGGTACGGAATTTGGTGGACCAGTTCTCTCTAGAAACGTCCTTGTTCTTATAATAAAACAAATCTTCCATGCAAAAAAAGGAATGGTTCTTATGTCGAAAAAGAGTTCCGTATAATACAGTGCCAAAACATAATGTGGACGAATAACAGGTTTGAATGACGCGAATATTTCGGATTTGTTTTTGTTGGTTGTTTTCTAATTCCAATAATAGACAGACGTATTTATTGCGAAAGGAAGTAAACCAGACAAAACATGAAATGCCATATGGAATGGCGATCAATAGATCTGCATTGGAAACTTTATTATGTGAGACGGATTCATAAGAAAGTTTTACATTTGGAAAATCGAGTAATATGGATTCTTTATCTTCTTGTTGTAGCAACATATATAATATGGTTCTAATATCTTTAAATAATTTATTTATATAATATTGATACAAAATTATGATCCCTTTTTGAAGGTGGATTTGAGAAAATCTTTGAGTTCATTTTTCATGGACGATTCATCTGGTTTGGTTGGTAATAAATCGATGAGTGTATAATCTTTTTCTTTATTATCCATCGTTGACAAATAAGTATTTGAATTTGATGGATTGGTATGATGGATAATGTTATAGATGTGTTCGTATTTTTGAGGAGAGGTATTGACTAAATCTTTTATTTTTGGCACGGTTAGAGTTGATTTGAAAAAATGGATCAAATGGTGAACTAAAAAGATCAGAATAATGGATATTATCGTCATTTGTATAACCCAAGATAGCATAATAATATATTCAGATATTAGTTTAAGAGAGATAAGAACTCAATTATTTCGCGTTTCACAAACAATTCTTTAATATCCACGATTTCATCGAATTCAAAATAAACGTCTGTGATCAAAACATCGTTCATATTCAATGCTTTTCCCTCTTTTGTCTCTATAATCAATTTCAGTTTGGACTTTGGATGTAGTCGATAGACGTATTTTTTCATTGTATGATGAACGTGTTCATTGCCATGAATACTGGTTTCTACCGTTTTTTGAAAATAGGAATGATCGACAACGAGTGTGATACCTTGAATAAACTCTTTATATATGATCTTCTCTCCGTCGATGGGATTCAATTGAACTATTTGTTCCGAATCCACTTGGTAGATTGATTCGTTTGTATAGATTTCCGTGTAAGAATGGGTATTGGTCAATAAATCAGATAAAGTAGTTTGCATTGTGTGAAAAGGCAAGGTATGAAAAGGATGGATATACACTCTCATGATAATTATATTATATAATAAACTATTTAAACCTATTCCTTTGAATATAAAATAGATGTCACAACCACTGGATATTATCATTGTGGAGAGAGTAGGAACCCTAAAACTTCTCTCCATCAAAGATTTTAAATACGAAGAGTTGTTTAAGAAATGTGGATTTAAGAAGGCGGAAGACTTTGTGAAGCAGACTGAATGGACCGTTAAACAGGATGGTAAAAAATATATTGTGGAAGTCTTTGGGAAGACGGATGGTCGTGCCAATTCAGAAAACAAATATGACTTTCCGCCACCGATTGATACCAAATTGTTTTATGGATCGTGCGCACTGGTAGGACATCTGAAGAAAGAAGATGGATCGAAAACCTATGTGCATTTAAGTATTCCACTCTGGGAAAAAATATATGAAAAATTGTTTGGTGGATTTGAAGATTTGGCGACTACTGCCAAGGAAGATGAAGAGGAAGAAGATGAATTGGAACATGTTGCGAAAGAGAAAAAAACGAAACATGGATATTTAAAGGATGGGTTTGTAGTGGATAGTAGTGATACAGAAGATAATAGTGCATCACAATCAGATGAGACGGATGATAGTGGCGATGGAGGTGAAGACGATAGTAATGAAGAGAGTAATGATTTATCCAATAGTAATGATTTAGAAGTTGATGATGTAGGGTCCGAATTATCTGAAGAGTCTTATGATTATGGAGATATTATAGGGGTGACATGTTAATTTCGATCAACCAATAAAAAGAAATCAAAAAGAATAATACATTAACAGATGAATATTCAAGACGCCTATCCAACAGATTGCATACACGAAATGTATAAACACATTGTTATAGATACGACAAATCATATAGTAAAATGTTCTCGTTGTTCACAAATATATAAATGCTTACATAACAAGGGGTATGAAATATATAATAATGGGTATTTACAAAATGGACAAACCAGACATTGTAAGATTTGTAAAACATTTATAAGCATCAAATAAAAATTGATTTAAATATAACAGTTGTAATAAAGGCAAGATAGATGTCTACTTTCATTATCGACGATTCAGATGCATTTCGTAAAAGTATTCATCAATTATTAACCAATAAATTGAATCACGAAAAAAATGCACTCAATCTGGAAAAAGGAATCTTTAATTATGCCATAAAAGAAGCAGATCAGCGAAAAATCGTCAAGAAATGGGATAATAAATATTTTGTCTTATTATATCAAGATCACTTAAAAAGTGTTTTAATCAATTTGAATGATAAATGGATTCATGCAATCAATAGTGGAGAAATATTGCCTCATAAATTTGCGTTTATGACCCATCAAGAATATGATTATGATAGATGGGGTAAAATGATTGACCTTAAATCCAAACGCGATAAAAACAAGTTTGAGAATACAATGTCTGCATCGACCGATACGTTTACATGTCGTAAATGTAAAGGTAAAAAATGCAGTTATATTTCCATGCAAACACGTTCTGCAGATGAACCTAGTACTATTTTCGTTACTTGTTTGGATTGTGGTAATCGTTGGAAGACGCAATAAAGATTATATTATTATGATGATTGATTCATTATATTATTGATTCATTATATTATTATTTTATTTGAACAACCAAGATAATCCTGTACTTTTTTTTAGATTACTTAATGGAACCATATCATAACATTCATTCAATAAATCGTCGTCTTCATTATTGTCCAATATTTCATAAATGTCTTCCTTTGTTTTATTTCCATTTTCTTCATTGATCTTTGGTTCATTCTTTTTTTCACTTTCCGATTCTTTGTCAGGCACAGTTAAAATACTTAATCCACTACCAGAATCGGATTGTTTAATGGGAGAGAAGGGAATATTCAAATACATTTTTTCCAATGTCGTCATTTTATCATTCAGAATAATCATAGTGTTATGCATAAGAGTTGTTTTATTGTTTAATATAGTCATATTGTTATCCATTGATTGAATATTATATTGTTGTGTATTAAGTTTTTCAAGTTGAGTATTACATACTTGACGTAAATAAGTATTATTCTTTTCTAATTCAATACATTTTGTATATGTCTTGTATTGAATATATAAACAAATGCTGGAAGAAATGGTGAGAAATGCAATGACGGTTAGACCCATTCTCTCCGCCGATCTTATTTTATCATATAATTCCGTTTGCTTAAACAACTCCATTATTTCTATATCTTTTGTTGGATATAAAAACCAATTTGGTAACTCAATTTTTTATAAATAACCATAATAACTTGAAAAAATAATAACTCATAAAGAATTTCTGTGTTAATAATTTAATGAATTGATGTCATTTTCTTCTAAATATCGATGTTCGATTTTCTTCCACTCGTCAAGACAAGCATTACATTTATCAACCAAATCATGAAACCATTCAAATTTCTCGGCGAATAATTCCCACATAGGCAATGATATATTGGTAATAAAATTAATTTCATTTATGCACATAGATAATTCGTCATGTACCTTCATAAAGGATAACACAGGCAATCCTTCCAATTCTTCTTTCACAGTTTGATTATAAAATTCGAGAGAAAGCTTTTTTGACCATTCCAAACTAATGTGAAATGGTTTAATGGAATTAGATAGGTCAGCACAATGTACCATCATTTGAGCAATAAAATACTGGTCTTCCATAGTGAAGGATGGTCGTTGAAACTGAAAGTCTTTACACTTGTTCATAAAATCGTTATGCTTGGACATATCTGTTCCTAATATGCAGGCAATAATAGTCTTTCTAAAATCCTTGAAATCGTCTTGTTTAATATGATGGATTACATTTGTATAATCCAACAATTCAAAGGTCAATGTGCAATGATGATTTTCTAAGACGCTGATATCATTATATAATTTTGCATATTTACTGAATGAATTGATTTCGTACGAATTTGTGTTGCCAGGATGATCAATATCATGAGAAATGGCGGAAATAAGGGTGGCGAATACAATGACTGGTTTCATTTTATGAATCATGCCAGTGGTATTTAACAATCGATAGGTCATATGAAGAACATTTACAGCATGTTGAAAGTTATGAAAATAGTTTTTATTATAGTTTTCACATACCAAATTAATAAATGTGGATAGTGCTTCTTCATCCATTTCGAGATGGACGGATGATATATAATGCTTGAAAATATATCCTGCCACATTTTTCAGGACAAAGCATTCGTTTATTAAATAGGTATCAAAGTCAAATTGATCTATGTTATCCGGAATTTGAATATATGGAGAAACCAATGTATTTTTCAATCTGCAAATGGACGGCGACAACATTTTTGATAATGAGTATGTATATTCAAATATATTTATATGGTTACGTATGTATATTTATAAATATTTTTCGATAAATATGTATAAATAGATTCAATTTTATTCCATAAAGTAGGTCTTAAGGGATAGGGCAACAATTATATTATGAATAATCGAATAAACGAAAAATCAAATTAGTATTATAGCATAGCATGAAATAATGTAGAGGTTGCAATATATGGATCGATGTTGGAAGCAGGTCTTCTGTCTTCAAAATAACCGCACTTTTCGTGTTGGACCTTGTTTGGAATTCGGATCGATGTATTTCGAGTACCAACTCCCCAGGTGAATTTAGTATAACTCGATGTTTCATGTAACCCAGTCAATCGTAGTTGATTGTCTGACCCATATGACTTGAGAACTTCCTCATGTTGTTCGCCCAAATTACTGATGCATTTATAGATTTCAGTGATTCCATCACAAGATCGTGTATCAATAGTGCTCACATTAATATGACATCCTGATCCATTAATGTCGCTATATGGTTTTGGATGATATTGGATGTTGACTCCATAATAACTGGCGATCTTTTCCAATAAATATCTGGCAACTATCAATTCATCTGCCGATTCGATGCCGACACACGGACCTATTTGAAATTCCCACTGACAAGGAGATACCTCTGCGTTTATTCCTGAAATATGCAAATTCGTTTTCAAACACAATTGTAAATGTTCTTCCGCGATTGTTCTCTCCATTGGATGTTGGGCAATTCCACAATAATGTTTCTCATGATTCAAAACATGTTTTTTATGAACGTTTGGAAGATAATCATCTGGAAGAATCATAAAATATTCTTGTTCTAACCCAAACCAAGGTTCATGTTCAGATACAAGATCGTCTGTAAATATAGCAGTTGCTTTATGTCGATGATTGCTTGGTAATGGTGTACCGTCTGAAGTATAAGTCTCGCATAACACCAGAAAACAATCACACCCAGATACATTTCTTGATCTTGATGCATCTTTATATACAGCACATGGTTTCAAGACAATTTCCGTGTCACCGTTACAATCTGCTTGCCATGTAGAAGACCCATCATATGTCCATTCAGGAATAAACGATATATTAAAAGGCAAAGTTGCATGAATGACACGCGATTTGGATCTCAATTCACCTTTTCCATCAATCCAAATATATTCTAATAGCGTTTTTGCATTTTGCATTTGACAATAATAGTATATTTATTAAGAAATCTTTATATTGTTATATATAATTATATATGGTCTATTTACCCAATGAAATTGTGAATATTATCATCTCTTATGTAGAGAGACCACCTCATTCGAAATGGATACACTATTTGATTGAAGATTGCTATAAAAAAGATTATAATCCATATACAGCAGAAAATTGGAGTGACAATTATTGCTTTGAATATACCTTTTATGAGTGGTATTTTTTGTATCGATTACAATGCAAATTGGGTGGCATGCAATTCAATTCACCATATAATAAATCAAAATGCATTACAGTATGGGATAAAAAATATAAACACACTCCTTCTCTATTGAAGGTGGGTATCGATAAACATTATTATTACCATTTTTACCATTTAGTATAGAATAGTGAATACATTATATACTAAAACATAAACCAATAATCGAATAAATAGAAATCTAACTAAAAATTAATATCTTCTAAATCTTTCACATGCCAATATTCAAACGCACCTCCTGGAATAGGACGTTTAATAATAAACGGAATCTTTTTCTCTCTCAATTCCAATTCAGCAATAATATATCCATCAATAATGTTTTCAGGAACCTTAACAAATGGTTTCGCACCAATCTCAATCTGTTTTGCTCGTTGTCCTAATATTCTCGCCTTTTCATATTTGGTTAAAAACGGTAACGACCTATGTAATGGATCCACAACAATATTATTATCGTCGCGAATCACTTTTGCTAATGTTTGAATTTCGTCGTTGTTATGATTCAAACACTCTGGGTGAAATTCATGGATATAATTTTTATTGATTTCAGCATCGAATTTTTGAAGATAATGTTCGTCCTCATCATCGTCTTCGTCATCGTCTACATCATCTAATACTAGTTGGGTCGTCTTTTTTGATTTGGCGTGTTTTCCATCGTCTTTTTCAATCAATTCGCCGTTATCGTCTATATCAATATCACTATTATCTGCATCATCGTCACTTTCCATCGCTCCACCCATAATCTCTTCGTCATCTAAATCCGGATCTTCAACTTGAAATCGTTTTCCAGTGCCATTGTTTTCATCTAACTCATTATCATCTAACTCATTATCGTCATTTTCGGCATCGTCCGGTTCGGAATCGTCTATAATATCAAAATCGTCTTCATATCCACCAAATTGTTTTGCGTGATTGATTTCTGTGGGTTTTACCTTTTTGGAAACAACCACATTATGAATACTTTCATCTTCACTTTCAGAATCAGAATGATAATAACTTTCGTCGTCACTCATGGTTGGTATATTATAAGTGAAGATTGTTTTAAATTGGTTTCAATTTTTTATATTTGAAATATTATAAATAGATTTCAATTCAAAAACATCATGGTTCTCGAGTCATATGTATCTAAATGACTATAATCCAATGTAATAGATACATTTCCAACATAATATGTCCAAATAGGTTGTAATCCAGGAATCAATATAAAGAAACGACAACTCATGGTTTCTATATCAGTTGCATATCGGATTTTATTCTTCATTTTCTCATATGCAAAATATGCCACATTGTTTGGAATGGATTGTTCGTTTTTGATAACTATATGTCCCATGTCATTATCAAAACAAATATTATAATAAATCTTGCTATTCATACTATTCATATTATAGTCGTATATGGATATATCTTTATATAAAGAGTATTTGAACAATTTCAATTTTATATAAAGATAGAAAAAAGTATAATTTTGTTTAATGAAATATGACTCTTTTTATGCATGTTCATTGATTTTCCAAACAGTATCACACTCACAACATAAATAGACATATTTCATATTCACGTCATCATATCGAATATATATAATTTCTCGTTCTTTTCCATCTTTATTTGTTCCACAATCTGCATTTGGACATAAAATATTATTGATGCGAGGTAATGTCGGATCCAATTTCGTATATTTATTGATGATATGATTAAACGATTGTTCTGATTTTTTCACAATAATTTTGGATACACATAAACTTTCGGCATCTAAAAAGGTATCTTCGTTTCCACATTTACGACAATAATAGACTAATTTATTGGCATTATTACTGGCAATACGAGTATAATACATATTATTACATACATTACAAAACTTCATGGTATATATTATGCGTATAGATTATATTTATATTCTTATTTCAATTTTTTATTTTACATATATAATTAACTATTATAATCTATAAATAACATTATATATCATTATAGAACAATTTTTGTTTCCATCAATTTATGACGAAGTTGTTTATAATCTATAAACAATTTTATTGTGAAATAGGACGTGCTAACATAGAATGGTTTATCAAAAGGTGTCATTTGCAAACGCTTATCAATAAAGAACAATAATAGTTCGAAATTCTCTTCAAACTTCTCTTTCATAATCGGATAAAATAGGTCAAAAAACGGTTGATAAATACCGGTTTTTTTGGATATAATATCACACACGGCAATATTGATATTTGAATATTCTATTATGCGTGTATATTCCTCAACATCTGGATGATCTATATGGACATGAGGTTCATTTAATAATGGGTTCTTACATAATAATGTTACAAGGGTCAATAATATAGTCGAAATAGTTTGACATGACGTCCATTGTTCGCCTTTCCATGTATTCAAGAGAGAAATACACACTTTACCATCACAATATAAATTGGGGTTGAATCGTATCTTATTACTATTGGTATGATATTTCACAATTGGTGGACTATATGGATAATTAGTGGGAAAGGTGAATTCAAATAAATAATATCCGCCAAAATAGGGTGTATCAGACGGTCCAATAATCATTGCGTATCCTTTCAATATATCGGTTTCGTCATGATGATAATAGATTCCTTGGTCATGTAATGGACTATTTGTTATTTGTTTTATATCATGAATCAATCGTCGAATAGTATCTTTTGCTATAAAAACGGACATCTACTATAGATATACCCATATCTATTTAACTACTTTTTTGATTTTATATTTATCATAGGTATGTTGATATTATACAAGACGCTTGGAAACTCGATGATTTCCATTTGCTCCGCATTTTCACTATTTTCCCAGCAAGTTGCTTCAAAGTCCTATACACATAAGTAATACTCCATGTATTGAATAACAGAACTTCTTTATATCTCTTATAGAAACACTATATTCTATATTCTATATTTTGAATTTGAATAAAATTGAAAAAAAAATGAAATAGAAATATCTTGTTATAGTATATTAACAATGAGTAGTGTAATGTCGTTAACGTCACAATTTAAAGATTTAAATGAATTTCTAGCAAAGCATAGTGCAAAGAATAATAATCATTCGAGTTCAACCACCCATACACATACCAGAATAGCGAGTAAAGAACTCAATATATATGGAGGTTCTTACGTTATTCCGAAAGAAGAATTACCAATATTTTATCAATTGTATTACGAACATGTTTTTGAGAAGAAGCGAAAAGAGTATTTAACTGAAAAACAGTTGGAGAGTGGAGGTCCCATTGCAATAGATTTGGATTTCAGGTATAACTACAGCGTTGTCGAGAGACAACATACACCAAGTCATATAAGAGACATGCTATGTGTCTATCTGGACGCACTTCAGGAATATTTCATCTTTGAAGAAACCAAACCTTTTCCTGTATTTATTTTCGAAAAACCAAACGTGAATAGGTTAGAAGATAAAACCTTGACCAAAGATGGTATTCATATGATTATCGGAATTCAGTGTGATCATACAATTCAAACCATGCTTCGTGAGAAAATGTTGACCACATTACCAGAATATTTAGATCTACCTCTAATCAATGATTGGGATTCGGTATTAGACGAGGGAATCAGTAAAGGTGTTACGAATTGGCAGTTGTTTGGATCCAGAAAACCAGGATATGAAGCATATGAATTGACGCAATATTACATGATTCAATATGATAAGAATGATAACAATTGTATGATGAATGAGATGAATGTTGAAGATTTTCATTTGAAGCGTGATTTTGCGAAATTATCTGTACAATATGACGGACATCCTCGATTAGAAATGAACCCAGCAATCGTCAATGCATATAACAATCGTTCTGAAATCAAGAAAATCAAGAAACCCAGTAGTAAAACAAAGATGAATTTATTGGGAGACAATACACCGGTTGGAGATAGTGAAATGTTGGTAGAAGACATAACTAATGCAGAGTTACTTGAAAAGGCGATGGATATTATATTGAAGAGTTTTCATTCCAGTGAATACGAAATCAAAGAAACACATCATTATGCACAGATTCTTCCAGAGAAATATTATCAACCAGGATCGCATGTATTGAATAGACAAGTTGCCTTTGCCTTGAAACATACCAGTCCCAAATTATTCTTATCATGGGTAATGTTACGAAGCAAAGCAAGCGATTTCGATTATGCAACTATTCCACAATTGCAAGAAGAATGGAATAAATTCCGTAAATCGAACAATGATGGTAAATCATTGACCAGAAAATCAATCATGTATTGGGCGAAGAGAGATAATCCAGACGCATATAAGAAAATCAAATCAGAGACCGTCGACTATTACATAGAAAAGGCAATGGAAACATGTGCAGAATATGATTTTGCAATTGTATTGCAGCATATGTATAAAGATGAATATGTCTGTGTAAGTTATGATAAGCGCGGCGTTTGGTATCGTTTTCAGAATCATCGATGGATGTTGGATAAAGGATTGAGTTTGAGAGATAAGATTTCGAAGGAGATGTATAATTTATTTGGAAAAACGTCGGAGCGATATGAAAATGAATTGACCGAATATGCTGAAAATGATGAACGGCGCGAATTTTTGAAGAAGAAGGTTGGATTGATTCAACAAATCAAAATCACTCTTAAAAAGACCACTCCAAAAGATCATATTATGCGTGAAGCAGCGGAAATCTTCTATGATGGAAATTTTGTGAAGAGTATGGACGCCAATCCATATTTACTATGTTTTAATACTGGTGTGGTGGATTTCACGACCAAAACTTTTAGAGATGGTTTGCCGGATGACTATATTACCAAGACGACCAGAATTGATTATATTGCATATGATGAGTCGAATCCAGAATGGAAAAAATCATCAGAAGAATTACATACTTTCATGAAGACGTTATTTCCTATTCCAGATTTATGTAGATATATGTGGGATCATTTGGCGTCGTGTTTAATTGGCACCACAAAAAATCAAACCTTTCATATTTATCATGGTAGTGGATCCAATGGTAAATCATTGTTGGTGGATTTAATGTCGGCAATGCTGGGTGATTATAAAGGAACCGTTCCTATCACATTAGTAACCGACGCAAGAGGTAAAATCGGTGGAACATCGGATGAAGTATTGAAATTGAAAGCAGTGAGATATGCAGTCATGCAAGAACCATCTAAAGGCGTCAAATTGAATGAAGGTATTATGAAGGAATTGACCGGTGGTGATCCAATTCAAGCAAGAGGATTATATTCAGAGTCAGAGATATTTATTCCTCAATTCAAGTTGGCAGTGGGTACCAATAATTTATTTGACATTGAAAGTAATGATGATGGCACATGGAGAAGAATTCGTAAGATTACATTTCTATCAAAATTCGTGGATGATGGTGAATATTTTGAAGATAGCACTCCATATGTGTTCAAGAAAGATAAGTCATTGAATGAAAAGTTACATAAACTGGCACCTATATTTGCAAGTATGTTAACAAAACGTGCTTTTGAAACAGACGGTATTGTTGAAGATTGTAAAACCGTCATTGATGCCTCTAAAACGTATAGAAATGGTCAAGATCATATTGCCGCCTTTATTGCCACGAAATTCAGAACTACCGACGATCCAAATGCAAAACCAGTTAAAAAGACATCCATCATGGAAGAATTCAAGTTATGGTTTCAGCAAGAACAAGGATCTAAAAAGCTTCCAAAGGGCGAAGAATTATATGCGTATATGGATAAGAAATTTGGTCCATTCAATACAAAAGCAAAGGGATGGGTTGGGGTGGAAATCATTCGAGAAGATACAGAAGATAATGTGATTAACCAACTTTAAATATAATATAGGAAAACGATTTAAAGACCCAATATATAATATAGGAAAACGATTTAAAGACCCAATATATAATATATTACACCGACCGAAAAGAAAAATGAGACAAAAACGTAATTATGTTTAACAATTTTGTATAAAATTATTTAAAAATATTTAGTTATATAATATAAAAATGAATGAAGATTATAAAGCAGAAAATGAAATATTGAAACAGCGCATAAATGAATTAGAAGAAAGACTAAAAAAATACACTTGTGGTAAAAATCATAAAAAATATTATGAAAATAACAAAGAAATTGTTATGGAAAAAGGGGCTAAATATTTACAAAAACTAAAAGAGGATAATCCTGAAAAATTAAAAGAATATAGAAGGAAGGCATATTTAAACAGAAAAGAAAAATTAAAAAATCTTGAAAAAGAAAAAGTTGAAAATATTTAGGAATAAATAATTTTGCGGAAAAACTATTTAAAATTATTTTCTTTTGTAAATATATAGGATGAATTCCAAGAAAGATCCTCCTGACAAATATCGGTGTTTAAAATTACCTATTTCTTCTATTCTTTATAAGAATAATGAAGAAGTTAAGGAAAATATGGATATTTTACAAAAGGCTATTATTAGAACGAATGATATTACAACCAAAACTTATTTTTTACTAAGATTATGGGTTCTCCATAAATATCATAGTAATCAAGAAATTCCTGAAATTACAGAAGATACTATTTCTATGTGTATGAAGTCAGTAATGAAATCTTCGTCAGGACAAAAACCAAAAGGTAATAATGCTATTTTATTAGAAGAGTTTCAGAACTTAAATACATTTGAATTGGAAGATGGTAGTAATTTATCATCTATTTTAGATTATTATGCTACAACGATGATTACTGCTATTGAAAATAATGTAAAAATGAGATTTTTTGATTATATCAAACGATTTGTAAATTCTTATTTCAAATACATTTACCAAGACAAAATAGAAAATAAAGAATTCAAAAAACAACTTTATAGACAAATAAATTTAGTTAAAAATGATATAATAAATAACACTCTTACTTGTGATGAAAAATACCATAGTTGGTTAAAAGAAAATCGTAATAAGATTGTTCCTGAAACGTTTGAAAATAGCTATTATTATGATATTAAAGTTTCACCTTATAAGTATTTGAAACATATGATTTTTATGTGTTTAGAGTTAGAGAAAATAGAAAGAAAGTCATTCCAGTTTTTTCCTATACAATCCAACGCTATACCAAGACATATTCAAGTAGATACAAAAGCATTAGTGGAATTGTTTGTAGAAACTGAAAAACACCAAAAATTATTAGATGTTTGGATTACAGAAGAAAAACTAATTGATAAAGGAAAAAACAAAGGAAAACCTAAAAATAAAACAAAAGGAGACTTATATAATTGTTTAGAACAGAATAAAGAATTTATTTGGAATAGATTTTTCAATATAACACAGACAAGAAAGAATTATGCTTTTGATTATACCATTATTACAGATGGATATGCTACTTCATTAAGATTTTTACATAAGGATTTTGTAGAAGAAGAACAATCTAAAAAGGATAAGAAAAAAACAGGAAAGAAGGCACTGCAAGGATTAACCAAAGAAGAAAAAGATAAAATTAGACAAGATAAGATGATTCTACAAAAAGAACAATCAAAAAAGAAACGATTGGAAAATAAAGATAAACCTAAAAAATCCAAAAAGGAAGAAAAACGAGAAAATCCTGAATTTCCTTATATTGATGAAGTCTCAAAAGAATTATTGGAAGGAAAACATATATTTTGTGACCCTGGAAAAAGAAGTTTATTTTCTATGATGGATGATGATGGTAATTATTTTTCTTATACAAACAGAATGTATTTGAAAGAAACAAAACGATTGAAATATCAGTCTTTACTAAAAAATTACAAGGACAAAATAGGAATAACTAAAATAGAAGAAGGGTTAAATAAATATAATTCTAAAACCTGTAATATAGAAAAGTTCAAAGAATACATTATTGAAAAAATAAAAGCAAATGAAACATTAGTTCCATTATATCAAGAACTGAAATTTCGTAAATATAAATGGTATGGTTATATCAACAAGAAACGAACACAAGACAATATGATAAATAAAATTGTGAAGAAATACAGCAAAGACCATATAATTATTATAGGTGATTGGAGTATAGGAAAACAAATGAGAAACTTCATATCCACGCCCAATTTAACATTGAAACGAAAATTACAAAAAACATTTAAGGTTTATAATATAGATGAATTTAGAACCTCTTGTTTATCATATAAAACCGAAGAAGTATGTGAGAATTTGTATTTGAAATTTAAAAAAGACCCAAAACAAAAGGAACGAAAGATACATTCTATCCTAACATATCAAATGGAAAATAATAGGAAGGGATGTATTAATCGTGATAAGAATGGTTGTAAGAACATTCAAAAAATATTCAAATCATATATGGCAACAGGAGAAAGACCTGAAAAGTATAGAAGAGAATATAGTTTAATAAAATAGACTAACCTAATGTCAAATAGTCTAATGCCCTTTTGGGTGCTTTTACATCACTGGAAAAATAATGAAAAAATTTTATTTTTAGGATAATTTTGTCTCATTTTTCTTTTCGGTCGGTGTAATAAATATAATTCACTTTTTTTTATATAAAATAAAATACTTAAATAGTGTTGTTAGATAATTATTATGTTGAAATACTTATGTATAGTAGGATTAATTGTTGGTATTTTAATCTATCAATTGTATTTTTATAAATATGTGAATAAGGAAATATCATATCACGATTCTATGGCAAAAACAACATTTGATTATTGTCCAACCATTACAGGACATAAATGCGGTCGTCCAGGTTGTCATTAGTTTCGCTTTTATTACTTTATTTGGTAGGTGGTTTTGGAACAAAACGAAATAGATAATAGAGAAGCGATAACAATTTACCTAATACCCAGGTAGAAATGAATGGTAGAATAATGAAAAAGAGAATGGATGCCATTTTTGCATTCCAACTGGTTTGAGATGGACGTGTGAGAGAGAAGAAAATAAATAATAGGACCACAATTATATAAATGATCCAAAAGATGTAGAAATAATAATTATTTAAATTATCGTTTCCTTGATTTTCGTAATAGGTTTTTCTCTCGTTGGTCAAAATATCATTCGTATCATGTTTGAGTTGTTTAAACAAGATTTTGTTTTCTCTCTTATACTTGTGGTGTAAATCTAATACATTTTTATAATTGACCATTAAACTTGTATAGGTATCTAATTGTGACTTGATTTTTTCGATTTCCGAAAGATAGATTTCTTTATATCGTTGAACAACGGTATCTGTGATTTTAGATAATTCTTTTTCTCTCATTTCATTATATCCATTTTCTCCGGAAACGTATGTATAATAATTACGTTTTGCCAATTGGAATTCAGGTTCTGCTAAAGTGAGATTTGCCTTGGCGAAGAGATATTTATCCTTAAGTTCCTGTTCGGTTTTTTGTTGTTGACAGTCAGAGTCACATGAAATAGCTTGTGTTGCTTGATCTAAAAAGGAATTTAATTTATTAATATCAATATTAGAATCCATACTCTATATTATATATACTGAATAATTATTATTCATAAAATGGCAATAAATTAGTGATTAAATGCAATGGGTTCTCTCAAATCATAGTGTGTTTTATAGTTATTGGGTTGTGTTTTAGTTAGTGTATTGTTTATAAAAGACTCTGTAATAAAAGATTCGCTTGTCGAATTGGTTGTGGAAGTGGAAGTGGAAGTGGAAGTGGAAGTTGTTGCAGGTAATACACATATATTTTGACTTGCATCATATGTAAGTCCATCTGCACAACATGCATCCCCCACACATGTTCCATATGGAGTTGCATTGCTTACCCATGGATCGGTGGTACTTTCACTTGTGGTTGTAGTGGTTTGCACATCGTTTGGATTGAATCCCCAGTTATATTCTTGATAATTCATGTTATCTCTCATAATGATGGACGCGAATCGTCTCCAGAAAAAATAGGCGCCAATCAATGAAATGATCACAATCAATCCAGTATAAATGGCAGACGGAAGTATTCCTTTATTATTCAACACTGCCAATATAATAATGGGGATTAAGGTGAAGATAATGACTTTCATGAGTTGGGAATGTTCTGCATATTTATCTCCATAATAATTATTGATTTCGACAAGACGTATTTTATTGTTTTTCTCTTCTTCCAACAATTCAAGACGACGTTTTGCTTTATTCAATTCATCTTCCACAATCCCAATGGCAACTGCTTGTTGTTTTAATGAACCGACAGAGTTATTCAATGCATTTTCGAAATAATTATTTACGCCACTTAATGTTTGGTATAAATTAATACGCATATTGGATAATTGGTTCATTTTTTCGACGATTTTTTGTTGTTGTTCCGTCGTCATATTGGGATTGGATTCTAAACTACTAAATAATTGTTGTTCCATTTGTTGAAGAGATTGTATATCGTTAAGCATTTGTTCATTATTTTGTTGGACATTGGTTGTTTCTGACATGTAAAATATAATATATAATAAGATAATTATATTTTAGTTAAATTATTGTTTTCTAAAGACACGTATATATTCTGATTCAATGATAATGGGAAATGCGATTGGATTCAGATAGATAAACATTCCACAAAATCCATACCCAATCGATTTCATAATAGTATTGGATTTGTTTATATGGGGTTTCAGTTCATAACTTTGGTATCCTCTATAAAATCCCAGAATACTCCATAATCATAAGAATGATTTTGGGAGAGAAACAGAATATTTCATAATCTATAATCCTTTTAACCTTTTATATCTTTATCAATATTCTTTATTACACCGACCAGAAAGAAAAATGAGACAAAATTCTTTATAAGTGATGTAAAAGCACCTTTAAAAGGCTTGTTTCCATTTGACAGAATAAATCGGTTGGAAACTTTTGTTATACAATAATAATTTACATATTTTTAGAATCATTGGAATTGAAATCCTACTAAAAATATTTTATGTTTTACAAATTATCG
>Ga0194119_10001006_pt1 | contig 52538 bp, 44 predicted proteins | sample TA2MahC100mmetaG_FD_148620 | JGI IMG/M metagenome (GOLD analysis project Ga0194119, IMG submission 148620) | Freshwater microbial communities from Lake Tanganyika, Tanzania - TA2015018 Mahale Deep Cast 100m | ecosystem: Environmental > Aquatic > Freshwater > Lake | place: Tanzania: Lake... | reverse complement strand
TTAAGTACGGCAGTTTTAATTCAGGTGTTTGGTACAGAAATAGGGATGCATTTATTTTAACAGTGGGTATAAATACAGGACAATTTAAGTTAGGATACAGTTACGATGTAACGGTGTCTAAATTGGGCAATGGCATTACGGGAGGTTCTCACGAAATCTCAATGGGATACAATGTAAAATGTAAGAGAAAACCAAAAACATTTAGAACTATTATTTGTCCTTCCTTTTGATTAAAAGCAGTAAAAATTTTTAATTTTACTGGTTATGTTTCAACTCAGATTTTTAATTTTTCTTCCGATAATTTCTTCCTGTACAACCGGAGTCAGATTAATTGAAAATGATTTTTCATCTCTTCTGCATGACGGAAATAGTAAAGTTTGGATGATTAAAGAGCTTATTTCTAATGGAACTGATTTCGCTAAAAAAGGTGAAATTAGAGATTTGTTGATATTTTATGATAATGGGATATGTATTTTACAGTCAACTGCTGAAATGTCAAATCAAATGGGAAAAAGAGCGAGTTATAAAGCTAATTTTGCCCAAAAAACAATCTCAATTGTATTTTCCAAAGAAAAATGGGATTTTATAGTTGAGATTGTCTCTGACAATGAAATAATTTTAAAACCGATCAAAGGAACGAAGACAAACTTTTCGCTTAAAATAGTCCCTCTTCCCGATTTAGCTATAAATACTGAGTAATGAATAGAGTAATTGGTATTACGGGCGGAATGGGTTCGGGGAAGACGTTTATTTCTACGATTATAAATAAACTGGGTTATCCAGTTTTTAATTCAGATCTTGAGGCGAAAAAAATAATTGCGTCATCGCAAGAGGTGCGAAGTGAAATTATTGAATTAATTGGAAAAGATGCTTTTCATCAAGATAATTCATACAACACTGACTTTGTTTCAAAAATTGTTTTTAACAATTCGGATAAGTTAGAAAGATTAAATCAAATCATTCACTCTCGAGTTCGCGAAAATTTTTCAAATTTTGTTTCTAATTCAAATTCAATTCTTGTTTTTGGAGAAGCGGCAATTATTTATGAAACGGGTTCATTTAAAAATTATGATAGAATCATTCTTGTGACGGCGCCCATTGAAACCAGGGTTTCAAGATGCATGGATCGCGATGATTTATCAAGAAAGCAAGTTTTAGCAAAGATGAGTAAACAATGGGCTGACGAGCAGAAATTGAAATTTAATCCTTTTGTGATAGTAAACGATGGGAAGTCGGCGTTAATGGTTCAAATCGAGGATATTATTGAAAGGCTTTTACATGAAAAAAGAGAATTGAAAACAAGGGAGGATATTGCTTTTTTGGTTAATTCATTTTACGGAAGAGTTTTTAAAGATGAAATACTTTTTGCCTTTTTTTCAGAGTTGGATTTTGATAAACATTTACCCAAAATGGTTGATTTTTGGTGCTATGTTCTGTTAGGTGAATCAGGGTACACCACGAATGTAATTGAAAAGCATTTGCATCTTTCATTAAAATCAGAACATTTTGAACGATGGATTTATCTTTTTAACCAAGTGCTTGACGATTATTTTGAAGGTGACAATGTTGAATTAGCAAAGCAGCGGGCATTTACAATTGCTTGGACCACAAAGAGTAAAATGGGTTTAAATTAATCAGTTTTGGCATATTGTTTGGTACATTCCTTAAATCGAAAGGTTATATAGGGAGGGTGAGCTAGGGTGTGTTATTTTTAAAAAATTTTATTCCTCCCTTTACCTTCGATTATTCTTTCCCCTATTAAATTTAAGTTCATTAATTCTCGCGTCACTCAGACAAATACAATCTATTTTTTAACCAAAAAGCGAGTTTAACCATTAGAATAAGTGCCGGTACTTCAACTAGAGGACCTATAACTCCCACGAAAGCTTGACCACTATTTATACCAAAAACTCCGATCGATACAGCGATTGCTAACTCAAAATTATTTCCGGAGGCAGTAAAAGATAATGCCACATTTTCTGCGTAATTGGCACCTGATTTTTTCGCTAATAAAAACATGAGTAAAAACATTATTGCAAAGAAAATTACCAAAGGAATAGCCACCTTAATAACGTCTCGAGGTATAGAAACAAGTAAATTACCTTTCAAACTAAACATTACTACAATCGTAAAAAGTAAGGTAAAAAGTGTAAATGGTGAAATAACAGGTATAAACTTGCGATTTAACCAATCCAACCCTTTCGTTTTTACAACAATTAATCTTGTTAAAACAGCCATAAGAAATGGAATTCCAAGATAAATCCCCACTGTTAGAGCAACATTTGAAAAAGCGATTTCAAAAACTTGCGATTCAAATCCAAAAATTGGTAACATAATTTTCAAGTATAAGTAGGCGTAGGCGCTAAAGACTAAAACTTGAAGTAAACTATTAATCCCAACTAACCCTGCTACTAATTCTCGATTTCCATGAGCGAGTTCGTTCCATACTACCACCATAGCTATGCAAGGAGCTAAACCAATAATGATAAGTCCGGACATATATTCGGGATTATCATTCAGAAAAGTGATTGCTAGAAGAAACATTAAAAATGGTCCGAAAATCCAGGTTATAAAAAATGAAAGCGAGAGAAGTTTTGGTTTATTTAGAATCGAATGTAGTTTTGTAAAATCAACTTTCACAAGCGGTGGGTACATCATTATAATTAATCCAATTGCTAGAGGAATGTTAGTTGTATTGTAGGTCATCTTATCCATAAATGTTGATACCTCTAAAAAAAAAATATCCGATTGAAACTCCCGTAGTCATGGCTAAGAAAATCCATAAAGTCAAGAATTGATTTAAGAAGCCTAAACGTTTAACTTTCATAAAAACTTATTTTACATTTGAAAATACATACAAACATTCGATTGCTATTTGTCTTGCGCGCTCTACGTATTTTTCACTTTCATTAGGTGTACCATCAAATTCTTTCGGATCATCATAAGTAGTTGAAATTCTCATTGCAGCCCCTGGAATATAAGGACAGTTAGTTTCGGCATCTGAACAAACCATAATGGCTGCAAAATCTTGACTTGGATTTGTTTTGTTGTTAAATAATTTTGAAAAACACTCCATTTTTTGATTTTCTCCATAGCTCAATTCATAGATGGGATTTGTTGCGTTTTCTTTGACTATTACTTCAAAACCTTGATCCTTTAATGCTTTTATGGCATTTGGATGACAACGTGTAACTTCCATTCCACCTGAGTAAGTAATGCAATTATCAATGTGGTAGAAAGATGCCGCTGTTTGCGCCCAGATTTGACCAAAAAAACTTCTCCTTGCGTTGTGCGTGCAGATATAAACCAGAGAAATAGGTTTATTTACATCTTTTCTATGTTGAATATATCCCGAAATTTTTTCTAGTATTTTTTTTCTTTTTTCAGGTATGGAATCAAATTGTGAAGCCAAGGAAGCGCATAAAGATTTGATTTCTTGATACATACTTAATACTTAGGAATAATTTAAATTTATGAAAAATAATGTTCATTTGATTGAAATAGCGCTTTAAATTTTTGATGGTTTTTGGATTATTGTAAAAAAATTCAATACTTCAACATCGAAAGTCCAAGCGAATGTATGGGAATAATTTTTTAATAGGTATTAGGGAAGAATTAATTTTTGCCCAGTTTTTAGTTTATCACTTTTTAACCTATTTGTTTTTTTTAATTGAGCGACAGTAGTCTTATATTTAGATGCCAGTCCATAAAGAGTATCTCCTTTTTTAACAATATGTACTTTCGTGCTAGGTTTCTTGTTCGTAACTTTTTTTTGCGTCTGCTGTTTCACCTCCGATTTTTTTGGCTCTACTTTTTTCTCTTCTATTTTTTTTGGTTCTACTTTTTTCTCAGTGACAACGTCCGCAACTATTTCTTTTTGCTCTGAGTAGGGAATGGAAAGAGATTGCAATGAGGGGTCTTTTGTTAAGCTGTCGATAGAATTTTTAATCGCTTCAAATAGGAGTTGACCTTTTAATCCATAACCTTTAGTTGTGAGATGAACTAAATCTTGTTGCGCATAGCCTGCATCTCTCCATTTTATGAGGGATTTTTTTCCTCCCGATACAGCATACCAGTCCCAAAACAAACATTGATTTTTTTTTGCAAGTGAATCAATTAAATTGCGAAAAACAATACCTGAAGTAACATGCTTCGATTTGTAATATAAATCTTGAGTACTTGTTAATAGAATCGAGGCTTTAGGCGAATAAGCTCGAAGATTTTTGATAATTTCTTCAATTTGTGGCCCTAATTCTGGTTTCACTTGATTGTCGTATAAATAATTGTTTGTCCCGAAGTCAAGAATTAATAGATCAGGGTTTAAGGCAGGTAATTGCTCGTCTAATAATTCTTCTAATAATAATGAACCATATTGAGATGCTCCAACCCCAACAGAATGATAAATTACCCCTTTATTTTGAATTGTTTCTAATGACATTCCATAAAACTCAAAGAAATTCTGGTTGGGGTTATTTTGATTTAATTGAATCGTTATTTTGGATTGATTTCCAGTAATTGGAACTTCAATAAATGGAAACTTGATATTTAAATAATCTTTAATATTTATTGAAATCGTATCTTCTTGGGTTAAAATTTTGAAGTCAAAAGAAGAGATGTCTTTTTTCAGAAAAACCCTAAGTTTTTGATAGCTTGTTTTAGGAACTTTAAGTGTAAAACTTAAACTGGCATTTTTTTCGTCAGTTCGGACAGTCATTCCAGAAACTCCGAGAGGTAATTTCGGGGATGACTGAAAACTTTTCGCATAGGTCCAATTTCCAGTATGACTCGTACCATATAAAATGGAGGAGTAGGAATTAGCTGCTGAATATGCGAACATCATTCCGTGACCCGCATCTCCATACGATTCTTGTAAATTTTTTCTTGTCACAGAGGTTGGACCCTCGGCTTGGATGTGACTGTCGCCAAAATGTACAACTGAATATCCATTTATTAATGCAGCGTTTAATCCTTTTGCGAGTTGATTCAATAGTGAGGCATCATCAAATTGAATATAATTTAAGTTATGTTTAATTGAAAGTTGACTTGGAATACCTTTGTTTGTTTGTGCAAATATGTTTTGAACAAAGCAGCAGAAGAGTGATAAAATTATTTTTTTTGTCATTGTCAGATTGAATATAAAAGTTTTTATTGATTAGTTAGTTGTATCTGAGTCACTATTTTCATCATTTAACTCAAGTTTAGAGTTTTTATTTGTTTTTTTCGTTTCCATTTTTTTCTCATTGGTTTTCTTTTCAGAGGAATTTTCAGTACTTACAGGGTTCTTAATAATTCTTTGACGTTCACTGTGCGACAATGTATTTGCCGAAAAAACATTATGAAAAAAGATTACATCATCAATTTCTTCATTTTTAATTAGGCGAAGTAATCCAGAATCAAAATAACGGTAATCTACTACGTGTACCGTTTCATAGTTATTAATTAAAAAGGTTGAAAATGGATTACCAAAAGAGTTTTTAATTACAACAACACTTTTTCCATTTTTAACTGATGTTTTAATTTTTAAATGGGCTTTATCTCCTCCTAAAAATACTCCGTATGAATTACCTCCACTCGCAAATTCCGCAAAAACTTTTACATCAGTACTCACAGATGGGATAAAATACTCAACGGAATCTATATTTTTTTTAATGGACTCATCCTTCGTTAAATTGTAAAGAGTACCTAAAAAATTTCGTTTTACTTTTCGAGTCATTTTGTTTAGAGGAGTAGCTTTGAGACCTGAGGCTTGGCAATATGCCGTGTATGCATAGTAGGCTCCTCTGGCTGTCCAATGATGATCACTAGCAAAATAAATATATTCATCTTGATGAGCTACTATTGCCTCTTTGGCAGGAACATTAATTACATTAGGGGAAGAAAGAGAATATGCATCATCAATATTTTTAAATTCTTTGTCGCGTAAATAGTCATATTCCTTCACAAAAATAAATGAACTGCCCGTGGGGACTATACAATTAAAAACACGAACATGATCGGGGAGAATTTTGCGATATTCGTTTACGACATCTACATAACTTTTAACAGATGCCCTAGTTCCTCCAAAAACTTGGAATGCTCTACCGGCTATAATCAAAAGACCCTTTGAGGATGCAGACTCAGCATTTATAAGATAATTAATATCTCGAGCTGCTTTATTCAGGTCAATTTTTTTCTCATCTATTTTTTTATCTTTTGTTTTAGTAATTAATCTTGCATTGTTGGGGTTTTTAATCCCTTTCAACTCATTTAATTGAAATGCAATATCTACAAACGAAGATCTCCACGGAAAATGGTCATCCATAAATTTCTCGTATTTCAACATCCATGAACCATCCAAAAAACTTTTTAGAGTTATAGTTGGGTTTTCCTGTAGTTTTCGTTTTTCCAATATAGATTCTTTTTCTTTCTTTGAAAAAACAAATGATAGCATCCCAAGAGTGAGAATTCCCGAATATGCAAGAACATGTATTACTTTTAAATTATGCATTAAAATCTAAAATATAAAAATGGATGATAAGAACTTCCTACTAAAAGCGAAGTACAAATGATAAGGATTAGAATATGAAGTACAATTTTACTTGTTAAAATAATCTGATTTCCTGCCAAAACTTCCCAGCGTTTCGTAAAATAGGGTAGTTCATCCCAAGGAATACACAACAGAATTACTAGAGTAAACCAGTATATATTTTGCCGAAGATCAAAAGAAAATGCTAAGATTTGATTTGAAGAAAAATTAAATAAATTTGAGCAAAAAGTACTCCATTTTGATAAATCTTCGAAATAGAATAATGACCATCCAAAAACTATGAAAACAAGTGTAATTGTATACCTAAATATGATAGGAATTTTTGAATAAATGGAAAGAAGAACCCTTTTTTCGATTAATAAAATCATCGCGAAATAGAGACCCCAAAGCATAAAGTTCCAGCTTGCCCCATGCCAAAAACCTGTCAGAGCCCAGACGATAAAAATATTGTAGTACATTCTACGTTTCCCTACTTTATTTCCTCCTAACGGAATGTATACATAATCTCGGAAAAAGGTCGAAAGTGAAATATGCCATCTTCGCCAAAAGTCAGTTATTGAATTTGCTGCGTATGGGTTTTTAAAGTTTTCATTATAATGAAAGCCAAACATTCGGCCCAGGCCTATTGCCATATCAGAATAGCCTGAGAAGTCAAAATAAATTTGAATAGCAAACATGCTGAGTCCAAACCACGCCGTGGGACTTGTAAGTAAATCAAAATTCGTAATAAGGTAGTTATCAACTAAAGATCCGGCTGCGTCAGCAATAACTATTTTCTTAAATAGACCAAGTGAGAATCTTCCTATTCCTGATGAAAAGTCATTCCACTGGAATTTCCTTCCGTTAATTTCATCTGCAATTGTTTTGTATCGTACGATCGGGCCAGCAACTAGTTGATGGTAGAGACTAACGAATAATAAAAAGTTCATTGGATTGCGTTGTGCTTTAACATCGCCTCGATATACATCGATTGTGTAGGAAATTGTTTGAAAGGTGTAGAATGAAATTCCAATTGGTAGAGTTACCTCAGGGCGTGCGAAGGGTAAATTTATGAGTAATGACAAATTATCATATAAAAATCCGCTGTATTTAAATGCTACAAGAAGTCCGATATTTACGATTACAGAAAATGCAACCACCAATTTAGCTTTGGATTTATTATTCAGTTTTTCAATTAAAATACCATTTCCGTAATCAAAAAGAGCAGAGAAGAGCAATAATACAATCCATACGGGCTCACCCCATGCGTAGAAGAAAAATGAGAATAAGGTTAGGAGAATATTTCGATAAACTAAATTACCTGAAACATAATACAATATTAAATTTAAGGGAAGAAAAAAGTATAAAAAAATTAAACTTGAAAAAACCATATTCGCTTAAAAATAATTTTATTTCGCGCAACTTTGTTTTTCTTAGTTTCGAATTGCTTTAATTCCAGGAAGATCAATTCCTTCCAAGTATTCCAACATTGCTCCACCTCCGGTTGAAACGTAAGAAACCGTATCAGCGAAACCAAATTTGTTTACTGCCGCAACCGAATCCCCACCTCCAACTAAAGAAAATGCGCCTTTTTGCGTTGCATCTACGATACTTTTGGCGATTTGTTTCGTGCCTGATTGGAAATTAGTAAATTCAAAAACCCCCATTGGTCCATTCCATAAAATGATTTTCGAATTACTCAAAACAGTATCGAAAAGAATTTGCGATTTTTTTCCGGTATCCAAGCCCATCCATCCATCAGGTATTTCAGAAATTTTCACCTCTTTTCTTTTTGCGTTGTTTGTGAAAGAATCCGCAATTATTGTGTCAATTGGCAAAATTATTTCGACTCCTCTTTGTTTTGCTTTTTCCAAAATATTTAGAGCAGTCTGTAGGTAATCATCTTCAACCAAGGAAGAACCAATTTTTCCTCCTTGCGCTTTAATAAATGTATAAGCCATTCCTCCGCCGATTATAATTGAATTCATTTTTGAAAGCAAATTCTCAATTATAGTTATCTTCGATGAAACTTTAGCTCCTCCTACGATAGCTGTTTTTGGAGCTTCCGAACTACATAAGACTTTATCAATATTTAATATTTCCCTTTCCATTAATAAGCCAAACATCTTATCATTGGGAAAAAAATCAGCGATAATTGTGGTGCTAGCGTGTGCTCTGTGTGCAGTTCCAAAAGCATCATTTACATAACAATCCCCAAGCTTTGCTAGATATTGAGCGAAAGCCCTATCTCCATTGGTTTCCTCTTTAAAAAAGCGCACATTTTCCAACACTAATATTTCACCAAATTTTAATTTCGAACAAGCAACTTCAGCCTCTTTACCAATACATGATTTTGAAAAAGAAACTTTAGTTTCACAAACATCCTCAATTCTTTTGAGGATATGCCTTAATGATGAAGCCTCGTCAGGGCCGTTTTTAGGTCTTCCTAAATGAGTCATTAAAATTACAGATCCTCCAGCAGATAGAATTTTTTTTATTGTAGGAACAGCTGCTTTTATTCTGGTATCATCGGTAATTTCAAAGGTGCTATTTTCAAGAGGGACATTAAAGTCTACACGCACTAAAGCTTTTTTATTTTGAAATGAATATGAATGGATAGACTGCATAATTTTTTGTTAAAAATAGTGATTTACTCGTTAGGGTATGAAACGGGTTTTTTTTAACTCCTAAATTCCGTAAAAAAATGAAATTTTGCATTGTATTCCATAAATTTGGGTTTAATTTTAAGTTATGGGAAGAGCATTTGAATATAGAAGAGCGGCAAAGGAGAAAAGATGGGACAAAATGTCAAAAATGTTCCCGAAACTTGGCAAAGCAATTACAATGGCGGCCAAGGAAAGTGGAATGGATCCGACTACCAATGCGAAATTAAGGACGGCTATTCAAAATGCAAAAGCCGAGAATATGCCAAAAGATAATATTGATGCGGCGATCAGAAGAGCAGAGCAAAAGGATATTGCATTATTTACAGAGGTAAATTATGAGGGGAAAGGGCCATATGGAGTATTGATTTTTGTTGAATGTGCTACAGATAATCCAACAAGAACAGTTGCAAATGTGAAATCTTATTTTAATAAATGCGGGGGGGCTTTGGTGCCCACAGGTTCTTTAGAGTTTATGTTTGAAAGAAAAAGTGTTTTTGAAATTAGTCAATTTGAATCATTGGACATAGAAATGCTTGAATTAGAATTAATCGATGCAGGTTGCGAAGAGATTGAAAAATTTGATGATAAATTGGTTGTTTCAGGAGATTATACGGCATTTGGTACAATAGCCAAAGCACTTGAAGATATGAATATTGAAATAAAAAAATCGAGTTTAAAGAGAATTCCGACATCACCGGTCGAATTTACTGAAGATCAACTTATTGAAATTGAGAAAGTTCTAGACAAAATTGAGGATGATGATGACATTCAACAAGTATTTACAAATATTACATAAAACACAATAATTTTTCCTTTATTTAGTTTAATAAGAACAATTTAAAATGAGTTTTTCACGAGTAATTTATTCTTTATTTTTCTTTTTAATTTTCAGTGCATGTTCGACTGAAAAAAATACTTTGATAAATCGTAAATATCATTCTATTACAGCGAAGTATAATGGGTATTTTAATGCTAATGAATTGATTTCCCAATCAATGCGGTCGTTCAAGGTTTCTTACAAAGAAAATTTTTATGACATATTACCAGTTGAAAGAATTCCAAGCGAAAAAGAGGTTGTGGGCCTTTTACCCTCACTTGATACGGCGATATCGAAGTGCACGAAAGTAATTCAAAATCACAGTATGCCGGCTATTAAGGGTTTTTATAAGAAGGTAGAGTATAACACCTACATAGATGAAAATTATCTTACGGTTGGAATTGCAAATTATTATAAAAGGAATTTTGAAGATGCCACAAAAAACTTCGAGTTCATTGCACGTTTATTTGAAGAAGATAAATCAAATTACATTGCCAAATTATGGCAAATCAGAATATTTATTGAGGAAGAAAAATATGTTGATGCAATCACAAATATAGAGTTATTAGAGGATGTAATCGAAGAACAATATGGGGAAGGAAAAGCGAAAAGCAAGGTAAACTCTAAAAAGAGCTCGAAAAAGTCCAAAAGTAAGTCTAGAAGTAAATCAAACAAAAAATCGCAAAACAGAGAAAATCTTGACCAATCAGTTAAATTCCCGAAACATTTACGAGATGATTTTTTTCGGATAAAAGCTGAGTACTATTTAAAAAAGGAAGATATAAAATTAGCCATTCAAGCATTAGAAAAATCAGTTGATTTTTCTGTTAAAAAAGAGAAAGCAAGAATTTACTTTATATTGGGTCAGCTCTATATGCTACAAAAAAATCAGGGAAAAGCAATTGATAGTTACACGAAGTGTTTAAATTATCCTGCTTCATATATTATGCACTTCAATGCTAAGATGAATAGAGCATTATTAGTTAAGGATAATGGTATCAAAAAACAGTTACTCAGAATGGTAAAAGAGGCAAAAAATACTGAATATAGAGATCAAATTTATTATGCTTTAGCTGCCATAGAGATAGATGAAAAGAATAGAAAGCAGGCAATGATATATTTGACAAAATCTGCTAAGTCATCTATATCGAATAATCGTCAAAAAGCATTATCGTATGAAAAGTTAGGGGATTTAACTTTTGAAAGAAGTAATTATGTAGCGGCCCAAAAATACTACGATTCCTGTGGAATGGTAATGCCAGATGATTATCCAAATGGAGATAACATCAAATTAAGGGCGGCTAAATTAAGTAAATTAGTCATAGCAATAGAAACTGCCAATTATGAAGACAGCGTTCAACGAATTGCTTTAATGTCCGAAAAAGATAGAAATGAATATTTAGAGGATGTTTTGAAAAAAATTAAACTTGAAAGTGAAAGGAAAAAAAGGGTGGAAGAAGAAAAACTGAAGGAGATTCAAGAGTCATTGGCCAACCAGAGTGAGGCGCTTGGTAAAAAAGGATATTGGAATAGCAATAAAACGCGTCAAGAAGGTTATTCTGAGTTCATTAAAATGTGGGGAGAAAGGGAAAACAATGATGATTGGCGAAGAAGCGAAAAAATTGAGTTGACAATAAAGGAAATCGACGAAAGTGAAGATAGTTTGGCACTAGACGAAGAAGTTGTAGAAGTTGAATCAATAACCATTGAAATGCTGGCTAAAAATCTTCCTCTCACTGAGGAGGCAATGAAAATTTCAATAGATAAATTACTGAATGCTTGGTATGATGCAGCAATTATTTATTGGGAGGAGTTAAATGAGACTGAGCAAGCAATAGAGTATTTAGAAAAAATAACTGATAAAAAACTTATCAATGATATCGATTTGAATGCCTCTTTTCAACTATATAGATTAAATGAGGGGAATTCAGAGGCTGAAAAATGTAAAAACCACATATTAGTGACGTATCCGAAATCCGATTTTGCGGCCTTTTTACTTGATCCCGATTATTTTTTAAAACAGAAAAATGAAGAAAAAGAAAACGAGAAAGATTATCTTAAAATTTATTCGAACTACACGAAGAAAAAATACGATTTAGTTCTAAGAGAAATAGATGAATTTTTAATTGCTCAACCTCAAACTAAATTGATATCAAAATTTAAACTACTTCGTGTAACTGCTCAAGCAAACTTAACATCAAACAAAACAGAATTATTACCTGCATTAAATGAGATAGTTTCTGATTTTCCTGGAACTGACGTTGAAAAACGGGCTAAAACAATGATTAAGATTATCCAAGAGGGGTTTTCGAAAAATGATAGCATAATACAAAAAGTTTCTCCATTCATCTTTAATGATGAGGCCACACACTTTTTAATCATAGTGACAGATAAAAAAAATAAAGTAAGTGATGTACAGACAAAAGTTAATTCATATAATTCTACTAAATTTTCCAATTTGAAACTTAAATCTTCAACCGTCGTATTGGATGAATCATCTAATTTTGTTCTATTAAAAGAATTTAAATCATTGAAAAAAGGGAAAGAATACATAACTTCGTATAAATCTTCGAAAAGAGACTTGGGAAAATTTAATGAGTTGAAGATTTTTTTGATAAGTTCTGAAAACCTTAAAAAGTTGCTTGAATTGAAGAAGATTGATGAGTATGAATTATTTTACGATGAAAATTATTAAGTCATGATAAAAGGAGATTTTTTTGGCACTGACAATAACGGCGGGTTCAATAAGATTATTGAGGGCACCGAAATTACTGGTGATATTGTATCTGATTCAAATATTATAGTTGAAGGAGATGTTGTAGGTAATATATCTTGTTCGGGAAAAGTAGTCATTGGAAATACAGGAAAAATAACTGGAAATTTAGTTTGTATTGATGCGGATATTGAAGGAAAATTAGACGGTGAGCTCACAATCGAAAATTTGCTCGTTCTTCGTTCTACCGCCCGAATTACCGGAGATATTGAAACTGTTCGTTTAGCGATTGAAGAGGGCGGATTTTTTGAGGGAGCTTGTGTAATGAAAAAACAGGGCGAATCAAACTCAAAGCTTCTCAATAACAACGACCCTGAAGATATAATCCCTGAAGAGGGTGAGGATTAGTTTATTAGATCAAAAATCAATTCTAATTCGTATCCATTCGAAGCCAAGTATCTCGTAAGTCTGGCTTTCTTTTTTATAGGGTCTTTTTCAAAGGATAATTCTCTTTTTTTGCGGTTAATCAGGTAGTTTAAATTAGCTAAGTAGGTTTGTTTGTCAATTTTTCCCAAAGCATTTTTAATAGATTGGGATGGAAGAAATTTGGCATTTAAAGCGGATTTTATTTTTAAAACCCCCCATTTTTTTAATCTGAAATGGTCGTTGGTGAAAGCTTCACAGTAACGATCGTTGTTTATAAAATTTTTTTCATGTAGTTCTCGAATTATTTGTTCAGTAATTTCAGAAGGGATTTTTTGTTGAGCCAATTTGCGCTTTACATCAAAAGCGCATCTCTCTTGCACAGCGCAATATTGTTCGGTTTTAAGATATGTATTAAGGTATTCTAATGGGATACAATTCTCTTGCATCAGAGAGAGATTTCTTGGTTATCTTTATTTAAAAAGCGGTATTCAAGTAAATGATTTTCTGTCCTGCGATTTACAGAAATCCACTTTTTATATTTCAAAAACCATTTCCATTGTCTTGAGAGTAGACCCTTGGTGAAATAAGCATGCAAATATGGATGAACTTCTAAGGAAACTCCCTTTTCTTTTCGATCAAGAACTAAATAGTTTAAATTTGATTCGATTTCTTCAGCAAATAATATGCTTGCTTGTATTTCTCCAGTGCCATTACACGTTGGACATTTTTCAGAAGTTTGAATTGCGGTTTCGGGTTTCACTCTTTGACGAGTGATTTCAATGATACCAAATTTAGAGGGAGGAAGTATGTTGTGTTTTGCACGGTCAGAGCGCATGAAATTTTTAATGTTTTCAAAAAGAATGCGGTTATTTTCTTTATCATGCATGTCTATGAAGTCTGCGCAAATAATCCCCCCCATATCCCTTAATTGTAGAATTCGAGCAATCTCCTCGGCCGCTTCGATATTGGTTGACAATGCATTAGATTCTTGACCACTAGCTCCTTTACGATTTCCACTATTTACATCAATTACGTGCATTGCTTCGGTATGTTCGATAATCAAATATCCACCGCTACTCAATGGAACTTTTTTTCCAAATAAAGTTTTAATCTGCTTATTAATTCCAAATTTTTCGAACAAACTGGTACGATGGTCATGAAGTTTAATGATTTTCTCTTTCCCAGGAGCAATGTCCAAAACATAATCCTTAATGTCATCAAATGTACTTTGATCATTTGTATGAATGTGTGAAAAATCATTATTTAATAGATCTCGCAAAATTGAATTTGTCTTGTTTAGCTCCCCAAGAACCTTAGTTGCCGGGGAGGCATTTTTTAGGTTGGAATGCATCATTTTCCATTTATCCATCAAAGAATAAAGGTCTTGTTCAAGGTCCGAAGTTTTCTTTTCTTCAGCTACTGTTCGAATGATTACCCCAAAATTTTTCGGCTTAATTCGAGTTAACAGATTTTTAAGTCGATCGCGTTCATCTTGTTCTTTAATTTTTTGTGAAATAGAAATTTTTTCAGAGAAAGGAACGAGTACTAAATATCTTCCGGCCAGAGTTATTTCTGAGCAAAGTCTTGGTCCTTTTGAAGATATCGGCTCTTTTGCTACTTGTACGAGAATGGGTTGGGATGAGGAGAGTAAGGAGTCAATTTTACCTTCTTTCTCAATTTCTTTTTCTAATTTAAAATACTGAAGATCACTAACGCTTTGTTTCTTTTTTAAACTATCACGAGTAAATTTATGTAGCGAATTAAATTGCGTTCCGAGGTCTAAATAGTGTAAAAAAGCATCTTTTTCGTAACCAACATCTACAAATGCGGCATTCAAACTGGGTACAAGTTTTCTCACTTTACCCAAGAAAATATCGCCAACTGCAAAGTCTGAAGCACCCTGTTGTTCGTGTAGTTCGACTAACTTACTATCACGCAAAAGGGCAATCCAAACTCCGCCAGAACGGGTTTCTACTACTAATTCGAGGCTCACTCAATGAAAATGTATGGTTAGAAAACTGAAAAACCGCGAGGCTGTCGCGGTTAAAAGAAATTATTTCTTTTTCTTGTGACGATTCTTACGCAATCTTTTCTTACGCTTGTGCGTAGCCATTTTGTGTCTTTTTCTTTTTTTTCCGCTTGGCATATCTTTTATTTAAATTATTCAAAATTATTCGGGTAAAACTTAAAATCTACTATCGATTTAAATTTTAGGACTGCAAAGATAGTTAAAAAAAGGTTAAAACACGAATTTCCTTAAATAAAATCGATTAATTCTACGTTTTAAAATTCCTATCTTTGCAATTAAACAATTAGGAGATGAGCTATTTGGAATTATCAGAACAAGAAGTTCAACGAAGAGATACTTTATCGAAGTTAAAAGAAATGGGAGTTAATCCCTATCCAGCTGATTTATTTGAAGTAACTGATTTTGCATCTGAGTTAAAAAACAATTTTGTCGATGGGAAAAATGTCTGTCTAGCAGGACGAATGATGAGTCAACGCATCATGGGAAAAGCCTCCTTCGCGGAACTTCAAGACTCAACTGGTAGGATTCAAATTTACATAAATCGGGATGATTTGTGTCCCGGCGAGGATAAGTCACATTACAATGACTTTTTCAAAAAATTGTTAGATCTTGGAGATTTTATCGGAATTAAAGGGTTTTTGTTCAAAACACAAGTAGGCGAGATTTCCGTCCATGTTGAAGATTTAGTATTACTTAGTAAATCACTTAAGCCACTACCGCTTCCAAAGATTGATACAGACGGAAAGGTTTACGACGCATTTACAGATCCAGAAATACGTTACCGTCAGCGCTATGTAGATTTAGTTGTAAATTCTCATGTTAAAGATACTTTTATCAAAAGATCCAAAACTATTTCATCTATGCGTTCTTTTTTTAATGAAAGAGGGTATTTAGAAGTTGAAACACCGATTTTACAACCCATTCCCGGAGGTGCAGCAGCGCGACCGTTTATTACGCATCACAATGCCCTTGATATTCCACTTTATTTAAGAATAGCAAATGAACTTTACTTAAAAAGACTTATTGTTGGTGGATTTGACGGTGTTTACGAATTTGCCAAGGATTTCAGAAATGAAGGAATGGATCGCACGCACAATCCAGAATTTACCCTTATGGAAATATATGTTGCCTACAAGGATTATCAATGGATGATGGATTTTACAGAACAAATGATTGAGTGCATTGCTAATGATGTATGTGGAACTACTGAAATTAAAGTTGGCGATCAGTCAATTTCTCTCAAGGCTCCATTCAAACGTATAACGATGCGAGATTCTATTCTAGAATATACGGGATTTGATATTCATGGTAAAAGTGAAGAGGAAATAAGAGAAGCTGCAGTAGCAATGGGGGTTGAGGTTGATGTGACCATGGGAAAGGGAAAATTAATGGATGAAATTTTTGGTGCAAAGTGTGAGAAAAATTACATTCAGCCAACATTTATCATTGATTATCCAATTGAAATGTCCCCTTTATGTAAAATGCATCGATCAAATTCAGAACTGACAGAGCGCTTTGAATTAATGATAAATGGAAAAGAAATTGCAAATGCATATTCTGAATTGAACGATCCGATTGACCAGCGCGAACGTTTTGAGGAACAGTTAAAACTTTCAGAAAAGGGAGATGATGAGGCAATGTTTATTGATCAAGATTTTTTACGTGCATTAGAATATGGTATGCCACCATGCTCTGGAATGGGAATTGGAATTGATAGACTCGTCATGCTTTTAACGAATAACACCTCCATTCAGGAAGTTATCTTCTTTCCACAAATGCGACCGGAGAACCTTAGTTCAAAAATTAAGCTTAGTGATTTAGAAAAAGAAATTTTAAGCAATGTTCAAATCACGAATAACATCGAATTAATTGAGCTTAGGTCAAAATTTGAGGTTAGTAATAAACAGTGGGACATTAGTCTAAAAAACTTAACAAAACATCAATTTTTGAAAATTTCTAAAGTAAACGATATTTTAATTGTAGAGTCACAAGAGTAATTGAAAACAAAAAAGGAAATAGTTGAGAATTGGCTTCCGCGTTACACAGGAAAACCACTTGAAGAATTTGGTAAATATATTCTTCTAACAAATTTTTCTAAATATATCAATATCTTTTCTGAATGGAATAAAGTTGAAATTGAAGGGAAAGATAGTCCTATGCAGTCTGCCACCAAAGATTGTATTACAATAATTAATTTTAGTATGGGAAGTGCCATGGCGGCGACCATTATGGATTTACTTTCAGCAATCGAACCAAAAGCAGTTTTGTTTTTAGGAAAATGTGGTGGTTTGAAAAAGAAAAACCAAGTAGGAGATCTTATTCTCCCGATAGCTGCAATTCGAGGAGAGGGGACATCTAACGATTATTTTCCCCCTGAGGTGCCGGCCTTACCCTCTTTTAATCTTCAAAAAGCAATTTCACATACCATTCGATTAAGTGGGAGAGATTATTGGACAGGTACAGTTTACACAACGAATAGAAGGGTGTGGGAACACGATGAACATTTTAAGGATTATTTGAAGGCCATCAGGGCTATGGCAATAGATATGGAAACAGCAACAATTTTCACCGTTGGATTTGCAAACGAAATTCCCGTTGGAGCATTATTATTAGTGAGTGATCAACCAATGATTCCGGAAGGAGTAAAAACAGAAAAAAGTGACCAAAAGGTAAATGATGATTTTGTCAAAGGCCATCTTAGAGTCGGGATTGATTCACTTAAAGAACTCCAAAGCACAGGCGTTTCTGTTAAGCATCTAAAGTTCTAATTCCGATTTAGAGCATTAAGCTTCAATTGTCAAAATTTATTTAGTCGAACTAATGTATATCTTTGCAAGATGAAATCATTTCGGGAAATTTTTGGATTTGGATTCAGATATAAGACATTAGCTTTTCTGACTATTCTTGGGAATTTATCCTTTACCGTATTTAACTTATTTTCACTGGTTCTTTTTATTCCTTTTCTTCAAATAATATTTAAAACAAAAGCGGTTGTAATTCAAACACCTGCGCCAATATACTCCGGAAAACTTTCTGACTTACTTGATTTTATCTCAGATTGGTATAACTATACAATGAACCAATTGGCTATACAAGATCCATTAGGAGCACTTTTTTTAGTTTGTATACTTGTTTTTCTCGCTTTTTTTATGAAAAATGCTTCGCGTTATTTTGCTGTTTGGTTTCAATCTGAATATCGAGCTCGGATAGTTCGTGATATTAGAAATGATTTGTTCAACAAAGTATTAAAGTTGCCAATGGTATATCATTCAAATGAACGAAAAGGGGATATACTTACTCGAGCCGGACATGATGTTGGAGAGGTCGAAAATGCAGTGGTTTGTTCCCTAGAACTTATTTTTAGAGATCCAATTTCGATTGCTATCCATGTTGTGACTTTATTGATGATAAGTGTTGAACTAACACTTTTTTCGTTCTTCCTTTTACCAATTTCTGCTTTTGTGATTTCACGCATTGGTAAAAGTTTAAAAAGAACAGCCAAGCAAGGTCAGGAGCAATTGGGTTTACTGACATCGTCGCTCGATGAAAGTATTAGTGGTGTTAGGATTATAAAATCTTTTAATGCAGTACAATTCATGTCGGCAGTTTTCAGGGCAATAAATTTTCGTCATCAAAAATTAACAACAAAAACATTTCGAAAAAAAGATGTTTCCTCATTAATAAATGAAACAATTGGTGCAGGTGTGTTGATGTGTTTGGTTTGGTTTGGTGGAAAGCAGATTCTTATCAGTGGTGGCCAAGATCAAGAATTAACAGGGGAATTATTTATAACTTTTATCATTGTATTTTCACAATTACTTCGTCCAATTAATTCAATTTCGAATGGAATTTCAACCATTAATAAAGGTAGGGTTTCTCTTGATCGAATCAATGAGATACTTCACTGTGATGAAAAAATACATGAAAAGAGCAATGCTCAGTCAAAAGTTTCTCTAGAAAACAGTATTGAATTTAAAGATGTTCATTTTAAGTACAATAGCGACTCTATTCTTAGAGGGATTAACTGGGCAGTTAAAAAAGGTTCATCGGTTGCCATAGTTGGAGAATCTGGAAGCGGGAAATCAACTTTAATGGACTTATTAGTTCGATTTTACGATGTATCACAAGGAGAGCTTTTAATTGATGGAATTGATATTAGGGATTTAAAAATTTATGATTTAAGACAATTAATTGGAATTGTATCACAGGAATCCATTTTATTTAATGTTTCAGTTTCTGAAAATATTTCATTCGGTGATGATGACCCGGATATTGAAAAAATAAAGTATGCCGCTCAAGTAGCCAATGCACAATCATTTATTGACGACTTGGAAAATGGATATGATACTATTATTGGTGAACGGGGGAATAAATTATCAGGTGGCCAAAAACAACGTTTGGCTATAGCTCGTGCAATATATAAAAATCCAGATATTTTAATTTTAGATGAGGCAACCTCCGCGTTGGATACAGAATCTGAAAAATTAGTTCAAGAGGCAGTTGAAAAACTGATGCAAAATCGCACTTCTTTTATTATTGCTCATCGATTGAGTACGATTATTAATTGCGATGAAATAATTGTTTTATCTAAAGGAGTAATTTCCGAAAAAGGTACGCATCAGGATTTATTTAGCAGGAAGGGGATTTATTATCGCTTGTGTCGACTGCAGGGATTAGTTTGATGCTCAAAGGGTTTTGTGAAGACAACCCCCTATGACTGATTTCTTTGCTCCAGTCACTGAATCTATACAGTTAGTTTGGTTTATTAAAAATAATGCACCCAAGTAAGCAAAAATAATTGCTTCTTTAAAGTCGGAAAGAGATGTCTCAGGGATTATTATTTGCGCTTTGGAAAGTGCTGTAATACGTTCCATCAAAAATTGGTTTTTTGTTCCTCCGCCTGTTGCAAGAATTTTTTTATAATTTAACTTATTAATGACTGAGGATATCTGATATGCTATATGTTCAGAAATGGTAGCGAGCTGATCAGCTTCAGAAATTGAATATTTTTCGATTGTTGGATAGAACTCGTTCTCGAGCCATTCCGTCCCTAGAGATTTAGGAGCTGAAAGCGAATAGAAAGATAAATTATTTAAATCCTTGAATAGTTTATCGTTCAACATTCCACTTCTGGCCAATGAGCCATTTGTATCATACAACATCGAAAGTTTCTGTACAATTTTATTCAAGGGTAGATTAGCTGGACTAATATCAAAAGCAATAATCTTACTATTTTCCATTAAACTGATATTTGCGAAACCCCCCAAATTTAAAAAGGCATCAGCTTGGTTTGAAAACAAATCAAAGTCTCCTTTCGGTACTAACGGCGCACCTTGACCACCAGCAATGACGTCCATTATTCTAAAATCATTGATTACTTGAACTTTTGTATGAAACGCAATACTAGCACCACAACCTATTTGAACCGTTATACCTTTTTCTGGTTGATGATATATGGTTTGTCCATGAGAGGCAATGGCATCAATTTTATTTCGATCCAAATGATTTTCTTGAATAAAACTATTTATGTGAGTTGCGAATATTTTCCCAATTTTTTTATCTAGTTTAAAGAGCTCAAGGGCTGAAAGATTCGTTGCATTTCTGATTTCGTTCTGAAAGCTCTCTGAATAATTGAATGTTTTGAAATTGAGTAGTTGAAAATGTTTTTTATCCTCAAATAAAGTAAACTTTACGTGAGCAATATCAAGGCCGTCAAGAGAGGTGCCTGACATAACACCAATAATTTCTAATTCAACCATATTTTATTTTGGGATTTCACAAATGAAACTATTAATTTTGTAGCAAATTAACAATTAAAACTTCATAAACAATGAATTTTGAATTAACAGAGGAGCATATTGCCGTTAGGGATGCTGCAAGAGATTTTGCTCAAAACGTGTTAAAATCAGGTGTTATCGAACGTGATAATCTACAAAAATTTCCTACTGAAGAGATCAAACAACTCGCCGAGCTTGGGTTTATGGGAATGATGGTTGATCCAAAATATGGAGGTAGTGGAATGGATACCTTATCATACGTTTTGGCGATGGAAGAAATTTCAAAGGTTGATGCTTCAACATCTGTATGTATGTCGGTTAATAACTCATTGGTTTGTTGGGGTCTTGAGGTATTCGGGACAGAGGAACAGAAGCAAAAATATTTAGTTCCTCTCGCAACAGGAGAGAAAATTGGTGCCTTTTGTCTTTCTGAACCTGAGGCAGGTTCGGATGCAACATCGCAAAAAACTACCGCAATTGATATGGGAGACCACTATTTATTAAACGGAACTAAAAACTGGATTACAAATGGTTCCTCTGCGTCTGTTTATTTAGTTATTGCGCAAACAAATTTAGAGTTAGGACATAAAGGAATCAATGCGTTGATTGTTGAAAGAGGAATGGACGGGTTCATTGTTGGAGCAAAAGAGGATAAGTTAGGAATTCGTGGAAGTGATACGCATACTTTATTATTCAATGATGTAAAGGTTCCAAAAGAAAATAGAATTGGCGAGGATGGATTTGGATTCAAGTTTGCTATGAAAGTATTGTCTGGTGGAAGAATAGGAATAGCGGCACAAGCACTGGGAATTGCAGCTGGAGCATTTGAATTGTCTACTGAATATTCAAAACAACGAAAAGCATTTGGAAAAGAAATCTACAAACATCAAGCAATTGCATTCAAATTAGCTGATATGGCTACTGAAATTGAAGCGGCTCGTTTGTTGGTTTATAAGTCGGCCATGGACAAAGATCAAGGAAGAAACTACGATCAATCCTCGGCAATGGCAAAATTGTATGCGTCAAAAGTAGCGATGGAACAAACTGTTGAAGCTGTTCAAATTCACGGTGGTTATGGCTTTGTGAAAGAATACCATGTAGAACGATTGATGCGTGATGCAAAAATTACTCAGATATATGAAGGAACTTCTGAGGTTCAGAAAATTGTTATTTCTCGTGGAGTTTTAAATGCGTAGATTCAATAAATAAGCTCATTTATTGAAGGAATTAATTAAATATTTACCTCTGTCACTGAACCATTTCCAACCCGCAATACTTTTGCAGGGAACTTCCTCACCATATTTAAGTCATGCGTTGCCATTAGAATTGCTGATTTCTCCTCTTTGGCAACTGCTATTAATAAGTGCATAATTTCTTCAGAAGTTTCGGGATCTAAATTTCCAGTTGGCTCATCAGCTAATAACAGTTCCGGTTGATTTAACAAGGCACGAGCAATCGCAACCCGTTGTTGTTCACCGCCTGAAAGTGCATGAGGCATTACATTCGCTTTTTGTTCAACACCCACTAATTGCAATACACTCAGTGCTCTTTTCTGAATTAATTTTTTATCTTTCCACCCAGTGGCACCCAAAACGAAAGTCATATTTTGAATGACTGTTCGATCCATCAAAAGCTGAAAGTCTTGGAAGACAATGCCAATTTTACGCCTTAACATTGGAATATCTTTTAGCGAGATAGTTTTTAAATTAAAACCAATTACATTTCCTTCCCCGTTAATCAAAGGAAGTTCACCATATAATATTTTTAGAAGACTACTTTTACCACTTCCTGTTTTACCAATTAAATATGCAAATTCTGTTTCATTTAATTTTAGATTTACATTCTCTAAAATCATTTTTTTTGATTGATATATGCTGACTTTATTTAATTCAATTATTACTGACACTTTCACAAATTTCTTCAAAGTTCCAAAAAATTGTAACCTTTTTAATGATGTAGATTATTTTCTCTTAACAGAATTGAGTTTAAAACTTTTCAATTTTCAAAAATTTTTAAACGAACACCAAATTAATTTAGCTTTTTTTAAGCTGTTTTAATGAAATATATACTATTAATTTTTACTGTTTTATCTTTAGAAAGAGTCCATTCACAAGTCACTCAAAAATATGCGAGTGAATATGAAGGATTCTACAGAGCAGAGGAATTGTATGCTAAGAAGGAGTTTAGCTCAGCAAAATTTGAATTCGAATCTTTTTTGAGTGCTTGTAAAAATAGTAATGATCCATTTTATGTAAAAGCACAGTATTATGTTGCACTCAGCGCACTGAGTCTAAATCACGATGATGAAGCCATTCGTTTATTTGTGCGGTTCAACAAAGATTACCCAGAGAATATTTATAAGAATGATATTTATTTTAAATTGGGAAATTATTATTTCTCAAAACAAAATAAAAAAGGCACAAAACTATGGTTTGAGAAGGTAATCGTGGCCGACCTAAATGAAACCGAAAAAGATGAGTACTATTTCAAATACGGTTATAATTTTCATTTATTGAATGAGAATATAAAGGCCAAAACCTCTTTTATTAGTTCAAAGGAGAATAAAACTAAATTTGGTTTTGCTTCAAAATTTTATTTCGGAATAATTTGTTTTGCTGAGGATAGTACTTCAATGGAGGCATATAAAAGTTTCAATAGTTTAAAAGATGATGGGCAATATTTAGATCAAGTTTATAACTATTTGGTTCAGATTAAACATAATCTCAAAAATTATCAGGAGTGTACGGATAAGTATTCGTCGAAAGAAGTGATTGAAAAACTTAGTTACGATAATCGTTACCTCATTGGAAATGCCTACTATCAACAAAAAGAATATCAAAAGGCAATTCCGTTTTACGAGGAATATGACTCAGTCTTAAGAGTTCAAAAAAATAGAACCTCAGATCGTGATTTCAATTATGCTTTTGGAAATGCTTTATACAAAATCGGGAATTTAAAAAAAGCAATCGAAAAATTCAATTTAGTGTTAACAAAACGAGATAGCCTATCTCAAATCGTATATTATCAAATTGCAGATATCTTTAAACAAGAATATGAAAAAACGAGAGATGTAGCTAAATTAATTAACGCGAGAACTGCTTTTGAGAAAGCCTCTGAAATAAGTTTTAATCCCTCACTTCAAGAAGATGCACTGTATAATGCTGCAGTCATAGCATTCAATGTTGATGACAGTCCGTATAATCAATCTATCCAAATTTTTGAAAAATTTTTGAAGTTATTTTCAAATTCTGAACGGAAAAATCAAATCTATCAATTTTTAGTAGAAGTGTATAGACGAACAGATAACTATGATTTAGCCCTTTCAACTATAGAAAATATTTCACTGAAAGACACAAAATTAAAAATGATTTATCAATCAATTGCCTACAATTACGGTGTTACATTATTTTTAAATTCAAATTACAAAGGCGCAATAGAGAAATTCAATTTGGTAGAAAAATATCCGGAGGATGTACGTTTAAAAAGTTTGTCTAAGTTTTGGATTGCAGAATCCTGTCTTCGCCAATTTGAATCAAAATCTTCCAAAAGTGTAAAAGATTCCTTATTGCTGGATGATGCGATGGAAGCATTTCGTTCATTTATAAAAGACCCTTCAGGAAGTACTGCTGAGAAAAGACACGAGGCATATTATCAAATGGGATACATTCTACTTCGACAGAAAAATTTCATTGATGCAATCGAAACGCTAAGAATTTTTGTTTCCTCAGGGACCAAGGATACTAAAAAACTTGTAGATGCAAATTTACGTATCGGAGATTCTTATTATGTAATGCGTAAAGATGAAGATGCAATTAAATTTTACAAAAACGCACTCGATTTGAATTCGGGTAGCGAGGATATTGCGCTTTATTACATGTCAAAATCGCACGGGTTTTTAGAAGAGAACGACAAAAAAATTGAGTTGCTAAATAAATTGATATCAAACTATAAAAAATCAAGTTTTCTTCAATGGGCGCTATATGATTTAGCATTGGCTTATAAAGATGAAAAAGCTGATTATACAAGCGCACTACTTTATTTTAATAGGATTTTGAAAGAGTTTCCTTCGGTGACATTTCATTTAGATTGTCAGATCGAGGTAGCAGATATATTCTTTTTACGAAATGAATACGATAAAGCAGAAGCTGAATATCAACGAATTTTAGATGCAAATATAAATAATAATAGTATTTGTTTGAAAGCAGCAACTGGGCTTAAAAATGTGTTTTCAGCTAAAGGAGAAGTTGATAAAATAGTTGGGTTAGTAAACAAATATCCTTGTGCACAAATTAGCTCAGATGAAATAGAAAATTTATACTTCGCACCAGCTGAAAAAAGCTATACCGATAGTTTATTTTCCGCTGCCATCCCTCAATTTGAGATGTATTTGTCTAAATTTTCAAAAGGGCGTTATACCACCGAAGTATTATATTACCTCGGAGATTGTTACGCAAGAAGCGGTAATAATCAGAAAAAAATAGAGCTGTATAAACAACTTTTGAGCTTACCAGTTAGTCCATATACCGAGACAGCGGCGGCATTTATTTCACAACAAGCTTATAATTCAGGTGAATATGATCAGGCAATTATTTACTATTTGCAATTGGAAAAAGTATCAACCAAACCGACATCAGTTTATTCTGCAAGACTAGGATTAATGCGTTCTAGCTTTCTCCTTCAAAAATACGATACAGCTGCTATTTATTCCGAATTATTGTTAGAGTCAGGGAATTTGAGCAATTCCATAAAAGTGGAAGTAGAATATTCAAAAGGAATTTCGAATTTTAAAATGTTAAATTATGAAAAGGCTCTTCCATCGTTATCCTGGATTTCGAAAAATACAACTACTTCATGGGCATCTGAGGCACAATACGTTATTGCAGAAATTTATTTTATAAAGAACGACTACACACAAGCAGACATAGAGGCAAGAGTTCTATTGAAAATGAAACCTGGCTATAATTTTTGGATCGCAAAAACCTTGATTTTACAATCTAGAGTTTGTTTAAGACAAAATAATTTATTTCAGGCAGAGGAGACAATCAATTCTGTATTGAACCATTATCCTGAAAAGGATGATGGCATAATTGACGAAGCAAATAGCGTGAATCAAGAAATTGAACAATTAAAAAATGGAGGAAATGAAAATGAATAATCACTGGTTGATTAAAATTTGTTTAGTATTGATTGTTTTAATGAGTCATTCACTTAAATCGTATGCTCAACCAGGGGATAATGGCAATGTAATTATCATCCAGGGTATTGGTCTTCGCGAAGTTTCACCTGCGTCAAGACTTTATTCTATTCCCGTAATAATTGATACAAATATTGTGGCTACACTTCAAGAGTATCCTTTATTATTTCCAAGCTATTCACCAAAAGCGAATGGATTAAAAATAGAGGAGCAAAAATATCCGAGAAATGATCCAGATAAGTTTAAGGTATCGCCATTTTACGCTAAAGTAGGTATCGGTTCTCAAATAATGCCATTGGGAGAATTTTATTTCAATTCGATCGGTAAATCAAATTTTCAATTTGGTGTTTATGGAAAACACATAAGTAGTTTCCAAAAAATGAAAGACTACGCTCCATCTTATTTTGATCGAACTCATTCTGGAGCTTTCGTTTCTTATTACGCCAAAAAGTTCACAATCAGCAGTTCAGGGCATTATTCCAATTATGGATTTAATTATTATGGGTTACGGGATTCATTGGGTCTTATAAATCGAAAAGACATTGCTCAACGTTTTCAAGATGCAGGAGGAGATATGCTATTTAATTTACACCAAGGACAACGTGATTCTTCCAAACTTAATCTAAAGCTGGGGTTTAACTATAATTATTTTTTAACTAAACGTCCTTTTGAAGATAGTTTGGCAAAATGGAGGGCGGGTGAAAATTACGTTGCCTTTACTTCAGAACTTTCATATCGTTTAGGAAGAGAAAAGTTTTTTGTGAATTTGAATGTATTTAATAACAACTACAAATATGGCATCCCAGGAGATTCATTGAGTTTGATTGATACTGGATTTGTTATGAATGATTTGATTTTACAGTTTAATCCGGGTGTTGTTACCCAAATGATGAACGATAAATTGCGAGTTGCGGTTGGTGTTGATGTTTCAGCAAATATTCGTGAAACAACAAAACCTTATATTTATCCACAAGTAGAAATCAAATACTCTATGTTTGACAACATTTTCATTCCTTACGTAGGAATCAAAGGTGGTTTGAAGCAAAATACCTTGAGGAGTTTAACCCGCCAAAATGAATTTATGCTTCCTAATTCTAGATTGTTAAATGAAAGTACAGTCTTTGACGCATACGTTGGATTTAAAGGAGTTTTAAGTAAACGGTTAAGCTTTAATATTGGAGCTAATTATGCGCGAGTGAACAATAAAGCACTCTTTGTTAGTGATACTGTGTTTTCAAATTTAAACAAGTTCGCGATAGTTTATGATTCAATGAATATTATGACAATTGAAGGTTCATTATCATATCAAATGAATGAGAAACTAAAAATAGATGCGATTAGTCGATTTTTCTCCTATGAAACTACTAACCAAGCCTATGCATGGAATTTACCTCAGTTACAGTTTAAAGTTCGTGGGAATTACGTGCTTAACAATAAATTTATTTTCAATTTGGATGTTACACTTGAAACCGGAAGGAGGGCACTTGTTTTTGACTCAACAATTACTGGAGCGCTTATTGAAAATAATCAAATCTCGGCCCCATTGAAAACTTTTGCGGATATCAATTTAAGCACCGAATATAAATTCAATGATATGATTTCAGGGTTTATTCAATTCAACAATCTAACCGCTCAACGTTATTTGCGTTGGTACAATTACCCCCTAACCGGATTTCAAGTAATGGGGGGAGCAACATTTAAGTTTTAGACTTAAATTTCTTACATCTTGTAAAAAATATTTGTGGAAAATTGAAAAGATGTTAGTCTGATTGCTAACTTTGTAAAAAGCTTAATTCATGAATGAAAAATTGCGGAACAGTGTTCACAGTATAAATGCAAAAATCAATTCTTTGACACAGAGAATGGAGGCACTAAAAACACAAAACTCCACATTGACTGATGAAATTCAAGCCTTAAAAGGACAGTTAATTGAGTACTCTCAAAATGAGTCTCAATTTAAGGAAACGCTTGATAAATTGAATAATGATTTGAATTTAGCTAATAAGCAAATTATCGAATTTTCGCAGGGACCAACGGGTCGGTCTGTTGAAGAAATTGATGAATTGGTAAAAGAAATAGATTATTGTATTGAACAACTCAAGAAATAGTTCATGGAGAAATTGTCTTTAAATATTATTATCGGGGGGAGAAATTATCCCTTAAAAGTAAATGCTGGAGAGGAAATACTAATCCAGAAAGCAGCCGAAGATATCAATCGTGCAATTCGCCTACTTCAAGAGAATTATGCTGTAAAAGATATGCAGGACTTATTGGCAATGTCTTCATTACAATTATTATCAAAAGCATCTTCAAAACTAAAACCAACTAAAGTAGTTGAAGCCGACTATTCGGAAGTAGAAATCGCTTTAGAGGATATTGAAAAGAAACTTTCTGAAATCTGATCTTACCACATCAGTCGATAGCTTTTAATTTTTTTAAACTAATAAAAGTTGATATGGAAATTTTAATTGGCCTGTTAGGGGGTCTTATTGGGGGTGGGGTAGTAATGGCAATTGTTCAACAGACATTGCTGAAATCCAAACGAGAAAAATTAATCAAAGATGCAGAATTAGAGGGAGAAAATATCAAAAAGGATAAACTTCTGCAAGCGAAGGAGAATTTTTTAAAATTAAAAGAGGAGCACGAAAATACAATTAAAGAAAAGGATCGCAGAATTCAATCAGGAGAGGATAGAATTCGGAACAAAGAAAAGTCGTTAAATCAGAAGATGGAGGACTTTGGGCGGAAGGAAAAAGAGATTGAGAAAAAGCATACTGAACTTAATGCAAAAATGCAATCCTTGGAGGTTAAAAGTCAGGAGCTGGATAAGATGCAACAGAAGCGTGTTGCTGAATTATCAAAAATAAGTGGCCTTCCGGCTGAAGATGCTAAATCTATGCTGATGGAGGCACTGAAAGATGAGGCAAGAACAAATGCTCATGCTCATATTAAGGAAATCGTTGAGGAAGCAAAATTAAATGCAAATAAGGAGGCGCGAAAAATTGTTATTCAATCCATACAGCGCGTCGCTACTGAGCAAGCAGTTGAAAATGCTGTTTCTGTTTTCAATATTGAGACAGACGAAATCAAGGGAAGAATTATCGGTAGAGAAGGCCGTAACATTCGAGCGCTCGAGGCATCAACGGGGGTTGAAATTGTTGTTGATGATACACCTGAAGCCATTATTTTATCGTGTTTTGATCCAGTAAGAAGAGAAATAGCGCGCTTAGCCCTACATCAATTGGTTTCAGACGGGAGAATTCATCCGGCCCGAATTGAAGAGATAGTTGCAAAAACTAGAAAACAACTGGAGGAAGAAATAGCTGAAACAGGCAGAAGAACCTGTATTGATTTGGGTATTCATGGCTTACACCCTGAATTAACGAGAATGGTTGGTCGAATGAAATACCGTTCTTCGTACGGCCAAAACTTATTACAACACTCCCGAGAAGTTGCCAATCTTTGTGCTATTATGGCTGCCGAACTTGGTCTCAACGTTAAAATTGCAAAACGAGCAGGATTATTACATGATATTGGTAAAGTTCCCGATGAGGAACCTGAATTGCCACATGCTATCTTAGGAATGAAGTTGGCGGAAAAATTTGGTGAAAAACCAGAGGTCTTAAATGCAATTGGTGCGCACCATGATGAAATTGAAATGACATCATTAATTTCACCCATTGTCCAAGTTTGTGATGCAGTTTCAGGAGCCAGACCGGGCGCTCGTAGAGAAATTGTTGACGCATATATTAAGCGTATTAAAGACCTAGAAGCATTGGCATTGTCGTATGACGGAGTTGCAAGTGCCTTTGCCATTCAGGCGGGTCGAGAATTGCGAGTTATGGTTGAAGCTGAAAAAGTTTCTGATTCCAAAGCCGATGAGTTATCATTTACTATATCTCATCGAATACAAACTGAAATGACTTATCCGGGACAGGTCAAAGTAACCGTAATTCGCGAAAAGAGATCAATTAATTATGCAAAGTAAATAGAACTCTTCTAAGGACAGTTAAAAAACAATTTGATTTTCGATGTGTTTTTTATAAATAATCTTTCTTCATGATACAAACAGATATCATTATCATCGGTGCCGGTCCTGTCGGTCTTTTCACAGTTTTTGAGGCAGGCTTGCTAAAGTTAAAATGTCATATGATTGACTCATTACCCCAACCGGGCGGTCAATGTTCAGAAATTTACCCTAAAAAACCAATTTACGATATACCTGGTTTTCCAACTATTTTAGCAGGTGAATTAATTGATAATTTAATGGAACAAGCTTCCCCGTTTAAGCCGGGGTTCACTCTTGGAGAGGCGGCAAGTACGATTGAAAAAAAAGAGGATGGGAAATTTATAGTCACTACTGTAAAGGGAACGAAACACGAAGCGTCAGTTGTAATTATTGCAGGGGGACTGGGGGTATTTGAACCTAGAAAGCCACCTATTGAAGGAATAGAAGCGTTTGAAGATAAGGGGATTGAATATATTATCAAAGATCCAAATTTTTACAAAGGTAAGCGCTGTGTAATTGCAGGTGGAGGAGATTCAGCTCTTGACTGGTCCATCTTTTTAGCTGAAAATAATATTGCCGCCGAAGTTGTATTAGTTCATAGAAATAGTTCATTCCGAGGGCATTTAGATTCTGTTCAAAAGGTAATTGATATGGCTGAAAAAGGAAAAATAACACTGATTACCGAGGCAGAGGTCACAGGTTTGTATGGAAACGGAAAATTAGCCAAAGTTCAAATTACTCATCAAGCAAATGGGTTAATTGAAAGAGAAACGGATCATTTCATTCCACTTTTTGGCCTTAAGCCAAGTTTAGGTCCGATTGCCGATTGGGGACTCGAAATTGAAAAGAGCGCAATCAAGGTGAATACTCTAGATTATTCTACAAACATCCCGGGGATTTACGCCATTGGTGATGTTAATACCTACGAGAATAAATTGAAATTAATTTTGTGTGGTTTTCACGAAGGAACATTGGCCGTTCAATCTGCTTTTGCGCGCATTCATCCTGACAAAAAGAATGTACTGAAATATACCACCGTAAATGGCGTACAGGGATTCTAAATGACACTTGTTTTTGCCAGTCACAACCAGAATAAGGTCAACGAAATTAAATCGCTCCTTCCACATACTTTTGAGATTCTTTCACTTACTGATATAGGATTTTCTGATGAAATTGAAGAAACAGGACGCACGTTGGATGAAAATTCTAAGATTAAAGCGCAAGCTGTCTTTGATAAAACCGGTTATTTCTGCTTTGCCGATGATACTGGACTTGAGATAGAAGCACTAAATTTTGAACCAGGTGTGTTTTCGGCAAGATATGCCGGAAATCAAAAAAATGATTCAGACAATATTGAAAAAGTATTGTCAAAACTTTATGGAATGGCCAATCGCAATGCGTGTTTTAGAACGGTAATCACTTTACTTATCGAACAAGAGGAATATACCTTTGAAGGAAGAGTAGATGGAAAAATCATTACGGAAAAAAGAGGAGAGTTTGGTTTTGGGTATGATCCAATTTTCATCCCTGAAAATGAATCTAGAACGTTTGCTGAAATGCCAATGGAGGAGAAAAATCTCTATAGTCATCGGGCACGTGCGTTTCAAAAAATGATTGAGTTTCTCTTGAAAAATCAGTTTAAACTTTCTTGAACTTCCATCCAAGAACCACCGTTTTCGCAATTAACGCCAAGTGATTTAAAATAATGAGCAGCTTGTCCGCTTCTATTTCCACTTGCGCAGCAGAAAATGATAGGATCTTTCATTTGTTTAATTTCCTCGACGTGTTCGATGATGTTTTGTAATGGAATATTTAATGAGCCAACGACATGTCCACCCATAAATTCTGCAGGGGTACGAACATCGATTATAGTTCCTTCAAATGAATTCATATTATTTTTTTTTCGGTTTAACAATAGAGAAAAGTAGTGACGCACCGGTTCCTCCCATTATTCCACCATAAATTGATATTAAGAAGTGATATGATTTTATGGGACAACCATTTTCACAACCAATGAAATAAAAGTAAAGGAATTCAAGTATGGTATTTGCAGTACCCCCAGCTAAAACTAATTTATAATCAGTTGATAGTTTCATTGATTTACTTCAATTTGGTAAAAATACTCATTTTGTATTTATCCATTTTGTAGCAATTGTTACAAATCAGTAAATCGCATTTTTACATTATCTTTACCACACAAAATAGACAAAATGAGTCGTATTCTTATCATAGATGATGAACGAGCCATAAGACGCGCTTTACGTGAAATTTTAGAATTTGAAGAGTTTGAAGTTGATGAAGCTGAAAACGGTAAAGAGGGACTAGAAAAAGCATTGGTTAAAGCGTATGACATTATTTTTTGCGACATTAAAATGCCGATTCTTGATGGAATGGAGGTATTGGATGAATTGATAAAGGCAAAATGTGAATCGCCGATAATCATGATTAGTGGTCATGGAAATATTGATACCGCTGTTCAAGCAATTAAGAAAGGTGCATTTGATTTTATAGAAAAACCGTTGGATTTAAATCGAATCTTGGTTACCATTCGAAATGCAAAAGATAAAACTCGGTTTGTTGAAGAAACAAAAGTGTTAAAAACAACGGTTAAGCGATTGAAAGGGAGTTCCATTATTGGTGAAACTGAAGAAATTCAGAAAATCAAGGAAATGATTCAAAAAGTTGCTCCTTCAGATGCCCGTGTTCTCATTACCGGAGCCAATGGAACCGGTAAAGAATTGGTAGCTCGTGCTTTGCACGAAAATTCGAACCGCAACAAGATGCCTTTCATCGAAGTTAATTGTGCTGCTATTCCGTCTGAACTTATTGAAAGTGAATTGTTTGGACATGAAAAAGGCGCATTTACTTCAGCAGTTAAAGATAAAAAAGGGAAATTTGAAATTGCTTCTGGCGGTACACTTTTCTTGGATGAAATCGGAGATATGTCTGCAAGTGCGCAAGCAAAAGTACTTCGTGCTTTACAAGAAAATGTAATTCAACGTGTTGGAAGTGAGCGAGATGTAAAAGTGGATTGTCGAGTTGTGGCTGCAACAAATAAAGATTTGCGAAAAGAAATTAACGAAGGTCGTTTCAGAGAAGATTTATACCATCGGTTGGCCGTAATTTTAATTCACGTACCTAGTTTAAATGATCGAAAATTAGATATTCCACTGCTTGCAGAACATTTCTTAACACACATTTGTACTGACCAAGGAATTACTAGAAAGCAGTTTGATTCTTGGGCGTTGGTTGCCTTGCAAGAAATTGATTGGACTGGAAATATTCGTGAATTGCGAAATATCGTTGAACGCTTGGTGATTTTGTGTGATGCTGTCATCACTGCAAATGATGTTAAACTATTTGCTAATCCGAGAGTTTAATTCATGAATGATCAACAGAATAAAAATAATATTATTGCCGTCATTGGTGGCGGAAGTTGGGCAACAGCTTTAGTGAAACTTCTGACCAATAATGTTTCAACGGTACATTGGTGGATGAGAAGTGAGGAGGCAGTAAGTCATATTCTTCGTTACAAACACAATCCCCGCTATTTACAATCTGTTCAATTTGATTTGGATAAAGTTCATGTAAGTACAGATTTAGAACAAACTATTTTGAATGCGAATTATGTGATTTTAGCGACTCCGGCAGCATTTCTTCACCAAAGTTTGAGTTCGATTTCACCAGATTTATTAAAAGATAAAATTGTTTTTTCTGCAGTTAAAGGAATTATTCCTGAATTTCATGCCATTCCAGCAAGATATATTCACAAAACTTTTGGAACACCCTACACAAATATTGGAATCATTTGCGGGCCGTGTCACGCTGAGGAAGTTGCGCTTGAAAGATTGTCCTATTTGACGATTGCTTGTAGCGAAGAAACGCATGCGAATAAAATTGCAAATCTCTTAGCTTGTCGCTATTTGAAAACCGCTTTATCAGACGATTTATTTGGGACTGAAATATCTGCAATTCTGAAGAATGTTTACGCTTTGGCGGCAGGAATTTGTTCTGGATTGGGGTATGGTGATAATTTTCAAGCAGTATTAATTTCAAATGCCATTCAAGAAATTGAACGATTTATTGATGCTATTCACGAGGTACATCGCGATACCAAAACAACTGCCTATTTAGGAGACTTACTGGTAACTGCGTATTCCAATTTTTCCAGAAATAGAACTTTTGGTTTCATGATCGGAAAGGGGTATTCTGTGAAGTCTGCTCAGTTGGAAATGAATATGGTTGCTGAAGGATACTATGCTACCAAGAGTTTAATGGAGGTAAATAAAAAATTTGATGTTGAAATGCCTATTCTACATGCAGTTTATAATATTTTATACAACAACCGGCCTCCTTCTTTAGAAATCCGCATGCTTTGCGGGCAATTAAGTTAGCTAAATACTCTTTTTAAGGAATATCACTTAAATGGGTGGCAAAATATTCTGTTACACTTAATATAAAAAATTATACATTTGTTTGTGATTTACACACTTAACTTCTTAAAGTTTAATGCAATTAAAAACACTAAGAAAATGATATTAAAAAAGATTTTATTTTTTTCTCTACTATTTCTCTCTACCATCGATTCATATTCTCAAACCCCAATCGACACAATCAAAAATTCGGAACGTGTCGTTGTTAAAATGAATAATGGAGATGAGTTTCGAGGAAAAATTTTAAGTCGGGATCAAAATACAATTGTTTTGGAAACGACTAACGGAACGTTAAACCTAATTTCCTCCAATGTGAGATCCATTAACATAGATTCTTATAAAGGGAAATACCGCTTTCCAAACTCCAATGAAACACGTTACTTTTTTGGACCGTCGGCCATTCCAATTAAACAAGGGAAAGGTTATTATCAAAATGTGGTATTAACGACCAATTTTATTAATTATGGTCTTTTCAAAAACGTTTCAATTGGCGGAGGTGTTGAGTTTATTTCATTACTTCTAGGAAATCCAATTTGGTTTTTAACTCCAAAAGTTGGTTTTAAAGTTGGAGAATACTCTCACATAGGGGGAGGGTTCATTATGGCAGGTTATGCTGGAGAAGGAACTGCAACATTAGGTTATGGAGTTTATACTATTGGAAGTAGTGAGACAAATTTGACCATTGGTGCGGGATATGGTCTTTTTTCAGGTCAATTTTCAAATCGACCGCCTATCATGGTTAGTGGCACACATAGAGTAGGAAATAATTTTGCACTGTTAACTGAAAACTATTTCATTCCTATTGGTACTTCTACCAACTATACCGGAACTTTTGGATTTCGTATACTTGCTCCGAAAAATTCATTCGATTTTGGACTAATCGTAATACCTGAAATAACTGATGTAATACCAGCGCTTCCTTTTATAGGTTACACTCGATCATTTTAAGCTAATCTGATACAATATTTATCAATCATCTTTTTAGAAAAACTATCTTTGCAGCATGGAACAACGTGAAGATAAATTGAAGGATATTATTTCGCATGCAAAGGAATATGGTTTCGTTTTCCCTTCTTCTGAGATATATGATGGATTATCAGCAACTTATGACTACGGTCAACTAGGTGCTGAACTAAAAAATAACATCAAAACCTATTGGTGGAAATCCATGGTTCAAATGCATGAAAACATTGTAGGAATTGACGCTGCGATTTTCATGCACCCAACAACCTGGAAAGCTTCTGGTCACGTTGATGCTTTTAACGATCCTTTAATCGATAACAAAGAATCAAAAAAACGCTATCGCGCGGATGTTCTAATTGAGGAATACGTAGAAAAACAACGCCAGAAAATTGAAAAGGAAATTGAAAAAGGGATCAAAAGATTCGGTGAAGACTTCGATGAGAAGCAATTTCGGGCTACAAATCCAAATGTGCTTCGAAGTCAAGAGAAAATTGATAGTGTTGAAAAACGCATGAAAGAAAGTTTGGAAGCAAATGATTTGGAAGCGGTTTATCAATTAATTGTCGATTTAGAAATTACGTGTCCCATTTCAGGATCTAAAAACTGGACTGAGGTTCGCCAATTCAATTTGATGTTTTCTACCGAGTTAGGTTCTGTTTCAGGAGAAGCAGCCACTATTTATTTACGACCAGAGACAGCACAAGGAATTTTTGTAAACTTTTTGAATGTACAAAAATCAGGAAGGATGAAAATTCCATTTGGGATTGCTCAAATTGGAAAAGCATTTAGAAATGAGATAGTTGCACGCCAATTCATCTTTAGAATGCGTGAATTCGAACAGATGGAAATGCAATTTTTTGTTCGTCCTGGCGAAGAAATGAAATGGTACAACTACTGGAAAGAATTTCGTTTGAAGTGGCATAAAGCATTGAATCTTGGTGAACAAAGATACCGTTACCACGACCATTTAAAACTTGCACATTACGCGAACGCAGCATGCGATATTGAATTTGATTTTCCAATGGGATTTAAGGAATTAGAAGGAATTCACTCACGAACTGATTTTGATTTAAAACAGCACGAACAGCATTCAGGAAAAAAACTTCAATATTTTGATCCGGAACTTAATCAAAGTTATGTTCCTTATGTAATTGAAACTTCAATCGGATTAGATCGGATGTTTTTAGCAGTATTGAGTGCCTCGTATAAGAATGAAATGTTGGAAGATGGCTCAGATCGCGTAGTTTTGAATATTCCACCTGCACTTGCTCCGTATAAAGCTTGTATAATGCCATTGGTTAAGAAAGATGGATTACCAGAGAAGGCGCGTGAAATTATTCAAAAACTGCAACTAGATTTCATGGTACAGTACGATGAGAAAGATTCGATTGGTAAGCGTTACAGAAGACAAGATGCGATTGGAACTCCGTACTCGATTACAGTTGATCACCAATCTTTAGAGGATAATATGGTAACAATTAGGGATCGAGACACGATGGAGCAACAGCGAGTTTCTATTTCAGAACTTAGTGCCATTTTACAAAATAAATGTAATTGGTCAAGCTTGTTTTAGTAGCACGTTAATGAAAATAAAAGGTTGGATCAATTCCTTCTTTAATTTTAGAGAGGAACTTTTCTGTATCCCCCGTTAAATTTCCTTCGATTTCTCCTCCACATTTTGAAGCAAATCCCGAAAAGTTTTCTTTTTCGTTCAACCAAGTTTTTATGGTGATGCTCGTTCCTCCGGTACAACCTTTTTCATGAGTTACCTCTTTTTTATTTTTAATCCCACAATTTAAAAAAGCAGTTTTACATTGTTCCCATTTTTCTAATGAAATTTGTTGTGTGGTATCCTTCAATACTGTTCCATATGAATTTGCAACATAGCGAATACTTGATTCGGTAATTATCCAACTGTAGCTTTTGTGGTATTCCGGCGGAACGGAGGCACCTTGAAAATGGTATTCGATTTTGTTGAAGTTTTTAGGTATCGTGTTTTTGTCGTTTTGATCAATTATTAGAGTAGGTTTTTTGTATCGCCGGTATACTTTAAGTTGCTTTATTCCTTTGTGTGTTTCAAATTTTGTTGGAATAGTAATTTGTTTACCATTTGAAAAATAATAAACATCAAAGTGTAAATGTGGCCAGGAAGAAAAGCCGGTATTTCCAGAGTATCCAATTATTTCACCTTTTTGAACGGTTTGACCAACTTTTACAAGCACCCCTTTATTTTTCAAATGCCAATAAGCGGCATAGGAGCCATCTGAATGCTTAATAATGATATGATTACCTTTATTTAAGTATTTTTTTTTTGGACCTCCCTTTTTAAATTGATCTTCCACTTTATATACTATCCCTTCTCTAGCAGCACTCACAGCACTTCCTTTTTTTAACTTGAAATCTAATGCATAATCACCTTTATGGGAGTACAATCCATTGTATCCCTGAATAACTAATACTCTTTTAGATGAATATATGGGAAGTTCGTAAATATAGTTTGTATCAATTGATAAGGGAGTTTTTTGGCTATTTACATCAAATGATAGATACAAACACGTTAAAATGAGAAAAAGAAATCGATACAATATAAAAGAAAATAAGATTTATCATATAAAAATACTTAAAATATATAAGTCAAAATATTGATATTATTGTGTTTTTAGTAATTAAAAGGAAATTAAGTAAATTTGCTTATGAAAAAATTAACCATTTCTTTCGTATACATTTTGTTTTGTATTGGTTTACTATCCTTTTCATTTAAAAATATTGAAAAGGGCATAGCAAGCTATTATGCTAATTCATTTGAGGGACGAAAAACTGCATCGGGTGAAATATTTCGCAACGACAGTTTAACTGCGGCACACAAAACAATAAAATTTGGGACAGTAGTTAAAGTAACGAATCTAAAAAATGATTCTATTGTTGTTGTTAAAATAAATGATCGTCTACCGAAAAGTTCAACTCGTGTAATTGATTTAACAGTCGCAGCAGCTAAAAAGCTCAATTTTATAAAAGCTGGACTGACTCCAGTAACGCTTGAGATACTCGAAAAAAAGTGAATTAAATTCTAATAAAGAGAGATGTTTAAGTGACTGTTATAGTTTCTTCTTATTTTTATGAATTTCCAGGAATTAAAAATTATAGATCTTTCAACCGTTTTAGCAGGCCCATCTGTTGGTACCTTTTTTGCTGAACTGGGGGCAGAAGTCATTAAGATCGAAAGTCCAAATATTCCTGATGTTACTCGCTCTTGGAAGTTGCCTTCAGAGAATTCAGAGTCTGAGGTGAGCGCATATTTTTCATCGGTAAATTACCATAAAAAGTACCTTAAACTCGATTTTACATCATCTACTGATTTGGAAAAATTAATGAAACTACTTGAAAGTACTGACATTCTTCTATCCAATTTCAAAACAAGTACTGAAGACAGGTTTGGATTGAACTCTGAATCACTTTTAAAAAAGTTTCCAAAACTTATTATCGGAAAAGTAAGTGGTTTTGGAGAAGAAAATGATCGAATTGCCTACGATTTGATTTTACAGGCTGAAACAGGGTTTATGTCGATGAATGGAATGCCTAATTCCGGTCCGGTGAAGATGCCCGTGGCTTTAATTGATATTTTAGCAGCCCATCATTTGAAAGAGGGACTGTTAATCTCGCTTTTGGAACGAATTAAAACAAAGAAAGGAAGAAAAGTAAGTGTTTCATTATATGATGCTGCCATTTCGAGTCTTGTAAATCAGGCATCAAATTTTTTAATGGAAAAGCATATCCCAAAACGAATTGGTAGTTTACATCCAAATATTGCCCCTTATGGCGAGATCTTTCAGACAAAAGATCAATTTTTGGTTACTTTTGCAATTGGCAGTGATTTGCATTTCCAAAAATTGGCCTCTTTATTAAGTCTCTCTTCACTTGTTAATGACCAAAGATTTAGTTCGAATCAAAACCGTGTGATAAATCGGATTGAATTGGCGGATATACTACAAAGTGAGATTTTAAAAAGCGATGCTCAAACAATCCTAGATAGTTGTCATAAAAACTTTATTCCTGTTGCACGAATTAAAAATTTAAAAGAAGTTTTTGAAGATCGGGATGCACAGAGTTTAATTCGTGAAGAGGAAATTTCGGGTAAATCCACAAAACGAGTAACTTCAATTGCCTTCAAATGGAAGTAGAAATTCGCTTTCCAACAACCGATAAAGAATGGCAGGAGTATTATGATTTACGCTATCGAATTTTAAGAGAACCTTGGAACCAACCAAAGGGTTCTGAACGAAATGATGGTGATAATACAGGAATGCATTTTGCTTTATTTGAATCGGAGAAAATTAGAGCTGTCGCACGCTTAGATCATTCAGGTGTAAAAGAATCCCAAGTTCGTTTTGTAGCCGTTGAATTCAATGAACAAGGTCGCGGTTATGGTAGATTAATCATGGAAGCTTGTGAAAATGCAGCGCGAGACAGAGGAGACCAAAAAGTAATTTTGCATGCAAGGGAGGGGGCTTTAGAATTTTATGAACGAATAGGTTATCAAATTATCGAAAAGACCTATCTATTATTTGGTCAAATCCAACATTTTCTGATGGAAAAAAAATTGAATAATCTTCCGAAAAGTTAATGAGATTATATTATTGATTTAAAGTCTTGATAATTCGATTGTTTTACCTATCTTTGCACCCCTTAAAATGCTATTTCTCTACAATTGATAGCAATTATAAATAATCTTTCAGAGCAGTAGAGACTTTGAAATACAAATAATTAAGCCATATGGCAAAAACAAAAGAAAAAGCAAAACCAGCTGAAGGCATTGCTGATTTTAATTGGGAGGCACTTGAATTACAAGGCTATACTCAAATCGAGCGCTCTGAATTATCCGATCGTTATGAAAAAACCTTAACATCCATCAATGAAAAAGAAGTAATTGAAGGAACTGTTATGATGATTACAAAAAAAGAGGTAATTATCAATCTCGGGTACAAATCTGAAGGAGTTGTTCCTTCAAATGAATTCCGCTACAATCCAGATTTAAAAGTCGGTGATAGGGTAGACGTCTATGTTGAATGTCAAGAAGACAAAACAGGTCAATTGGTTGTTTCCCACAGAACTGCCCGTATGCACAGTGCTTGGATTCGTGTTAACGATGTTCTTCGTTCAGGGGAAATAATCACCGGATACGTAAAATGTCGAACGAAAGGGGGATTAATAGTTGATGTTTTTGGAATTGAAGCATTTTTACCGGGTTCGCAAATTGATGTTAAACCTATTCGAGACTATGATGTATACGTTGGTAAAAATATGGAATTCAAGGTTGTTAAAATCAATGAAGAATTTAGAAATGTCGTTGTATCTCACAAAGCACTTATTGAAGCTGAGCTTGAGGAGCAGAAAAAATTAATTATTTCAGGTCTTGAAAAAGGTCAGGTTTTGGAAGGAATTGTGAAAAATGTTACTTCATATGGTGTTTTTATCGATTTAGGCGGGGTAGATGGACTAATTCATATTACAGATCTTTCATGGGGTCGAGTAACACATCCTGAAGAGATGCTTGAATTAGATCAAAGATTAAATGTAGTTATTCTTGATTTTGACGATGATAAAAAACGAATCGCCCTTGGATTAAAACAACTTCAACCTCATCCGTGGGACGCACTAGACATTAAATTAAATGTAGGTGATAAAGTATCCGGAAAAGTTGTTGTTATGGCCGATTATGGTGCATTCATTGAAATTGCAGCTGGTGTTGAAGGCCTAATCCACGTTTCAGAGATGAGTTGGTCACAACACTTACGTTCTGCTCAAGATTTTATGAAAGTTGGCGATACCATTGAAGCGGTAATTTTAACTTTAGATAGGGGTGAAAGGAAAATGTCTTTGGGAATTAAACAATTAGTTCCTGATCCATGGGCAGCAATTGAAGCAAAGTACTCTGTAGATTCGAAGCACAATGCTAAAATAAGAAATTTCACAAATTTTGGAGTTTTTGTTGAGCTAGAAGAAGGAGTAGACGGACTAATACATATTTCAGATCTTTCTTGGCAAAAGAAAATTAAACATCCATCGGAATTCTGCAAAGTTGGTGAAGATATTGAAGTAATTGTACTTGAAATTGATCGTGAAAGTAGGAGGATTTCATTAGGCCATAAGCAACTAGAGGAAAATCCGTGGGATGTATTTGAAACAACTTTTTCCGAAGGCACTGTTCATCAAGGAACAATTATCGATATGAAAGACAAGTCTGGTATTGTTCTACTTCCATACGGTGTTGAGGGTATTTGTCCTTTTAAACACTTAAAAAAGGAGGATGGTGCGCAAGCCAAAGTAGACGAAACTTTAGATTTCAAAGTAATAGAGTTCAATAAAGAGGCAAAGAAAATAGTTGTATCTCATATTAGAACGCATGAGGAAGGAACTGAGAAGCCTGTAACTCCCAAAAAGGGTGCAAAAGCATCTTCCTCTGATAATTCGGTTAAAAATTTGAATCAAAATTCTGAAAAATCAACATTGGGTGATATAGATGCTCTTGCTGAATTAAAGGAAAAAATGGATAAGGGGAATTAATTTCCTGTCTACTATTTTATGAACGGCTGCTTTCATAAAGCAGCCGTTTTCATTTTACACCAATTACTTTCATTTCAAAAATTAATATTGAATTTTCAGGAATTTTATCTCTTTTGGTTCTTCCATATGCCATATGAGGTGGGCAAATAAATCGTATTTCACAACCTACCTTCTTTCCAACTAATACTTCTTTCCAACCCGCAATCAATGAATATAGAGGTAATTCAATAGGCTTTGTAGTTTTATCGAAAATAGTTCCATTCGGCAATGATCCAGTGTATTCGACAACTAAAATATCACCCAAATGAATTTCATTACCCGTTCCCTTTTTTAGTACTTGTTCACATACGCCGGATTCTGATTTTATCATAATCCATTGTTTTTTATTAATAATTGTTTGTATTTCATTATCGAATTGGAATTTTTCTTCTTTCGAATAAGTACCGCAAGAAACCAATAGAACAGAAGATAAGAAAAATAGATAAATAGTTCTCATGAATAAAAATTATTTAGTTACAAAGATATACTTCTACCCTGCTAATTGAGTTAAAAGAGTAAATTTGTATGCTAAGTCACCCTCATTTTATGCCTAAAAAAATTCAATTTATTTTTAATACCTCAGAATTAGGAGCAGGTACTTTTGGAGCATCACTAGGGCCATTTGCAATTCAAACAGCTGCCCGCAAATTAAAAAATGACTTATTTGGGAAATATGATATCCAAAAAATTGAGGATAAAAATTATTTATTAGATATACCCACTTCATTTACTTTTGCCAAGAGAATTGACGCGTTTAAAGAAATTGCGGTTAGCGTATCGCAAAAAGTATCAAATGCGATCAAAAATAGTACATTCCCTCTCATTATTTCCGGGGACCATTCCTGCGGTGCCTTTACCATAGCTGGTATTCGAAAAGCATTTCCTGATAAAAGATTGGGTGTTATCTGGATTGATGCGCATGGAGACATACATTCTCCCTTTACTACTCCTTCGGGAAATTTACATGGTATGCCTTTGGCATTAGCATTAGGTCAAGATAATATTGAGGCACAAAAAAATAATCCTGATGAGCTCACTCTAAAGTACTGGAATGAGTTTAAAAATTATGCGGGTGTAAGTCCTATGATTCAACCGGAGGATTTGGTTTATGTTGGGGTCCGTGATACTGAGAAAGAAGAAGATTTTTTAATAAATAAGCTTGGAATTCGCAATATTCGAGTTGAAGAAGTTAGGAAAAATGGTGTCCAAGAAACGCTATCTGAAATAAATATGTTATTGAAAAGTTGTGACATTTTTTATGTCTCATTAGATGTTGACTCAATGGATCCTGATGAAACATCTTATGGAACAGGTACACCTGTGAAGAATGGATTGACTGCGAAAGAAGTAAAACATCTCTTAATTGGTTTGGCACAGGATATTCGAATGACTTGTATTGAGTTTGTTGAGATAAATCCTTGTTTGGATAATAAAATAAATAAAATGGCTGAAATTTCTTTTGAGCTAATCGAATCAATCGTAAAAACTATCGAGAGCTAATAAAATGGAAAGCGAGATTAAGAAATTATTGATTAAGAACGGTCAAGCCCTATTCGGATCGGAATTAATTGAAAATGTTATTCAATTTCAACCAACAAGAAAAGATGTAGAAGGCGATTTCACGCTTGTCGTTTTTCCGTTTGTCAAATTATTGAAATGTTCTCCAGAAGAAGCAGGCGAGAAGATTGGTTCTTTCCTAATTTCACACATTTCTGAAATTGATTCTTATGAGGTTATAAAAGGTTTCTTAAATATAAAACTAACGGATTCGTATTGGTTAAATGAACTGAAAAAAGCTGCCTCTAAAAAAGATTTTGGTTTTTTCGAACTTGAATCTAAACCAATGGTAATGGTTGAATATTCTTCACCCAACACAAATAAGCCGTTGCATTTAGGCCATTTGAGAAATATTTTCTTGGGGTATTCTGTTTCTGAAATTCTGAAAGCAGCAGGCCATTCTGTTGTTAAAACCCAAATCATTAATGACCGAGGCATTCATATTTGTAAAAGTATGTTGGCTTGGTTGAAGTATTCGCCACTAAATGAAGTTGGTGAAAGAGAAAATCCCGCAAACACAGGTCTGAAAGGAGATAAATTAGTGGGAAAATATTACGTGGAATTCGATAAACACCTGAAAATTGAAACCGAGGCCATACTCAATCTATGGAATAAACTCGAATTTGAAGGCTTTGATGTTACTGTCGTAACAGAAATTCAGCGACTTCAAGCAGCTCGAGTAGGTAAAGATGAAAAAGCTCAGGAAACAATTATAGATAAAATCAAGGAAATTGCCCGCAACCAAACGGATTTAATGCGAGAAGCAAAGAATATGTTGGTTCGATGGGAAGCAAGAGACCCTGAAGTGTATTTATTGTGGCAAACCATGAACGGTTGGGTGTATGAAGGTTTTGAGCAAACGTATTCTAAAATGGAAGTTGATTTTGATAAATATTATTACGAATCAGACACGTATTTGTTGGGAAAAGAGGTTGTGACTCAAGGATTGAATGATGGAGTATTCTACCAAAAAGAGGATGGTTCTGTTTGGATTGACTTAACAGATGAAGGACTTGATGAAAAATTACTACTTCGCTCTGACGGCACAGCCGTATATATCACGCAAGATATTGGGACAGCTATCGAACGTTTTAGAGATTATCCTGAATTACAAGGAATGGTTTACACCGTTGGAAATGAGCAAGATTATCATTTCAAAGTATTGTTCTTGATTCTTCAAAAAATGGGTTACAAGTGGGCGCAAAATTGTTTCCATTTATCGTATGGAATGGTAGATTTACCGTCGGGAAAGATGAAGTCACGCGAAGGGACTGTTGTTGATGCGGATGATTTAATGGATGAAGTAATTCAATCTGCCACTGAAATGACAAAAGAACGCGGGCATTTAGAAGGAATGAGTCTGGAGGATAAAGATAAATTATACTCAACCATCGGTCTTGGTGGGCTAAAATATTACTTATTGAAAGTAGATCCTAAAAAACGAATGTTGTTTAACCCAGCAGAATCTATCGAATTAAATGGACATACAGGCCCGTTCATTCAATATGCGCATGCTCGTATCAAATCACTTTTGGCTAAATCTTCAGAGGACTTTACTAATTGGGCTGAACCTAAGCTAGGTCAATCAGAAAAGCAGATTATTAAAACACTTTGTTTGTTTCCCGAAATCATTCAGTCTGCGGCTTCTGAGTATTCACCTGCGATTTTAGCGAATTATCTGTATGAATTAGTGAAGGAATACAACCATTTTTATCAAAGTGTTTCGATATTAACCGAGGAACATTCTGATACACGTAAACTGCGATTGACCATTAGCTCGTCAGTTGCTCAAGTTGCCTCTAATGGAATGCGTCTATTGGGGATTCATGTCCCCGAAAGGATGTAAGAATTTTCAATCTCTCACAATAATTAAATTGCAAAATTTCAGCTGAATAGAACGAGGCCATTAATTTCCATTCATTATTTCTTCTAATAAATTGAAATAATCGTAAGAGGAAAGCGACTGCTCTGGAGAAGTTTTTGAAAGTGACTCTTGAATAATACGCGTAAAGTTAGCAATGAAAGGCCGCGCTATTTTGCTATATTCATAAACGTTATCATTTACAACATCATCGTCATTTACATAGATACTAATAGAAAAAAGAAAGTCTTTCTGATTTTCAAAATCAACTATATAAGCTGATTCTGTTACAAATCCATAAGCAATACCGATTTTACTAAAAATTCGATAGCGGCCACTTGAGGCTAATTCAGGTTTATTTCCAATTATAGAGTATTTGTAATAATTGTCGGGATAAAGGTTTTTATCATGGTAGGCTTTGTTTTTCATTTCTCGAGGAAAATTACCCATGCACCTAAGTAAATATTTTCGTGAATCAAATGAAATTTGGAATCGCTCCTTTGAAGTGACTTTCTGAGGGAAAACCAATCGAAATACCGTTTGATGAATATCCATCAGTGGATAATCTAAAAATGAATTAAAATCATACGGTTTTTCTACCTTTTTTCCATTTTCCATTTGGTATTTACCAATAAGTTTTCTAGATGTGAAAGGCAATCGATACATAAATTCACTTGAATCTAAAATAGACTTAGGATAACTTGCTTTTAGAGTTCCATCAGGTGAGAAAATAGAGTATGAGTGGGTTTCTAATAATTTTGCCCTCGGACAACCTGTAAATCCGCCATAGATATTTGTTTTATACAATTGTCTTTCGGTAAGTTTATAATTTAATAATTTGGGCGTGACGATATTAAAAAATAAGGAGTAATAGGCATTGTCGCTGATAGATAACATGTCTTCAATTGCCAGACTTATTGGAATATTTCGTTTTAACGTTAAATCAACAAAACCACTGCTGCCGCAATTAAAATCTTTGTTCATTTTTACATAAGAATCTCGTGAGATATTCAATGAATCAAGAATCTCAAACATTGCCACCGCAGTTGGTAATTTAACCATACTTGCAGGATAAAAATATTCATTCGTAGTGAAATCATAGGTTTTAAATTCCTCCTGACCATCTTGATCTCGTTGGATATCCGTGACAATAAATTGAAGCCGATATTTGTCGCGATTTGTGAGAACAAAGTCAACTAATGAATCTTTTCCGATCAACGATTTATAGAATTCTTCTTTTGTTTTTTGAGCAGAGACACCAAAAATTGGAGAAAAAAAGAATGCTATCGCGACTAAAATTTTGATCATTCAGAATTTTTCGGAGATAAAAAGTAAATAACTACTGAAGACAAAATAGTAATTAGGGTCCAAAATAATCTCATCGGTTCTAAATGGGCGAAATAGAAAATCATCCACAAGGTAACGCCAATAAATAATAAAGGGGTAAAAGGATAACCCCAAGTTTTAATCGTTGATTCATCCCCAAGTTTTCGAGCGCGAATTACAAATACACCTGTAACTGTAAGTAAGCAAAATAAGGATAGCGTTAATTCAATGTATTGCAAAATCATTCGAAAATCAAACAATAAGATAATTGCAACCGAAATGCATGTTTGTAACAAGATTGCATTAACTGGAGCTCCCTTTGTCGATTGACCTTTTAAAAATGAGAAAATTCGATAATCATGGCCCATTCGTTGCGCTACGCGAGGACCCGCAATAAACATGGCATTTATTCCAGAAATGAGTGCTACGGCAAAAAGCCCTGCGAAAACTAATGTGGCTTGTTCGTTAAAAACTTTACTTATTACAATGTTTCCAATGGCAATTTTTCCTTTTAATTCTTCAAACGTACAAACGTACATAAAGACGCCAGTCAATAAAAGATAAATTATCGTTACAACCGCAGTTCCTGTTACTAATGAAAAAGGCAAGTTTTTTTTCGGATTTTCCATATTGCCTGCAATGTAAGAAGATGAATTCCACCCACTGTATGCAAACATAACGTATACAAGGGAACCCGCAAAAGGCAAACTCAATATTGTGTTCCAACTAGATTCAGTTGGGAAAAAGCTTACATTGCTCTTGGTTGCGTTTGATAAAAAGAAAAAAGGTGTAACAATTAACACGAGGATAAATAGCAGTTTAATAGCAGTAATTACATTTTGAAATAATCCACCAGTTACAACACCCCCAAGTTGTATCAGAGTCACTAGAAGAAGTAATAAAGTAGCAATTAGTTTTGGCGTAAAATCAGGTAAATTAGTTCCGAAAATTTTATTCATGATTGGCATTAAGTAATCTCCAGAGGCTAAAGCTAAAGCCGCAATTGCAGCGGAAAACCCAACTATCAGAGAAACCCACCCGCTTGCAAAGCCAACAATTGGATGATAAATTTTACTTAAAAAAGTATATTCACCACCAGACTCGCGAAACGTTGTTGCAACCTCAGCATAAGCCGTCGCACCGCATAACGCAAAAATCCCGCCAATAAGCCAAATGAACATTATAGCAAAGGGATCTGGAATTCCGATGGGCGGGCTCATTACTTGAAATCCAATCGAAGTAAAAATTCCAGTGCCAATCATGTTGGCAATAACCATATTCGTAGCTACACTACGCGAATATTTTTTAAAAGTCATGAATTACTTTTTAACGGCAATCATCTGATTTTGATCCTTCGTTTGCCAGTGGTAGCCTAAAGAGAACGGTAAGACACCCATAAATTCTCTCGTTTTATAAGCGTCAACCATTTCTTTCTGATAGAGATTTTCACTAAAGTCAGAAACTGGCTTAACATAATTTCCATATAGTTCCATTTTAAACTTAGTTTTATCAAAATACCTATACGGAATACCTGTATCATCTTGAACTAAATAAATTGCTTTATCTAAAACTGTATTTCGAATTTTCGTAAAAGTTTCATAATGCATCAAATATGAAGCAGATTTCACGAAACAATTGGAAGGAGGTAACGCTTCTAAGGTGGCAGCAAGGGCCTTATCTTTTTCTATTCCAGGATCTGAAATATCACAAGAATAATATGTTAAAGTCTTTAGAATCCCCTTTTCCTTGTTCCCAAAAGAAATTCGTACGGCTTTTGCAGAATTTTGGCCAACCTTAAATGGAGTGTAGGTCTTCTTTCCATTTTCATCAACCGATACTTCATCAACCGCAGTGACAGTATGGCCCGTTTTAGAAACAGACCAAAGTAAAACAGGTAACATTCCATTGACAGGAGATGATTTCGTATCCTTGATCATATTCATCGTTATAAAATAACTCTTAGCGTAAATATCTCTCAAAATGAAATCTGCAGCTTTGATGTATTCTTTCGTTTGAACCTTATCCATTTTTGTTAAGTCTGGAATAGAACCAACACTTTCTTGAGCCATCATCACATAATGATTCGCATTCGGATACAATGAATTTACGTGCAAGAAATCTCCTCCAGAAAATGGATAAAAAACAGAGGTTGTATCTGATTTAGCATTGCGATTCAGCGCAGCTTGATTCCAGTTTGTAATTGGACTTAGTCGTGTTTTTTCGATTTCTTCTAGCTTTGGATTTAATTGTTTTGAAAAGGAATCGTAATACGTTTGATCAACATTAGCAGGTATTTTTTCAATATTTCCTGAAATTAATTTGGCAAAACCATCAAATAACTCATCTGGTTTAATTTCCGATTTTGTAGAATTTGAAATAGGACTTTTTGTTACAGCATTTCCTGTTTGACTTGAGTTGTTACATGAACAAATGAAAACAAAAAAAATAAATCCACTTAGGGTGTAAAAAGTAATCTTCATAATCGATATCTTGATTCATATCGATATACTTAAATATTAAAAATTTGGTTACATTTTAAATTAAATAGAGGTTATAACCCATTTTCTGTCCCTATATATAGAGAGTAGAGTTTTTATTGCAAGAATATTCTGATTGTTCCTTAGGAGATCCTTTAAATGAATTGAGCATGAATCTGAAATGTTAGTATTATTAATTTCATCCATTTTTCTGAACCATTTACGAAGAATTTCAACTGATTCATTAGAGCTCTGTTTAAAATCATTATGACTCACACTTGCGAAAAATGTGATTTTTTTTCGTGCCCGAGTGAAAAGTACATTTAATCTTTTGGATCCGGAGTTTAAATTTATAGGACCAAATCGGTGTGCAAAAACACCATCGGTAACTGAGTAGCCATAACCAAAACTAATTATTAATTCATCGCACTCATCGCCTTGAACATTTTCAACTGACTTAAAGAAAATCTGATCTGATTCAATTTTTTCCTGAAGAATTTCTTTTGTTTTTTTTGATAAAAAAGACCCTATTTCTTGTAATTGACTTTCTGAAAATGCCACGATTCCTAACGTGTCCTTTGAAGATATTTTGGAGGAAATATAATTTGCTACTTCCTCGGCCTCAACAGAATTCACTCGATTATCAAATCGACCTTTATCAGTATTTATAAAAACTATGGGGTCACCTGAATAGTTTGCGTGTTTAAATGCAGTAAGTCTGTTTTGATAGAAATGTAAATTGGAAAAGGAAATTAGTTCTGGATGAAGGCTTCTATAATGATAGGATAAAAATTTACTTGAAAGATAAAAGGACGCCTGATGAAGTAAATCAATACTTTCAGTAGTATTTGAAAAATAAGAACTTGGGCTCATTTGCTGAGGATCACCTGCAATTACAATTCTTTCAGAACGTTGTAGTGCACCAAATGCATTTTCCAGGGGGATTTGACTCGCCTCATCAAAAATAACCATCGGGAACATATTTTTTTGTAAAGGAAAACAAGCGGATATTCGTGAGGGATTCATTAACCAAATCGGTTTTAATAGTTCAATCCATATTTTTGCAGGCGAATCAATTAATTGACGTATGGATAAGTGACTTCTACTTTTCGAAAATTCTTTTACCAAAATTCTTTTACCTGCCTTTAGTTCCTGCTTTAGTTCCTTTGCCGACCCTGTTAATTTTTGAGCAGAGGTTACTAATAATTCATGGAAATAGTCAAATTTATTTTTTTGTTTATGTCGTAAAAATGAGGCAAAATTCTGTCTTTCTTTTTCACTCTGTAAAATCCAGTCATTTATTTTTTGATAGAATGTGTCCCAGGAAAAATCAACTAATTGAGGAAAATCCATTTTCAATTTGGACCAGGTACTATGCATAATTGCCTCTTCTATTTCGTCATTTGAATTGTATTTTTTGGAGAGTACGGATAGATATTTAGAACCTTTTAAAATGGATTCGCAATTTTCTAAAATAATAGAAAGGGTTTTGTCCAAACGTTCAAAATAATTCACTAAATCTGTATGATTTTCAAAACGGAAATACAATTTAAATTCATTAATTATGCCGGCTAAAATTTTTTGTTTCGTTTCAAAAAAGTTTTTCTCGGTTTGTGATATTGATTGAAAATCTCTTATTTCCTCCGTTGAAATCATTTTTGATAGCTGAATTATTTCCTCTAAATCGTTGGTGTTATCAACACCAAGTTTTAGTAATTCAATTTGAATATTTTGCAGATTATCCTCAACATCGAGTTGTTTAAGGCGCATATCGAGCGAGGATAAAGGATCTAAAAATGATGATCTTGTCCATTTTTTCCAAGTTTTTTTCTTTGAAATCAGTGTAAAAATGGATGTTTTTTTAAAGTATTGAAGAAGTTCTTTAACCTCCTCTCTATTCGGAGTTATTCGCCAATGAGAATTTTTTATTTCACACTGGGTTGCTTCAATCTTTAACGTTGAAAATTCTTTTTTTAATTTGGTTAACTTTTTTAAAAGTGTTGGGTTGTCATGGTAATTGGTACCGTATTTTTTAAATATAACAGTATTGAATTTGTTGTATGTAACGGATTTTCTAATTAACTCATATAGTTCTTCATAATTAAACGACTTTTTACTTCCGCTAAGTTCAGAAAGTGTTTTTTGCCACCCTTGAATTTTTGATTCAATAGAGAGTAAAAATGATTTTTCAAGAAGTTCGGTTTTTATCTGTGAGAATAAGTATTGTAGTCTATTTTTAAAAATTAAGTTGAAACTTGGTTTAAGTTTGTTCCATTCATCCAAAGAGGGCAGGCTACTAGAATATCCGGAATTATTTTTTCTTTCAATTGATTCATATTGAATTAGAAATTCTAAAATTGTTTTTCCATTTGCCAGTTTAGGTTGATGTAAAAGATTAAGCGTATTTTGAAGTTGATTCTGAATTAATTCGCTTCTTGTATTTTGTTCAGCTTGAATTTGTTCAGCGATTTCTAGTCGTCCCCATTCTTTTTTTAGATCATTTATAAAATCAGTGTTTGAAAAATGCTGCGTTGAGGTATAACATAGCCCCCCCAATCCTAATGCACTCATCTTTTTGTGAATGACATCCAAAGCAACGCGCTTCTCAGAAACAACCAAAGTCGATTTATCTAACTCAAGCAATTTACCGATTAGATTTACAATAACTTGGGATTTTCCGGTACCAGGAGGACCTTGAGTTACACAATTTTGATTGCGTAATTCAGTAATTACTTCGATTTGATCAGGGTCAGCAGGGACCAGCTCATGAGCAGAAAATGGAAGATTTATAGGTTTTTCATCTTCGGAAATACCAATAAGTTGATTCAATGCAATTGAGTAGGAGTCAGCTTGAATAAGTTGTTCAATTTCCCGGAACATCTCAAATCTATGAGGATGAAAATTACCAACAAACTGCTTACTTTCGTCTAGTTCAATGGTTGTATATGAGGATAATTGTTTTACTATTTCTTCTGATGTTTCCTCTAAAATAATTGAAAATTCACGCTCGAAAAACCAAGATAAAAAGGGATTTAAATACCCTTCATCTCTATTATCAAGCACAACCTCATTGTTTAACTTATTCAGGCTTAGATTTACTTCCTGAAGGAATATGGGAATGGAGTATTTTGTTTCTTTCCACGTCAGACGAACAATACCTTTAGCAATGCATAATGGATTAATTC
>Ga0194119_10001005_pt1 | contig 52636 bp, 44 predicted proteins | sample TA2MahC100mmetaG_FD_148620 | JGI IMG/M metagenome (GOLD analysis project Ga0194119, IMG submission 148620) | Freshwater microbial communities from Lake Tanganyika, Tanzania - TA2015018 Mahale Deep Cast 100m | ecosystem: Environmental > Aquatic > Freshwater > Lake | place: Tanzania: Lake... | reverse complement strand
GTAGCAAGGCTACAGCGCTGTTTCGTCAGCCTCAACCGAGACGATGCGAACCTCTTCTTCGAGCACCGTGACCCGCACGCCGCCGACCAGATCGGTGATCAGATTGAAAATGGTCGCAAGCAACACCCACAAACCCGTGCCCAATATGACGCCGAACAATCCCAGTATCCAGAGATTGCCGAACAGTTCGGAGCCGTCGAACTTGAAAGTTTGCCAACCGAACGACTCCATGAAATTTTCGATGTTGTCGATGGTGCCGGTGGATTGGGCGACGTTCCACAACAACACCAACGAAATCAGGGCGACGAAATAACAAACCAGATGGAAAACCAAACCAACCTTGAACACCGACCACGGGTCGATGTCGCGAACCACCCGCGTGACCCGACGAACCCTCGGTTTTGAGGCGCGTCTTCTTGCCGTTGAACTCATCTTGGAACTCACCTCTGCAGTGTAGGCACGGCATTATGGCTGATCGACACCGCGACGGAACGTCGCAAAACCGAACTCGTGGCGACAACGACCACGCATCGATCGGTCTTGATTTCTAGCCCAAACAACTCGCCGCCATTCTTGCTGGCCAGTTCCTCGGCGCGCTCGCGTAATTCGCTGTGGTTCTGGTCATCATCTTTCATCGCACACGCAAGTGCCGATGCGTCGGCAGCCAGTTGGGCGATCTGCGCGTCAAACAAACGACCGCTAGTTTGCACGAGGGCGAGCAGAGTCGCAGTCATCATCGCCAGCGAAATGATCGTGAACGATACGACCGAGCCGCGATCGGTGATCGGGTGCGACGACAAGAATTATTCTTCGTCGCTGGCCAAGATCGGCGCGACAGACGCGACAACCTGACCCGCGCCAAGGCTCATCACGCGCACACCGGTGGCTGCCCGACCTTGGCTGGAAATCTCTTTGACTGGTGTTCGTATCGTCGTGCCCGCCGATGAGACAACCACGACCTCGTCGTCGATGCCGACCATGAACGCCGCCACGACCCGACCCTTTTTGCCGGTGAGTTTGATCCCGATCATGCCCAAGCCGCCTCGACCCTTGCGCGTGAAATTGCTGATTTGGGTGCGCTTGCCGTAACCCGACTCGGTGACGAGGAGGATCGACGAGTCGTCTTTGGCCACATCGACCGAGACGACTTCGTCGCCGCTGCGCAGTCGCATGCCGCGCACGCCGGCTGCCGATCGACCCATCGGACGGACCTGCTTTTCCGAGAAGCGAATCGTCTGACCGCCACGACTGACGATGAAAACATCGTCGGTGCCGCTGGTTTCGATGACGCGCACCAACTCGTCTTTGGGTCGGAGTTTCAGCGCGATCAAGCCGTCGCGACGCGATGAATCGTATTCATCGAAAACGGTCTTTTTGACCTGACCCTGTCGCGAGACGAAAAACAGATAGCGCGTGCCGGGAAACTCGCGGGTGTCGATGATCGCCTGAATCGTCTCGCCGTTTTGCAGCGGCAAAAGGTTGACGATCGGAATGCCTTTTGCCATGCGTTCACGCTCGGGAATTTCGAGGGCGCGCAACCGATAGACGCGACCGCGGTTGGAAAAGAACAACAGATACGCGTGCGAAGTCGTGAAGATCACGTTGCGCACGATGTCGGCGTCTTTCATCTTCGCGCCGGAAACACCGCGCCCGCCGCGCCCCTGCGACCTGAACGAGTCGGCGGAGACACTCTTGATGTATTGGGCCTGCGTCATGACGACGACGAGTTCGCGGTTTTCGACGAGGTCTTCGACGCTCATCTCGCCGACATCGGCGGTGATTTTGCAGACACGCTCGGTGGCGAATGTCTCGCGCACGGCGACGAGTTCTTTGGCGATCACGGCCCGCAACTTTTTGTCGTCGTTGAGGATGCCCTTCAATTCTTTGATCTGGACTTGCACGTCTTTCTGCTCGGTTTCAAGGTCGATGCGCGACAGCCTCGTCAATTGCCGAAGTTGCATGTCGAGGATGTCGATCGCCTGTCGCTCGGAAAAGCCGAATTGTTTGCCCATCAACGCCGTCTTTGCCGCCGTGGCGTCTTCGCTGCCGCGAATCGCTTTGATCACCGCATCGATGACATTGAGCGCCTTGAGGCGACCCTCGAGAATGTGGTTGCGATCTTGGGCCTTTTTCAGGCGATGGTTGCTGCGACGCGTGATCACGTCGATTTGATGGCGCACATAACCCTGCAGCGCGTCGCGCAAGTTGACCGTGCGCGGCACGCCATCGACTAGCGCGACCATATTGACCGGGAAGCTCGTTTGAAGCGTCGTGAGTTTGAACAGGTTGTTCATCACGACGTTTGAATTGGCGTCTCGCTTGAGGGTGATGATCAGCTTCGTCTCGCCACCAGAGGAGTTGTCGTTGACATCGGCGATGCCGTCGAGTGCGCCGCCGTCTACGAGTTCTTGAATTCGTGCGGCAATCGCCGAACAACTGGCCTGGTATGGCAGTTCGGTGACGACGATGCGCATTTGACCGCGTTGACCCTCTTCGATCGCGACTTTGGCCCGCATCTTGATGCTGCCGCGACCCGTCTTGTAGGACTCGCTGATGCCGCTGCGACCGAGAATCAATCCGCCGGTCGGAAAGTCGGGGCCTTTGACGAACTTCATCAGCTCGCCCACGGTCGCATCTGGATTGTCGATCAGGTGAAGCGTCGCGTCGACGACCTCGCCAAGATTGTGCGGCGGAATGCTGGTCGCCATGCCGACGGCGATGCCCTGCGAACCGTTGACCAACAGGTTCGGAAACCGAGACGGCAAGACCGACGGCTCCTCGGACGTGCCGTCGTAATTCGAAATCAAGTCGACCGTGTCTTCGTCGATATCGGCGAGCAATTGCATCGCCAACGGATGCAACCGCGACTCGGTGTAGCGACTCGCCGCCGGACCAAAGTCTGGAGAACCGTAATTTCCGTGGAAGTCGATCAACGGATGGCGCAGCGAAAACGGTTGAGCCATGCGCACGAGCGCGTCGTAGATTGCGCCGTCACCGTGCGGGTGGTATCGCGCCATCGTGTCGCCCGTTACGCGCGCGCACTTGACGAAGGGTCGGTCGGGTCTGAACCCCTGTTGGTGCATGTCCCAGATGATGCGCCGATGCACGGGTTTGAGACCGTCGCGCACGTCGGGCAAGGCGCGCGACATGATCACCGACATCGCATAGTCGATGAACGAACGTTCCATTTCGTCTTGCAACTGCACGGGTTGAACGCTCACACCCGAAACCAACGGCAATTGTGACGACGGGAATTTTTTGGCCGAATTTTTTGCGCCGCTCTTCGAAGCGGCCTTCTTGTCAGGTTTTCTTGCGGCCATTTGGTTTCCTGTTCACGAATTAGAAGTCGAGATTGCGAACATCGCGGGCATTTTTTTGGATGAACTGCTTGCGGCTTTCGACATCGTCGCCCATCAACACGCTCATGATGTTTTCTGCCTCGGCCGCTTCTTCGACATTGACCTGCAACAGAGTACGAGTCGCGGCCTCCATCGTGGTGCTGCGCAATTCTTGCCAGTCCATTTCACCCAGACCTTTGAGTCGTTGAAATTCCTTTTTGTGGTTGGGGTTGGCTTTGAGGAATTTGTCTTTGGCCAACTCGTCTTTGAGATAAATCTTCTCTTTGCCGACCTCGGTCGAATACAAGGGCGGTTGGGCGATATAGATGAAACCACTTTCGACCATCGGTCGCATTTGACGATAGAAGAAAGTCAACAGAAGCGTTCGAATGTGGCTGCCGTCGACATCGGCGTCGGCCAAGATGATGACCTTGTTGTAGCGCGCTTTGTCGACGGTGAATTCGTCGTTGCCGACCCCTCCCCCGATGGCGGTGATCAGCGCTTGCACCTCGGTGTTCTTCAGCATCTTGTCGAGACGAGCACGCTCGACATTGAGGATTTTTCCGCGAATCGGCAGGATCGCCTGAGTGCGCGGATCGCGCGCATCGACGGCCGTGCCTCCCGCCGAGTCGCCCTCGACGATGAACAATTCGCTCTCGGCCGGATCGCCGCTCTGACAATCCTTCAACTTGTCGGGCATGCCCGCACCCGACAGCGCCGTTTTTCGACGCACGGCGTTGCGGGCGTTTTTCGCCGCGATTCGCGCCTGTGCCGCAGCCACCGCCTTCTTGACGATACGGTTCGCCTCGGTCGGATTTTCGAGCATCCATTCTTCGAGTTTCGTGTTCGTCTCTTTTTGCGTGAACGACCGCATCGAAACGTTGCCCAATTTGGCCTTGGTCTGACCTTCGAACTGCGGTTCGCGCAGTTTGACCGCGACGATGGCCGTCAAACCCTCGCGGATATCTTCGCCGAGAAGGTTGTCGTCCTTTTCTTTGAGCCCACCCGAGGATCGCGCATATTTGTTGACCACCGATGTAAGCGCGGTCTTGAAACCTTCGACGTGCATCCCACCCTCGACCGTCGAGATGCCGTTGGCATAGCCGTAAATGCCCTCGTAATAGCCGGTATTCCACTGCATCGCGATCTCGATGTTTTGGTCGGCCTCGCTGGCTTCGTAATAGGCGACCTTGGTGAACAAAGATTCACGCGACACATTGAGGTGCTTGACGAAATCGACGATGCCACCCTTGTATTGATATGTAGTTTTGTCCTTTTTGCCCAATCGCTTGTCTTCAAACGCGACCTCGAGGCCGCGGTTCAAGAACGCGATGGTCTGCAACCTCTCGAGCACGGTTCGCGCGACGAATTCGACGCCCTCGGAGGCGAATATCTCTGGATCCGGATAAAAAGTGATGGATGTGCCGTTGGTTTTCGAGGCGCCCGCGACCTTTTGAATTTTTGATTTTGGTTTTCCGCCGTCGACGAACTCTTGACGATATTTGTTGCCGTCTCGATCTACTTCGGCGATCAATCGTTTCGACAAGGCGTTGACCACGCTGACGCCGACGCCGTGCAATCCGCCCGAAACTTTGTAGCCGTTACCGCCAAATTTTCCGCCGGCGTGCAAAACAGTGAGCACAACCTCGAGCGCACTCTTGCCTTTGTGCGGACCGGACGGATACGGATCGACGGGAATACCTCGCCCGTTGTCTTGAACCTCGCACGAGCCGTCTTCGTGAAGGGTGATGGTGATTTTGGTGCAAAACCCGGCCATCGCCTCGTCGACGGAATTGTCCACGACCTCCCAAACCAGGTGGTGCAGACCGCCCAGACCGGTGGAACCGACGTACATTCCGGGGCGCTTTCGCACCGGATCGAGACCCTCGAGAACCTGAATATCTTTGGCCGCGTAAGACGCCGAACCGTTCTTGGTGGATGCGGGTTTTAGCTTGGTTACAGCCATTATTTAGGCACCTCGATGTTGATCTGAAAACTGAAAATCGCGCCGTTTTGCGCCCAATTATTCTACTCTCTGGGTGTTGGCTCGACCCGATTTTACGCGGATATCGACACCGCTAATCGTCGTGCCCGTGCCGTAACTGAGCCGAGTACAGATATCTCGCTCGAGAAACTTCATGTGCGTCGCCCAGGCGGGGTCATCGACCTCGATCAACAGTCTTCCGCGGTCGAGTTTGACCGGAGTCACATGCTCGGCGACTTGATCGCCGACAATTTCACCCCATAAACCGAACACCCCCGAAACGACATCGATGTTCGGCGAGCCGAGGTTCTTCAATAGCCGATTCAGTTCGTCGGACAGGCGTGAGCCCGTGTTTGCGTCGGGAACTTCGTCGCTGGGTTCTGAAGGTCGCCCTTCTGTCGTTTCGTCGGTCATGTGAAAGCAGCTCGCATGGTTTATCAATCGGACTCGGGTGCCGAGATTATCGTGCCGCCACGAATCTCGACCTTTTTCGCAATGTGTGCCTCGACCGGCAGTTCGGAAGCAGTCGTTATCAGCACCTGCCCCACGGGAAAATGCTGCAACAACGATCTGGCCCGATCCGGGTCGAGTTCTGAAAGCACATCGTCCAAGATCAAAATCGGGGTTTCACCGACCTGCTCGCCGATGAGACGATGAACCGCCAACCGCAACGCCAACGCCATGGTCCGTTGCTCGCCCTGGGAGGCATGGGTTCTGGCGGGCAACGAGTTGATCGTGATTTCAAAGTCGTCGCGATGCGGCCCGACGGTCGTGATCAGGCGCCTCAGGTCTTCGACACGAGCTTCGACCAAAGATTTCGCCAAACCGACGGTCAACCATTCTGGGGAATATGAAATCGTGATGTCGCTCGGGCGTTGGGCGAGTTCCTCGTAGGCATGCACGATGAGCGGGGTCAGTTTTTCGGCGAGTTCGAGTCGGGCCGCGCCCAGTTGGGTGCCCGAAATCGAAAATTTCTCGTCCCACAAATCGAGCATCGATGCGACTGCGGAATTCAACCGGCCCCCCGATTGTTTCAACACGGCGTTGCGTTGACGCACGATTCGATCGACATCCAGACGCAATGCGTCGTACTTTTTTGCAAGTGCAGCCAACGTGTCGTCGAGATAATCGCGTCGCAGATGCGGACCGCTCTTGACGAGATCCAAATCGTCGGGTGAAAACACGGTCGTGCGCAATATGCCCAAAAGATCGCGGATTTTCGGTAGTTTCTTGCCGTTGACCAGAACTTGATTGCGACCCTGGTTGGTCAAGCGAGCATCGATGGTTACCTCGCGCCCGTCGGCGTGCAGCACCCGAGCGCGAATGAACGCCGTATGGGTCGAATCGCGAATCATCGCCTCGGTGGGCACGCCCCGAAAACTTTTCGTCGTCGACAGAAATCCGAGCGCCTCGGCCAGACTTGTTTTCCCTTGACCGTTGGTGCCGACGATCGCGTTCACGCCGCTGGTGAAAGAAACTTGGGCGTCGATGAAGTTGCGAAAATTGCTCAGGTGCAGGTGCCGCAGAATCACGACGATTGATGAATCGCCAAGACGCGGTTCAAATGCCCGACTCAGCTCGTCAGGCGTTGGGGCATCACGAGATAGAGATAATTTTTGTCACCCACGCCCCGAAGCACCGCGGGCTTGACCGGGTCGGTGGATTCGATCGTTATCTCGTCGCCCTTGACCGCGTCGATGCCGTCCATCAAATATTGGGAATTGAAACCGACGGTGATCTCGCTGCCGTCGAGTTTGGCGTCGAGTTCGTCGACAACCTGACCGATGTCTTGGGTGATCACCGACAAGCGAATCAAATTCGACGACATCTCGAGGCGCACCGGGGTGGTCTCGCGGGCCAAGATTCGTGAGCGACGCACCGCCTCGAGCAAAGGCTCGCGCGCGGTGGTGACCTTGTTCGGATAGTGCGCCGAGATCAACTGTCTGTATTTCGGAAACTCGACATTGAGCAGGGTCGTGGTCAGCGTTGCGCCGCCAACCTCGAAAGTCGCCCGGTTCTCGCCCAACGCCATGGTCATCGTTTCGGCGGCACCAATCATGCGCTCGAGTTCGCTCAAGGCGCGACCCGGCACCACAATTTCGGCGCCATGACCGAGCATGGTCGCACCAGGCAATTCGCGCACCGCCAACCGATAGGAATCGGTGGCCACCAGACAGACCGAATTTGGTTCAGCGACCATCAGCACGCCGGTGAGAGCCAGTCGTTGCATGTCGCTCGAGGAGGCCCTGACCACTTGACCCAGCGCCTCGCCGAAAACCTTCGCACTGATCGCGACCGGTTGGGTACCCGCCACCAGAATGTTCGGAAAATCGGTCGCGGCAAAAGTCGGAACCGTGAATTGCGACTTGCCGGCCGAGACCATGACATCGTCGCCTTGCGCGTCGACCGTGACTTTTTCTTCGGGCATCGAACGCACGATGTCGCTGATCAACTTCGCGCTCACGACCGCGACACCGTCCCTGGCGCCACCAACGGAAAGCGTCGAACGCACGCTCAGATCGTTGTCGGTGCAGGTCAAAACGAGCGAATCGCCCTTGACCGACATATGAACACCTGAAAGCGCCGGCATGGCGTTGTTGCGATTTGACGCGACACGGGCCGCTGCACTCAAGGCCTCGGTCAACAACTCTCGCTCAACTCTAAATTTCATCGCTGACGCCTTTTTGACTGGGTCGATTTAATGTGTACGAACCGGGTTATCAAATCTGAGGTTCTGTATATAAATCTAATAACCGTAATAAAGCCTGTGGATTGTGGACTATGGCGACAAAACCCAGATGAAATATGGCGTTTGGCTGTGAACAGAAACGGGGTTAGTGGCACATCTTGCACAGCCGTAATTTGACCAAAAGTGGATAACCCAGCCCAGTTCACACCCATTACCCGCGGTTTCCACAGAGTTATGCACAGCATCGTCAGGACGTCTTGAACTTCTTGATCATTTCTGTGACTTGCTCGTAAACCTGCTTGCGCTCTTTGATTACCCGCTGAGTCTTTTCCACAGCGTGAATTACGGTCGTGTGATCTCGACCGCCGAACAATCGGGCGATCGCCGGGTAACTGAGATCGGTCAACTCTCGAAACACATACATCGCGGTTTGCCGGGCGGTGACAAGGGGTCGCTGTCGGCTCTTGCCCTTTAGTTCTTCGACGCCGAAGCCGACGAAGTCGGCGATCTCGGCGAGTAGTTGTTCGTCGGTACGAGGTTTGACCGCGTTTTTCGTCATCAAATCGGTTAGCAACGATTTGGCCAACTCGACGTCGACAACGACTTTGTTCAGGCTGGCGTAGGCCACGGTTCGAATCAGGGCACCTTCGAGTTCACGGATGTTCGAGGTGACGTTGCTGGCGATGAACTCGAGCACGTCGCTGGCGATGCTGGTGCCGTCTCGTTCGGTTTTGTTGCGCAAGATCGCCAAGCGTGTTTCCATGTCGGGCGGTTGAATGTCGGTGATCAGACCCCAGCGAAATCGACCGCGCAATCTGTCTTCGAGGGTCGGGATCGCGTCGGGAACACGGTCCGACGAGACGACGATTTGCTTGTTCGCCCCGTGTAGCGAATTGAAGGTATGGAAGAACTCTTCCTGCAGACCTTCTTTGCCTTCCATGAATTGAATGTCGTCGATCAACAGAACATCCACTTCCCGATAGCGACGCTTGAAGGCGGCGATCGAGTTGTTGCGAATGCCGTCTACATATTCGTTCAAAAAAGTTTCGGTAGACACATATCTGACCTCGAGGTCGGGATAGTTTTCGTGAACATAATCGCCGATCGCGTGCAACAAATGCGTTTTTCCGAGGCCCGCTGAGCCGTATATGAACAGGGGGTTATACGAGCGACCCGGGGTTTCGGCGACGCGCATCGCGGCCGCCAACGAGAATTGGTTTGACGCACCCTTGACGAAAGCGTCGAAGGTGTAACGCGGGTTGAGACCGATTGCCGCACCCTTGCCGCCGCGATTTCGGGCGACCGACGATTGTTTGGTGCCGCTCGCAGACGATGAAGACCTTTCTGCGGTGGTTCGTTCGAAGACGATCGGCTCGTCGAGTGCGACCGTGCTTTCGGGGGTGAGCCGCTCGAGCACGTCGCTGGCCGTTGCGGTTTGGACATCCACGCGCAACTCGCGTCCCGAGGCGCCGACCTCGTCGAGCGCGCCGCGAACCAACGACATGTAGCGGGTCAAAATTCGATCGCGAACAAATGTGTTCGGCACACGCAGACGCAGGCTCATCTTGTCGTCGGCTACGGGCACCGCGTCGTTGAATGTCGAGAACCAAACTGCTTCCGAAACCTGACCGCGCAAAACCTGCGATGTGGCCTTCCACAGCAACTCGTGTTCTGGAGTCGTCTCGACAATTTCGTTCGTCACTTCGAATACCTTTGCAAAATATTTAACGGGGAAGCGAAAGTAGCAGGTTTTCCACAGAGAGAGAAATGCTGAGAATAGCCATTTCGGCGTTGCCCCGGGCCGGGTTTCTCCCCTAGCCTGAGAGATGGTATTTCTTTGACGTCAGGAGTCGTGCGTGAAACGCACATTTCAACCCAACAATCGCCGCAGGTCCCGCAAACACGGGTTCCGCAATCGCATGAGCACTCGAGCCGGCCGGGCCGTGCTCAAATCCCGTCGGGCTAAGGGCCGCTACCGGCTCTCTGCTTGATCAGTCGTATTCAGACGCGACAGATCTTCCACCGCCTACAGACCGAGGGCACATATGTTCGCTCGGGAACTCTTTGGTGCAGCATGTTGCTCGACCGAGGCTTGACCCAAGCCGCCATCGCCTATGCCCTGGGTCGGCAGGTCGGCGGGGCCGTGCAACGAAACCTCTTGCGCCGTCGGTTGCGCGAGTTGTTTCGCGCCAAATCGCCGCAGATTTTGCCGGGGTTTTATCTGGTCGGCGCCGCCTCGGGTGCGACCCAACTCTCTTTCGTCGAACTGGGCAAAGAGGTCGATTCGTTACTCGAGCGATGTGCTCAAAAGGGCTAAAAATAGGGGGTTTTTGATGAAAAAACTGATGTTGGGGGCGATTGCTTGGTATCAGCAGGCTTTCGCCTACCGACTTTCGCCATGCCGGTTTTTCCCGAGTTGTTCGGTTTATGCCCAAGAGGCGATTCAGGTTCATGGGGCGCGTCGGGGTGCAATTTTGGTCGCGCGACGGTTGTTGCGGTGCAGGCCGTTTGGCCCCAGTGGATACGACCCCGTGCCAGAGGTGCATGCCTGTCCGATTCATCGCAACGAGGCAACGGTGAGACACAACCATGTTTGAGATCGCGGCAAAAGTCATCGCCTTTTTCTATGGGCTTGTGCCCGACTATTCGTTCGCTTTGGCGATGGTGGCGGTGGTGGTGATGGTGTTGATTACGCCGCTGACCCTGAAGAGCACCAAGGGGATGCTGGAAATGCAAAAACTGCAACCCGAGATGAAACGGATGCAGCAACAGTTCAAAGGCGATCGCCAAAAGATGAACGAAGCAATGATGAAGCTCTACCAGGAGCACAAGGTCAACCCGCTCGCCTCTTGCCTGCCCCTGTTGGCGCAAATGCCGGTGTTCATCATCATGTTCAACGCGATTCGGGGCCTGACGATTCGCGGCGACAACGGCTTGTTCACCCCCAAATATCTCGACACAACCTCGCGCGTCTATCGGTCGTTGGTCGGGCGGAGCGAGATGCTTTCTTTCGGCGTGGATTTGGCCAAAACTCCGCTTCGGGCGATACAAGACAATTTCGTCTCGGGCCTCGTATATGCCTTGCTGGTGTTGCTTTTGGCGGGTCTTTATTGGGTGCAACAGCGGATGATCGCCTCGCGCACGGTCAGCCCCACGATGTCGGCGAGTCAGGCCAAATTGATGCAATACATGCCGGTGGCATTCGCCGTGTTTCAAATTTTTCTGCCGACCGCGTTGGTCGTCTATTACATGATGCAGGCCGTCATTCGCATCGTGCAACAGCAGTACATCACCCAGCGGTTCTACAAGAAAGATGACAGTTTGGGTCGGCAGGCTCAGGCCGCTAGCGCCGTTGCGCGTGAAATGAAAGATTTGCCGAAATCCGAGAAGAAAGAGAAGAAAAAGGACGAAAAGCCGGTCGACTCGAAGTTTTTCAGCAGACGAGTGACGCCGCCCAAGAACAGCTCTGTACCATCTATGTCCCGTCGTCCCAAACCACCGGGCAAGAACCGAAGCAAGTTCGTACAGAAGAAGAGGTCGACGGATTGATCTGTCGCAAAAAATCGAGAATCATTGAAAGGAAGACAAATCATGGAATGGGTAGAAGTAACCGCAGAATCAATTGAAGACGCCAAAGCGCTGGCACTGGATCGGCTCGGGGTTGACGACGCCGAAGCAGAATTCGAGGTACTCGAAGAGCCGAAGGCTGGTTTGTTTGGTCGAACCAGGGGCGAAGCCCGAGTGCGAGCCAGAATCAAGCCAAGCTCGGTGCGGGTCAAGGCCGACCGTCGTGATCGGCGCGGCAAACCCGCAACTGAGCGCCAGGCCAAGCCCCGTAACGACCGTGGCGACCGCCGTTCGCGTGGCGATCGACCGCAACGTCAGTCTCGTCCGGAGCGCGAACCTCGCGAACCTGGCGAAGATCGAGCACCGCGTGAAGATTTGCCACCAGTCGACCCAACCACGGTAAGTGCCGCAGCAACCACATTTCTTGAGGGTCTCGTCAAGTCAGCAGGCCTCACGGGCTCTGTGTCGGCCAAAATTGACGGAGAACATATCGATATCGATGTGCTCGGTGATGACCTCGGCTTCTTGGTCGGCACCAAAGGTGCAACGTTGTTGGCCGTGCAAGATTTGACGCGAGTCGTCAGCCAGCGTCGGCTCGGCGACCACGACACTCGCCTGCGGGTCGACGTCGCTGGTTATCGCGAGAAGCGTCGTGAGGCCTTGACCCGGTTCGCCCTCAAAGTTGCCGGTGATGTGAAGACATCGGGCCAGGCTCGAGCGCTTGAACCGATGAACTCGTCAGATCGCAAGATCGTGCACGACGCCCTGACTGAAGTCGAAGGGATCTCAACTCGCTCTGAGGGAAGTGATCCGTTCCGTCGAGTTGTTGTGGCCCTCGCCTCAGTCAGTGAAGACTCGGATTCTGAGATCGTCGCCGACAGCGAATAATGCAGCAGTTTGTCGGCCTCGAGCCGATTCTGCTTGAAGCCCAAAGGGTTGGTGCCTTAACCAAGGTGCCAACATCCGAAATCATCGAACATGCACTTTGGTTCTCTCGTGCGATTCCCAGGACGGCAAAACGGATTGTCGACCTGGGTTCGGGCGCCGGTGTCCCAGGCCTGATCGTTGCCCTCGATCGACCCGAACTGGAGGTGGTGCTCGTAGATCGACGATCGGGTCGCACGGATTCTTTGATTAGAGCGGTTTTGGCGCTCCAGATTCAAACTCGTGTCGAAGTTGTCTGCGCCGAGATTCAGACGTTGACCAATGATTCGAAGTGGATTAGAAGTTTTGATGCCGCGATCAGTCGGGGGCTGGGGCCGGTTGAAGAGACTTTGGTGATGTCAGAAAAGCTAACCAAAGAAGGGGGAGTCGTTGTGGTTAGCGAACCCCCAGTCGAAACCGGCTCGAGGTGGACCCGAGCCCAGATTGAAAGACTGGGATTGGTCGGCCCCGACCGCAGGGGGACCGTTGCGGTGTTTCACGTGAAACACTCGGAGTGATAAGACCGCGTATCCATTGGTTCACGCCTGGGCTTAACTAGTCTGAGGCTATGGAGGCGCCACCGAAATTGCCACGAATCATCGCCTTTGCCAACCAGAAGGGCGGAGTTGGCAAGACCACCTCGGCGATTGCGATCGCAGCTTGTTTGGCCGACCTCGGTTATCGAGTCTTGTTGGTCGATCTCGATCCTCAAAGCAATGCTTCAACCGGTCTTGGAGTCAATGCCCGTGATTTGGATGCGACCATCTATGATGTGTTGTTGCGCGGGGAAAAACTCGAAAATTGCATCGAGCCCACGGCTGTAAAGAACTTGTTTATCGCACCAGCCAACCTTGACTTGGCAGGGGCTGATATTGAACTTGTGCCCGAAATGGGACGGGAGCAAAAGTTGAAGAACGCCATCAGCACGGTGATTGATCAATACGACTATGTGATTCTGGACTGCCCGCCAAGTCTTGGACTGCTCACGGTGAACGGCTTGACGGCCGCCACCGAAGTCTTTGTGCCGATTCAATGCGAATACTTTGCCCTCGAGGGTCTCGGTCAGTTGTTGCGCAGCGTGGACCGTGTCAGCCAAGTGTTGAACCCAAACCTTGAGGTTCGCCACATTGTTTGCGTGATGCACACCCACACGACCTTGGCCGACGATGTCGTGCGCGAGGTTCGCGAGCACTTCGGCGACAAGGTCTGCAAGACGGTGGTACCGAGGTCGGTGCGTGTGGCCGAATCCCCGTCGCATGGCAAGCCGATCACCTCGTTTGATCCATCATCGGCTCCAGCCAAGGCGTATAGAAGAGTAGCAAAGGAGATCAGCGGTGGCCCGTCGAACAGGTCTAGGTAGAGGATTAGACGCCCTCATTCCGAGTCGAGACTCGCGCAAACCACCTCGGGGCCGGGGTTCCAGAGACGGCACCTCAAGTGGCGGCGGTTTGGGTGATGATGGTTCGGGTGACGATCTCGGCTTGCGCAATCTGCCGATCAAATCGATTTCAAAGAACCGGAATCAGCCCCGAACTCACTTTGACGACGAGGCGTTGACCGAACTTGCAAACTCAATCAAGGCGGTGGGGGTGTTGCAGCCGGTTTTGGTGCGACCCAGACCTGGTAAATCAGGCGAATTCGAATTGATCGCGGGCGAACGTCGCGTGCGGGCCGCGCAACGGGCGGGATTGACCGAAATTCCTGCATTGGTTCGCGAGACCGACGACGTGACTTCAATTGAGCAGGCTTTGGTTGAGAACCTGCATCGCCAAGACTTGAAACCACTGGAAGAGGCGGCCGCGTATAAACAATTGTTGGACGATTTCAAGATGACCCACGAGAAAGTGGCCGAAAAGGTTGGAAAAACGCGATCGGCGATCACCAATTCGTTGCGCTTGCTCACGCTCTCACCGGCGATTCAACAACTGCTCGCCGACGGCAGACTCTCAGGCGGCCACGCGCGGGCCCTGTTGTCTTTGCCTGAGCGATCGACGCAGGAAGAACTCGCGAAACGCTGCGTCAAAGAGGGCCTCTCGGTGCGAGCGATCGAAGAACAAGTTCGTGTCGCAACGGGTCGGACCGCAACGACAAGAAAAATGAACGACACTAAACAAGACATTAGTACCATAACTAGTACATTAAAGAATCGGGGCACCTCCATGGCGCTGCCCGCTCCGGGCATCGCCGAACTCGAAAAGTTGTTGGGCGAGTATCTTTCGACATCGGTCTCTGTCATCGCGACCAAAGGCAAAGGGCGAATTCTCATTGACTTCGCCGATCTCGAAGATTTCGAGCGCATCTATCGGGCGATGACCGAGGGCCATTCGCGTACCGAATAGTGGTTTGTTGCGCTTTCGTGACAAAGATTGAAATTCACCTTTAAGTTGAGGCTCAACCCTTACTTCAGGTTCCGCACAATCTGTGGATAACTCTGTGGATTAGAACCGGGGTTATTCCCCTATCTTGCACCGAATTTCATGGATGTTGTTTTTGTCCACATGGCGAGTGCTTTCGCCAGATCATCTGCCAACACGGCGCAATGCGGGGTCACCCGGGTCACGGGACCAAGGCTGCAGACCACCGCCGGCATAGTTGTTTCCCGCAAAACCTGCAGACGCATTCCTCTGACCACGGGTTTGAACCATGGTGCCGAGCGGTCGATCGCTTCGGTCGCCAGCGTGGCGTAGATGTGTGCGGGAACCGAGTGAAAACCCTCGGTGTGATAGTAGGCGAGCTCACAAATTTGCACGTCGTGAGACTCGACGCCGATGTACAGGTGAGCGGCGAAGTCGTTGGCCAGTCGCGCATGACGCTGCGGATCTGGGTCGTTGATCATCGCCACATCGGTGTGTCGTGCGCGAAGTCTTTCGGCCAGGTCGGCGGTGAGTCGATCGAATTGATTGAACTGACCGATGACGACTCGAAGCTTGGCCAATTCGGCACCGAAATATTTTGCCGTGTGGCGTTCGCGCACGATGCCCACGCCTGGTCCGAGACCCGAGTTGCGACTTGCACGGCGCAAAGCCTGCAGTGTTTGCGGGCCGCAAATTCCGTCGGGGATGAGTCCGCAATTTTGTTGAAAATCGGTGAGGACTTTTGCCGTCTTGGGGCCCAGAAATCCGTCGACCCGACCGCAATCAAACCCCACCCGCGAAAGCAGCAGTTGCAATCGGGCCACGTCGTCGCCGCGGAGCAATGGCGTGACCAGATAGAGCAGGCGATCGCCGAGTTTGAACGACGACTCGACGAGGGTCAGCCAGGTGGTGTCGTCACAGACGCCCGAAACTCGCAGCGCCCTGATTTTTTGAAACTGTGCCACGGCCTGGCGGGTGGTTTCGCAAAACGTGTCGACCACGACTTCGTCGATGTCGAGCAGACCGGCCTTCGCCAGTCGCCGTTGCAGGTCGCCGACAGCAGAGTGGCTGTCACCGACGGTCAGTTCTTTGCCTAGATAAATTCTGCGATCTCCGCGAGCAACTGCGACTTGCCTTTCGCCCCGACCATTTTCATCTTCATTTCACCCTTGTCGAAAACCAGCAGGGTCGGAATGCTCATGACGCCGAAGCGTTGGGCGATGTCGCCGTGGTCGTCGACGTTGAGTTTGGCGATGGTGACTTTTCCGGCCTGTTCTGCGGCGATTTCGCTCAATACCGGGGCGATGGCTTTGCACGGACCGCACCATTCGGCCCAGAAATCGACGATGATCGGCGTGCTCGCCGACTTCACCGTTTCGTCGAAATTCGAACTCGTCAGTGTGAGAATGCCGCCGGCCATTGCGCAACCTTTCGTGATTGTTGGATGAAACTCACGCTACCTGTTGGGGGAGTTCTAGTGCTGTGACTCGAGCCAACGTTCACAGTCGATGGCCGCCATGCAACCCGACCCCGCGGCGGTGACCGCCTGGCGGTAGGTGTGGTCTTGCACATCGCCGCAGGCGAACACGCCGGCGATGTTCGTATAAGACGAACCGAGTTTCGTCTTCAGATAACCGTTGTCTTCCATGTCGAGCACGCCTTTGAACAGGTCGGTATTCGGACGATGCCCGATCGCGACGAACAGCCCCGTGACATCGAGTTTCGATTTCTCACCCGTCACCGAGTCGGTCAAGCCAACACCGGTGAGTTTGGTGTCGCCGAAGAGTTCGGTGACCTGGCTGTTCCATTTGATGTGAATTTTCGGGTTGTTTTTGGCGCGAGCCTGCATGATTTTTGAAGCTCGCAAGACATTGCGTCGCACGACGAGCGTAACTTTGGTGGCGAACTTGGTGAGAAACAAGGCCTCTTCAATCGCCGAATCGCCGCCCCCGACCACGACGATTTCTTGTCCTTTGAAGAAGAAGCCGTCGCACGTCGCGCACGATGAAAGGCCGTGACCGTAATACTTCTTTTCGTTGTCGAGACCCAACATCAACGATTGGGCACCGGTGCTGACGATCACCGATCTGGTGAGATACATTTCGTCGCGCACCCAAACTTTGAACGGTCGTTGCGAGAAATCAACTTTCGTCACTTTTTCGGTGATGAAGGTCGCATTGAATCGAGCTGCTTGTTCACGGAATTTGAGCATCAGTTCGGGGCCCATCACGCCCTCCGGAAAACCGGGAAAGTTTTCGACCTCGGTGGTGAGCATCAGTTGACCGCCTGGTTGGTCGGAGGTGCTCGAAGGTTCGCCCTCGATTACCAACGGTGTGAGGTTCGCCCGAGCCGCATAGATCGCCGCGGTCAAACCGGCGGGGCCCGAGCCGATGATGATCACTTCATGGATTTTTTCGTTCGTCATTGGGGCTCAGTTTACGATTTGGCCTTGGGTCGACGCTTGCGCATCAACCAGGCCCCGAGCGTCGCAAAAAGCAGCGACAACACGAAATAGGAGATCCAGACTGCCGTCGCGCGACCCAGCCAAACATCGAGCAGGTCGTTGATCCCGCGGGTGATCGCCACCAGCAAAAGCACGAAGATGATCGCGGCGGCGACCATGGCGATCAAACCAAAGACGATCGCGCGCAACAAGTTGGCGACCGGGCGCGTGGTCTTGTCGCTGATGAAGTCGACCCAACGGTCGATCGCATCCACGGTTTTTGTCGCCCAACGCGGGTCGGTGAACGGGTTTGAGATCACCCAATCAGGCTAACTGAGAAACATTTTTGTTTTATGCGGCGTTGAACGACACGTCTTGCATCACACCCTGATACGGGTTTTTGTCGCTGCATTGCACGCTCTTGCCGACCTCGCGCAACAACAGCAATATGAATTGCGCGTCGCTCGGCACGACGAATTGGGCGACTCCGCGTCGCGTGTTGTAGTCGGCGCCGGCCCGCGCACCCCACTGTTCGAGACGACTTGGTGCCGAGTCGGTTGCGGTGTAAATTTCAAGCGACCACGGGCCGTTTTTCATGCCCACCTGCAACGTTCCGCTTGAAGCCCGTGTCAGTTCGATCAACACGCCCACATATTCTTTGGTGCCGAAGAATTGGTTGGCGTAGCAGTCGGTGGTCCACGCTGTTTTGGGGTTGCCGTCGCGCAGCGCCCAGATTTGGGCCTCGTTTTCTTGGGCGTCATCTCCGTTCGGGTCGAAACTGACCATTCGGGCGATCGACACTGGTTCGTCGGTGGCCACGATTGCTGCGGCCGGTTGCGTCGGGGTCGTGGTCGGTGAATTCGATTTTGTTCCGACGAACAACACCGCGGCGCTGAGCAGCATCGCGATCACCCCGAGAATTTTTGTACTCGCAGGAACAGCAGAGATTTTCCAGGCATTGGTTTTCGGGTTGCGCAAAGTTTTGGACGGCGTCGCATTGACGACAGTCTCGAGCACCGGCTGACCGGGAATTCGTGCGACCGACGATTCGTCGCTGGTCATCGCGCGACGCAATGGTTTCGGCGGCGTCGCACCCGTGGGCGGCGTCATCGACGTCGTGTGGTCGTGTTGGGCGCTCAATGCCTGCACGAGAGCGACCCGCGCTTCTTCGCCCGTCGGGTAGCGATGTTCGGGATTGCGCGCCAGAAGTTTGTGCACCACGCGTACCAGTTGCGGGGACAGGGACGGCCGCAGATGCGCCAGATCGGTGGGCTCGCGTTGCAGTCGGGCCAGTGCGGTGTCGGCGTCGGTCTCACCCAAGAACGGAACCTTGCCGGCCAGGCATTCATAGAGCACGAGACCCAGACCGTAGAGATCGGCGCGTCCATCGAGTTGCCTGCCGCGCACCTGTTCGGGCGAGAGGTATTTCGCCGTTCCCATCATGATGTTGTCGTGCGTCAGATCTTCGCCCGGCGTCGTCACCGCTTTTGCAATGCCAAAATCGGCCAACAAGAACTTTCCGTCGGGTGTCAACAAGATATTTCCGGGTTTCACGTCGCGATGTACGAGCCCGGCGCGGTGAGCCGCGTCGAGCGCCGCCGCCATCGCCGCACCCATATGGATCGCGATCAACGGGCCGAGTCGTTTGCGTCGATCCAAAAGTTCGCGGAGGCTTTTTCCTTGCACGTATTGCATCACGACCGCTTGTCGACCGTCGTCTTCGACAGTGTCGTAAACGGCGACGATGTTCGGGTGGTTCAGTCCCGCGCAAACGATCGCTTCACGACGAAACCTTTCTGCAACCACCGGATCGCTGACGAGTTGCGGCTTGAGAACCTTGACCGCCACTTGTCGATTTAGGAAGGTGTCGAAACCGAGCCAAACTTCGGCCATTCCGCCGCGGGCAATTTGTCGATCGAGTCGGTATCTGCCGCCCAAGAGGCGTTTCGGATCCTCGCTGATTTCGGTCGGTTCGGGCCTCATCTGTGAACTTTTACGCTAGTTCTGAGCGTTGTCCGAAACGGGGGATACCCCGTTGTCTCGGGCGGTTTTGTCGTGGTCAGGTTTTGTGGCGAACCACGGTCGCGTCGGGTGTCGCGAAAATTATTTGACGTGAAACGTGACGGCGATGGTGCCGATGCCCGTGTGTGAGCCGATCACCGAACCGATGTCGCCGACGATGATTTCGCCCGAGTAAACGGCTTTGAGTTGGTCGATGAAAACGTTCAAGTCGTCGCACTGGGCGTGCAGAACCGCCAGATTTGAAATCTCGCCGGCCGACTTGACCTTTTCGACCAAAAAAGCCAGGGCCTTGCTGCGGGTGCGCTCTTTGCCACCTTCAGCGATCTTGCCCTCGCGCACTTCGATGATCGGCTTGATCGCCAGGGCCGAGGCGAAGAACGCCTTCGCCCCGCTGACACGGCCACCTTTCTTGAGGTTTTCGAGCGTGTCGAGCGCACCAAAGACGCGGGTTCGTTGGCACCATTCGTTGGTCTTGGTCGCCAATTGATCGAGGGTGATCGACGGATTGTCGGCCAAAATCTTCGCCGCCGCGATGACGTTGATGCCTTCCCCCATGCTGGCCGATCGACTGTCGACGAACCGAATCGGAATACTGACACCCGATTCCTTCGCCCCGGTTTCGGCCGATTGGATCGTCGCCGAAAGTTCGCGCGACAAGCCGATCATCAAGATGCCGGTGGCACCCTGAGCCGCAAGTTGTTTGTAGGCCTCGGCGAATTTTCCGGGGGCGGGCGCCGCGGTTTGTGGCAAGACTGGCGATGCCGCACATTTAGACCAGAATTCTTGGGTTGTCAGACTCGAGCGGTCGGTGAATTCCTGGTCACCGATGCTGAAGGTCAGCGGGACGATCGTGATGTTGTGTTTACGGGCCAACGCTTCGGGAAGGTCGCAGGCCGAGTCGGTGAGGATTCGAATGGTCATGGTTTTGAGCGTAGTACAGGGTGGTTTTTGCTGATTTTTTTGCGGTACTTACGCCGAATATGCGCCACCCACCATGTAGCCAGCAACAATAGAGCCACCCCTGTCACGACTTGTCCCAAGCCGGCCAGAGCGTTGACCCGTGCCGACACTTCGATTTTCCGCCCGAGTTGGCTTAGTCCGTCGGCGGTGAAGATTCGAACCTCGACAGGGAACAGACCGTTGGTCAGGGCGACCACTTCGATCATCAGTTCGTTCGAACCCCCGCCCGGAACTTCGATCGTGGCGACATCGTTGCCGAGTTGAAGTTTGGGGCTGACAACCTTTACCTGAACCGTCATCGCAAACTCCGACGAATTCTGCAGGTCGAGACGCAGTTGACTCTCGCGACTGCCGAGCGTGAAGGTGGTGCCCTCTTCGATGGTCACCGATTGGCGAATCTTTTTGAGTTCGGCCCTGGTTGCGGTGGCGAACTGCTCGACTTGAGTCGCATGCATCGAGTCGCTAGACATCAAGATCAATCTTTCGTCCCAAACTTGCCAGATTTTTGCGTCAGACGAAATCGTGCCGCGCATTTTTTTGAGGTCGTCTTGCAGGACACGCAGGGTTTCGACGCGTTGAGCGAAATCGGTCGAGTCAACCGTGCGCAGAGTCGGCTTGTAGGCGTCGAGGCGAACTGCCGGAAGGTTGACCATCGTGCGCAGGGCGATCTGTTGCGGCACCCGATTCAAGATCAAGAGGGTCTCGTTGATCAGTTGGGGGTTGACGACCGAACCGTCTTGGGCGGTGAGCACGACGCGACGCAGTGCGGGGGTGCCACCTTCTGTCTCGATCTGGTCGCGTTGGGCCATGATTTGTGCCGATAGATACGTCGCCGCAAGGAAAGAATTGTTGGTCGGGTCGCTCAGTTGATCGACGTAACTCTTGTCGACGACCATCAGCGCAATATCGGTGTTGTCGCTGGCGATTCGATACGGGCGTGCCGCGTTGTCGAATTCACCCAACGCGGCGCTCGAACTGGGCAACATCAAGATCGAACGGATGCCCGATTTGACCAACAGATCAAGACCGCGCTGGTCGAGCGGAGTTCGGGCCAACCATAGATCGTCGATGATTTTTGAATTGAGGACGATTTGACGCGTCGTGCGGCGGCCTCGCTCGAGAAGGGTCGTGAATTGTGGGCCAGCGTTGTTGGCGGCGGCTTTTGACGGGTCGAATTGCACATATGTTGACTGGGCCAGCGGCGCCTGATCGAGTGCCGCCACGAGTTGCACGAGCAGTTTTTGATCCTCGGGGTTCATCGAGTTGCTCAAACCTTCGAGAAGTTCGGGTGAAATCTGCATGGTGACCCGCGTCGCATTGGTCTGCAACACTTCGATCGCCTTTTCAATTTTTTTGCGCGTCGCGTCGTCGATCAATCGAGACGAGTCGGGTTGCATCGTTATCGGTGCATCAATGGCGATGACCGTGTTCACCGGCATCGGCTTGAGCGTTTGCGACGGGTCGTATCGGTTGACGAAAGCCAGCAAACTGGCCCGGGAGACATTGTTGACCACAACTTCGACCTTCACGGGGTAGACCCCGGTCTTTGAGAACTCGAGCCGTCTGGTGCCCGATTTGATGTCGGTGGACAACGCGATCAACTCAAATTGACTGTCGGTTCGACGTTTGACCTCGCGAATCGTCAGGTCGACCGAGTCGGTGCTGACGAAGCTCTCGGGTTTGGCGATGACTCGGCGAACCTCTTGTTCGCCGTTTTTGATGTGGGCGCCCAGGGAAATTCTGAAGACTGCGGTCGGATCGCCCAGAATTTCATCGATCAGCGATTGCGAACCAACTTCGACTACAAATCGAAGGTTGCCCGAGGTGTAGATGTGAAAATTTTGCGCCGTCAACACGAGACCGCTTTCTGCAACGGCACCGCCTTGTGCCGACACGCGTGGCATCGCCGCCGACAGGCTGAAGGCGACTACGGCGAGGGTCGTCAGCCCCGCCTTGAGGCGCATTCGTGTCTTGCGGCCGGCTTTTTGACGGTCGAGCGGGTCGTGTTTTGAGTAGCTGGGGCGACGAATCAAGACACATTCACACTATTGCGAATCTCGGTCGTGGCGGGGCAAACGTGACGGGGTATTCGCTTCGCGGTTCGCATTGCGATGCTTGGCCCGAGGTGATGCGTAGCCTGTAATGCGTGGTGCCTCAGCGTTTTGCGCCGGTTTTGAACGAGATATCTTCGCTCGTCGAAAAGTTTCGTGCGGCCGGGGCAAGATTGTTTCTCGTCGGCGGCACGGTGCGCGATTTGATGCTCGGTCGCGGTCTCGACGATCTGGATTTCGATCTGACGACGGACGCGACCCCCGAACAAATCAAACAACTGCTCGACGGCTGGGCAGATTCGGTTTGGGCCCAGGGCGAACGATTCGGCACGATCGGGGCCAAAAAGGACCAGCGCGTCTTTGAAATCACCACGCATCGGGCCGAGGCGTATCCACCCGACACGCGCAAACCCGAGGTGAAGTTCTCCAAGAACATTCTCGAGGATTTGGCGCGACGCGACTTCACGATCAACGCGATGGCGCTCGAAGTAACGGGCGACTCGCCGGTTTTGGTCGATCCGTATGAAGGAATGTCTGATCTGACCAAGAAGATTCTGCGAACACCGTTGCCCGCCGAAGAGAGTTTCAGCGACGACCCGTTGCGCATGATGCGCGCCGCGCGGTTCATCTCGGGGTTGGACATGACGCCCGTGCCCGAATTGGTGAACGCCGTCAAGGCGATGGCCGATCGCATCACGATCGTCAGCGCGGAGCGCATTCGTGACGAACTCGATCGGCTCATCGTCACCGAACGCCCGTCGCTCGGGTTGTGGTTTCTGGTCGACAACGGACTCTCGAAACATTTTCTGCCCGAACTCGGCGCGATGCAACTCGAACAAGACCCGATTCATCGCCATAAAGACGTCCTGACCCACACTCTGGCCGTGGTCGAAAATGTCAGGCCCGACTCGCCGTGCGATTTTCGCATCACCCGACTTGCTGCGCTTTTTCACGACGTGGGCAAACCGAAAACTCGATCGATTCGCCGGGGCAAAGGCGTGACCTTCTATCATCACGAGGCCGTCGGCGCCCGAATGACCCGCGATCGAATGCGCAAACTTCGCTATTCGGTGCAAGACATCGACGCGGTCGCCGAACTCGTGGCGTTGAGCGCACGGTTTCACACCTATCAAATGGGGTGGACCGACGCCGCCGTGCGACGATACGTTCGCGACGCGGGCTCATATTTGGCCGAACTCAACGTGCTGACAAAAAGTGACTGCACCACGCGCAACGAGAAGAAAGTCGCCGCGCTCACCCGTCGCATGAACGAACTCGAGAGTCGCATCGCCGACTTGAACGCGCGCGAGGAGTTGGCGGCGATGCGGCCGGAGATGGACGGGACGCAAGTCATGGAGTTCTTGCAGATACCACCCGGCAGGGCGGTCGGCGACGCGCTCGCATTCTTGATGGAGATCCGCATCGAGCAAGGTCTGCTTGGCGATGAAGAGATTCGTAAACGTCTGAAAAACTGGTGGGAGTTGCGAAGCAAGTAATTCGATTTGTTATTGTCTTGAAAATATGCCACGCAAGCAGACGCAAGAAGAACAACGCAACGAACCGGTTGTCGCCGATGCGCATCTGGGTGAAATCGATCATCGGTTGACCCGTCGGCTGGTCGTCAACAATTTTCGCCGGGGCATCGTCTCGCAAGACAGCGTTTGCGACGCGCACCCCGAACTATTGCGGGTGGCCCGCAATTTTGGGCGCCCGACCAGCGTCAAATGCCCGATCTGCGCGAACGACCAGTTGGTGACGGTCACCTATTTGTTCGGACCGAGGCTGCCGACCCACGGCAAATTCATCGTCACCCGGGCCGAATTGCAGCAGTTCGTCAATCGGTCGGAGCGCTATACGGGTTATCTCGTCGAGGTTTGTCGCAGTTGCGCCTGGCATCACCTGCTCAAGACGCGGGAAATCTAACAACAGGCCTGTGGCACTCTGCTGGGGTGGCGTTACACTTCAAAATTCACATACCTGCCCCCACGGGGGCCCCAACCAAATGGTTGGGTCCGAAGGGAGTTATCACGTTCATGCGTGCATACGAATTAATGGTCATCATCAGCGGCAACCTCGAAGAGTCGGCGGCCCACAGTTGGTTGAACACGATCACCAAATCGGTGCAGAATGCCAAAGGCACGATTCACGGCACACCTGACTGGTGGGGCAAAAAACGCTTGGCATATCCGATCAAAAAACAAGACGACGGTTACTACGCGGTTTTCAACATCACCGCCGCCGGTGGCGCCCTCGATGAAACCGAACGGGCGTTGCGCATCGCCGACGATGTTTTGCGCCACAAACTTCTCCGCCTTCCCGACGACGAAGCCGCCCGCCGCGGCATGACCGTGTCGGCCTGAAACTATTCACTACAGAAACAAAAAGGAAACCACACCATATGGCTGACAACACGATCACACTCGTCGGAAACCTGACCCGCGATCCAGAAATCCGGTTCACCGCCACGGGCAGGGCAGTCGCTTCTTTTGCCATCGCCGTCGGGCGTCGCTATCAGGTCAACGGCGAATGGCAAGAGCAAACTTCATATTTCAACATCACCGCCTGGGGTCAACTCGGCGAAAATGCCGCGGCGACTTTCACCAAGGGCACGCGAGTGGTCGTGACGGGTCGTCTCGAACAGCGCGAATACACGACCCGCGAAGGCGAGAAGCGCACGGCGATCGATGTCATCGCCGACGAACTCGGGCCGAGTTTGCGTTGGGCGACGGCCACGGTCGTGCGCACCCCGAAGCAAGACGGCCAAGGTGGCGCGGCCGCACGCCCTGCCGCGACCGGCCCCAACCCGGGCGGCGAAACACCGCCGTTCAACGGCGAAGAGCCGTTCTGATTCAGATCATCTAACCATCAACCAACGAACCCACGAAGGACTTCCCGATGACAAGTAAATCCAACAAGTTGCGAGCGAAAAAGGCGTTGCTGCGCAAGCCAAAGAAGCGCCCGAACATGATGGTGCAAGAGAAGATCGGCTTCGTCGACTACAAAGACATCAACTTGTTGCAGAAGTTCATGTCAGACCGATCGAAGTTGCGGGCGCGTCGCATGAACGGCAATTCGGCGCAACAGCAACGCGACATCGCGACCGCGGTCAAGAACGCCCGAGAGATGGCGTTGTTGCCCTACACCAAGCGCGTCGCTTCGACGCGTGCGCCGCGCGAGCGAGGCGAATACGGCTCCGACGATCGGGGTCGCGACTATGGTTCGCGTCGTCCCCGTCGCGACGAGGGCGCCGGCGATTCGACCCGAGTTGAAATCTCCGAAAACATTTCTGCCGAAGTCACCTTTGACGCGACGATCGAGGCGATCGGCGACGGAGCACAGTCATGAAAGTCCTGCTTCGCTCCGACATCAAGGGCGTCGGTCGACGCGGCGACATCGTCAACGTTTCGGCGGGGCATGCGCGCAACTTCTTGCTGCCCAATGATCTGGCGATCGTCGCCAACCCCGGCACCATCGCCCAGGCCGAGGTGATGCGCAAGTCTCGCGAACAACAGATCGCCGCCGATCGCGAGTCGGCTCGTCTCGTAGCCGCGTCGCTCGGCACCACCGTGATCACGGTTTCGGCCAAGGCGGGCAACGAGGGTCGCTTGTTCGGTTCGATCAACGCCGCCGAAATCGTGAAGGCGATTTCTGAGCAGACGGGCGTGACGATCGATCGCAAGTCGGTGCAGATCGAAGCACCGCTGCGCACTCTGGGTGAGCACAGCGTGACCGCCGAAATTTTCTCAGAAGTTTCGGCGACGATAAAGATCAACATCGTCGCGAGATAATCGAAAAAGTTGTCCACTGCTTGTGCACCAGTTATGCACAGGAGAATCACAGGGTTATACCTGTAGCGATCAACAGGCAAAATAGGGCATTCTGTAGCCATGTCGATTGCTGAATTCCCTCGGGGCGACCGTGCGGTCAATCAGCAACGCTCGACGAATCGTGTGCCCCCGCACAGCATCGAAGCCGAGGCATCGTTGCTTGGCGCGATGCTTCTTTCGCGAGACGCCGTCGGCACCGCCTTCGAGCGTGGCGTGCGATCCGACGAATTTTACAAACCCGCGCACCAACATATTTTCGACGCGATCCGTTCGCTGAATACCGCGGGTGAACCGGTCGACCCGATTACGGTCGGCGACGAACTCAGGCGCAACAATTTGCTCGACGGCATCGGTGGTATCGATGCGTTGTTGACCTTGCAGAACGCCACGCCCGCGATCACGAGCGCCGAGCGATACGCCAAGATCGTGCGCGAGACCGCGTCGTTGCGCCGTCTGATTTCGGTCGCATCCGAAATCGCCGAGATCGCCTATAGCGGCCCCGAAGATGTGGCCAAGGCTCTCGACGATTCGGAGTCGAAGATTTTCGATGTCTCCGAAACGAATATCGGCGACACTTCGCAACGACTTGGTGTGTTGGTCAACGAGGCGATGGAAAGACTCGAAGATCGCGCCAACAACAAAGACACGATCACGGGCATTTCATCGGGTCTCAACGACCTCGACAAAATCCTGCTCGGTTTCCAACCCGGAACGCTGAACATTTTGGGTGCCCGACCGGCGATGGGCAAGTCGGCGCTGGCCCTTGGCATCGCGGTGCACGTGGCGCGAAATTCGGGCAAGCAGGTGCTGTTCTTTTCGCTCGAAATGGGCACCGCCGAACTTGTGCAGCGAATTCTCGCCAGTGAAGCCGGCGTGGATTCGAAGGTTTTGCGCAGCGGTCGCCCCTCGCCCAACGACTGGACAAAAATCGGTCATGCCGTCGGTCGACTCGATGTGCCGTTGATCATCGACGACAGCCCCGGCACTACGGTCGGCGCGATTCGGGCCAAGGCGCGACGCGTGGTGAGTCGTCAAGGCGACATCGCGATGATCGTGGTCGACTATCTGCAGCTCATGGGCGGCGATGGCAGGCCCGAAAACCGTCAACTTGAAGTCAGCGAGATCAGCCGCAAACTCAAATTGCTGGCGCGCGAATTCGACATTCCGATTCTCGCGCTCAGTCAGTTGAGCCGCGGGCTCGAGGCGCGCAGCGACAAACGACCGACGCTCTCAGACTTGCGCGAGTCGGGCGCGCTCGAGCAAGACGCCGATGTCGTCATGTTCTTGTATCGCGACGAGGTTTATTTTCCCGACAACAAAGCCGACTTGGGCACGGCCGAACTCAATGTCTCGAAACACCGGACGGGTCCGTTGGGCAGGGTCAGGTTGGCATGGTTGGCGGCATACACGCGATTCGAAAACTTCGCCTCGAACCCGACGACGAACTGAGCATGTTTCTCGGCGAAGACATTTTGGCGTGGATGGTCATTGCGCTCGGTGGGGCGATGTTCGCGGGCCATCTCGCGGCGTTGATTCGACCGCCGAAAGTTCGCCGCGACGCCGACGATTTGACCAAGGCGCCCGTCGTGCGCAGCGTGGTGATGGCGACGATCGGCGCGATCGCCATGATTTGGGCGCTGGTCAGTTTGGTCTAGCTGTCGGTGCCGACAGGCGAAGGCGGGTCATTCGGGCGTGACGTATGCCGCCGTGATGCCGCCGTCGATGATCAGCGACTGGCCGGTCATCCACGATGATTCGTCTGACGCGAGGAACAGCGCACCGTTGGCGATCTCCTGCGGATCACCGAAGCGACCCATCGGAATGTGCACGAGACGGCGGTTGCGTTTTGCGTCGTCGGAGAGAAACGCGGCGAGCAGTGGCGTCATCACCGGGCCCGGGCACAGAGCGTTGGCCCGAATTCCGCGTCGCGCATAGACCACCGCGATCTCGCGGGTCATCGCCAGCACCGCGCCTTTGGACGCCGTGTAGGCGACCTGCGGTGTCGCCGCGCCCATGTGGGCGACGAAAGACGCGACGTTGATGATCGAGCCTTTGCCCTGCTCGAGCATCACCGGGATCGCATGCTTGCAACCGAGAAGAACACCGCGAACGTTGATGTCCATTGTTTTTTCGTAGACATCGATCGGGGTGCTGACCGGGTCGTCGTCGGCGCCGAGCATGACTCCGGCGTTGTTGTAGAGCACATCGAGCGAACCGAATCGACTGCGTGCCACGCCGATCACCTCGGCCCACGACGCCTCGTTGGTCACGTCGGCTTTGACATATGCAGCCTCGCCACCTGCTCGCGCGATTTCTTCGACCACGCTCGCACCGTCGCCGACGTCGCTGATCACGATGCGCGAGCCTTGGGCGGCAAAGGTGAGTGCGGCCACGCGGCCGAGCCCGCTGGCGGCGCCGGTGATGAGTGTCGTCTTGCCGCTCAGTCGACCCATCGGGTTAGGTTCTTTCGAAGTAGCGAGTGAGTTCCCAGTCGGTGACGGTGGCGTTGAACGCCGCCCACTCTGCGCGCGCCATGTTGGCGATGTGATGATGAACCTCGGGACCGAAACACTCCTTGGCCGCGACGCTCGACTCCCAGCACGCAAGGGCCTCGGCGAGCGTGCTCGGAATTCGCGGCACGTCCGTTGCGTCGTAACCGTTGCCGGCGTAGGCATCTTCGAGTTCGAGACCGTGGCGGATGCCGAACAAACCGCCGGCGATCGTGCCGGCGAAGGCCAGGTAACTGTTGGCGTCGGCACCAGGAATGCGCGACTCGACGCGCGCGCCGGCGCCGTGGCCGACGACGCGAAAGCCCAGCGTGCGGTTGTCGATGCCCCAGGCCACCGCGGTCGGCGCCCATGACTCGGGCTGGAAACGACGATAAGAGTTGACCGTCGGTGCCCACAGCAGGCTGAAGTCGCGCGCGGTTGCGATCAACCCCGCGAGGTATTGGCGAAACAACCTCGGCATTTCGTGCCCGGCGAACGCCGGCGCTCCGTCGGCGAGACCCCAGAGGCTCGAGTGCACATGGCAGGATGACCCGGTTTCTTTGAAGTTCCACTTGGCCATGAACGACACCGAGCGACCGTGCGCGGCCGCAATTTCTTTGGTCGCCGATTTGTAGATCGTGTTTCGGTCGGCCATCTCGAGCGCGTCGGTGTAAAGCAGATTGACTTCGTGTTGACCGCGCCCGGCCTCGCCCTTGGAGCACTCGACCGGGATGCCCGCCGCGTCGAGACCGCGACGAATGTCGCCGATCACGTACTCGTCGAAGGTCGTTTGAACGATTTGGTAATCCTCCATCCACGGTGCGTGTGGTTCGAGTTCGCGGTAGCCCTTCGAGTGCGCTTCGCGGTACGAGTCGTGGAAAAGATAGAACTCGATCTCGCTGCCAATTTTTGACGTGTAACCGAGTTTGGCGGCCGCGGCGACTTGATCGCGCAGTATCTGCCGGGGCGAGACGCCGATCGGTGCCTTGGATGACGGGTCGGCGAGGTCGCAAATTACGAGCGCGGTCTTGTGTTGCCATGGCAGCACCCGCACCGTCGACCAGTCGGGGATCGCCGCCATGTCGCCGTAGCCGAGGGTGTACGAGGCGAAGCGGTATCCCGGCACGGGATTGTCGTCCATGTCGGTGGCGATGAGATAGTTGCAGTTCTCGGTGCCGTGTTCGGCGACGTGGTCGAGGAAATACCAGCCGGTCACTCGTTTGCCCGCGAGGCGGCCCTGCAGGTCGGGGAATGCGACGATCACCGTGTCGATTTCGCCGCCCCGAATTAGACGCTCGAGTTCTTCGCGCGAGGTCGTGCGTTCGGCGGACACAGCCACATCGTACAAGGCGACATAATCTTGTCCCCCATGGCGGTGCAACAGATCGTAAGCCCCATTGACGGATCGGTTCTCGCCGAGCGAACGCTCGTCGACGCCGCGCGCGTCAAGGTCGTTTTGGCAGCCGCGCACGCCGCCCGTCGCCAATGGATCGCCACACCGGTTGGGCGCAGGGCCGAGATGGTGGAAGCGATGGTCCGCCATCTCGAAACAGAGGTTGACGAAATCGCGGTCGAGTTGACGCGCCAGATGGGGCGCCCCGTGCTCTATACACCCAACGAGATCAAGCGTGGATTTCAAGAACGCGCACGACACATGGCGTCGATTGCGGCGGCGCAACTCGCGCAGATCGAGGTGCCGCGCACCGAAGGATTCACGAAGTTCATCCGTCGCGAACCCGTCGGCACCGTGCTCGTCATCGCCCCGTGGAATTATCCGTATCTCACGGCGGTGAATTCGATCGTGCCCGCTCTGCTCGCAGGCAACACCGTCGTGTTGAAGCACGCCGCGCAGACGATGCTCGTCGCCGAGCGGCTGCAGCGCGCATTCGATGCCGCGAACTTTGCGCCAGGAGTCTTTCAACATGTGCACGCGAGCCACGACACCGTCGCCGCGATGATCGCCGATCGTCGAGTCGATGGCGTCGTGTTCACCGGTTCCGTTCCGGGCGGCGCGGCGATCGAGCGCGCGGCCGCCGGCCGTTTCATCGGCGTTGGCACGGAGCTCGGTGGCAAGGACCCGTCGTATGTGCGTGCCGATGCCGACTTGCCGTATGCGATCGCGGAAAATGTCGACGGTGCATTCTTCAACAGCGGACAAAGTTGCTGCGCGATCGAGCGAATCTACGTGCACCGCGGCATCTATCGAGATTTTGTCGACGGGTTCGTCGCCGCGACGCGCAAATACGTGCTCGGTGATCCGTTGGATGTCGCGACCACGATCGGCCCGATGGTCACCACCGCGGCCGCCGAGTCGGTGCGGTCTCAGATCGCCGCCGCCGTCGCCGCGGGCGCCACGGCGCTGGTCGGCGAGGCCGACTTTGCGGCGTCGCAAACCGGTACGCCATATCTCGGACCGACCGTGCTCGTCGATGTCACGCACGAAATGACGGTGATGTCGGAGGAATCTTTTGGTCCCGTGATTGGGATCATGCCGGTCGACGGCGACGACGAAGCAGTCGCGCGGATGAACGACTCGCGCTACGGTCTCACCGCTTCGATCTGGACTCGCGATGTCGACGCGGCGGTGCGCATCGGGGAGCGCATCGAAACAGGCACGGTGTACATGAACCGTTGCGATTATGTCGATCCCGTGCTCGTGTGGACCGGCGTAAAAGAGACGGGACACGGGATCGCCTTGTCTTCGCTCGGGTTCGACCCGTATGTGCGAACCAAGTCTTACCATTTGAAACATCCATGACCGCCGAACTCCCTGGTTCTGCCCGAGCCGTCGTAATTGGCGGCGGGATCGTCGGTTGTTCGACGGCCTATCACTTGGCCAAGTTGGGATGGACGGACACCGTGGTGATCGAGCGCCACAAACTCACCTCGGGCTCGACGTTTCATGCCGCGGGTCTCGTGGGTCAGTTGCGCACGAGCGCCAACATCACGCAGTTGCTGGGCTATTCGGTCGAGCTCTACAAGCGTCTCGAAGCAGAAACCGGTCAGGCGACGGGTTGGAAAATGCACGGCGGGCTGCGACTTGCGTGCAACGAGGAGCGTTGGAGCGAAGTGCGTCGTCAGGCCACGACGGCGACCTCGTTTGGTCTTCAGATGCACCTGCTCTCGCCACGCGAGGCGCAAGAAATGTGGCCGCTGATGGAAGTGCACGATGTGGTCGGGGCGGCGTTTCTTCCGACCGACGGCCAGGCGAGTCCGTCTGATGTGACGATGGCCCTCGCCAAGGGCGCGCGCATCGCCGGGGTCACCATTTGTGAGGACACGAACGTGGCCTCGATCGAGGTTCGCGACGGCAAAGTCGTCGCGGTGGTGACCGATCGCGGTCGGATCGAGTGCGACGCAGTCGCCGTGTGCGCCGGGCAATGGACTCGCGAACTCGGCGCATCGGTCGGCGTCAGCGTGCCGCTGGTGTCGGTCGAGCATCAGTATCTGATCACGACTCCGATTGACGGCGTGACGCGTGACCTGCCGACGCTGCGCGACCCCGACCGACTGACCTACTACAAGGAAGAAGTTGGCGGTCTGGTGATGGGTGGCTACGAGCCCGATCCGATTCCGTGGGCGGTCGACGGCATTCCGTGCGGGTTCAACTTCAAACTGCTCGAGGCCAACTCAGACCACTTTGCACCGATCATGGATCTGGCGATCGGTCGCGTGCCCGCGCTGGCGACGGCGGGGGTCAACCAGTTGATCAACGGTCCCGAAAGTTTCACGCCCGACGGCAACTTCATTCTCGGCGAAGCGCCGGAGGTGCGCGGATTTTTCGTCGGCGCGGGTTTCAATGCGTTCGGCATCGCTGCCGGTGGCGGCGCCGGTATGGCACTGGCCGAGTGGATGCACAAGGGGGTGCCGCCCTACGACCTTTGGGTCGTCGACATTCGGCGTTTTGGTCAACCGCATCGCGATGTCGACTGGGTGCGCACGCGCACGCTCGAGGCCTATGCCAAGCACTACACGATGGCCTGGCCGCACGAGGAGCATTCGAGCGGCAGACCAAATCGCGTGTCGCCGCTCTACGAAACTCTCGCCACCCGTGGCGCCGTGTTCGGCGAGAAAATGGGCTGGGAGCGACCCAACTGGTTCGCCGGCGCGGGCGATGAGCGGCGCGATCGCTACAGTTTCGGACGGCAAAATTGGTTCGACGCCGTGGGTCGCGAGCATGTCGCGGCGCGCGAGACGGCGGTGCTGATCGACCAGACTTCGTTCGCGAAACTTGTGCTGTCGGGTCGCGGCGTTGTTGACGCCCTCGGGTGGATCTGCGCCAACCGCGTCGACAAGCCCGTCGGCGCGCTGACCTACACCCAAATGCTCGATGATCGCGGCGGTATTCAGTGCGACCTGACGGTCTGTCGAACCGGCGAAAACGAGTTCTACATCGTCACGGGCACGGGTTTGGTCACTCACGATCGGGATTGGATCGCCCAAGCGATCAAATGTTGGCCCGATGTGCGACTTGCCGAGGTCACCAACGACCGCTCGGTGTTGTCATTGATGGGACCGCGGGCACGCGAGATTCTCTCGGCCGCAACCGACGACGACATTTCGCATGCGGGGTTTCCGTTCGCGACCGGTCGCACGATTCGCGTCGCGGGGCGCGAAGTGTTGGCTCTGCGCGTTACATATGTAGGTGAACTCGGCTGGGAACTTCATCTCGCCCGCGCGGATGCGATGGCGGTTTACGACGCGCTGAACGAGGCGGGTCGCCGTCACGGGCTCGTCGACGCCGGCTATCGCGCGATCGAGAGCCTGCGTCTGGAAAAGGGCTATCGCGCGTGGGGATCCGACATCGGACCCGACCACACGCCGATCGAGGCCGGTCTGGGCTGGGCCGTGAAGCGCCCATCGGCCGGTGTTGAATTTCGTGGCAGCGAGGCGATCGAGCGACAGCGCCGCGAGGGCGTGCGCAAGATGCTCGCCGGTTTCACCGTCGACGCGTCGCATGTGTTGCTCGGGCGCGAAACCATATATCGAGATGGCGTGCGCGTCGGGTGGCTCACATCGGGTGGTTACGGCTACACGATTCGGCGCTCGATCGGTTACGGGTATGTGCGTCGCGCCGAGGGCGTCACGGCCGATTTCGTGATGTCTGGCAAATACGAACTCGAGGTGGCGACGCAGCGCGTGCCGGCAGCGGTTTCGCTGACACCGTTTTACGACCCCGAGATGTCGAAGGTGAAGTCTTGACCGAGTCGTCGTTGCCGACAGGAGCGCGGATCGTAATCATCGGCGGCGGCATCCTCGGTTGCAGCATTGCATATCACCTCACCAAGATGGGCGAGACCGACGTCGTGCTTCTCGAGCAGCATTCGCTCACCGACGGCGCGACTTGGCACGCCGCGGGCCTCGTGGGTCAGTTGCGCTCGTCGCGCAACGTCACGCGAATGCTCGAACAGTCGGTCGAGATGTATCGCGGGCTCGAGGCTGAAACCGGGCAGGCCGTCGACTGGCACGAGGTCGGCAGTCTGCGTCTCGCCTGCTCGCCGGAGCGAGAGATGGAATTGAAGCGCCTGGCGACAATGGCCAAGAGCTTCGGCTTACCGATGGATGTCATCTCGCCTGCGCGCGCACTCGAATTGTTTCCGCTGATGTCGATCGATGGCGTGCGCGCCGCCGCCTTTTTGCCGACCGATGGTTACATCGATCCGGCTTCGGTGACCCGGGCGATCGCCAAAGGCGCCCGGATGCGCGGCGCGAAAATTTGCGAGCAACGCAAGGTCGCCGCGATCGACGTCGACGGCAGACGCGTGACCGGTGTGCGTCTCGCCGATGGTTCACGAATCGCCTGCGAAATGGTCGTCAACGCCGCGGGCATGTGGGGCATGGATGTCGGACGCATGGTCGGTGCGCGCGTGCCGGCCGTCGCCGTCGAACATCAGTACATGCTCAGTGGCCCGATCGAAGGTTGGACACCTGTCGAACTCGGCAAGCTTCCGACGATGCGCGACCCAGACCACCTCGTTTACTACAAGCCCGACGGGCCCGGGCTGCTTGTCGGCGGGTACGAGCCCGACACGATCGCGTTTGGCACGGAGGGTATTCCCGAACCTTTCCGACGCCGGTTGTTCGATGCCAACTATGACCGTTTCGCCCGGCTCGCCGACCTGGCGACGATGCGCACGCCGGTGATTGCAAAGGCGGGCATTCGCTCGTTGATCAACGGTCCGATCCCGTATTCGGCCGACGCCGACTTCGTCATGGGTCGGACGCCCGAGCTCGACAACTTCTATGTCGCCACCGGTTTTCTCTACGGCATCGCCGCAGGAGGTGGGGCGGGCAAGATGATGGCCGAGTGGATGCTCGAGGGGCGTCCGTCGCTCGATCTTTGGCCACTCGATGTGCGGCGTTTTTCGTTTCATCACACGACCAGGGCTTTTTTGGGTGAGCGGATGGTCGAACTTTATGCGCACCACTACAAACTCGCCGCCCCCGGCACCGAACATGTCTCTGCGCGCGGCATTCGCCGTTCGCCGCTTCACGATCGACTCGCGGCCCGCGGTGCGGTCTTCGGCACGCGTGGCGGATGGGAGCGACCCAACTGGTTTGCCGAGCCTGGGTCGGGGGCGGTCGACGCGCCTTCATTCGGCAAACCCAATTGGTGGGACGAAGTCGGCGCCGCGCACCGAAAAATTCGTTCGGGAGTCGGGCTCATCGACCAAACCTCATTTGCCAAGTTCGAGATCTCCGGCGCGGGGGCGCTCGCCGCGGTTCAGTGGCTCTGCGTGACCGACATGGACAAGCCGATCGGCAGCGTCGCGTACACGCAACTATGCAACGAACGCGGGGGCATCGAGTGCGACCTGACGATGGCGCGCACGGGTCGCGACTCTTGGTATGTAGTTACCGGTTCGGCCTTCGGGGCGCACGACATGGGGTGGATCAGAGCGCAATCGCCGGACGACGGGTCGGTGGTGTTGCGCGATCTCACTTCGGCGTATGCGGTGATCAATGTGGTGGGGCCACGCTCGCGCGAGTTGCTCGGGCGTGTCTGCGAGGAGCGCATCGACGGCGCGGCGTTTCCCTACGCAACTGCGCAGCGTCTCACATTGCGCTCGGCCCCCGCGCTCGCATTGCGCGTGGGTTATGTCGGCGAACTCGGATGGGAACTGCACATTCCCACCGAATATGCGGCGCATGTCTACGACGCTCTGGTCGATGCCGGCACCGACCTCGGCGTGATCGACGCGGGTTATCGCACCATCGACACCATGCGCATGGAGAAAGGTTATGTTTACTGGTCGGCTGATGTCACGCCAGACACGAATCCTTACGAGGCGGGTCTCGGCGGTCGAGTGCGGCTCGACAAGGGCGACTTCTGTGGTCGTGACGCGTTGAATGCGACCCGTGCGTCGGTGACGCGCAAGCTCTGCACATTTTCTCTCGGCGCGATGGCCTACCCGGTCGGTGGCGAGGCGATCATCGCCGACGGTCGCGTCGTGGGTTTCACCACGAGCGCCAACTTCGGCCACACGGTTGGCGCACCGATCGCTCTTGGTTATGTGCCGATCGAGCATGCGACACGAACCGACTTCGTGGTCGAGGTTTACGGCGAGCCGATTCCCGCGACGCGGCACGACGGTTCGCTCTATGATCCACGGCATCTGCGTCTGAGGGGGTAGTCGTGCCGCAGCCTGACATCTTCAATCTGTTGTCGACTTCCATCTTGCGCGTTCCGGAGTTGCGTGGCGCCGACCCTGCGGCGGCGGTGCGTCTTGCCGGTCTGACCAACCTCAACTTTCGCGTCACGGTTGCCAGCGGCACATTTGTTTTGCGAATTCCGGGAGCGGGCACGAGCGAGTACATCGATCGCCGCGCAGAAGAGGTTGCCGCGAGGTCAACCGCGGCTGCCGGCGTCAACGCCGAGGTTGTTTTTTTCGACGCGAGCGACGGGCTGATGGTCACGCGATTCGTGGAGGGTGCGGTGACGATGTCGCCCACCGCTTTTCGCGATCTTGGTGCGGTCGCCCGCGCCGGCGAGGTGCTGCGGCGACTGCACCGCGAAGCGGCGCCGTTCGCCATCGATTTCAAACTTTTCCCCGTTATCGATGACTACAAGGCGATGTTGAATCGACGAAATGCGCCGATGCCGTGCGGATGGGATGACGCGCGCGAGGCGATCGACGCCACGCGTGCGGCGCTCGCCCGGTTGCGAGTGCCGTTGGTGCCGTCGCATTGTGATCCGCTGTGCGAGAACTTCCTCGACACCGGCACCCGCATGTATCTGATCGACTTCGAGTACGGGGGCAACAACGACCCGATGTGGGACCTCGGCGACCTGTCGGTCGAGGGTGACTTCGACGCGGCGCAAGATCGGGCTCTGCTTCGGGCCTACTTCGGCGCTGATCCGACGCCCGATGCGGTCGGTCGGGTCGTCGCGTATAAGGCGATGTGCGATGTGTTGTGGGCGCTGTGGGGAATGGTGCAACATGTAGATGAGAACCCCGTCGAAGACTTTTTGGCCTACGCCAACAATCGGTTCGCGCGGTGCCATGCGTTGATGGGCGGGGCGAGTTATCACGACCACCTCTCGGCGATCGGGGTTTGACCGACGCCCGTCACATGTGTCAGACTCGGGCAGTTCCAATACTTGAAAGTTTTAGAGACATACAGATATATAGACATATATATACGTATTTAGATCCAGACGGGGGTAGCGACATGGGGACAAATCAGTCGGTGTTTCGGGGCCGGTTGGGGCGATCGACCCGAGCGGGTGCGATCGCGATGGTGCTGGCAATCGTTGTCGGTGCGTGCGGCGGCGGTGACTCGGGCGGTGGCGCCGTCGAGTCAGAAGATCCGATCAAGATCACGCTTCACGACTGGACCGGTCAGTTGCTTACGAGCAACATCATGGGCGCCGTGCTCGAGGAGGCCGGCTACAACGTCGAACTCGTTCAGGCCGACTATCTCGCGCAGTTCGCAGGTCTGGAGACGGGCGATCTGACTCTGGCGATGGAAATTTGGGCGACCACGGGTCAAGAGGCGCTTGAAGCGTCGTTGGCAACCGGCAAGACACTCAACTACGGCGAGATCGGGATGGTCGCGCGCGAAGAGTGGTGGTACCCGGAGTACATGAAGGAGCGTTGCCCCGGTCTGCCCGACTGGGAGGCTTTGAAGAAGTGCTCCGCCGAATTTGCGACAGCAGAGACCGCCCCCAAGGGTCGGTATCTGGGTGGTCCCGTCACATGGGGTGGCTTCGATGAAGAGCGTGTCGACGCCCTAGGTCTCGACTTTGAAGTTGTCCACGCCGGCACCGACGCCGCACTTTTTGCCGAGCTCAAGGCCGCCTACGAGCGCAAGGATCCGATCGTGCTTTGGATCTATCAACCGCATTGGGCGCCGGTGAAATACAAGGGCGAGTTTGTCGAGTTCCCTCCGTACTCGCCAGAGTGTTACAACGATCCGGCCTCGGGCTTGACATCCAAGGCTTACGACTGCGGAAAACCTGTTGGTCCGATCTGGAAGGCCGGCTGGGCAGGCATTGGTGACAAGTGGCCTCGCGCCAAGACGATCATCGAGTCGTTCACACTCAACAATGACGAAATGGGCGCGATGGTCGCCAAAGTCGACCTCGATGGTGAGACTGTTGAGTCGGTCGTCGATCAGTGGATGACCGACAACGAGTCGCGCTGGAAGGCTTGGATCGGCGCCTGATCGGCAGCACGCCGAAACTCGTCTGCGAGGGGGCCTGGAAGCTTTTTGGACCCGGCGCGGAGGGGTTTCTCCGCGCGCATGGTGGCACCGCGACGCTCGCTGAGATCGGCTCCGCGGGACTCGTCCCTGCGGTTCGCAATGTTGATCTCGCCGTGCAAGCCGGTGAGAGTTTCGTCGTCATGGGTCTGTCGGGCTGCGGCAAGTCCACCCTCTTGCGGTGTTTGTCGCGCATCACCGAACTCACTGCCGGTCGAATAACACTCGACGGACGCGACCTCGGGTTGTTGTCACGCGACGAACTCGTCGACCTGCGGCGACACAAGATGGGCATGGTCTTTCAGCACTTCGCCCTGCTTCCCCACCTCACGGTGCTCGAGAACGTGGCGTTCCCTCTGCGGATTCAGGGCCGATCCGCGGTTGAACGCGAGGCACGGGCCCGGGAACTGATCGAAGTTGTCGGCCTGGGCGGGCGCGAGCAATATTTCCCGCGTCAACTTTCGGGCGGCCAGCAGCAACGGGTCGGCATCGCACGATCTTTGGCGGTTAATCCCGAGGTGTGGTTTCTTGACGAGCCGTTCTCCGCGCTCGACCCGCTGATTCGTAGCGAGATGCAAGAAGAGTTCCTGCGTCTGCGCAACATGTTCTCGACCACGATCGTCTTCATCACCCACGATCTCGATGAAGCGGTGCGGCTCGCCACGCGCATCGCGATCATGCGTGACGGAGAAATCATCCAGACCGACACACCAGAGCAATTGATACTGCGTCCGGCCAATTCGTATGTCGAAGAATTCACCCGCAGAATTCCGCGGGCCAAGGTGTTGACGGTGGGCTCGGTGATGCGTGCGAGCACAACCGTCGAAGCAGGATCAGGCAGCGATTCGGTTGTTCGGGTCGACGCCAAAATTTGTGATGTTGCCGCCGCGGTGCTCGCGGCACCTGGCCCCGTTCGAGTGGCGAATGCGACAGGCTCGGTAGTCGGGTCGCTCGACCGCGAGACCGTCATCTCGGTGCTCGCCGATACTCGTTCTCGCTGATGTCCGCGCGCAACGAGTCGTCCGTCGGTTCATCCGCCAAGTTGCGTTCGACGTCGCGTCGCTTCGGCGGCGCGTGGTCGTGGCTCGTCGGGTTGGTCGTGACCGCCGTGCTCGCGGCCACCAGCGCCGATGTCGCGACACGGCGCGGTTGGGTTTGGTGGCGCGATTACCCCGAGGGTTGGGTGCATTCGCCGGCCGATGTGATCTCTCGTGCCACCAAGTGGCTCGTCAACGAAGCGACTTTCGGGCTCTTCTCGTTCACTCAACTCACCCGTGCTGTGTCGTTCGTTGTCGAGCGTCCTTACGGATGGGCGCGGGCGATTCTCGTCGACGGTTTCATGGATGGCGTCGGCCGTCGTGCCGACCAGATCGTGCCACCGCTCAGTTGGATCGCCGTCATCGTGCTCGTCGCCGTGCTCGGGCGCCTCGCGAGCAATCGTCGGCTCGCGGTGCTGATTGCCGCACTGTTCGCGTACCTGGCCGTTTTTGGTCAATGGGCGAGCGCGATGGTGACGCTGTCGTCGATGGTCATCGCCGTGCCGATCGGCGTGGCGATCGGCCTCGGGTTGGGTATCGCCTCGTACCGCTCGTCGCGCGTCGAGCGTTTGTCCACGCCCGTGCTCGACTTGATGCAGACGATCCCGACCTTCGCCTATTTGGTTCCGATCCTTTTTTTCTTCGGCTTCGGCCCGGTTGCCGCGCTCTTTGCGACGATCATCTACGCGATGCCACCGATGGCGCGCATTACGACCTTGTCGTTGCGGGGCGTGCCGTCAGACATCAAGGACTTTGGCGAGATGATTGGTTGCTCGACCCGCCAGATGACATGGCGGGTGCTCGTGCCGACGGCCAAGGCGGGCTTGATGGTCGGGGTCAACCAGGTGATCATGCTCTCGCTGAACATGGTGATCATCGCCTCGATGATCGGTGCGGGCGGCTTGGGGTTTGATGTGCTCGAGTCGTTGCGCCGACTCGACATTGGTCGGGGGCTCGAGGCGGGGCTGGCGATCGTGGCCCTTGCGATCGCGCTCGATCGCCTCAGCCAGGCATACGCGGTGCGCGACGCCGCCGTGGCGCGTGTGAGCCGTCGCATCATGCTTGCCGTCGGTGGTGTGGTGGTGGCGACCTTTGCTCTCGGCTATGTGATCGAAGCCGTGCGCAACTATCCGGCGTCACTCGGCGTGACCAGCGGTTCGTTTTGGGACGACCTCATCAGTTGGATAAATGTGAACTACTACGACAGCCTCGAGGCGGTCAAATTGTTCGTGCTCGACGGCTTCATGCTGCCCGTCAAGCGATTGTTCATGGCGACGCCATGGTGGTGGTGGGTCGCCGGCCTCGGCGCGATCGGTTGGACGCTCGGACGACTGCGCCTGGCGATCACCGCGATGAGCCTGACCGCGTTCATCGCCCTGGTCGGGCTTTGGGAATTCGCGATGTTCACGGTTTACCTGTGTTCGGTTTCGGTGATCGTGGCGATGCTCATCGGCGTGCCGCTCGGCGTTTGGGCCGCGCACAACGAGCGCGCGTCGCGCGTGATCGGCGTTGTGATTGACACGCTGCAAACTTTGCCGAGCTTCGTCTATCTGATTCCGGTGGTGATGCTGTTTCGAGTCGGCGACTTCACCGCCTTCATCGCGATCGTGCTCTACGCTCTCGCCCCGGCCGTGCGTTACACATGGCACGGCATTCGAGAGATTGATGCTCAAGTCGTGGAAGCCGCGACCGTCTCGGGGTGCACGCCCCGTCAGTTGCTGACACGGGTGAAGTTGCCGCTGGCGCTTCCCGAGATCCTGCTCGGGCTCAACCAGACGATCATGCTTGCGCTGTCGATGCTGGTGATCACCGCGCTCGTCGGCACGCGCGACCTCGGCCAAGAGGTTTATGTGGCGCTGGTCAAGGCCAGCACCGGCCGGGGGATAGTGGCGGGGTTGTGCATCGCCTTTATTGCGATCGTCGCCGACCGACTGATCAGCGCCGCCGCCCGCAGTGCTCGCGAGCGGTACCGTCCCGAGCATGGGTGATTCACGCAGCGCGGTCATCTCTCTCGGCGTGTTGCGCGACGCGCTGAAACATGCCGAAAAATCGGTGACCTATTAGGTTTACATCATGGGGTGCTCACCACGCGATGAGTGGTTGAAGCGATTCGCGGCGTCACGTCTGCGTGACGTTCCGTTCCGAACCATGTCGGGTATTCCGCTCGAACCTGTCTACGGCACCGCGGAGAGCGAATATCCCGGAGTTTGGCCATTCACGCGCGGACCATACGCCTCGATGTATCGCAGCAAGTTGTGGACGATGCGAATGTTTGCTGGCTTTGGAACGGCCGAAGACACGAACGCAAGATTCCGCGACATCATCAAGGCGGGTGGAGATGGTTTGTCGACAGCCTTTGACATGCCGACGTTGCTCGGGTTGGACAGCGACGACCCGATGTCGCTCGGTGAGGTTGGTCGATGTGGTGTTGCGATCGACAGCATCACCGACATGGGCGATCTGTTTGCGGGGATCGACTTGTCGAGTATTTCCACATCGATGACCATCAATTCACCAGCGGCACCGATACTGGCGATGTTCATCGCCCAAGCGGAGGATGCCGGGGTGCCGCGCAATCTGTTGCGCGGCACGTTGCAAAACGACATCTTGAAGGAGTTTCAGGCGCAGAAAGAGTTCGTGTTCCCACCACGACAATCAATGAGGCTCGTGCGAGACGTAATTGCGTACACCACATCGGAGATGCCGTACTGGCACAGTGTGTCGATTAGTGGATACCACATTCGTGAGGCAGGGAGCACCGCCGCAGAAGAACTCGCGTTTACACTCGCCAACGGTTTTGCGTACGTCGAACTGGCCAAACAAGCCGGTCTCGATGTAGACGCTTTCGCGCCGCGTCTCTCCTTCTTCTTCAATGCACATATCGATTTTTTCGAGGAGATCGCCAAGTATCGAGCAGCCCGCAGGCTCTGGGCGCAGTGGTTAAAGGTGAGGTATGGCTCTACCGATGAGCGGTCACAGCAGTTGCGGTTTCACGCCCAGACCGCCGGTGTTTCGTTGACGGCGCAGCAGGTCGAGGTCAATGTGGTGCGAACCGCACTTGAGGCGCTTGCCGCCACCTTGGGTGGCGCCCAATCACTTCACACGAACTCAATGGATGAAGCGCTCGCCTTGCCGACGGAGCGTGCGGCGCGAATCGCCCTTCGCACCCAACAGGTGATTGCCCACGAGACCAACGTGGCACATGTTGCGGATCCTCTCGGAGGAAGTTGGTTCGTTGAAGAACTCACCGACGAGATGCAGCGTCGTGCAGAGCAGTTGCTCGGCACGATACTCGACATGGGATCGGGCTCGATGCTTGAGGGATGCATCGGCGGAATCGAGGACAACTGGTTTCAGTCGAGAATTTCCGATAGTGCATTCGAACTGGAGCGTTCCCTCAACAATGGCGAGCGAATCGTGGTGGGTGTGAACGATTTCTTGGAAGGCAACGATGAGCATGCCGAAGATCTCTTACGCATCACCCGTGAGCAGGAAGATCGACAGCGGGCGAGGCTCCAGGCGGTGCGTGATGCTCGGGATGCTGTGCGCGTCGAAGCGTCGCGCCGTGAACTGTCCGAGACTGCCGCCGATCCGACGGCCAATCTCATGCCGCCGTTGATTCGTGCAGCACGCGCCCATATGACCCTCGGCGAAATGATGTCAACGCTCGGAACCGTGTTCGGTCGTCATGTCGAAACGCCGAGTATCTGATGACGCTTCGTGTGCTCGTTGCCAAGGTTGGTCTCGACGGCCATGATCGGGGGATCAAGGTCGTGGCCCGAACCCTGCGTGACGCAGGAATGGAGGTGATCTATACCGGATTGTTTCAAACCCCCGAATCAGTTGCTACTGCAGTGATCGATGAAGACGTCGATGTCGTCGGCCTTTCAATGCTGTCGGGTGCTCACCTCACCCTTGTCCCGCTCGTGGTCAAGGCAATGAGAGATCGTGGATGCGATGTGCCCGTGGTCGTCGGCGGCATCATTCCCGACCGGGACATGGCCGAACTACGACAGGCTGGTGTCGCGGCCGTGCTCGGGCCAGGGGCGTCGGCCGAAACGGTGGTGTCGTGCGTGTTGGCAGCAGTTGGATCGCGTGACGATGTGCAGCAGGCGTAATCTGAGGCGTACGGGGGTTGATCATGGCGACTTCTGAACTTTCGTTGTCGGACCGCTACACGCACGAGGTCGCAGATGTGTTCATGACCGGCTTGCACGCCATTGCCCGGCTACCCATCGAGCAGGTGCTTGTCGATCAACGTTCCGGACTTCGTACGGCGGCATATGCAACCGGATATCCAGGGTCACCGGTGGGCAACATGCCCGGAATCTTCGACGAAGCATTTCGGATTCGCAAGGATCTGCCGCTCACCCATCGAATGTCGCTCAACGAGGAACATGCGGCGACTGCGGTGATGGGAACACAGCTGTCGGCGACGCGAAGTGACGCGCGATACGACGGTGTCATCGGGATCTGGTACGGGAAGGGGCCGGGCGTCGATCGCGCACTTGACGCGTTGCGACATGGAAGTTTGGCCGGTGCTTCGCAGCACGGTGGAGTGGTATGTATCGCTGGTGACGACCCCGGTGCAAAGAGCAGCACGCTTCCATCTTCCTCTGCGGGCGTACTGTCGGACCTGCACATTCCGGTGTTGTACCCGGGCACTCCAGCGGAGGCCCTCGACCTTGGGCGACACGCCATTGCGATGTCACGCACCACCGGATTATGGACCGCACTGAAGATCGTTGCAGACGTTGCCGATGGAACCGGCTCGGTTGCCCTCGATCCCGATCGAGTGGTGCCAAAGATTCCACTGCTCGACGGCCAGCCGTACCGTCACCTACCTGATGGGCTCCTGCTGGCACCTCACTCGCTGGAGATTGAACGTGAGATTTACGCCGTTCGGTTTCCTCTCGCAATTGAATACGCGCGACTCAACCGTCTGAATGATGTCACCATCGGATCGACCAACGCCAAGATCGGTATCGTCGCCTCCGGAATCACCTACGGCGAGGTGTGTGAAGCACTGCACATGCTCGGGTTGCGTCATGACGACGACATTCGCCGTGCTGGATTGCGACTCTACAAGATGCTGATGCCGTTGCCATTTGATGCTGGTTCTATGAGAGAGTTCGCCGACGGGCTTGACGAGATAATCGTCGTCGAAGAGAAGAATCCGAATGTTGAAACCCTGGTCAAGGACGCCCTTTACCCACTGCCGCGTCGACCGACCGTGGTGGGCAAGTATGACGATCGTGGCGCGACGCTCTTTCCGGGCTACGGGATGCTGGTAGCCGATTCGATTGCTCCGCGATTGAGGTCACGACTGGCCCCGAAGATCGGGCATCTGTTGGCGCCCCTGCCACCGCCGGCTCGGGAGAGAATTCGTCTTGAAGTTGAGCGCGAACCGTTTTACTGTTCCGGGTGTCCGCACAACAGGTCGACCGCAGTACCGAGTGGCACTGCGGTGGGCGTGGGTATCGGCTGCCATTCGTTGGTGCTGTTGATGGACCGGGATCGGGTTGGTGATCTTATCGGCCTCACGCCGATGGGGAACGAAGGCATGCAGTGGGTGGGCATGGCCCCGTTCGTCGAGACGGATCACATCGTGCAGAACCTCGGCGACGGCACGTTCTTCCATAGCGGACAACTTGCCGTGCCTGCCGCCGTGGCCAGTGGAGTCAACCTGACGTACAAGCTGCTGTTCAACGACGCCATAGGCATGACGGGTGGTCAGTCACCGACCGGGCGGCTCGAGGTTGAACGTATTTGTCGACAACTTCTGAACCAGGGCGTCAACCGAATCATCGTTACCACCGATCACACCGAGAAGTACGCGAGAGTCGAATTGCCGCGAGGTGTTGAAGTCTGGCCACGAACCCGTCTTGGCGAGGCCCAGCGAGCGCTTGCAGACGAGCGTGGTGTCACGGTGCTGTTGCACGACCAACACTGTGCCGCCGAAGCACGACGACTTCGAAGAAAGGGCTTGATGACGACGCCAACACAGCGTGTCGTGATCAACCACAGGGTGTGTGAAGGATGTGGTGATTGCGGACAGGTCAGCAACTGTCTTTCGGTACAACCCTTCGACACTGCCTTTGGTCGAAAGACCAGAATCGACCAGACCACATGCAATCTCGACTACTCGTGTCTCGAAGGAGAGTGCCCATCGTTCGTCGTGGTTGAAACAAAACCAAAGGTGCGACGAATTCGTAAGCGCAGTCCCAGACGACAGTCGACCCACGCACTAGTCGCCCTTCTGCAACGTCCGTTGGATCCACCCACGCAAATCGTCGACGTCGAGGACTTGAGGGTGCGACTCGTCGGTGTGGGCGGCACCGGGGTGGTGACGGTTGCGCAGGTGCTTGGAACCGCGGCGCAGATGGATGGCCTAATCGTTCGTGGTCTCGACCAGACGGGAATGTCGCAAAAGGCCGGACCTGTCACAAGTGACCTACGTTTCTCTCGCCAGCAGGTTCTTGCCTCCAGCCGCATCGGTGATGGACACGCACACGTCCTGATTGCACTTGACCAATTGGTTGCGGCCTCGGAAGTGGGATTGCGTGCAGTTTCGCGCCAGACGGTGGTGATTGGTTCGTCGTCATCGGGAGCGACAGGCGCAATGATCGGCAACCCGATGCTTCGCGTTCCGTCACCCGACGTGCTGATCGAACGAATCGCCGCGAATACCGATGACAGACGTCAGTGGTGGGCAGACGCCGCCGGAATAACCACCAGACTGCTTGGCAACGCTGTGACTGCGAACATGTTCGTCGTCGGAATGGCGGTGCAAGTCGGGGCACTTCCGATCGCGATTGACAAGATTGAAGCCGCCATCCGACTGAATGGCGCCGCGGTCGATCAGAACCTCAAGGCGTTGGCACTTGGCAGGTTGTTCGTGGGCGATCGAGACGCTGTTCTTGGCGCCGTTGATTCGGGTGTCAACCGGGAAGTCAAACGAGAGGTCCCGTGGATTGATCAATCGTTGAACGATCTGCAACTCGACGATGAACTGGCCACCCGCGCGCGCCGCTTTGCGATTGATTTGTCGGAGTGGGGCCCCGAATATCACGCACGGCGCTACATCAAGCTCGTTGAGGATGCCAGCCGCGCCGATGCGCTGATGAACGCCGCCGGTCGGTTCGTCGGAGCGGTAATCGATAACGCCTATCGACTGATGGCATTCAAGGACGAGTATGAAGTTGCACGGCTGCTCCTGCTGGATGATGCCTATGACGACGCATTCCAACTTGCTGGTGAACAAGGCAAGATTTCCTTCGCGCTACAACCACCGCTCTTGAAATTCGTCGGCGTCCGAAGAAAAATCATGTTCGGTGAAGTGAGCCGACCACTACTTAGGGCGCTGGCAGCGTTGCGCTTCATTCGTGGAACCCCGCTTGACATCTTTGGCTGGACTCGTGTACGAAGGAGTGAGCGTCATCTCAGGGACGCTTACCTGCATCGAATCAGCGAGATCAGCGCCGGGGAATCTGTCACAGAAAGAGAAAAGGCCATTCGCTTGGCTGCCGCCCCGGAGATGATTCGTGGCTACGAAAGCGTGAAGATGCGCAACATTGAGGCGTATGAACGACACGTCGCCGAGCTGCTGTACAACTGAGCGACAGGCCGTTCGCACCCGCGCACCTGACAGACTGCGTGTGTGGCAAAGATAGACGGCGGGTTCATGACCGTTGGAAGAGCGGGATGTTGGGCGACGTGCTGAAACATGCCGAAAAGCCAGTGGTGGCGTAAGGGGCGTCAATGGACGCCGTGATCGACGAGAGTTGCCGTCTCGCCAGTCGGCTTCTCACGGCGGCTGAGCATTTGCGCACTCGGCGAGACAATGCGATTCGCAAACGCCTTGCGCGACTGCTCGACGATCCCGACGGTCTGGCGGTGACGATGGCATTAGCCGACGAGGTGGTGCGTACTCCGTCGTCGCGTGAAGCCGCACGCATTCTGCGACGCGTGGCCAGCCGTGCCGGTGTGCGTGGGCTCGGTGTACTCGATGCAGTCGGTCTGCGTCTCGCTGGAGTGGCGTCGTCATTTGCGGCGGTGTCGGTGATGAGGGTGGTCGAGCGGATGGTGCGGATGAGGTCGAACGGCATCATCCTTCCCGCCGAAACACAACGCCTCGACCGGCACATTCGTAAGCGTCGTGCGGATCGTGCCCGATTGAACATCAACGTGCTCGGTGAGGCGGTGCTCGGCGCCGCGGAAGCCGAGACTCGTTATCGCGCAGTGATGGAGATGATCATGCGGCCCGAAGTCGACTATGTGTCGGTGAAACTCTCAGCAATCGTCGCCCAGTTGATGATCGTCGATCGCGACGGATCGTTGGCGCGAATCGCCGAACGCTTGCGGTCGTTGTATCGGGCAGCGCAGGCGAGTGGCACATTCGTCAATCTCGATATGGAGGAGTACCGCGACCTCGAGATAACTCTGCGCGCCTTCATGTCGATACTCGATGAGCCGGAGTTCGAGCGACTCACCGCCGGCATTGTCTTGCAGGCGTATCTGCCAGAAGCTCACGAGGCATTGCAGCGGCTCACATCGTGGGCGCTGGCACGACACGCGCGAACTGGTGGCGTCATCAAGGTGCGACTCGTCAAAGGGGCGAACCTGGCGATGGAGTTGACCGAGGCGGAGTTGCACGGCTGGGTGGCCGCGCCGTACGCGACGAAGGCAGAAGTCGACGCCAGTTATGTGCGAATGCTTGGCAATGTCTTGGGTCGGCAGAACTCGGCCGCTGTTCGCGTGGGTGTGGCCAGCCATAACCTGTTTCACTTGGCATATGCGTTGACGCTCGCCAAGCAGCGCGGGGTCGGTGAGCAGATCGACATCGAGATGCTCGAAGGCATGGCGAATGCCGAAGCGTTGGCGCTCGCCCGCGAAACGGGTTCGGTCATCCTTTACACACCGGTGACTAGTCACGAGGACTTTCCGGCGGCAGTGGCTTATCTCGTTCGTCGGCTCGATGAGAACACCTCGACTGAGAACTATCTGCGTGCTTCGTTTTCGATGTACCCGGGCAATGTCGCATGGCAAGAGCAGCAAGCACGATTTATCGCCAGCGTGCGCGACAGTGCGACGCTCTCGACGGCGAGCCGCCGCCATGGCCTCGAGTGCACGGAAGCCGACGCCGAGTTTGCCCGCGCAAAGTTCGTGAATCAACGTGACGGCGACCCGACCAACGCCGCCGAGTTGCCATTCGGTTTGTCCGTGCAGATTCCGCATGTCGACATTGCGACGGCTGACGATGTCAGCGGCCATGTCGCCGCTGCCCGTCGTGCACAATCTGAGTGGGCCAACGTCGGCGCAGGCAATCGTGCCGAGATCCTGCGTGTCGCAGCGCGGATCATGCACCGTGAACGGCGCGAAACCATCGCCCTGATGATGCGCGAGGCGGGCAAGACCTTCACCGAGGCAGATCCGGAAGTCAGCGAGGCCGTCGACTTTGCGCGTTTCTACGCGTTGCAGGCAAAACGCATCTGTGCAGACCCGACCGCGTCGGCTCTCGGCGTCGTGCTCGTCGTGCCGCCGTGGAATTTTCCGTACGCGATTCCGGCTGGCGGAGTCTGTGCAGCGTTGGCGACGGGCAATTCGGTGATCCTCAAACCCGCGCCAGAAACAGTGGCGACCGCGCATCGACTCGCCCAGCAACTGTGGGCGGCTGGCGTGCCGCGCGATGTGCTGCGTTTTGTGCGCACCAACGACGATGATGTGGGTCGCGGTCTGGTGAGCAGTCCAGGCATCGATGCTGTGGTTTTGACCGGTGGATACTCCACTGCGCAGATGTTTCTCGAGTGGCGACCCGAGATGCGTTTGCTCGCCGAGACGAGTGGCAAGAACGCAATCGTCGTCACTGCGAGTGCAGACGTCGATGCCGCGGTGAAAGACATCGTGCAGTCGGCGTTCGGTCACGCCGGTCAGAAGTGTTCGGCGGCCAGCCTCGCCATTGTCGATGCCGAAGTGCTCGATCACTCTTCGTTCTTACGCCAGCTGCGGGATGCAGTCGAGAGCCTGCAAGTTGGCTGGGGCGACGATCTGTCGACGAACGTTGGTCCACTTATTCGCGAACCCGGCGAGGCGCTCGAGCGGGCGCTGAATCATCTCGATGCGGGCGAGTCGTGGTTGGTGCAGCCTCACCGACTCAATGGTGATGCGCGCCTGTACCGACCCGGTGTGCGGCTCGGAGTGCAGCCCGGCTCATGGTCGCATCAGACCGAATGGTTCGGCCCCGTGCTCGCGGTGATGCGCGCGCCGAATCTCGACACCGCAATTGAGTGGCAGAACGGCGTTGCATTCGGCTTGACCGCAGGCGTGCACGCGCTCAACGCGCAAGATTGTGAGCGCTGGGTCGCGAACGTGAAGGCCGGCAATCTGTATGTGAATCGCGGGACCACGGGCGCCATCGTCAATCGTCAGCCCTTCGGGGGCTGGCGCAAGAGCAGTGTCGGACCAACGGCAAAGGCGGGCGGTGTGCACTACGCGGAGGCGATGTTGAATTGGCGCAGCGTCAACACGCAAGCCGAGGCAGACTCATGTGTTGACACTGCTCGCGAATGGTGGTCGTCAATCGGCAGCATCGCGCGTGAGACTGCGGGTCTGCGTGCCGAGCGAAACTATTGCCGCTATGTGCCGTTCGGCTGCGTCGTCGTGGTTGTTGATCAACCGGTCTCTGCGGCGATTCGCCGAGCGGTTGATGGTGTGAGCAACCTGGTGACGACACGGGTTCAGTGGGTGGATGCCGGCGAGACGAATGCGACTGTGCTGCGCGACATCATCGTGCGACAGTCCGTTGAGCGTGTGCGATGGTTGAGTGCCGCCACCGTTCCGCACGAGATTGTCGCACTGCTCGCCGAACTCGGTGTAACGCTTGATCGTCGTGCCCTCGCCATCAATGGTGCGGTCGAAGCCCCGCGATGGTTGAAGGAGCAGAGCATCGCCATCACCAACCACCGTCACGGAAACATCGGAGCAGGACCTCGCGTCGCGGTGCCCAATACCTTTGGTGCTTAATCGATGGCATTGCAGGTCGAGCCGGGCGCTACGTGAACCGCACTCGATCACCAGCGTCGGCGGAATCCATCCAGCCGAAGAAGGATTGACTCGTTATCCCCGACACGGGTGGGGTTGCGACAACCCCAGTCGTTGACGACCCGGCATTCCAATCGCCGCTTGTGTCCCGTGTTGTTAGGTGCGGGTGATGTTTTTCAGCTGATCCGAGTAAGTGGCCATGTCGAAGTAGTCGCGCCAGAGCACGATCTTGCCGTCGCGCACCCTGAACACACCGGCAATCGGCAGCTCCAACCACTGGCCGTTGATCTTGAATCGATCGAGGCGTTCGTTAAAGACCGTGTCAGTGTGCTCGATCTCTGAGATGATTTGCCAGTCGACCTCATCGGCAGGGTCGAGAAATCCCCGCAACACTTTCATGACCACTGACTTCCCGGTCATCGGCTTCATCGGCATGTTCTCATAGGCGATGTCGTCTGACATCAGCGCGACAGCCGCTTCGACATCCTTGGCCTCGATTGCCGAAATCATCGCACGGACAACAGTCAGCGGGCTCGGCTCGTGGGTAGCCATAGTCAAACGATAGGCAGGCCGCTGGGCCACGCGAATCCTGGCGCGCCTCGGTTCATCTCGAACAATGTCGCTGGGTCAACGCGGCACGAAGTGCGCGAATGGCCGTGACGTTTCAGCGTGGGCACGCGCCGAGCGCCTGCTCGCCACCGGTTATTGGTCGATACGAACAGATAACGACGACGCTCACAAAGAAGTCTTGCGCGCGATGGTCGCCCGCGTCGCCTAGTTCGCGCCTGGTGCCCGGTACGTCGCCTTCTTGATTCGCGCGGCGACATCGTCGAGGGTCGACGGATCAAGCAGCGGCACCGTCGTGATGTTCGCGACGCCGAGACTTCCGACGAGGAGCGGTGCTACGAGCGCAGCAGCCGTGTCGGGCACATCGACGATCGCGACGATGTCATGCTCGCCGATTGCAAACGAGAAGTGCACCAGCTTTCCGCCGACGGATCGAGCCAAGGCCTCCACCGCCTCACGGCGCTTTGAGCCACCTTCGGCGACGATGCCTTTGCGGCCTTCTGATGTGTATGAACCGAGATACATGAATTGAGCCATGACGAAGGTTTAATTCGCCATCAGTCGTTTGTCAAGTGGCGGCACGCCCACGGCCTATCGTGAGGGGCACTGATGGAGAAACTCACGAGCCCGCGCGTGCTGCTCGCCGCCACGTTCGTAGTGCCCGTCATTGGGTTGCTCGCGGTGGTGCTCACGTGGGGCAGCGACCCGTCGGTCGCGGCCAGCGTCGCACTCGTCGCCCTGCACGTGGCGTTGGTGATCGTGTCGGTGGCACATGCCGAAGCCATCGCGAGACGCGTGGGCGAACCGTTCGGCACGTTGGTGCTCGCACTCGCGGTAACGGTGATCGAAGTGTCGCTCATCGTCACGCTGATGGCGCTCGACGGCCCCGGGTCGCAAACCTTGGCGCGCGACTCGGTGTTCGCCGCCATCATGATCGTGTGCAACGGCGTGATCGGTGCATCGATCTTGCTCGATGCGCGACGCGACCACATCGTTCGCTTCAACGAACAAGGTGCCAACGCACTGCTCGGCACGGTGATGACGATCGCCACGCTCAGTCTCGTGATGCCCACGTTCACCTCGAGCAGCGAAGGTGGCACGTTCACCGGTTCGCAACTCGCATTCTCCGCCATTTCGGCTGCCGCGGTGTATCTGGTGTTCGTGTTCGTGCAAACGGTGCGACACCGCTGGATGTTCCTCTCGCCCGAAGCCCTCGCGCTCGAACAACGCGAAGAACTCGCACACGTTGAGCCTCACCCGCCGCGTTCGGGCCGTGCCGAAGGGTTGCTGTTGCGGTTGATTGCGTTGATGGTGGGCCTCGCTGGTGTGGTGGGGTTGGCCAAAACGCTCGCCCCACGAATTCAAGACCTCGTCAAGACCATTGACGCTCCGCAATCATTCGTTGGTGTCATCATCGCGTTGATGGTGCTGTTGCCCGAATCCACTGCCGCGTTGCGCTCGGCATCGCGCGGAGAAATGCAGACCAGCCTCAACTTGTCGCTCGGGTCGGGCCTCGCCAGCATCGGGTTGACCATTCCTGCCGTCGCAATAGCATCGATCTGGCTCGACGGGCCGATCACGCTGGGCCTCGGCGGAAAAGAAATCGTGTTGCTCGGGCTAACCGCGGTGATCAGCTTCT
>Ga0194119_10000990_pt1 | contig 53015 bp, 48 predicted proteins | sample TA2MahC100mmetaG_FD_148620 | JGI IMG/M metagenome (GOLD analysis project Ga0194119, IMG submission 148620) | Freshwater microbial communities from Lake Tanganyika, Tanzania - TA2015018 Mahale Deep Cast 100m | ecosystem: Environmental > Aquatic > Freshwater > Lake | place: Tanzania: Lake... | reverse complement strand
CCCGCGAAGGTCGCCCTCGTCGCGGTGATGCGCCAACTGCTCACCATCCTCAATGCGATGCTCAAAACAAATCAGCGGTGGCAGCCACCCCTGGCCACCACCGCTTGATTTTCAACACGACTGCTTCGTGGTATCAGTTGTAGTAAGCCTAAGCACCAGCCCGCTCTTCGGTGATCCCGATCAAGTGCCGCTCCGGATCGCGCACGAAGAACATCCAGATCTCGGTGCTCCCCATCTTTCCCACGAGGTGCGGCTTGTCCTCGAACGCCGCGCCGCGTGATGCGAGCGCCGCGTACGCCGCCTCGATGTCGGGCACCTTGAAGTAGAGCACCGACGCGGGGTGGTCGAACTCAGAATCGGACGGCGCCGTCACCATCAGGCGCACGTCCCCCATCGCGAAGAACGCCATCCCGTTCGTCTCGAACATCAACGGCAGGCCAAGCACGTCGCGGTACCACGCGACGGCGGCGGGGACGTCGCGAAAGGTCACGGCCACCTGGGCCAGCGCGCCAAACGGGGCAGTCATCGGGGGCTCCTGCCGACACTGAAGTCGGCTGTCGGTTGTCACTCAGTCTATTGAAGTCCGGGCGCGAGCGGCATCGTCCCGCCCGGCGATGCGGCCGCAGGACCCCGCAGGGGTCCGAGAGCATCGCCGGGCGGGACGATGCCGCTCGAGCCCTACGGCCTTTTCGCCGAATCCACGATCGCCTTGATCCGCGCCGAGAGCGTCGGCACATGGTACGGCACGCCGCCGGCGATGGTCCACTCCAGCCCGGCGCGCGCTTCCTTGCCGTCCTTGAGCTGCACCTGGTGCGTGGGATACAGCGTCTTGAGATCCTCGAGCGGATTGCCGTCCACGACGATCAGGTCCGCCGCCCAGCCGGCGCGCACGCGCCCGACCTTGTCGGCGATGCCGAGGATCTTCGCGTTGTTCCCCGTGCAGTGCTCGATGACCTTCAGCGGATGGAACCCCGCCTCGGCGTGCAGTTCCATCTCGCGGATCAGGCCGTAGCCATACATCTGGTAGATGAACCCGGCGTCGTCGCCGCAGCCGATGGTGCCACCCTTGCGCTCGAAGTCGCGCAGCGCCGCCATCCAGATGCGGTAGTTCTCCTTCCAGTACACCTCGTCGGTGCTGCTCCAGCCGATGAAATACGAGCCGTGGTTGGCCGGGTCGGGCTTGAAGTAGTTGGCGAGCGACGGATGCAGGTACTCCTGGAACCACGGCTGCGTCTGCGCGCGCTGGAGGTCGCGGCTCGCCTCGTAGATGTCGAGCGTCGGGACCCAGGCGACATTCGCCTTGACCATTGCGGCGAGCACGGTGTCGAGCCGCGCCGGGTCGGCCTCGCGCCACAGTCGTCCCGCCCAGCGGAAGCGGTCGGTCTCGTCGAGGTAGTTGTAGTCGCTCGGAAAGCGCTGGCGTCCGTCACGAATGGCCGCGTCGGGAATGCCGTACCAGTGCTCGATGCTGCGCGTCCCCATCGCGATGTCGTCCCACGCGTTCGTCTCCTCGACGCCGACGTGATGGGCGACCGGCAGTCCCTGCTTCTTCGCCTCCTCCATCATGGCCTGCATGATGTCGCGCTCGAGCCCGGTGGTCTTGATCCCGTCCACGCCGATCCGCTTCATCTCCTGCACCCGGATCCGTGCGTCGGCCGGGGTGCGGATGCGCGCGCCACCGAACATCGGGTAGATGAGCATCCGCGGCCCCACCAGCTCGCCGCGCGCCTGCTGCTCCCGCATCCGGATGCTCTGCTGCTCGTTCTCGGCGCCCACTTCGCGCACCGTCGTGATCCCGTTGGCCAGCTGCAGCAGCAGGTAGTACTCGAACCCGCCCATGGACTGCCCGGAGCGGTTGCTCTGCATGTGCGTGTGCGCGTTGATCAGTCCCGGCAGGACGAACTTGCCCGTGGCGTCGATCTGCACGTCGCCGGCCGGGCGCCGCGCGTCCCCGCGGCGCAACGCCACCGGGTCGAGCGTCACGATATCGGCGATGAGTCCGTTCTCGATGACGATGTCCACCGGCCCGCGCGCTGGCGTGCCGTTGCCGTCCACCATCGTCGCGTTGCGAATGATCAGACGGGACGACTTCTGTCCGTGGGTGACGCCAGTGGTCTGCGCGCCAAGAGGGAGGGCGACCACGAGCAAGGCCGCGAGGGCTGCGCGAGCGATGGGGAACATGAGCCGATCCGGGGTGAAGGCCGAATTAGGCTATCCTTTTCCGGCGCCAAACGGAAGGAAGGGGGACGAGGAACGGCAACCTCTTTCACCACGGAGCACACGGAGGGCAAGGAGAACTACAACGGCAACCTCTTTCACCACGGAGCACACGGAGGGCACGGAGAACTACAACGGCAACTTCTGGGAGGAACAGCGCACGCCACTCAGAGGCCTGCTTGGCGTGCTGTCGTTACTTCCAGTGTTTGCAGTCGCCGTTCTCCGTGGTCTCCGTGATCTCCTGTGAGGTCGTTGCCCCTCCCAGTGATAGGGCTTCAAGTTCCCCGATCACGCCCCCGCCGCCACGGGAACTGCCCGACTAGCCGCGCTTCGCCGATTCCGGGGAGGCCGCCGACGCGGCCAGCCCCAGTTGCTTCAGCAGCGCGGTCGCCTGCTTCTGCTCGGCGCGGGACAGACCCGCCATCGCCTCGCGGATCGCGTCGGCGTGCGCCGGAAAGATCTGCGCCATCAGCGCCTCGCCCTTGCGCGTCAGCGCGGCGTAGCGCGCGCGCCGGTCGGACGGGCACAGCCGCCGCTCCACCAGCCCGCGATTGGCCAGCTTGTCCACCAGGAAGGTGATGCCGCCGCTCGACACGAGGATCTTGCGCTGCACCTCGCCGAGCAGGAGCGGCCCCTTGTGGTAGAGCGCCTCGAGGATCGCGAACTCCGTGTGCGTCAGCCCGTGCGATACGAGGCTGCCTTCCACGCGCTCGCTGATCGCCTGTTGGGCGCGAGCCAGCACCACAAACAGCTTGAGGGCCGTCGCGGTGGCTGGCTCGGGGGTGGGACGCTTGGGGGTCTGGGGGACCGTCGCTGTGGCTGTCATCTTAGTACTAAGATTATAGCGTCCCGCTCGGCTTCGCCAGAGCGCCCGCCGTTACGCCGGCTCGGCCACCAGTTCGGCGCCGATCGCCGAGAGTCCATCGAGCAGGGCGGCGAGGTGCGTGTCCTCGGTGCGCACATTCATGAGCGTCACCCGCAGGACGCGCCGGCCGTCGAGCACCGTGGAGGTGATCCACCCCCGCCCCGACGCGTTGTAGCGCTCGCGCAGGCGGAGGTTGAGCCAGTCAATCGTTGGCTCATCATCCACGCCGGGCGGGAGCCAACGGAAGCACAGGATGTTGCTCTCCGGCGTGTGCAGCGCCACAAAGTCGGGGCGCGCCGCGATCATCCGATGCAGCGACGCGGCCAGCGCGCATACGTGGTCGTAGAGCGCGCCGAGCCCGGCGGCGCCGTAGCGCTGCATCGCCACCCAGACCTTGAGCGCGTCAGCGCGGCGCGAGCACATGAAGGAGCGCGTCCCCTGGTCGGGGCTGCGGTCGCCGTCACCACCGTGGAACAGGTACGGCGCCTGCTGTGCGAACGCGGCACTGAGGTCGCGCTCGTCGCGCGCGAGCAGGGCGCCGGTGGCGAGGGGGAGCAGCATGAGCTTGTGCGGGTCCCAAGCCACAGTGCGCGCGCGTGTGATGCCGCGCAGTCGCGCCGCGTGCGTCGGCGAGAGCAGCGCCGAGGCGCCGTGCGCGCCGTCAATGTGCAACCACAGGCCGCGCGCCTCGCAGATCGCGCCGATCGCCTCGAGATCGTCGAAGGACCCGGTCGCCGTGTGCCCGGCCGTCGCCACCACGGCCATCACCCGGCGCCCCTCGGCGTTCACGCCGTCGAGCACGCCGGTCAACGCCGCCGGATCGATCTTCCAGTCGCGCGATGGCACCGCGCGCACGTTGTCGGCGCCGAGACCCAGCTCGCCCCCCGCGCGCGCAATCGCGTAGTGGGCGTGCTCGCCGCAGATGATCACCGGCGCGGGGCCGGTGATCCCGCGCCGCCACGCCTCGGGCTCGAGCGCGGCGCGCGCGGCGAGCAGCGCGGTGTGCGTGGCCTCAAGTCCGCCGGAGGTGAGTGTGCCTCCGGCCCCGGGGCCAAAGCCCACCAGGTCGCACATCCAGCGCACCACGCGTTCCTCGACCGCCGTGCCCGTGGGAGACATCTCGGCGACGGCAATCGAGTTGTTCAGCGCGGCGATGACCGCCTCGGTCCATACGGCGGCCGGGAGCGGTGCCGCCACCTGATGCCCCATATACATCGGATGCGAGAGCCGATTGGCGTTCGCCAGGAACTCCCGTTCGAGGCGTTCGACGATCTCGGAGAGCGCGCGTCCCTGCGCCGGCATCGGCTCGTCGAAGGTCGGGCGCCGCTCCGGGTGGCCCGCGGTCGGCGAGACCGCACTCTCGCCGTATCCGGTCTCCGCGAAGTAGCGCGCAATCACATCCACGAAGAGCGCGCCCGCTTCGCGGGTGCGATCGGCGTCCACCGACTGGCGCAATTCCTCGGGCAGCATCTGGGAGAATCTAGCGATCGCGGCGCGGCCGCGAGCTGTCGCCTCGCCGACACACGCGAGTCACTTCGTCACCGGCGCCGGCCGGTCGCTGCCGATGTCGAAAATGAAGCGATGCGCGCCGTCGGCGTCGCGCCGTATCCTGTCCGTCACCGCTCCCATCGCCGTGCGCACCCGGCGTACGCGCGCTCCCCGACGCGCACTTCGGCGCGGTACGGATACCACGCGTCGCTCATCCCGTCGCGGCAAGGCTCACGGAGGATGCCCAGCTTGAGTTCCTTCAGCTTGTCGATCGTCCGCGTGCCCACGATCGTCGTCAGCCCGCCGCGGGTGTCGGAGGACGCGACGTCGAATACCACTTCGCGCGGCGGGTCGGGACGTTCGAGCACCAACTGCGTGCCGTCGAACGTGACGCGCCAGAAGGGCTCGACCCCGACAGCCACCCACTCGAACGGGAGGCGCGGCTGGTCGCAGCGGCTCCCCTCGCCGAGTGACGTCGCAAAGAGCGTCTCGCGCACGTGCAGGGCACCCCGGCCCGTGTCGGCCAGGAACTCGACGAAGGCCGAGTCACGCACGGCGCCGTTCACGGCGGCGAGCGCCTCGTCAAGTTGCGAGCGTGGCGAGCGGGTCACGACCTGTTCGGTGAGCGTGCCGCACGCTACGAACGTGAACGATGAATCGTCGCGCACGAAGAGCGCCCCCCGCTGGAAGGCCAGCGGTCGCGCGGCCGGGGGCGCTGACTGGGAAGCGGGCGCGCGCTCGCCGCACGCGGCCAGCGCGGCGCCAACGCCCAGCGCGGCGACCACGCGCAGCGACCGCGTCACTTGTACATCGAGGCCGGATCACCCTGCGAGAGCTCCAGCAGGAACTGGGCGATCTGGTCGGCCACCGCCTCCACGTACCGCTTCCCCTTGTCCGCGGTCGCGGCCTTCGGATCGCCGATGCCCGTGTCGGCGCTCACCGTCGACCACGGCCGTTGCGTCCAAGCCCAGCGCTCGCGGAATCCGGTCATCCCGGGCTTCTTCTCCGCGCCATTCCCCGCCTCGGACAGCGGGCGCACCGTCTCTGGGCGCAGGTGCAGCATCACGCTCGTCTCCAACTCGCCCGCGTGGTCGCCGGGTTCATCGAAGTACCCGCGGCCGTCCACCACCTGCCACCAGTTCAGCGAACAAAGGAAGACCGGGGTCTGGGGCTGCAGTTCGCGCAGCATCTGCTTGAAGTCGTTGCCGCCGTGGCCATTGAACACCACGAACTTCCGGATGCCGGCCCGCTCCACCGCGGCGATCACATCGGCGAGGACGCGCGCCTGCGTGCTGGGGTTCATGTTGACGGCCAGCGGGAGGTCGAGCTGCCCCGTCTGCACGCCGAACGGCACGCACGGGAGCACGACAACCCGGGCCCCTCGTGCGTTTGCCCGTGTGGCGGACAGGGCGGCGATGCCGTCTGCCTCCATGTTGTCGGTGGCGTAGGGGAGGTGCCGGTTGTGCGGCTCGGTGGCGCCCCAGGGGAGGACGGCGACCTCGTACCGGGCCGCCGCGACAGCGGGCCAGTGCGCCTCGGCGAGGACCGGCGGCGGGTGGGTCATGGCTGATGTCGGAAGCTGAGGGTCATTTGGCGCACAGGTGCTTCAGCGCCACGTCGGCGAAGGTGCTGGTCAGGGCGGGCCCAAAGCCCGGCTTGGCGATGGTGCGGCGGGAGTACTCGATCCCCTTGGCCTCGTTCAGGAAGAGGACGCTCTCCCGGGTCGCCACCAGCCGCTTGCCACAGTCGAACATCGCCAGCGCGCGGGAACTGGTCACCTTCCCCTTGGGCGTCTCGAGCGGCGGCGTGTAGGTGACGCGCACCCGGGCAGTCACAATGCCGTCAGGGGCTTTCCTGACAGATTTCGCGTCAAGATACACGGAATTCCCGGTGGACGTCGTGCCAATTTCTTGCCACTTTGTCTGTGGGAGTACGGCAGCGGCCAGGAGCAGCAGGGGCGCTGTTGGAAGCATCGCTCACCTCAGGTGCGGTTGCGATGAAGGTACTCCGCTTGGCGCACGCCGTCACGGGCGCGCTCGCTGCTCGCCCGTGCTCGTGTCGCCGAGTCGGCCCCCCTGTCGTGGATTTCCGTCGCACGCACCAACAAATCCATCAGGAGGATGTCATGCCTGCTTCCCTTGCCCCGATGAGCCCTGAGCTCTTCGCGGACTTCAAGGCCGGCAAGGAGAACGCGCTGGAGCAGTTCTTCCGCGCGAACTTCGAGGCCTTCACGCAGGAAGCGAACGAGAAGCTCGAGGATCTCGGCGGCGCGCAGAAGGTCGCTGCCAGCGCCATCCTCGACGCGTGGGACCGTCGCGCAAAACTGGAGTCCGTGGAACAGCTCGGGACGCTGATGCATCAGGCCGTGAACGGCGAAGCCGCGCATGAACTGCGTCGTCGCGGCGCCGCGCAGCACATGGCCGGCAGTCATGCGAAGCCGCACGAGCCCACGCCGCCCGAGTCATTGGAGCAGTGGTGGACCAAGGTGTCGGCCGTGTTGCACGCGCCGCACCCCGACGCGGCCGAGACGGCGCGGAAGATCGCCGAGCAGCGCCGGCACGACGCCGCCGCGCACATGAAGAAGGTCGCCGGCAGGAAGAGACCCGGCGTGTACGTGATTGTGGCGCTGCTGGCCCTCGTTGGTGCCGCCGTCCCCCTTTGGTATCTCAACAAGGGCGCCGTCGCCACCAAGGCGCAGCAGCTGCTCGACAAACAAGACGCGAAATCCATGCGCAGCAATGACGGCCAGCGCGGCACGGTGACGATGGAGGACAGCGTCGTGGTGCGGCTCGGTTCGGCGACCACGGTGAAGTACACCAAGAGCTATCCCCTGGATGCGCGGGCGATGCAGATCGTCGGCGTCGCGGCGATCAAGGCGCCGAAGCTCGACTCGCCGCTTCTGGTGCGGGTCGGCAACATCTGGGTGCTGGCCAGTGATGCCGAGTTCATTGGGCGCTCCTTTGCGGAGGACAGCAGCTCGGCGATGCTAAAGGTGCTGAGCGGGTCGGTCACGGTGCAGGACGAGCTGGAGCAGAAGCCACTCGCCGCGGGCCAGACCATGCTGGTGCTGAGCAACGGCACGTTCATGGACCTGGACGAGGCCAAGGCGTCCCTCTACTTCAGCTGGGCGGACGGTCAGTTTGTGTCCAGCAATCAGCCGTTGCGCAAGGTGCTGACCGAGCTGAAGAAGTGGTTTGCGCTCAGCATCGCGCCGAAGGACAGCTCGTTCCTGGATCGCCCGGTGTCGATGACGGCGCCCCTCGACTCGACGAAGATCGCCATCAAGGCGCTCGAGGAGGGCGCTGCCGTGAAGGTGACGCTGGTGGCAGCAGGTCGGGCGACGCTGGTGGACAACGCGAAGAACGTGAAGCAGAAGTAGCGTCGTCACGTTGGGCGGAGCCCGGCGGACCCATCGCGGTCCGCCGGGCTCATTTCGCGCCCACCCGATATCAGGGAAACGCTCACACGGCACCGGTGGTAATGACGACCCGGATTGGGTATTTTTCAGGTTTGCACCTCAGACCGGAGAAAACCCGAATGGCCGAACGCACCGTGTCCGGCGACACCCCCGATTCGACGCCCCCGATCCCGCGCAACTGGCGCGCGCTGGTCGCGCCGTATGCACAGGCGTCGCACCGGAGCTCGATTTTCCAGCTCGCGACGACCGTCGCGCTGCTGCTGGTCGCGCTGGTGGCGCTGTACTGGGCGCGCAAGGTCTCGTACCTCCTGACGCTGGGGTTGTCCCTGCCGACCGCCGGCTTGCTGACCCGGACCTTCATCATCATGCACGACTGCGGCCACGGCTCGTTCTTCTCGAGCCGCCGTGCGAACGACATCGTGGGGGTCCTGACGGGCTTCTTGACGTTCATGCCGTACGCCAAGTGGCGCCGGGAGCACGCGCTGCACCACGCGTCGTCGGGTGACCTCGACCGGCGTGGCGTCGGCGACATCTACACCCTCACGATGAAGGAGTACTTCGCGAAGGGGTGGATGGGGCGCCTGGCCTATCGCCTCACGCGGACGCCCGTCTTCCTGCTGACCATCGGCCCGGTCTACTTCTTTGTGCACCAGCGCATCCCTTCGCTGCGCAAGGGCGCGGCTCGCGATGAGTTGATGAGCGTCCTGCTCACGAACGTGTCCGTCGTTGGACTCATCGCCATTCTCGTGATGGTGCTGGGCACCGAGACGCTGGTGACGACCTATCTGCCGGCGTACTACCTCTCCCTGCTCGGCGGGATCTGGCTGTTCTTCGCGCAGCACCAGTTCGAGGACGCATACTGGGCCGAGCATCAGGAGTGGGATTACGCGAACGCGGCGATTCGGGGCAGTTCGTACCTGAAGCTGCCGCGGATCATGCAGTGGTTCACGGGGAACATTGGCCTTCACCACGTGCACCATCTCGCGCCGAAGGTGCCCAACTACAGGCTTGAGGCGGCGCACAACTCGCATCCGATGTTCAAGCTGGCGCCGGTGCTGCGGATGCCCGACGCCCTGAAGGTGCTGCGACTGGCGCTGTTCGACGAGGAGCAGCGAAAGCTGGTGTCGTTCGGCGAAGCCAGGCGGCGCTGGCGGGCGCGGTGGGGGGCGTAGCAAGCAAGGGACGAGGAACGGGGACGGCGTCACCGCGGAGCAACTGAGCACCGCAACTGCTCTACAGGAGATCACGGAGATCACGGAGAACGGCCACTGTAAACCCTGGGGGAACTGCGAACGCCACGCAAAAGTCTGCGTGGCGTTCAGTCGTTAACCCCAGGTGTTGTAGTCGCCGTTCTCCGTGATCTCCGTGCTCTCCTGTGAGGCCGTTGTCGTGCTTCGTGCGCTCCGTCGTGAAGGCAGTTCCCGTCCCTCGTCCCCCTCAGCGCGGCGCACCGACCCCGGTCACCGTCGCCACCTGCGCCTCGCACTCGTCCCATGAGCGCGCCGCGAGGCCGAGGTCCTTGAGCCGGCCGTCGGACAGCCCGTAGATCCAGCCATGCACCGTGACCGCCTGTCCGCGCGCCCAGGCATCGCGCATGATGGTTGTCTCACAGACGTTGCGCACCTGCGCCACCACATTGAGTTCGCACAGCCGTTGCAGGCGCGCGTCGCCGTCCAGGGCCGCCAGTTGCGGGGCGTACCTCTGCTTCACGTCCTGCACGTGGCGCAGCCAGTTGTCGATGAGCCCCATGCGCGCGTCTTCCAGCGCGGCGCGCACACCGCCGCATCCGTAGTGCCCGCAGACGATCACATGCTTCACCTGCAGCGCGTCCACTGCGTACTGCACGACGGAGAGGCAATTGAGGTCGGTGTGCACGACCACGTTGGCGACATTGCGGTGGACGAAGAGCTCGCCAGGCAGCAGGCCGACGATCTCGTTGGCCGGCACGCGGCTGTCGGAGCAGCCGATCCACAGGTACCCCGGGGCTTGCTGCGCCTGCAACGTGGAAAAGAAGCCCGGGTTCTCGGCGGCGAGGCGCTCCGCCCAGCGGCGGTTGTTGTCGAAGAGGGAGTGAAGAGGCATGGGTGCGGTGAGCGGAGGAGTCGTGCGGGGGAAAGCGGGGCGAGGCTACCGCATTGAGTTCGCCGCGCAGTTTGCCGCGTCCGGCGGGTCTGCGGCGCCATACTGCGCGCGGATGAGCGTCGGCGCGCCGTCGACCGGCACCCGCATGATGTAGAGCCCGGCGTACTGTGGGTCACACAACTCCGGGAGCCGCGGTCCGCCCAGGGCGGCGATGATGTGCGTCACGGTGTTGCTGTGGCCGACCACCAGTACGCTGCGTCCCGTGGCGGCGCGCACCGCGGCCGCGACTAGCGCGGCGTGCTCTGCGGTGTTCGCACCGAAAGGAACCACGTGCGCGGTGAGTTGACGCGCGGCGACGACCGCCGAAGCGGTTTCGTGCGTGCGCTTGCGCGGCGTGACCAGGACGTCGGTGACGCTGGCGTCGCGCAACGCCGCCTCGAGCGCTCGCGCACGCGCCCTCCCGGCATCGCTGAGCGAGACGTCCGGATCGGTGGCGTTCGCCTTCTCGGCGTGGCGGACGATGAAGACGAGCTTGTCTGGACCTGCCTGTGCGTCGGAAACGGACGGCAGGACGGCAGCGGTGATGATCAGGACGGCAAGCGCATACAGTTGCTTCATCGAGTCTCCCGGGGCGGGCGGCCAGTGGTCTGGGCATACGTTAGCCACTCGCCGAGCTTTTCGCCTCCGTGGACGCCTGACTACGTTTCGACGGCGCGCGGGGGCCGCTGGGGTCCCGATGCTCGCCGCTCTCAAGCGTGGGAGTTTGAATGGCTCGCCACTTCCTCCTGACCGTCTTGTTCGCCGCCATGTCTCTTGGTCCGGTGGACATCTGCGGGGCGCAGCAGCGCCCGCCTGCCCGCCGAGCCCCCGCCCGTCCGGTCGAGCCGCCCCCGAACATCGTCATCTTCCTCGCCGACGACTTGGGTATCGGCGAGATCGGGGCGTGGGGGCAGACCGAGTTGCTCACTCCGCACATCGACCGACTGGCGCGCGAGGGAATGAAGCTGGCCGAGATGCGCTCGAGCGCCGCCGTGTGCGGGCCCGCGCGCTGTTCGCTGATGACCGCGCTGCACAACGGGCACTGCCGGCTCGATGACAATGACAATGACTACCTGCGGACAGCCGACCTCACCCTCGCGGAACGACTGAAGGCCAAGGGGTACGCGACCGGACTCTTCGGGAAATGGGGCCTTAGCTGGGACAGCCAGCCGGAGAGCTGGCCCAACGCGCAGGGCTTCGACGCGTTCTTCGGCTTCCGCGACCAGAGGCACGCGCACAACTACTTCCCTGAGTACCTGCTGAGCAATCGGGACTCGGTGAAGACGGGGAATGTCGTGCCGAACCCGGGTCGAATGGGCACCGGACGCGCGACGGTGCGTACGGCGTACGCACCGGACCTGATCGGCGAACGCGCGTTTCAGTGGGTGCGCGCGAACGCCAAGAAGCCGTTCTTCCTGTACTGGGCGACCACCCTGCCCCATATCAACAACGAGGGCGCCCGCGGGCAGGATGATGGTGGTTTCGAGGTCACGTCGCTTGACCCCTATGCTGACCGGCCCTGGCCGACCGCCAAGAAGAGCTATGCTGCGCAGGTCTGGCGCCTCGATCAGGACCTCGGCCACCTCCGTGCGCTCCTCGACTCGCTGGGCATCGCCAAGCGCACGCTGATCATCTTCCTGTCGGACAACGGCGCCACGATGCTGCGCGGCGCCAACGACGGCGCGACAAACCAGATCGGCCGCTGGTTCAACGGCACGCTCGGCTATCGCGGCTACAAGGGCGACTTGTACGAGGGCGGCTTGCGCGTCCCCGGCATCGCCGCGTGGCCCGGCAAGATTCGCCCCGGCAGCACCTCGGCGGTGCGCGCCGATTTCACCGACGTGCACGCCACGATCGTGGAGGCGGCCGGACTCAAGGCCCCCACGGGCATCGACGGGCGGTCACTGCTCCCGGCGCTCGTCGGCAAGGGGGCGGTGAAGACGCGCGATGTCTTCGTCTGGTTCTCGCCGGACCGCAACCAGTCGGCCGTGCTGTTCGGCGGATGGAAGGGCGTCTGGATGCGCGACACGATGCGGCTCTTCAACGTGACCGCCGACCCGGGCGAGACCAAGGACCTCTCGCCGCTCCAGCCGGAAGTCGTGCTGCGGTTGACGGCCATTCGTGACAGCGCCGACCGGCGCCCCGCGCACCCCGCGCTGCCGAGAGCGCCGTAGCGCGACGGACGACGAGGCGCGACCTTCAGGGCGATTCGGGCCGGGGGCGCGGCAGCGGCCAACCGGCGGGTGATCCTCTTTCGGGAGTCACGCATGCGGTGGATGCGTCGTCTCGGCTACGTCCTTGCGGCCCTTGCCGTCGTCTACCTCGGCGCCGCGCTCTATTTCCAGCGCACCAACCCGCGTCCCACGCTTGATGCGGCGGCGACGACGGCGTTCACACCGGCGTGGCCATCCGCGTTCCTCTGGGGCACGGCGACCGCCGCGCACCAGGTGGAAGGCGGCAACGTCCACAACGACTGGTGGCGGTTCGAACAGCAGGCGGGGAAGATCGCGCACGGCGATCGAAGCGGCGCCGCGGCCGGGCATTGGGAGCGCGTCGCCGAGGACGTCGGCTTGATGCGCTCGCTGGGCGCGACCGCCTACCGCTTTTCACTCGAGTGGAGTCGGCTGGAGCCCGTGGAAGGACAGTGGGACGAGACGGCCTGGGCTCACTATGGCGACGAGATCGCTCAGCTCCGTGCCGCCGGGCAGGAGCCCGTGGTGACGCTCCTGCACTTCACGCTACCGGCGTGGATCGCGGATCGCGGCGGCGCGACGGCACCGGATTTCCCCGACCGTTTTGGGCGCTTCGCCGCCGAGGCGGCGCGCCGGTTCGGTCCACAGGTGAAGTGGTGGTGCACGGTGAACGAGCCGCAGGTGCAGATGTACAACGGCTACGTCACCGGCTACTGGCCGCCGGGAGTGAAGGACCACGCGCTGGCCGTGCGCGCGTTCGCCGGTCTGCTCGCAGCGCACGCATCGGCGGCGGCGGCGTTGCGCGCCGGCGATGCCGACGCCTTCATCGGCCTGGCGTCGAACATGATCTGGTTCGAACCGGCGAACCGCTGGAATCTGCTCGAGTGGTTCGTGTCGAACACCGTGGCCGAGGGGTTCAACTGGTCGTTCTATGAGTCGATCCGGCAGGGCCGGCAGTCGTTCAGCCTGCCGGGGTTCCCGTCGCTTGACGTCGAGGCGCCGGCGCTGAAAGGCTCCGTCGATTGGGTGGGCATCAACTACTACCGGCGCAACACCGTGACGTTCAGCCCCGGCTCACCGGGCATGGTGGAGATCGGCAACGGCCCGGGGACGGTGAGTGACGCCAAGGTCGAGATCTTCCCGGAAGGCCTTCTGGGTTTGGTGCGCGAAGGGTGGAAGCGCTATCGCTTGCCGATCGTGATCACGGAGTATGGCGTGGCCGACTCGACGGGTGCGCATCGTCCCGCGTTCATCCGGCAGCACGCGTACGCCGTCAAGCAAGCGATTGACGAGGGCGTGGACGTGCGAGGGGCCTTCCACTGGTCGCTCATGGACAATTTCGAGTGGGCGGAGGGATACGGCTGGCGCTTCGGGCTCTACCGCCTCGACCTGAAGACACTGGCGCGCACGCCGGCGCCGGGCGCGGAGGAGTTCAGCCGGTTGGCGCCGCGTCCGAAGTGACGGCGCCCGCCGCTGCGCGGCGCGCAAGACGATGGAGCGGCCATCCGGCCGCCGTGAGCGCCGCCCCCCACGCGAGCGCTTCCCATCCGGCGCCGTGGAACGCCCACACGACGAACATGAGCGCCAGCGCGGACGCAACACCGAGCGCGGCGGATCGCCGCACGCGTCCGTCCCACATGAAGCGCAGCGCGGCCAGCACACAGAAGAGGTACAACAGGAGATTCGTGGCCGTGGCGATGAGAATCGCGAAGTTGTAGGCCGCGATGCCGACCTTGGTGGCGGCAAGCAGCGTCAACACTGAGGAAATGACGGCGCCGAGCAGGATGCTGCGCGAGGGAGCGCCATGCGCGTTCACGCGGCCAAACCACGCGGGCAGTGTCCCCGCCTTCGCCATCGCCGCGGGCAGTTCGCCGCTGAGCAACAGCCAACCGTTCAGGCACCCGAACGCGCTCACGACGGCGCAGGCGGCAACGACCACGCCGGCGCCGCCGCCGAAGGCCGCGGCGATGAAATCAGAGGTGGGCGCGCTCGAAGACGTCACTGCGGCTGCGGGGAGCATGAGGGCCACCGCGCACGTGGCGACGAGACTCACCACCGCGGAGAGTGCCGTGCCCACCATTGTCGCGCGCGGCACATTGCGCTCCGGCCGTTCCACCGCATCGGCCGGCACGGTGGCGCTCTCGAGTCCGGTCATCGCGTAGAGCGTCAGGCCAACGGCGCCGGTGGTGCCCGCCAGGGTGAAGGTGCCGTCGCCGAGTGGTGGGAGCGCCGCCATGCCGTCTGTGCCAAGACGCCACACGGCTAGGCCAATCACGCCGACGAACGGCAGCAGCTTGATCACCGTGGTCACCGACTGCACGCCGCCGGCGGCATGTAGTCCGTGCAGGTTCACCCACGCCAGCGTCCAGATGACCGCCAGCGCCACGCCCACCGAAGCGCCGGGTGTCGTCCCCAGCCACGGCACGAGCCGCGTGAGGTAGCTCACCCCCGCCATCGTGATGGCGGCGTTCGCCGCCCAGATGGACACCACGTAGCCCCACGCGCCGATGAATGCCGCCTCCGCACCGACACCGCGCTGCATGAATCCAAAGCTGCCGCCGGCCTCTGGGAGGGCCCCGGACAGCACGGCGAACACCCACGCGAGGCACAGCGCGCCCACCAGCGTCACCAGCCACGCCGATACGGCGTTCCAGCCAAAGGGGGCCAGGCTCGCGGGCAACATGAAGATCGCGGAGCCGATGATGTTGCCGACGACGAGCGCCGTCGCCATCCAGAAGCCGATCCTGCGGCGCGCGATGGGCGCTTCAGTCATGAGTGGGGGGCTGGGGGAAAAGGAAAAGGCCCCGGGAAAGATCCCGGGGCCTTTCGCGGTTCGCTAGGCGCTGGCCGCCTCGCCAATGGCCGCGTCGAGCATCTCGATCGCCTCGTCCACCTCGGCCGTGGTGATCAGCAGCGGCGGCATAAAGCGCACCGTGCTCAACCCGCACGGCAGCAGCAGCAGGCCGTGGTGGTACGCGCGCACGATGATGTCGTCGCAGAGCTTCTGCGCCGGCGAGCCGTCCGGGTTCACGAACTCGCACCCGATCATCAGCCCCTTGCCGCGCACTTCGCCGATGCACGTGCGCGTCGCCTGCAGTACGCGCAGTCGATCCATGAAGTACGCGCCGACGGTGGCGGCGTTCTGCATCAGGCCGTGCTCGACCAGGTCGAGCGTGGCGAGCGCTGACGCGGCGGCCACCGGGTTGCCGCCGTACGTGTTGCCGTGCGCGCCCTTCTTCCACTGCGACATGATGGACTTCTTGGCCACGCACATCCCGACGGGGATGCCGGACCCGAGCCCCTTGGCCAGCGCCATGATGTCGGGCACTACGCCCCAGTGCTGGGACGCGAACATCTTGCCCGTGCGCCCGATGCCGGCCTGCACTTCGTCGAAGACCAGGAGGATGCCGTGCTTGTCGCAGAGCGCGCGCAGGCCGGCGAGGAACCCGTCAGGCGGCACGATGTAGCCGCCCTCGCCCTGGATGGGCTCGACGACAATGGCCGCGACATCCTTGGGCGGCACGTTGTTCTGGAACAGGTAGCGCTCGATATAGTCGAGCACAGCCTTGCCCTGGTCCTGTCCCGCGAAGAGCGGGCGGAAGGGGTTGGGATACGGCACGTGCGTGACGCCCGGCATCGTGGGAAAGAAGCCGGACTGCTGCGTGTACTTGCTGGCCGTGAACGCCAGCGCGCCCATCGTGCGGCCGTGGAAGCCGCCGAGGAAGCCGATGAAGCGCGTGCGTCCGGTCACGTAGCGGGCCAGCTTGAGTGAACTCTCCACGGCCTCCGCGCCGCTCTGGCACATGAAGCTCATCACCGGCTCGTTGCCCATAGGCTTCAGGGCGTTGATGCGCTCGGCGAGCAGCACCCACTTCTCATGCCAGAAGTCGCTGGAGATATGCAGGAACTGATCGGCCGCGTCCTTGATCGCTTGCACCACGGCGGGATGGGCGTGGCCCGTGTTGCACACCGCGATGCCGCCGCAGAAGTCGAGGAAGCGGTTGCCGTCCACGTCCCAGGCGTCGGCGCCCTTGCCGTGGTGCATCACGAAAGGCACGCCCCGCGGATAGGATGGCGACACCACGTCCGCGTCGCGGGCGATGATCGCCTTGGCCTTTGGGCCGGGAAGCTCGGTGATGATGCGCGGGGGCTTGGTCGCAATGGCGGTCATACAATCGGTCCTCGGAAAAAAACGCACGGCGCGCGCGGCGCTGCTTCGCCACACCGCGCTGCGGCCCTGCCGGTCATCGTCCTTAAAGATGGCCAACCGCGCCATGCCACGTGACCCCTTTCGTGCCCAATTCGGTGTCGGCAGATGTCCTCTACGGTGGACGGGAATTGCCAGCTTTTCCCTTACCGGCCGTTTTGAGGCCGAAAGCGCAGGACGCACCAGGTTGGTGGCGCGCGGCGGGCCCAGCGCGCATCCTTGGCACGGACCATGACCGTTCATTTGATCGCTTTCACACGCGACGTGTCGCCGACCTTGGCGGCCTGCGAACTGACGCACGTGCCGCGCGCGCCCATTCGCGTGGACGTCGCGCGCGCGCAGCATCGCGGCTATGAGCGTCTGCTGGTCTCGCTCGGCTGCGAACTGCGGCGCGTGGCGCCAGCGCCGGAGCACCCCGATGCCGTCTTCATCGAGGACACCGCGGTCGTGCTCGACGAGCTGGCGGTCATCACGCGTCCGGGGGCGAAGGCCCGTCGTGCGGAGGTTACCGCCGTGGCGTCAGCGCTCGCGCCCGAGCGTCCGCTCGTTCGGTTGAAGGCGCCGGCGACACTCGACGGCGGCGATGTGCTCGTCATGGGACGCACGATCTTTGTGGGGCGGTCGGGGCGCACGAACGAAGACGGCATCGCGCAGCTGCGCGCCGCGACGGAACCGCACGGGTATGTCGTGCACGGCATCGCGGTGTCCGGCTGCCTGCACCTGAAGACGGCCGTCACCGCGGTCAGCGACGATACCGTGTTGATCAATCCGGCGTGGGTCGACTCCGCCGTCTTCCGGGCGTATCGCGTGATCACCGTGGACGAGCAGGAACCGATGGCCGCGAACGTTCTGCGGGTCGGATCCGTGTTGGTCGCCAGTTCCGCGTACGCACGCACGCGGCAGCGCCTGGAGGCGCACAGCGCCGTGGTGCACACGGTGGACGTCTCCGAGTTGGCGAAGGCCGAGGGAGCGGTGACCTGCTGTTCGCTGCTCCTGCGCGGCTAGCCGCGGGGCGGCCGCTACTCTTCTGACTTGCCGTTCTTGGCCCGCTTCTGCCGCCGGGCCGTGACCTCGATCTCGATCTTCATCCGCGGGTCCGACAGGCCGGCGACGAGCATCGTGGCGGCCGGGCGGATGTTGCCGAGGTAGCGCTGGAGCACCGGCCACGTCTTGGGAAAGTCGTCGCGGTCGGGCAGGATGTACGTGACGCGCACCACGTCGGTGAGCCGGCATTTGGCGTCGGCCAGCGCCCGCTGGATGTTTTGGAGGCAGCGATCGGCTTGCACCACGACGTCATCGCTGATGGTCATGGTGTTGTAATCGAATCCGGTCGTGCCGGAGACGAAGACCCAGCGGCCGTCGACGACGGCGCGGGAGTAGCCGATGGCCTTCTCGAACGTCGACTCAGTGCTGATCAGCTTGCGGCTCATGCGGGCTCACGGACGAGGAACGGGATCCGGGGATTTTCGGCGCCGTGCGGCTTTCGCGCCAGCCCACCCCTGCGCCGCTGCCGCGGCGCAGGCATTATTCAGGCGCTCGTCGCCCTCCAACAGGACCCCCTATGCTGCTCCCTCTGCTCGCGCTCGCCGGCGCGCTCCTTCCCACCGACTCCACGCGCTGGATCGTCTCCAATCACGGCCGCGAGGCGGGCGACTTGGTGGTGGTGCGCACGGCCGATTCGGCGATCGTCCGTTGGGTCTTCACCGACCGGAACCGCGGCACGCGCGTGGAGATGCGCTACCGGCTGAACGCCAACGGCGAGCCAGTCAGCGGGGAGCAACGCCCCGTGCTTGCCGACGGCACCGCAGGGACGCCCACGGACGGCTTCGAGGTGGGCGCCGACTCGGTCTGGTACGGCACCCCCGGCAGCCCGCGACGCATGGCCGTGAAACGCAACCCGACGTCGTATGTCGGAGCGCGCGGCGGCACGCCGTGGGAGCAGGCGGCCCTCGCGCGCTTCCTCCTGGCGCAACCGAGTCGCGCGGCATCGGTCATGGGCACGGGATCCGCGCGCGCCGAAGTGATCGCCGACACGACCCTGCGGCTTGGCAGCCGCCGCCAGCGCGCGCGCCTCGTGATGGTCTATCGCAACGGAGCCCCGACTCCGACCGGCGTCTGGCTGGACGAGCGCGGACAACTGCTCGCCACCGATGTGCAGTGGTTCATCACGGTGCGTCCCGATCTGCGCCCGCTCCTTCCGTCGTTTCGCGCCATCGAGTTGAAGTGGCGCAACGCGGTGGGGGAGGCGGTCGCCAAGCGGGTGGTGACGCCCCTGCGCGGCGACCTCGTGATCCGCAACGGCAGTCTCTTCGACAGCGAACGCGGCGTGATGGTGCCGAGTCAGACCGTGGTGGTGCGCGGCGACCGCATTGTGAGCGTCGGGCCGGACGCGACCGCCGCCGTGTCGGCGGACGCGACGGTCATCGACGCCACGGGCAAGACCATCATGCCCGGCATGTGGGAGATGCACACGCACCTGCAAGTGGCCAGTCAGTCCGTCTTCGGCGCGATGCAGCTGGCCCAGGGACTCACCACTGCGCGCGATCTCGCGTCAGACATCGACGTCGCCGTCTCCCAGCGCGACCGCGAGCGCGCGGGCAAGCTCGCCTCGCCGCGCATTATCCTCGGCGGCTTTATGGAGGGGCCGCTCGCGTGGGCCGGCCCCACGGAGGTGCTGGTGTCCACCGAGGCGGAGGCGCGCGCGTGGGTGGCGCGCTACGACTCGCTCGGGTACCGGCAGATCAAGCTGTACAACATCACGCACCCGGACTTGGTCCCGGTGATCGCCACCGAAGCGCGCAAGCGTGGCATGATCCTGAGCGGGCACATTCCGCGCGGCATGTCCATGCAGGCGGCCGTGGCCCTTGGCTACGACGAGATCCAGCACGCGGCGTTCTTCTTCTCGAACTTCTTTCCGGATTCGCTGTACCTGCCGCAGATGCGCGCCTACTCGCAGGTGGCAACCGCGGTGGCTCCCACGTTCGATGTGGACTCGCCGGCGATGACGTCGCTCATTGAGTTCCTGGCGCAACGCCGCACCGTGGTGGACGGCACGTTCAACCTCTGGATTGGCGGCGGCGCGTCGGTGGTGGGCGCCGGCGGCTCGGGGAATCAAGAGAAGGCGGACTCGGCGTACATGAAGCTGATCCGCCGCCTGTACGCGGCCGGCGTGCCGCTGGTGGCCGGCACCGATAACGCCGCGGGCGCGACCTATCGCCGCGAGCTGGAGATGTACGAACGCGCCGGCATCCCCCGCGCGAAGATCCTCCAGATCGCGACCATTGATGCGGCGCGCTTCATGAAGGACGACGCGCAGTACGGCAGCATTCGCGAGGGGAAGGTGGCCGACCTGCTGGTCGTCAACGGCAATCCGCTTGAGAAGATCAGCGACCTGCAGAAACTCGAGGTGGTGATCCGCGGCGGGCGATACTACAAGGTGAGCGACCTGATGGCCGCGGTGAACGCCCGCAGCGCGGTGCGCAACACCGGCGCGGCTGATGGCCTCGACGGCTGCGGCGCGCACTTCGATCCGTAGTCGCTGCTAGGCCTCGCGCGTCCCGCGCCGGCGTCCCAGCCAGCGCGGGACGCGCTGCGTGTACGCCTCGTATTCCGCGCCAAAGCGGCGGCGCAGCTTTGGTTCCTCGACGAAGCGAACGAACATGTGAAAGCCGACGGGCACGAGGACGGCGTACCAGAGCAGGGCGCGTGCGCCGGTGAACATCGCCAAGCCAAGCAGCCAGCATGTGACGCCGACGTACATCGGGTTGCGCGTGAAACGGTACGGGCCGCATGCGACGAACTGCGTGGGTGGACTCACTGGGGCCAGCGTGCCGCGGCCGCGCGTCGCGAAGAGCACGATGCCCCACAGGGCGAGCGCGAGTCCGCCCAACATGGGCACGAGCAGCCCGTAGCGCCACGCAGGCACGCGCGGCAGTGCGCCGCCCAGCATCAGCCACGGCACCACTCCCGCCACCGTGACGGGAATCGCGGTTGCCAGCAGGGCGCGGAGCGAGAGCGGGAGCTGACGCATGGCTCAGTCCGCGATGCTCGACCGGTCGCGCACGCGCTGTTCGTCTTGGGGGTCCCGCACGGGATGACGCGCCACGCCCCCTCCCTACCGCATCACACGTTGTCCTCGCTCACCGACTCGAGCGTTGGCCGTTTGGCCGTCCGACCGTCGCCCGACGAGACGCCGCGCGCATGCCGCCACAGCCACGGCACCAGGTGCTCGCCGGTCCACCGCACCTCGGTGCTCAGTCGGGACACGATTGAGGACGCGGGAGCGGCCGGAAGCGGCTCGGCCCATGATCCATCGTGCCCGGGAAGCCCGAGCGCGTGCGCGAGCGCGGCGGCGATGCGCGCGTGACCTTCGCTGTTCGCGTGCAGGCGGTCGTCACTCCACAAGCGAAGGTCGCCCGTCACCGGCGCCCGCGCCAGATCCACGCAGGTTGCGCCAGTGCGCGCGCATGCCTCGCGGACTCTCTCGTTGAGTCTCAGCAGCCGATCGCGCAGCAGCCGCGCGACCGGCGTGACGTCGCTGAGGTCGGGCATCGTGATGGTGAGCACCGTGGCCCCGGTGTCGGTGAAGGCCGCGAACATGCGCTCCATCTCGCGCGCCACCGCGGTGACGTCGCAGTTTCGTCGGGCGATGTCGTTGACCCCCGAGAAGACGGTCACCAGGTCCGGGTGCATCCCCAGCGCGGGGGCGAGCTGCTCGCGCCGCACGTCGCGCGTCTTCCGCCCACGCACCGCGAGGTTCGCGTACAGCAGGCCGCCCGGCTGGGCCGCCGCGACGTGCGCGGCCAGGCGATTCGCCCAGCCGCGATAACCGCCGCGGCCGTCCGGATCGTCGAGCCCTTCGGTGGAACTGTCGCCGAGGGCGACGTAGCGGGCGAAGTGTCGGGGGGAGGGGCTGGTCATTCGGGTCCGAGAATATACCGCACCGCACACCGCAGTGGGAACATCTGTCTTGCGGCGAATGTTTAGCTCGGTACCTCAACGGACACCTGCCAATGCCCGCCGTTCAGTTCCTCAAGCTCTACGCCGCCGCCATTGTCATCTTCTTCGCCATCGACCTGACCTGGCTCGGCGTGGTCGCGAAGAAGTTCTACGCTGAGCAGATGGGACACCTGCTGCGCCCCGACGTGCAGTGGGGGCCCGCCATCCTGTTCTATCTCATCTACGTGGCCGCGATCGTCGTGCTCTGCGTGAAGCCCGCGCTTGAACGCGAGTCGGTGGGCTATGCCGTGGCGCTGGGCGCGCTGTTCGGGCTCGCCGCGTACGCTGCCTTCGACCTGACGTCGCTCGCCCTGCTCAAGGACTTCCCGGTCAAGGGCGCCGTCGTGGACCTCATCTGGGGGACGGTGCTCACGGGGTCGGTGGCTGGCCTTACCGCCGCCGTCGGGCGCTGGATGCAGGCAGGCTAGCGCGCGTCTTGCGGTCGCCGCCCGACGCGGCGGCGAGTCGCGCAACGACGTCGCGAACGACTACCGCCGCCGCTGGTCGTGGCAGACCAGGTCGATGACGACCGCGCAAGCGAGGATCAGCACCGCATCCTCACCCTCGCCGACATCCACTCCGTAGGTGTCGGCAAGCGTGAACCACTTCTTCGACACGTGCGCCACCGGCTGCGTGCCGCGTCGGAACGCATACTCGTGCTGTGTGAGATCGCCTTCGGCGGTCAGATCGTCCGGACCGGGCACGTCCACGCTGAACGTGTGGTGGAACAGCTTGAACACGTCCTTCCGCACCACGGCGGCCAGCACGCCGCCGATGAAGATCTCGTAGACCGGAACCAGCGACAGGAACTTCTGGCTGATGAAGGCCAGCTCGTTGCCGGCTGTGTCCTGGAACGAGGCCTTGTTGCCGAGACTGATGGCGCGGCCGTCCACGACAAAGGCATCGTTGCCGGCCTCGTCGCGCACGACGAAGTCATTGCCCCACGCCAACAGCTTCTGCCGAAGAATGAATCGCATAGTGGGCCCCGCGGCCGCGCGGCTACCGCGCGCCGGTCAGCGTGTAGTGCAACTCGTACGTGTGCCCCGAAGGCGTGACCGTGATGCCGCACTCTCCGCTGATGCCGGCCAACTCGCCGGTGCCTGAGTCAGGAACGATCGTCACGATCAGCTGCGGCGTGCCGCGGGTCATGATCCCCGAGTGCTGGAGCACGAAGCTCCCCGCGCGGCCGTGCAGCGTGCCGGACACGCGTTCCATCGCCACGTACCCGGCCGACCCTTTGACGGCGGTCGTTGTGCTCAGCATCGCCCCCGACCCCGCCGCCTCCAGGTGCCCGTGGTAGCGCTTGTCCAGCGCGACGCGCGACTCGGTGACACCGTCGTGCGTGTTGCTCGCCTGCGGCGTCATCGTGACCTCGAAGCTGCCGCGCGCGGTCATGGAATAGTGGGTCACGGTTTCTCGCCTCTCAGTTTTTCCCGGTTGGTGGCCAGCGACAGCAGCAGCCGGCCAAAGTCGAGCCCGCCCAGGTCGTTATAGAGCGTGTCGGCCTGCTGCTTCCCGCGGCTCACGATCAGGTACCCGCGGAGTTTCGCTTCATCAGGCCGCTTGGCACGGTTCACGCCGAGGTCGGCGCCGCGCAGCAGGATGCGTCTCGCTCCTTTCGGCGATCGCCGCACGACGAATGAGTCGGTGAAGATCGTCGCGTCCGCTTCGGTGCGCCCGCCCGGGATGAACACCAGCAGCACCGGCTCGTCGGGCTGCAGCGACCCTTCCTCGCGAGCCGCCGCGATCAGCGCCGCCGGCATGTACACCGAATCGGTGAAGATCGTCGGCTCCTGTCCCGGATCGACCATGGCGATGCGCCAGACGAACGCCGCCACGCGCCAGACGCCGTAGAGCACGAGGGCGGCGCTCCCGACGCCGATCCCCAGCATCGCGAACCGACGCCGGCGCTTCTTCCACGCGGCCTGCCGTGGCGTGAGCAGCGCTTCCGGCGCCCGCGCCTGGGACAGCAACTGCACCACCTCCGCCGCTGAAGGTCGCTGCTCCCGCTCCTTCGACAGCATTCGCCGCACCAGCGCGACAAGCGCCGTCGGCGTCTCTGGGGCGAGCTCGGATACCGCCGGCGGCGGCGCGGAGATGACCTTGGCCATCAGCTCGGTGAGCGACCTTCCCTCGAAGGGCAGCTTCCCGGTCAGCATCTCGAACAGCACCACGCCCAGCGAGTACACGTCGCTGCGGCCGTCCACCTCTTCGCCCAGAGCCTGCTCCGGACTCATATGGCTTGGGGTGCCGCTTGTCGTGCCGGCGCGTTCGGCGCTCGGCCGTCCGGTCACCCGTGAGATGCCGAAGTCCGTGACGGTCGCGTGACCCGAGGCATCGAGCAGGATGTTGTCGGGCTTGATGTCACGGTGCACGACGCCCCGGTCATGCGCCGCGGCGAGCGCCATCCCTACTTCGTGCGCCAGGCGGGCGGCGTCCGGCGGCGCGAGCCGTCCTTCAGCCGACAGCCGGTCGGCCAGCGACTGCCCCGGAAGCAGGCGCATCACGAGATAGAGCAACCCGCCCTTCGCCGCGGCATCGTAGAGTGGCACGATGTGCGGATGCTCCACGCCCGCCACGATGCGGGCCTCGTCGAGGAACTGCGCCTCAAGCTCCTCGCTCAGCGCCAGTGAAGGGTCGAGCACCTTCACGGCGACGTCGCGCTCGAGAAACGGGTCGCGCGCGCGAAAGACGGCGGCGAAGCCCCCGACGCCGAGGACTTCGCCGACTTCCAAGGTGTCACCAAGTGCCGCCTGAAGGCGCGGCCTCAACCCTTCCGTGTCGATCGCCACCCCTACATCCCGAGCTTCTTGCGCGCGAACGGGCGCGTGAACGCCGCCGGCGGGTTGTGGGCGTTCCCGGCCAGCTCGTACGCCTTCTGGTACATCTCCTTCGCCTTCGCCGCGTCGCCCTTCTTCTCATGCGTCATCCCGAGCAGCGCGTGGAAGAAGGGATCGCGCTCGTTGCCGCGGGTGGCGATGGCCTTCGTGAGATCCGCCTCGGCCGTGGCGAGATCGCCCGTGTAGAGCGCCACGTAGCCCGTGAGATACGGGAAGAAGCGCTCCTGCTGTCGGGCCATCGCCGTGTCGCTGTCCAGCGCCCGGCGGGCGGCGGCCACGTGACGAGCGGCCAGCGTCTTGTCGCCACGGCGCGCGGCCAAACGCGCCAAGGCATGCTCAAGGCGGAAGTCCCAGAGGCTCTTAGGATGCGTGCGGGGCTCCGGCTCCCTGTTGCCGAGTTCCGATCCCAGCCGGTAGTACTTCTCCGCCGTGTTCAGATCGCCGGCATCGATGCACACCCGCGCCGCCTCGTTCGCCATTTCCCCCTGCTGGTAGAAGGCATCCTGTGGCGCCTCGGCTTCGCGCGTCTTCTGGTACGCGATCACCATCTCTTCGTACTTCACCGTGTTGGCGCAGTCGCCGTCGAACGCGTACGACATGGCCATCGCGCGCTGCGACGCGGCACGCGCGGCGGGCGTCGGTGCGCCAGCGATGAGCGCGGCGAAGATCTCGCGCGCCTTCGTCGTCTGGCCCTCGGCGTCCAGCCGGTTGGCCATCCGCGTGCTGTCGGCGCGTGGCGACGGCGCCTGCTGCGGACGCGGCGGATCCTGCGCGACCAGCGCCAGCGGAAGAACGAGAGCAATGAAGTGGGGGCTGATGCGCATGCGCACTCCTGGCGGGTGAGCTGTTCGACTGAGGGTCGACTGACCGTGGCCGGCTTTGGCCGCTACTATATACTCGCTTCACAGGAACCGAGCATCCAGCCACCGGCCCCGGCACCGGGCAATTGGCGGGCACGGCATCCGACCCGCAAGGAGTCCCGAGATGAACAAGCGTGAGTTTCTTCGCACGATGGGCGGCGTATCGGCCGGCCTCGTCTTCGGCCCTGAACTGCTGGCCCAGTACGCGTCTGTTCCGCCCGTCGAGCTCGCCGAGGATGAGGCGTTTTGGGCCGCGGTGCGGGCGAAGTTCCGGCTCGACCCCCAGTACATCAATCTCGAGAACGGGTACTACTGCTTCCAGCCCGAGCCGGTGCTCGAAGGGTTCTTCAGCCATGTGAGGCGCATCAACTACATGGGCTCGCGCTACATGCGCACCGTGAAGAACGACGAGAAGCTGCGCGTGCGGACGAAGCTCGCCGCGATGGCCGGGTGTTCGCCGGCCGAACTGATCATCACGCGCAATACCACCGAGTCGCTGGACACGGTGATCGCCGGCTTCGACTGGAAACCGGGCGACGAGGCGGTGATGGCCAACCAGGACTACGGCGCGATGCTCGACCAGTTCCGGTTGATGGCGCGGCGCCACGGCATGGTCAACCGGTTCGTGGACGTGCCGCTGCATCCGGCCAGCGACGACGACGTGGTGCAGGTGTACGCCAACGCCATCACGCCAAAGACGCGCCTGCTGATGGTCTGCCACATGATCAACATCACGGGGCACGTGCTCCCCGTGCGGAAGATCTGCGACATGGCGCACGCGCGCGGCATGCAGGTCATGGTGGACGGCGCGCATGCGTTCGCCCACCTCGACTTCAAGATCCCCGACCTCGATTGCGACTACTACGGCGCGTCACTGCATAAGTGGCTCTCCGTGCCGCTCGGCGCGGGGATCCTGTACGTGAAGAAGGAACGCATCGCGGGGCTGTGGCCCGTCTACGGCGATCCCGCGCCTGATGACGACATCAGCAAGCTGAACCACACGGGCACGCACCCGTGCCATACGGACCTCGGCATCGAGGACGCCATCGTCTTCCACGAGGCGATCGGCGGCGCCCGCAAGGAGGCGCGCCTGCGCTACCTCCAGCGCTACTGGAGCGACCAGGTGCGAGGCCAGCCCCGCATTGTTCTTAACACGCCCGCCGAGCCCGGGCGGTCGTGCGGCATCGCCAACGTCGGCGTCGCCGGCGTGACACCTGCCGACTTGATGAAGACGCTGTTCGAGAAACACAGGATCTGGACGGTGGCCATCAACGGCGCGGGGGTGCACGGCGTGCGGGTGACACCGCAGGTGTACACGATTACGGCGGAGCTCGACGCCTTCGTGAAGGCGCTGCGCGCGATCGCCGCGTAGGGTTGCCATCGACAGTCGAGGGGCGCCACCGATGCCTTGGTGGCGCCCCTCGCGCGTGGTGCCGTCGATCGCTCAGCGGGCGGCGAGCTGCCCCACCACGTCCGCGAGAGCGCGCACACGCGCCGAGTCGCCGGCGCTGCCCGCGTCGTCCTTCAGAGACGCGGCCAGTGCGGCATAGGCCGACTGGCGCGCGGCGCCCGAACGCAACTCCGCTGCATCGATCGCCGCGCGCACGGCGGCGATGCGGGCGGCGCCCAGCCCGCGTCCGCGCTCGAGCTGGTCCACGTACGCACGCGCCACGGCCGGGTGCGCCGGCCACACGTTGCGCCGCTGCGTCTGCGGGTTGTTCACCTCGAAGCGCACCAGCGCCGCGGCGGCGATCTCGTTGGCCGACAGCTGCTCGCTCGGGGTCAGCTCCAGAACGTCGAGCCCGCGCGAGATTTCCGAGTTCCAGATGCGGCCGTTGTGCCAATACGCCGACCACGACCCTCCAAGGTGCAGCGTGTCGGCGCTGACCGGGCCACGGTCGAAGTACGCGATCTCGAACGGCTTCGCGGGATCGGTGAAGTCAAACACCGAGATGCCGCCCTGATACCACCCCTGGACCATGATGTCGCGTCCCGGGACGGGGATGATCGCTCCGTTGTGCGCCACGCAGTTCTCGGTCCTCGTCTGCGCGACGGGGAGCTTGTAGTACCCGGCCGCGCGCATCGAGCGCCCCTGCAGGGTGAAGATCGCATTCGCGCCCCACGTCATCTTGTCGCTGGCCCGGCACCGCGGCGCCATGCCGCCGCCCCATTCGTCGGTGAACAGGACCTTGGAGGCATCGTTGCTGAAGTTGGCCGAGTGCCAGTAGGCGAAGTTCGGATCGAACGTCTCGGCGATGCGGCGGGGATTCGCCGGGTCGGAGATGTCGAGGATGATGCCGTTGCCGGAGCAGGCGCCCGCGGCGAGGCCAAGTTCCGGGTAGGCCGTGATGTCGTGGCACTGATCCGTTTCCGCCGTCTCCTGCGTCCCCTCGCCCTGCTTTCCGCCGCGCCAGAGTCCGGCAATGCGCCCGGCGGAGTCGGAGAAGATGCGCGGCGCGTTGATCACGCGGGCTTCCGCCGGCCGGGCCAGCGGCACGCGGATGATCTCGATGCGGAACAGCGACGTGTTGGCGTCCATCTCCGGCGCGCGGCCGGAGCAGTCGGCCAGCTCACGCGGTGACCGGACGATGCTGGTCCCCTGGACGTACACGTAGACGACGCCCTTGTCTTTCGGGTCTTCTATTAGCGTGTGCGTGTGCGAACCGCGGCAGGTCTGCACCTGCGTGATGACCTTCGGGCGCTCGATGTCGGTGATGTCGAAGATCCGGATGCCGCGGAACCGTTCGGCGCTCACGCTGTCGCGCACGCCCCCCGAACCGCAATCCACGCGCCCGCGCGTCTCCTCGACGGACATGAACATGAGGTTGCCGAGCACCGAGACATCCCCCTGCCCGCCCGGACAGGGCAAGAGCGTCTTCAGCTTCAGGTTGGCCACGTCCGACGCATCCCAGACCTGAACGCCGTTGAAATTCCCCTGGAAGACATAGGGACCGGCGAACGCCAGGTCGGAGTTCATGAACTCGAAGTTGCCGGCGTTCCTCGGGTCGCTCATGCCAGCCGGCCGCCAAGCGGTGGATACCAGTTTCAGGTTCGAGATCGCGATGGCGGCGTCTTTCCAGCCGGCGGCGAGCGCGGCGCGCGGATCGCTGGTGCTGGCGCCCTGGGCGCCGGCGCTCGCAGCGATGGACAACACGGCGAGCATGCACGCGGCCGCACGGGCCGCGTGGCGGAGAACTGCGGGGGGCATGTCTACCTCGTGGGTGAACGCGGTGCTTCGGGTTACGGCGGATTCAACGCCCGGAGCATCGTGCGCATGCGGGCGATTTCCGCCCGCTGGTCGGCGTCGATGTCCGAAGCGAACCGGAAGATGGCAGTCTCCTGGCCTCCTCCGGTAGTGGCAAAGAGCTCCCGGACCATGGTCAGGGCTCCTTCGTGGTGCTGGATCATCCCGCTCAGGAAGAGGCGGTCAAAGGCCGGGCCACGCGCGTCCTTCAGCGCGGCCATTTGTGCCTTGGTGAGCATGCCGGCCATCATCGGCATGTCGTGATCCCCCATGTCCATGCCCAGATGCGGCAGCGGGTCGGGCGCCTCTTCGCGGCGCGCCCGCAGCCACTGCTGCATCATCTCGATCTCGTCGCGCTGCGAGATGTCGATGCGCTCCCCCAGTGTCCGCAGGCTGGCGGACGTGGTGCGGTCGGCGATGAGCACCACCATCTCGATGGCTTGCGCGTGGTGATGGATCATCCCTTTCATGAACGCGACGTCGGCGGGCGACGCGGACTGCGCCGACGCGCTGAGGGCGACGAGTGCCGTGCCAACCATCGCCCTCAACACGCGCGACGCGGCGGGGCCGCGAAGCAAGGACATGTTCATGGCAGTGTGATCGCCCCCTGCCCCGCCGTCTTGCGCGCGGCATTGAGCGCCGCGAGGCGCGTCGTTTTGAGCGCAGTCCACCGCGCCATGACTTCCTCGAGCTGTCGGCCCGCGCTGGCGCAGGCCGCCACCTGACGCGCGGTGGGCGGCACGTCCGCGCCTTGCATCGCCATGGCGGCGCTGAGCAGAGTGCCACTCACGCTGGAAAGAGTCGGCGGTCCCGCCGGCGCGCCGAAGCGCCCGCCCGGGCCTCGGCCGCGCCCGCGCACCGGCGCGGGGGCGATGGAATCGAGCGCCGCTCTGAGTTCGTCGGCGCCGGATTCCGCCGACAGCTTCGCGGCGAGGGCGCGCGCCGCGGCGAATTCCGCGCGCGCCACGTTGGCGCCGTCCCACATCTGGCGTGACAGCGTATGCAGTGGCGCGAGGGCCGCTGCCGGCGTCTTGACCCGCGGATCAAGCTTCACGGCGATGGGCTGCGTGACCGATGCGCCGTCGACGGTGAGCCGTACCGTGTACGCTCCGGGCGGGGCCCACGGCGCCGTGGCGGAGAGCCAGGCGCGTCCGGCCACGGCTCCCGTCGCGTCGACGTCACCGGCCGCGTTCACGTCGTCCACCGGCGCCGACTGCAGACGCATGTCCCACGTCACCCGGTGCATTCCCGTGGACGTGCCGAACACCTGCGGCAGCTCGGGCCAGTAGAGCGGCAAGCCGCAGAACGTGTTCGACACGTTCTGCTGGCAGATCCTGTCGTAGGCCGCGCGGTCAAGCGCCGGGTGCGGCGTGACCACTGGATCCTTGCTTGAATACGCGCGGACCACGATGCCCTTCGCGTCGAGGATCTCGACGCGCACCTCGCCCGCCTGATGCGGCAGGAAGTAATCCAGGATCGCGCCGTTCGGCGGATTCTGTCCGGCGGGAACTTCCGGAGGCAGCGGCGTCGGCTCGTTGGTGCCGAAACGAATGCGCAGTGCCGGCAATGGCTTCACCAGGTAGGCGCCGTGCGACGCGGCGGCCCGCGCGACCTCGGCCGCCTGCCGGATCGGCGTCAAGTTGTCGAGGATCCAGAAGCCGCGCCCGTGCGTGCCGGCCACGAGGTCGGCGCACTGGCACACGCTGTCGTCCTTCACCTTGATGTCGCGCACCGAAATGGCCGGCATGTTGTTGCGCAGCGACTGCCAGCGTGCGCCATCGTCGGTCGACACCCAGACCTGCGCGTCCGTCGCCGCGTAGAGCAACCCCTTCACCCGCGAGTCCTCGCGGATGGAGTTCGCCGGGTAGTTCGTTGCGATACCCGCGTTGATCTCGGTCCACGTCTTGCCGCCGTCGTGCGTCTTCCAGAAGTGCGGCGCGTGATCATCAATGCGCAGCGTGTTGGCGGCGATGTAGGCGGTGAGCCGGTCGTGGCGCCCCGCTTCCATGTTGTAGATGCGCGTCCACGGCTTGATTCCGGCCGGCGTGACGTTGGACCACGTCGCGCCGCCGTCCATCGTCACCTGCACCTGGCCGTCGTCGGTGCCGGCCCACAGCACCTTGGCGTCCTTGTACGACGGGGCAAGCGCCGTGATCGCGCCGAGCGCGGACGGCTTCACCGTCGTGGCATACTTGCCCGCGCTCGCCGGCACCGCCCATTGGTCGCCGCGGGTCAGGTCGGGGCTGATGCGCTTCCACGTGATGCCGCGGTCGGTGGTTTGCCAAACAGCGTTTGAGGCGTAGAACAGCAGGTCGGCGTTCACCGGCGAGAAGATCAGTGGCATCGTGCGCACGTTGCGATTGTACGCCTCGCCCTTCGGCCCGCGTGCTGACATGTCCGGCCCCACCTGCGTCGTCTGCCGCGTGCGGCGGTCCCAGCGCGACACGCCCTGCCGCGCGCTGCCGAACACGATGTCCGGGTTGCGCGGGTCGGGGGCGACGACGCCGTACTCCTGCGTGTTCACCGGCGTCCAGTCACGGAACGTGATTTGCCCGTCCATCGACCGGCTGTCCACGCAAGCCGAGCCGCTGTCCTGCTGGCCGGCGCACAGGCGGTACGGAAAGGCGTTGTCGGCGGTGACGTGGAACATCGCCGCGGTGTGCTGCGTGTACCAGTTGCTCCACGTCTCGCCGCGGTTCGCCGAGATCACCGCGCCCTGGTCGGCAATGGCAATAAGGATCTTGGGATCGTTGGGATTGATCCAGATGCGCTGGTAGTCGTCGCCGCCCGGCGCGCCGCGCACGGCCGACCAGTTAAGTCCGCCGTCCTCGGTGCGCCACATCACGGTGGAGGCACTGTAGACCACCTGCTCGTTCTTCGGATCCACGACGACGGGCGGCAGGTCGCCGCCGCCGATGCGACCGAGCGGGCGCGGATCGGGTGTGCGGTGCGGCTTTCCATCCGGTCCGTTGACCGCGAGTTCCCAGTGCTCACCCTTGTCGGCGGACCGGTAGAAGCTGACCGGCCCGGAGGCGCCATTTGGCATCGCCGACGCGACCATCGCGTAGAGGAGACTGGGATTGCTCGGGGCGATGGCGATGTTCGCCTGCAGCACGCTCTCCGGCAGTCCTGAGGTCAACTGCCGCCAGGTGGTGCCGCCGTCGGTGGACTTGAAGATTCCGTTGCCGCCACCACCGAACGTCTGCCCCTCATAGAACATCTGCTGCTGCTGCCAAAGCGTCGCGTACACGACGTTCGGGTCCGACGGATCGATGCGCACTTCGTTGGCGCTTGTGTATTCGTCCTTGTAGAGCACCTTCTCGAGGGTCTTTCCGCCGTCCAGCGAGCGGAAGATGCCGCGTTCGGCGTTCGGGCCGTACGGGTGCCCCAAGACGGCGACGAAGAACCGGTCGGGATTGCGCGCGTCCACCTCGATGTACGCGATCATCTGGCTGTCGAAGAGCCCGAGGTGCGTCCACGTCTTCCCCGTGTCCGTGGACTTGTAGAGGCCCAGCCCCGTGGCGAGGTCGGGACGAATGATCCCCGCGCCCGTGCCCACGTAGATGACGTTGGGGTGCGACGGCGACACGGCGATGGCGCCGATGGAGCCGGTGGCTTCCTTGTCGAAGATCGGCTCCCAGTTGTTGCCGTAGTCGGTCGAGCGCCAGACGCCTCCGTTGTCGAAGCCCACGTAGGCTACGTTGGGCTGGCTCGGAACGCCCACCGCGCTGCGGCCGCGGCCGGCGCGGTTGGGGCCGATCTGCCGCCATTCCATCGCCGACGACGGCGACGTCGCCTGCGCGGGCAGGCACTCGGTGAGAAACGCACACGCGAGCGCGACGAGAGTCGCTTGAGAGAGGGTCGAAAAACGCACAGGAGTCACCGAGGGAAAAGGGTCAGTCCTGCTTGGCGCCGGGCCGATACGTGCGTTCCACGTGGCCCTGCAGCTCATCCGGATAGAAGTACACATCGCGCAGCTGTCCGTCAGCGTACGTCTTCGCCTGGTCGGCGAAGTGCTTCGACGCGGGGTTGGCGTTGAGGCCGCCGGCCATCACCGCACGGGCCCGCACGCGGTCGCCAAACTCGACCACCGCCACAAAGCTGTTGCCGTACGTACCGTACAGCTTCTTCGTCGTGCGCGTCGCGCGAGCATCGTACGACGCCAGCGATCCCCACCGTGCCGAGGCGAAACCTACTGGCACGCTCGGGGCGTCGTCACTGAAGCGCGGAGCGATGTCCGGCGCGAAGCGCTGGAAGCGGTTGATCTCGCCCCAGGGCGTCTTCCAGGTGCCATAGTCGGCAGTCAACCGGTCGTAGACGCGCGAGAAGACCTGGAGCTGCTGCTCGGGTGGGCGCGTGTTGATGAACTCGTACGCGTCCATCGCCGCGCCTTCGCGCGGCAGGCGCCAGAGTTCCTCACCGTAGAAGATGGCCAGCGCCGTCGGCACCGAACCGACGCCCCACCGATGGTCCCAGGCGCGCAGCAGCGCGATCGGCTCGGCCAGCTTCGCCTTCAGCGCGTCGGAATACGCCAGATTGTCCCACGCCGAGACGAGGCGTGGAACCAGCGCCGCGAACGCCGGCATCCAATTGTCGTACGCCGCCGCATGCAGCGACTCGAGGGTGAAGTCCTTCTTGCCGGCGAGGACGGCGATGGCGTGCACACCACGCGGATTCTCGCCCCCGGGGTTCATGTAGGCCGGATAGTCGCCCTTGCGCGGACTATGCTCGCCCGCGGCGGTGTACGGCCAGTTGTTCGTGTTGTAGAGCCAGCCGTTGGGCGGGTTCAGCAGGTGCGGGCTTTCCTCCACGCCGTGCAGCGCCCCCCACTCGGTCGCCGGATCGCTGCCGTCCACCGGCCGCGACCAGTCGAACTTCGGGTCGCGCTTCGGCACGAAGTTCGCGTGCAGGTAGGCGATATTGCCTTCGGCGTCGGCGTAGATGGTGTTGTTGGACGAGTTCGTGTGCAGGTCCATCGTGGCGCGGAACTCGCGGTAGTTTCGCGCCTTGGTGCGCGTGTACGACTGCGTCAACGCCTTGATCGGCTCGTTCATCAGCCGCGTCGTGATCCACTTGCCGTTCGTTTCGCGCACGACCGGGCCGTGGTGCGTGAAGTAGAGGGTGAAGTCGCGCGTCTTGAGGCCCTCGGCGGTCTTGTAGCGGATCGTGACCCGCTTCGCCGTGACCGGCCGCGTGCCCCCCGCGTACGCGTACACGTAGCCGTCGCCTGCCTTCGTCACCGTCTCGGCGTACTCGTCCGCGACATCGGCGTTGCTGGAGGTGTGCATCCAGCCCGCGGTCGCGTTGAACCCCTGATAGATGAAGAACTGCCCCCAGGTGATGGCGCCGTAGGCGTTCAGCCCTTCGTCGCTCGTCATCTGCGCCTCCTCGCGGAAGTAGTGCGAGGTGTGCGGATTGATGAGCAGCAGGGCCCGCCCGTTCTTGGCGTTCGTTGGAGCGATGGCCGCGCCGTTCGAGCCCATCGGCACGGCCAGCGCCGCTTCGGCCTCCTCGGCGCCGTACGCAGCATCAAGGTCGCGTGCCGGAGTCCCTCCCCTCTGCGCGCCGTAGAACAGCTCGATGCCACGCACCGGCACCGAGGAGATGTCGCCGCCGATGCTCCCCTCCGTGAAGGACAGCGCCATCCACGGCTCGAACCGCGTCAGCACCTTCGGCTTCACCTGCCGGTTGGTGTACAGGAAGTAGTTGAGTCCGTCGGCCCAAGCGTTCATCAGCTTCCGCAGCCACTCCGGGCTGGCCGTGTAGAGCGCCTTGAGCTCGGTCGTGTCCACGAACATCCGCATGCGCAGGTCGCGCCAGAGCTCGCCTTCTCCCTCGGCTTCGGCCATGCGACCCAGCGCCGTCAGGTAGTTGGTCTCGACGCGGTTGAAGTCATCCTCAGCCTGGGCATAGATCACCCCAAAAACCGCGTCCGCGTCGGTCTTCCCCTTCACGTGCGGGATGCCCCAGGTATCGCGGACGATGGTGACGGCCTGTGCCTGCCGCTCCCAGCGACGGATCTCGGCGCGCGACTGCGCCGGCAGGTCGGCAACGACAAACAGCAGGAGCGCGAGCGCAAGCTTCTTCATGTCGGGTACCTTGGAGTGGCCGGTGCGGGCCAGACGGCCAGCGTCTGGTCCGGGTTATGCGTGCATATAATAGATGTGCGCGCAGCCCGTTCTGCCACGCGGTGATTTGCCATTGTCCGCCGCGCGGAACGGACCCAAATTCTACCTGATGAACGCCGTTCGCTCGACCGGCGTTGTGCCCGCGGTCCCTTGCCTGGTTTATGCGTTCCTCGCACGAGTCCTCACCTCCCATCCGAAAGATCCTGATCGCCGGCGGCGGCTTCATGACGCCGTTCATCCGGTACATGGCCCAACTGACGGGCAAGACGCGCCCGCGTATCTGCTATCTGCCGACCGCGATGGGCGATCATCCCGACGCAAAGCTCAACTTCTACGGCTACTGTGCGCCGCTGAATGTCGAACCGTTCGTGCAGGACGTCTTTATCGAGAGCCTGACCCAGACGAGGGGGTGGGACGAGGTGCTCCTCTCGGCTGATGCGATTGTCGTCTCGGGCGGCAACACGCTCAACCAGCAGGCGATCTGGCGCGCCCAGGGCATTGACCTCGTCCTCCGCGAGGCGTGGGAGCGCGGCATCGTACTCGGCGGGGCCAGCGCCGGCTCGCTCTGTTGGTTCGAGGAAGGGACCACCGACTCGCGCCCCAAGACGCTGTCTGTGGTCAAGTGCCTCGGCTTCCTGCCCGGCAGCCATTCCCCGCACTACGACGCCGAACCCGGCCGGCGTCCGTTGTACCACGAGCTCGTCAAGACCGGGTATCTCAAGCCCGGCTACGCGTGCGACAACGAAGCCGGGCTGTACTTCGAGGGGACGACGCTCAAGCGGGCAGTTGCCGCCAAGGAAGGCGCACGCTGCTACTACGTGCAGGCCATCGACGGCGAGGTGGTCGAGCAGGTGCTCGAGCCGGAGCGGATCAGCTAGCGCAGGATCGCCACGGTCGCGCGGCCAGCGGCGTCCCGTAGCGTCGCCGAGTACTCGCCCGCCAGGCGCCGCTTCACGCTGTCCGGCTCGAGCCGCGCGCCCGCCGCGCTGAGCTTTGCGCTCAACTCGCCGAGTTGCGTCGAATCGCGCAGCACGAAGACGCGCATGTGGGTCCAGGCGCTGGTCGTGTCGCGCGTCATGAAGGTCGTCACCGACAGGAACGCGCCGTCGCGCCGTCCCGCCTCGTCAATCGGCTCCGCGTGCTCGCGGACGTAGCGCGTGTATTCGTCGAACTTCCCCGGCTTCGCGCGCCAGTAGTAGATCTGCGCGATCGTGCCTTCGGCGGCGGACGGCGCCGGCGCGCCGCGGCGGACGTGCAAGGAGCAGGCGCTGAGCACACCCAGAGCCGCCAGCGCAAACGAGACAGTGCGCATCGATCCTCCAAGTCCGGTGGTAGTTACGCCTTCCCTTCGCCCGGCCGGCGAACCGCGAAGACGGCCACCGGCTTGGTCTTGCCCTTGAAGAGATGCTCGCCCAGCGGCTCCAACTCGATCGAGTCGCCGAGCATTGCCCGGGTCGCGTCGTCGAGAACGATCGTGCGGCCGACCTCCTTGGTGTGCGACTCAAGCCGTGCGCTCAGGTTCACCGTGTCGCCGATGCAGAGGTACGTTGCACGTGTCTCCGTGCCGGCGTACCCGGCGATGACCTGGCCAGTCGCGATGCCGACCCCGATGGAGAGCCGCAGCTTCCCCTTGCGCTCCTGCTCGCGGTCATACGCCTCGGTCTGGCGCACCAGTTCGATGGCGCACTCGACGGCGCGCCGCGCATGGTCCGGGTGGTGCACGGGCGCGCCGAAGAACGACATCACGCCATCTCCCATCATCTGGTTGGCGTTGCCGCCGTAGGACTCGACCGTCTCGATGACAATGCGGTAGTAGCCGTTGACCAGCTCGATGACCGCCGCGGGCCCGTGCAGCTCCGTGAGCGTGGTGAAGTTGCGGATGTCGCAGCACATCGCGGTGATCACCGCGTACTCGCCGCCCAGCGCGAACCCCTCGCGCATCAGTTGCGCGGCGACGCCCCGGTCGGCAAAGGTGCGAATGAGCCGCCGATGCTCGTCGCGGAGCTTCTTCTTTTCGAGGCTGGCGTTCACTCGCGCCCGCAGCAGCACCGGGTTCACCGGCTTCGTCAGGTAGTCTTCAGCGCCCAGCTCGATGCAGCGGATGATGCTGTCCACCGCGTCCACGGCGGACGTCATTATGATCGGGATGTGCCGCAGCTCGGGGTCTCGGAGGCAGGCATCGAGCAGCTCGTAGCCATTCATCTCCGGCATTTCGACATCGGCCAGGATGAGGTCGAACGGCTCCCGGCGCAGCCGCGCCAGCGCCTCGCGCCCATTGTCCGCCGTCTCGATGCGGTGACCCAGTTGCTGCAGCGTCTTCGCGATCAGCAGTCGGTTCACCCGGTTGTCGTCCACGAGAAGCAGTTTGTGCGGCGGGGCGATGTAGTTCATGGATGCAGCCTCTGGAGTGCCTCGACGGCTTCGCGAGACGCCGCGCCCAACGGGGCGAGCCGGTCATCGACGCGCAGGCTGCCCGTGCGTGCGATTTCCTCGAGTTCCCGCGCCAGCGCGGCGAGCGTCGTCGCCCCGAACGTGTCGGCGTTTGACTTCATCGTGTGTGCGTGCCGCCGAAACGCCTCGACGTCGCCGGCCGCGAGCGCCGCGTCAAGCGCGGTCAGCAGGACGGGCACGTCTTCCACGAACAGGTCAATGACCGCCCCGAGCACCTCGGCGTCATGCTCCTGCTGCAGGCGGCCGAGAACGACGGCATCGATGACGGACATTCACTCTCCGGTGGAAACCCAGATGCCCCGCGCTGGTTCAAACCGGCGGGGGGCGCTTATCCTCAATATGCCCTGCCAGCCCCCCTGAGGATATTGCCATGCACGGTCGTCGTGTCGCGCTCCTGTCCGCTCTCTCGCTGTTCGCCGGCGCCGTGACCGCCCAGGCCCCGACGGACGCGCAACTCGCGGCGCGTGTGCACGAGTACTTCCTCACGCTCGAGAACCTCGGCTACACCGGTGGCGTCCTCGTCATCCGCGACGGGCGCCCGGTGATCGCGCGCAGCTACGGCATGGCCGACCGCGCCGCCGGCATCGTTGCCGATACCGCCACGGTGTACAACCTCGGGTCCATCACCAAGCAGTTCACCGCCGCCGCCATCCTGCGCCTCGAGGAACGCGGCCGCCTGCGGACCACCGATTCGCTGGCACGCTTCTTCCCTGACGCGCCCGCAGACAAGCGCGCGATCACCCTGCACCAGCTGCTCACGCATACCGCAGGGTTCAAGTCCGACTTTTCACCAACGGACTACGAACCGACGTCTCGCGATGAATACGTGCGCCGGATGTTCGAGACGCCCCTGCGGAACCCGATCGGCGCCACGCACTTCTACTCGAACGCCGGCTATTCGCTGCTCGCGGCGATCATCGAGCTCGTCACCGGCAGCGACTATGAAACGGCGCTGCGCGACTTGGTGCTGACGCCCGCCGGAATGCGCGAGACCGGATACAAGGCGCCGCGATGGCCCGCGGCGCGTCTCGCGCATGGGTACCAGAACGACCGTGACTGGGGGACGATCGTGGACCGCATCGCGGCGGACGACGCGCCGTATTGGGCCCTGCGTGGCAATGGCGGCCTGCACACCACGCTCGGTGACATGGCCCGGTGGGATGCGGCGCTCAATGACGCGCGCGTGCTCACCGACTCCAGCCGTCGAAAATTCACGACGGGATATGTGAACGAAGGCCCCGACGGCGAATCGCAATACGCGTACGGTTGGGCCGTGATGAAGACGCCGCGCAGCACGCGCCTGGTGACACACAATGGTGGCAATGGCGTCTACGTCGCGGAGTACCTGCGTTTCGTGGACGAAGGCCTGTCCGTCTTCCTGACGTCCACGGTGTCGGAGCTCACGGCCACGCAGACCCTGCGCGTGCTCGACCGCATCCTCTTCGGCCAACCGTATACCTTGCCGCCGGAGCGGGTGCGCGTCCCCGCCGAATCACTGGCAGCGATCGCCGGCACCTACCGCCTCGCCGACGGCAGCCGATTGGTGCTGCGCGTCGCCAATGGCCGCCTGCTCGCGGAGGCCGCCGGCCAGCACGCCTACAGCCTGCTCTCCACCGGCGACACGGTGTCCCCACCGGGAGCGGCGGAAGCTAACGCCCGCGCCCATCGAATCGTCCAGGGACTCGTCGCGGGCAACGTGGGGCCGCTGCTCGCGGCACTTGGCGAGGGCGCACCAGACTCCGCGGAGGTGGCGCGCCAGGAGGGGGCGCTGATGGAGGGGCGTCGCCAGCGACTCGGCGCTTTCCAGTCGTTCGAGGTCATTGGGTCGCTGCGCGGGCCCGAGGGGGGCCTCCGCACCACGGTGCGGCTGAACTTCGAGCGCGGTGGAGCCACGAACATCTACACGTTCAATCGGAGCCGGCGGATAGAAGACCTCGGCGCACGCCCGTATGTCGCCATCGAACTCATCCCGACGGGGCGCGGTGAGTATCGAACTTTCGATCCCCGCGGCGGTGTGGGCGCGCACCTGAGTTTCGCCGGCAGCGCAGCGGCCGTCACTCCGGGCGGCTTGGTGCCGCTCAGCAAACCATGAGAATCGTCGCCGGCAAGTGGGCGGGGCGCGACCTGACGTCGCCGAACGACTTCCGCGTGCACCCGACGGCAGAGAAGGTGCGCGCCGCGATGCTCGACCTGCTCGCGCGTGACCTGAAGGACGCGCGGGTGCTGGACTTGTTCGCGGGGACCGGCGCGTTGGGCCTCGAGGCGCTCTCGCGTGGCGCGCGCAGCGCCGATTTCGTCGAGACGCGCCCGGCCAGCCTGCACGCCCTCAAGGCCAACGTGGCCGCGCTTCGGGCGCGCGATGGCACCCGGATCTTCAAGCGCGATGCGCTCCCCTTTGCGGCGGCCCTCACCACGACGGGCGTGTACGACATCTGCTTCTGCGACCCACCATATGAATCGCGGATGCTCGACCGCGTCATCGAGAGTTGGCAGGCCACACACTTCGCCCGGATCTTTGTCGCCGAGCATGCGGCTGCCCATCCGCTCCCCGGCGGCGGCCGACGCTACGAGTACGGCGACACCGCCGTCACCGTCTACCGCGCGCCGGCTGTATCGCGCCCGGCGCCGCCATCAGCGAACGGCTGAGGACGCGGCGGCACCCGAGACGGGCATCAGGAACGCACGCACCGCCGCAAACGTGGCCACGGGATCCTCCTCGTGCGGCACGTGGCCCAGCGTGGGATACGTCACGACGCGGCTGCCGGGAATGTCACGCCCGAACTGCGCGGCGAACCGGAGTGGAATGAGCCGGTCGCGCTCGCCCCACAGCACCAGCGTGGGCTGACGAATCGTGCGAATGGCGGCGGTGTCGCTATCGCCGCCAGACTGCCGGAACCGGGCCACGAGCGCCGCACGATTGCCCTCGCGGCGGGTGAGATCGTAGTAGCGGTCGACGAGCGCCGGCGTCACGCGCGCCGGATCGCCCATCACATTGCGTACGCTGGCCTCGACCACCGAACGCGGCAGGAGGCGCTGGATCAGCACGTTCAGCACGGGGATGCGCGCGAGCCGGAAGCCGATCGGCATGGACTCGGGTTCAAATGGATAACCCACCGCGTCCACGAGGATCAGGTGAGACACACGCTCGGGATGCGCGACGGCTACATGCCAGGCCACGCCGCCGCCGAGCGAATTGCCGCCGATGACCACGCGCCGCACACCCAGCGTATCGAGCACGGCGATGACCGCGCGCACGTACGCCTCCATCCGGTAGTCACCGTCCGGCGACGGGCCGGTCAGCCCGAATCCTGGCAAGTCAAAGCGAATGACGCGGCGCGTTGTGCGCAGCGAGTCGGTCCAACCATCCCACGTGTGCAGGCTCGCCCCGGTGCCGTGCACGAGCACCACGGGCAGCGAATCGTCGCGCGGGCCGTCGTCGCGAAGGTGGAACGCCTGGCCATTGAGGCGGACGAACTGCGAGGGGGTAGGCGCCCAGCGCGCGGTCAGCGCCTCCACGGGAACGTCCGGCGCCCAGACACTGACGACGTAGGCCCCGCTTCCGAGAAGGATGGCGCCAACAATGAGTCCCAGGGGACGAAGTCGCATCACAGCCCTCGCGCGTTCAGGAGGAATCACCGTCGAATCTGACGAATTGCTACAACGCCGGCATCGGCCGCACCGGCCCATGCCCTGCATGCACCGTGCGCGCACCGCGTTCGCGCAGCCTCGACCAACTGGCCACCACTTCCGCCATCGCCTCTTCCGTGGCGAAGTTCGGCCAGGTCAGGTCACCGGTGAACGCCTCGCCGCTGTCGAGCAGCACCGTGATGCTGTCCGTCGAGTGCCCCGGGGTATGCACGAACTCGCCGTCGAAGCCAAGGTCTCGCAGCAGCGCGCGGCTCTGCGCGCAGGGCACTACGAGGTTGCCGTCGTCCGCGATCGGCGTGTAGCGGTCGGTCGGCTTCATGTGCTGCGCCATCAGTGGGACGGCGGCGACCTGCTCGGCGGCGACGATCAACTGCATGCCGGTGTTCTTGAGATCCTGCGCCGCCCCGGCGTGATCCATGTGGTAGTGCGTGGCCACGCCGTGCGTGATCTCCCGCAGCGGGATGTCCATCCGGTCGAGGTTGGCGGTGAGCGCGCTGAACATGCCCGGCCAGCCAAGGTCGATGAGCAGGCGCGATCGCCCCGCGCTCACCACCCAGAAGTTGGTGGAGCGGTAGCCCACATTGACGATCGAGGGGGCGGAGGCCATGACGCTTCAAGCTATCCGTGACCGCCACACGCGCCACTCTCAATTGCCCCCCGATTCGCTTACAATTCCCCCCGGGCCGCGCCATCCCGCGGCGCCCCGCTCCTCACCACCAGCACGAGTCCGTCGCGTGGCCACGATCCTCCAGCATCTCCCCGTCGGTGAGAAAGTCGGCATCGCCTTCTCCGGCGGTCTCGACACCAGCGCCGCCTTGCACTGGATGCGCGCCAAGGGCGCCATTCCCTTTGCGTACACGGCCAACCTCGGCCAGCCCGACGAGAAGGACTACGACGAAATCCCGCGCAAGGCGATGGAGTACGGCGCGGAGAAGGCGCGCCTGGTGGAGTGCCGTCCGCAGCTCGTCGCCGAGGGGATCAGCGCTTTGCAGTGCGGCGCGTTCCACGTGACCACCGCTGGGCAGACGTACTTCAACACCACGCCCATCGGCCGCGCCGTCACCGGCACGATGCTCGTGGCCGCGATGCGCGAGGATCACGTCAACGTCTGGGGCGACGGCAGCACCTTCAAGGGCAACGACATCGAGCGGTTCTACCGCTACGGCCTGCTCACCAACCCCGACTTGCGCGTCTACAAGCCCTGGCTCGACCAGGCCTTCATTGACGAGCTCGGCGGCCGCAGCGAGATGTCGGCGTACATGGCGAAGCACGGCTTCGCCTACAAGATGAGCGCCGAGAAGGCCTACTCCACCGACTCGAACATCCTCGGCGCCACGCACGAAGCCAAGGACCTTGAGTTCCTCAACAAGGGCGTCACCATCGTCGAGCCCATCATGGGCGTCGCCTTCTGGCGCGACGATGTCGCGGTCAAGAAGGAGACGGTGAGCATCCGCTTTGAGGAGGGGCATCCCGTCGCGATCAACGGCAGGCAGTTCGACACGCTCCTCGAGCTATTCATGGAGGCCAACGCCATCGGCGGCCGCCACGGGCTCGGGATGTCGGACCAGATCGAGAATCGCATCATCGAGGCCAAGAGCCGCGGCATCTACGAGGCGCCGGGGCTTGCCCTGCTGTACATCGTCTACGAGCGCCTCGTGACCGGCATCCACAACGAGGATACCATCGAGCAGTACCGGAACAACGGGCGCCGGCTTGGCCGCCTGCTGTACCAGGGGCGCTGGCTCGACCCGCAGGCGATGATGCTGCGCGAGAGCGCCCAGCGCTGGGTGGCGAGTGCGATCACCGGCGAGGTCACGCTCGAACTGCGCCGCGGCAACGACTACTCGATCCTCGACACGACGAGCCCCAACCTCACGTACAAGCCCGAGCGGCTGACGATGGAGAAGGGCGAGGCGTTCTTCACGCCGCAGGACCGCATCGGCCAGCTGACGATGCGCAACCTCGACATCGTGGACACGCGCGACAAGCTGCTGCTCTACACCCACACCGGCTTGTTGCGCGCGTCGGAGAACAGTGTGCCGCAGCTGCCGGATACCACCGGCGGCGACAAGTAGCCACGCATCAAATGACGAGCGCCCCGGTCTGGCCGGGGCGCTCGTTGCATTGCGGCCGCTGTGAAGCCGCTACTCGGGTTTCACCAGTCCGTACTGCGCCAGCTTCCGGTACATCGTGGCGCGGCCGATGCCGAGCTGCTTCGCGGCCAGCGAGACATTGCCCTCGAGGACGAACAGCGCGTGCTCGATCGCGCGGCGCTCGATGACGTCGAGCGGCTCGACGCCTTGGCTGGCGGCGGGTGCCTCCGTTCTCGAACCCGCGGCGATGCCCATCGTGCGCATCACGAGCTTGGGCGGCAGCGACTCGACGCCAATGGGTCCCTGACGGCGTGAGACCAACGCCCGCTGCACCACGTTCTCGAGTTCGCGCACATTGCCCGGCCAGTCGTAGCGGCACAGCACGTCCATGGCGTCCCGGTCGAAGTCGCGCTCTTCCACGCCGAGTTCGGTCCGGAACCGGCGGGCGAAATGCCGAACGAGCGCCGGGACGTCTTCACGACGCTCGCGCAGCGGCGGCAACTCGATGGGGAAGACGTGGAGCCGATAGTACAGGTCCTCGCGGAACTTCCCCTCATGCACCAGCTGTTCGAGGTCACGGTGCGTCGCCGAGCCGCGTGGCGTCGATGATTCCGATGAGCTCCGGGCGCGGCCCCCAGGACGCGAGCAGGAACGACTCCCGCCCGATTGTCGCGCGAATCTGTTGCACGAAGTCGCGAAACACCCGCTCGCGGTCCAGCTTCCGCTGCGTGAAGTATCCGGCGTGGCTGTTGAACCCCTCGTACCGCGTGTGCCGCAGGGCGTCCACCTTATAGTAGCGCCACCCCTGCCGCCGCAGCTCCTTGTACACCGGCAGGACGAGGTCACGCATCGTCGCCGCGCTGCCGTCCATCACGTACCCCACCCAGTTGCCGCGCGACGGCTTACCGTCGGCGCCGCGAATGAAGTACTGCGGGTGACCCGCCGCCCACGCCGAATCGTGAAACGCCGTGTTGGTCCACAGTCCCGGCGTCAGCCCGCGCCCGGCGATGTACGCCTGCAGCTCCGAGAGCCCACCAGGGAACTTCGCGTTCGTGGTTAGCCAGTGGTCCGGCACCGAGATCGGGTTCTGCTGGAAGCCGTCGTCAATCTGCAGCACGTCGTACCCGTACGGCTTCAGTTGCGACGCCATCACGTCGGCGGCGCGCTGGATGTCCTCCTCGGTCACCTTGTCCTTGAACGCGAACCACGACGTCCACCCTTGCACCGCGCCTGTCCACGGCCGGAAGGTCCACGGCTCGTAGTGCGCCAGGGCGCGGTGCCGCTGGTAGAAGCGGGGGCGGAAGCGCAGGGTTATTTCGTATCCTTCTGCTACTAATTCGTGGGCACTCGAGTCACCGTGGACCACGGGGGTCAACCGGGCGCTGGCCGGGAAGTCCACGCTCAGCAGCCAGTCGCGGTCGCGCGCATACACGGCGCGGTTCAGCAGGTTGTGGCTCGGCCCTACGCTGTGCCGCACGATCGGTACGCCGTCCTCGCGCGGATCGGCCTCCACCGCGAACGCTTCGCCCGCGGCGCGCACTGTTCCGCGCAGCGCGTAGCGACCGGCGCCGGAGACCCAGCTGACCACCTGCGTGATCCGTCCGCCCGAGGTGTCCACGAGCTGCCGCACGCGTGGGGTGCCGCGTGTGGCGCTCAGGCTGCCGGTGAAGATGGTCGCGCCATTGTAGCGCAGGACGATCGCGCCGTCACTGAGGACCACCTGTGCGGGGGCGTTTGGCGGGGCGGACACCGCCGTCGCGTTGACCGCGCCGCCGCGCGTCGCTGGACTCGGGCGAACGCTCTGTGCGTCGACGCCGTGCGCCGCGACCGCTGGCAATGTTGCGCAGCAGATGGCGCCGAGGATTCCCCGCATGGCCTGTCCTCCGAGGGCTAGACGCGCAGCGTCCGCATGAACTGCAAGTTCCGCTTGGCGCTCTCCAGCGGCGCGGACGACCCTTCCTGCTCCACCACGAAGAGCTTCTCGTCCACGTCGCGCACGAGACCGAACAGCGCGCGGAAGTCCACCGTGCCCGTCCCCAGGTCTGTGTCCTTGGTATTGTCCGCCACCACGTCCTTCACGTGGAACGACCAGAAGCGGTCGTGATACTTGCGCACGTACGCGGCGGGATCGGCCCCGCCCATCCGCATGTTGCCCGCGTCCAGCTGGAGTCGCACGGCAGTCGGATCGGTGCGTTCGATGAACAGCTCGAGCGGGACCACACCATCAAGGAGCTTCTGGTGGTTGGGTTCGTTGTGAAATCCCACCCAGACCCCGGCTTTGCGCGCCACCGCGCCGGCTGCGTTGAAGATGTCCGCCCACTTCTTCCAGCTGTCGAGCGACCTGTTGGTTTCCGCGGGGAGGCTCGGCGCGAAAAGGTACTCCTGCCCAAGATACGCCGCCGCGTCCACGCTTTTCTGCCAGTCCTTCGTCAGGATCTCTGGTGCGATGTGCGCCGATGACGCCTTGAGACCCGTGTTCTTGAGCGCCGTCTTCACCTGCTCGTTCGTGCGCCCGAAGTTCCCGAACGACCAGAGCAACTCGACGTCCTCGTACCCCATCGCCCGCACCGCGGCGAGCGTCGCCTCAGGATCCTTCCGCATCTCGTTACGGACGGAGTAGAGCTCGAGGCTGATGCGCCGCACCGCGCGCCCGCTGCGCGCGAAGGGCGCGGGGAGCGAGCACCCCGTAGCGGCGACGGCCGCGGCCTGAACGAATTCTCTGCGCCTCACGCCTCCCCCTTGCTCTGCACTTCACTGTGCCCCGTTCCCCTGCACCCCACTCTGCCCCGTTCCCCTGCACCCCACTCTGCTCCCTTCCCCTGCACCTACCCCTCCCTCCTCCCTCGCACAGCAAACCCCAGCATCACCCCCCCAAACGCACACAGCACCACTCCCCAGTAGAGGTTCACGTTGATGCCGAGCGACTGCGTGTACGTTTCCGGCGGCGTGAGCACGCCGTAGATCGCCAGGATCCCGCCGAAGATCGAGAACAGGAAGCCAATCGGAAGCCGCAAGTCGAATTTCATGGCGGCGCCTCAGAGGAAGGCAAGGTTGAGGACGGTCACGCCCAGCAGGATGAGCGCGCCGAGGTAGATGGGCCGCTGGTACCAGGGCAGGTGCCCCTCGGAGTGCCGCTCGGTCAGCGAGTAGACGAGCCCGCGGAGTTCCTCGTCGCTCTTCAGCCGCTTCGTCAGCAGGCTGATGAGGATCGTCACCGTGAAGCACGTCGTCCACGACCAGATGGCCGTCCAGAAGTTCTGCGCCATCTCGCTGGGATACGTGTGCAGGATCGGGCCGATCCACCCGCCCTTGAACAGGCTCTCGGCTCCCACCGGCACCGTGAACCCGTGGTGCAGTGCCGCCGCCGCGGTACCAGACAGCAGGCCGTAGAACGCGCCGTGTCCGGTGGTGCGCCTCCAGAACATCCCCAGCAGGAACGTCGCAAACAGCGGCGCGTTCACAAACGCGAACACGAGCTGCAGCATGTCCATGATGTTGTTGAAGTGCTGCGCCATGTACGCCGTCATGATGGACAGCACGATGCCGAACACCGTCGCCATCCGCCCCATCCACAGGTAGTGCCCGTCGCTCTTGTTCGGCGCGATGTGGCTCTGGTAGATGTCGTACGTCCAGACCGTGTTGAACGCCGTGACGTTTCCCGCCATCCCGCTCATGAACGACGCCATCAACGCCGTGAGCCCCAAGCCAAGCAGTCCCGACGGGAAATAGTGCTTGAGCATCAACGGGATGGTCATGTCGTAGTCGTACGCGTTCCCCTTCACCGGCAACGAGAACCCCGTCTGGCCGGCCTGATAGGTCAGCGCGATGGCGATCATCCCCGGCAGGATCACGAGGAACGGGAAGAGCATCTTCGGCACGGCGGCAATCAACGGCACGCGGCGCGCCGCCTGCTCGTTCTCCGCCACCATCGCCCGCTGCACGACCAGGAAGTCGGTGCACCAGTAGCCGAACGACAGCACGAAGCCGAGTCCCATGGCCATCCCGAACCACTCAACGCCCATCGGATTGCCCCCCGACGAGCCCATATGGCTCCACGCGCTCACCCACGCCCCGGCCTCAAACGGCTGGCCGGCCACGTTCTGGTTCGACGTGGCGACGAGATCGAGCCGGGCGACCAGCCCCGACCATCCGCCCGCATCGCGCAGTCCGAGGAAGACAAGCGGCGCAAAGCCGAGCACGATCAGGAAGAACTGCATCACCTCGTTGTAGATCGCCGAGGTGAGTCCGCCCAGGAAGATGTAGGCGAGCACGATCGCCGCGCTGGCCCACAGCGCGACGTCGAAGTTCCAGCCGAGCAGCAGGTTCAGGATCTTCGCCATCGCGTACATCGAGATGCCGCTCGAGAACACGGTCATCGCCGCGAAGCTGAAGGCGTTAAACGTCCGCGTCTTCTCGTCGTAGCGCAGCTTCAGGTACTCGGGGACGCTGCGCGCCTTGGAGCCGTAGTAGAACGGCATCATGAAGACGCCCACGAAGACCATCGCCGGGACGGCGCCAACCCAGTAGAAATGCGACGTCATCATCCCGTACTTCGCCCCCGAGGCCGCCATGCCCATCACTTCCTGCGCACCGAGGTTGGCGCTCAGAAAGGCGAGGCCGGCAATCCACGCCGGGATGTTGCGTCCCGACATGAAGAAGTCGTTCGAGCTCTTCATGCCGCGCTTCAGCGCCGCGCCGATCCCGATCACCGTGGCGAAGTAGATGAGGAGAATCAGCCAGTCGACGGTGCTGAGTTGGATGCTCTGTGTGATTGGAATGGGAACGCTCCCGGCAGGCCACGCGCGGTGGCGATGAGCCCGGACTGACGGCGCCGTCGCGCCGCCCCACGAACCGGACAGGCACTATAGTCGTGCCGGGGGTCGACAGCGTCAAGAAATGCACGCGGGCGCGGCGCCTCCGCTCGCGGCGGCGCGCGGCCGCCGGCGCTACCTTATCCTCCGCGTATGCGCGTCGCGTTGGCTGTGCCTTGCTACGTTGACCAGTTCCGCCCGCAGGCGGCGCGGGCGGCGCTCGCCCTGCTCGAGCGGCTGGGTTGCGACGTGCGGCTCGCGTTCGATGCCCCCTGCTGCGGCCAGCCGATGTACAACGCCGGCCAGCATCGCGCCGCGCGCGCCGCCGCTGACAATTGGGCACGCGCGTCCAGCGACTTCGACGCGATCGTGATGCCGTCCGGCAGCTGCACGCACTACGTGCGGCATCACCTGCCGGCGCTGCTCGATTCCCGCCCGTCCGCGCACGCGGCCCGCGTCACGTACGAGTTGTGCGAGTTCATTGCTGGGCCGCTTGGCCGGCCGACGCTCAGCGGCCGGTTCCCTCATCGTGTGGCGATGCACCTAGGCTGCCATGCCCAACGCGGCCTTCGACTCGGCGGAGCCTCCGAGCTGCACCAACCCGTCGACGGCTCGATGCGCACGCTGCTCGCCGGACTCGAGGGCCTCACCTTCGCCGATCTCGACCGCCCCGACGAGTGCTGCGGCTTCGGCGGCTCGTTCGCCGTCGGCGAACCGGACGTGTCCGTCTCGATGGGGCGCGACAAGCTGGCCGACGTGGCGCGGCACCATGCCGACGTCTTGGTGAGCAGCGATCCATCGTGCCTGCTCCATCTCGAGGCAGTTGCCCGCGCCAGAGGCGACGCACTGCGCACGCTGCACATCGCTGAGCTCCTTGAGGAGGCCACGCGGTGAGCCGAGAATTCTTGTCACCGCGCACCGGCCACGCGCGCGCCGCCGCCGGCTTCCTCGGCGACGCCGAGCGCGCCGCGTGGCACGACCAGTCGCTGTGGCTGGTGCGGCAGAAGCGCGACCGTGCCACAGCCCTCCCTGAGTGGGAGGCGCTGCGCGATGCCGGCGCGGCGCTCAAGGCGCATGCGATGAGCCGGCTCGCCGCATTGCTGGAGCAGTTTGAGCGCACCGCGACCGCCAACGGCGTTCGCGTGCACTGGGCGCGCGACGCCGCCGAACACAACGCCATCGTGCTCGGCATCCTCGCCGAGGCCAACGTGACGCGCGTGTCGAAGAGCAAGTCGATGCTCACCGAGGAGTGCGGCCTGAACCCGTATCTTGAGGCGCACGGCATCGAGGTCGTCGACACCGACCTTGGCGAGCGCATCGTCCAGCTGGCCAAGGAGCCGCCATCGCACATCGTGATGCCGGCCATCCATTGGAAACGCGAGGAGATCGGGGCGCTCTTCCACCGCACCATTGGCACCCCGGCCGGCGAATCCGATCCTGACCGGCTCACCGCCGCCGCGCGCGTGCATCTGCGCGATACGCTCCTCACCGCGGGGGCAGGCATCACCGGCGCCAACGTGCTCGTCGCCGAGACCGGCGGCGTGGTGGTCTGCACCAACGAAGGCAACGCCGACCTCGGCATGCATACGGCGCCCATCCACATCGCCTGCGCCGGCATCGAGAAGATCGTCGCCACGCGCGACGACCTCGGTGTGCTGCTGCGCCTGCTCGCCCGCAGCGGCACGGGACAGCCGGTGACGTCCTACACGACGCACGTGAACTCGCCCAAGCCGGGGGGCGCGATGCACGTCGTGCTCGTGAACAATGGACGGACGTCGCGGCTTGCGGACGAAGCGATGCGCAGCGCCCTGCACTGCATCCGCTGCGGAGCCTGCCTCAACACCTGCCCCGTGTACCGGCGCAGCGGCGGCTACAGCTATGGGCATGTCATCCAAGGACCCATCGGCGCCATCCTCGCGCCAGGTGTAGACCTCGGCGCGCACCACGAACTCGCCTTTGCCTCCACGCTCTGCGGGTCGTGCGCGGATGTCTGTCCGGTGAGAATCAACATCCCCGAGCAACTGCTCACCTGGCGCGAGCGCGCTGCAGCGGCTGGTCATGCGCCGCGAGGCTACGGGGTGCTCTTTCCGGTGCTCGGTTGGTTCCTGTCGCGCCTGGACCGCTTCGAGTGGGGCGCCCGTATCGCGCGACGCTTGCAGCGTTGGCTGCCCGCGGCCCTGCTCGGCGGACGGGCCAACCCCTGGACGCGGCCTGGTCGAGCGCTGCCCGTGCTCGCCGACGAGTCGTTCCGCGATTGGGCGCGGCGCGAGGGACGGCATCAATGAGCGCACGCGATGTCATCCTGACTGCCATCCGGGCCGCCCGCGTTCCACCGGCGCCGCCCGCCGAGGCCAAAGTCGAGCAGTCGGCCGATCTCGCTACGCTGCGTGAGCAGTTCCTGCGCGCGCTCACTGAGGTTGGCGGGCATGGCACCATGCGCCTCACTGGGCAGTCAGTGGACGCCCTGCTCGACACGCTCCTTGGCGCCAACCGCGCGCACACGATGATCGTGCGCGGCCGGTTCGCCGTTGCCGAGAACGCCGCGGTCTATGTGGACGCCGCCGATCTCGCGCAGCGCAACGACATCGTCCGCGAAGAGCGGATGGTGGTGATCGTCCCGGCTGACGCGGTCGTGCCCACGATGCACGAAGCCATGCGACTCGTCCCGGCCGGTCCCGGATGCGGCTGGTTCCTGAGCGGTCCGTCCAAGACGGCCGACATCGAGCAGTCGCTCGTGTTCGGCGCGCAGGGGTCGCGCGCACACTACGTGATTCTCGACGCCGACGAGAACGCCGCTACGGCAGGCTAACCGTCGTGGGCCGCCACGTCACGGCGTCATTGTCGATGCCGCGGGCGACGCTGACGATCTCAAGACGCGACGGAACGATCTTGATCAGCAGGTAGTCCGGGCCGCGGTATTCATCCTTGTACAGCTTCGCCCACTCCGGCTTCCAGTGCGCGGCCTTCTCGGCGGGCGCGTCAGAGAAGGTGGCCGTGCCCTGCAGCGTCACGTACTCGAACGTCGGCGCATGGTAGTAGAGCAGCGTGACGCGCGGGTTCGCCTTGAGCTCGGCCACTTTCCGCGTCACCCGGTTCGTGGCAATCCAGACCATAAACTGCGCGTCCGGGCTGAACGCATCGATGATGCGCGCCTGTGGCTGCGTGTCGGCGCCGTTGGTCACCATCGTGCAATAGCGCGCCGCATTCATGATCTCGCGCGCAGCGACCAGCAGCTGCTCGCGCGTGGGCGGCGCGCTCCGCTCCTGCGCCACCGCCGGCCTCGCGAGGCCGGCGGCAAACAGGAGCACCAGACTCCATCGACTGAGATGCCCCGGCATCTGACCCTCCCGGATGCTCGTCGTCCCTACATTCGTCCCGTCGTTAGCTCTCGCACGACGCGGTGCGCGCGGTACACATACGCCAGCGACTCCTGAATGGCGCGCACGTCCACCATCACGTTGCGACCGCGCTCGGGCAGGTAGATGTAGTCGCGCACCAGCGCATTGATGTTCCGGTCGAAGTTGAGCCCGACGATGCGCAGGTCCTTCGTCACCGCCGGCGAGCCGGAGTTGCCGCCGTAGCTGTCCGCCGTGGAGACGAAGTTCAGCGGCGTGCCGAGATCCAGTCCGTTCGGCGGCACGCGCCAGCGATGCGGCAGGTTCCAGTCGCTTCCCAGACCGTGGCTGCGGTTGCGGTCGTACACGCCGTAGAAGGTCGTGAACGGCGCGGCGAGCGTGCCGTTGTATTCATACCCCTTCACGACGCCATCCGCGATGCGCGGCGACGATGACCCGTCCGGTGGAATGCTCGGGCCGTACAGCTCGAAGCGTGCCCGCCCGATCTGCGCGGACAGCACGGCCTCTTCGGCGTCGAGGCGCGCCTGCTCCGCCTCGAATCCGAGGACCGTTGGCATCACCGTGTTGATCATCTGCATCGCCGGATCGTTGGCGAGCTCGCCGGCCGCGGCCCGCCGTACGCCGTCCGCCGTCGTCAGCGCCGTGGCGGCCAACAGCGCGTCCGCCGCCGCCTGCGCCGCCTGGCCCTTGAGGGCCGCTTGGGTGAACGCGTGCCCGGCACCGTACGCCGAGGCGATGTCGTCGAGCGAGATCGCCAGGTAACGTCGCTCGAGTTCCCGCGGTTGCGTGCGCACGCGCTCCAGCCGCTGGCGGAACAGCGCCACCGAATCCGCTGGGCCGCGCTGCACGCGCCAGGCCCAGTATGCCAGCTGCAGCGTGGCACTGCTGGCTGCCGGACTCACGATCTGCGAGAACGCGGCCAGCGTGGTGCGCGACCGCAGACGCTGGCGCTGCAGTTCGGCCATCCGGTCGATCACTTTGCCGTACTTCGCCTTCAGCTCCGGCTTCTGCTGGATGGCCTGCGCCAGCTCCTGCTCGATGGCCGCGCGGCGGTTCATGATGCTCGCGTCGCGGAGTCCCTCAAGCCGGCCGGGAATCGGCTTCCACCGGTTCGACAGGCCCAGCATCGCGACCATCGCGTCGGCGCGTTCGCGATCATCCTTGCTCGCGTCGCGGAACGCCTTGAGCGCTGCCAGGTGCGACGACAAGAACCGTTCCGTGACCGGCAGGGCAACGTCACGCTGGTACTCCAGCTGGCTAATGGTCGTCAGCCGGCGGGTGGCGCCCGGGTTGCCGATCACGAACACGACGTCGTTCTCCTTCGCGCCGTTCACACCGCCCCACGCGAAGTACGCCGGGCTCTTGACTGGCTTTCCATCGGCGCCATACGCGCGCAGAATCGCAAAATCCAGCGCGTACCGTGGGAAGGTGAAGTTGTCCCAGTCGCCGCCGAGATTGGCGACGCCGAGTTCGGCGGCGACGACAAGGCGAATGTCGGTGTAACGGCGGAACACGTACGCAGATGATCGCGCGCCGTTGTACAGCGGCACGACCTGCACCCACACCGAGTCGCCGGGCGACGCGTGCTGCGCTTTGAGCCGCGACTGCGCCGCGGCGATCGCCGTGCGCCGGGCCGCCTCACGTGCGGCTCCCTCGGCGGCGGCATCCCCCGCGCGGTTCACCTCGTCGGTGATGTCGAGCGCGGCCAGCAGCTGATCCGCCACCATCCCGGGCATGCGCCGCTCGTCTGCGGGCGTCGCGGCCACGAAGCCCGAGTCGAGCAGGTGCTCGCCCGGCTTGCTCAGGGCGTTCACGTTGCCGCGCACGCAGTGGTGGTTCGTGATGATCAGGCCGTTGCTCGAGACGAAGGCCGCGGAGCACCCCGGAATGCGAAGGGCGGCCAGCCGCGCGCGCGCGAACCAGGCGGAATCGGCGGCAAAGCCGTAGGTGGAGGAGAAGTATTCCGACGGCGCGTACTCGAAGGTCCACATCTTGCCGAGGTCAAAGCGACCTGGCGTGGCGGGGCTTTGAGCGGCAACGGAAGCCGCGACAACAGCCGTGAGGGTGATCGCGCGAAG
>Ga0194119_10000988_pt1 | contig 53030 bp, 51 predicted proteins | sample TA2MahC100mmetaG_FD_148620 | JGI IMG/M metagenome (GOLD analysis project Ga0194119, IMG submission 148620) | Freshwater microbial communities from Lake Tanganyika, Tanzania - TA2015018 Mahale Deep Cast 100m | ecosystem: Environmental > Aquatic > Freshwater > Lake | place: Tanzania: Lake... | reverse complement strand
AACTCCGCCAACTGCACCGCCTCCGGCGGAACACCCTGAAGGTCGTATAGCACCAGCGCTTCGGCCACATCCTGAATCAGGTCGACCACATCGTCGAGGCCGTTGACCAGCGTGTGGATGTGGTCGCGGTCGATCGGCGTGACGAAGGTCTTCTGCGCCATGGCGATCGTGTCAAGCGTGGTCTTGTCGGCAGATTTCTCGATCTCGTCCACGCGGGCGATCAGGCGCTTGCGCGCAGAGAGATCGTCGAAGCGCTTGAGCAGTTCCACGAGCACCCGGTGCGCCTCCACCAACTGGTCGGCGAGCTTGTCGAAGTATTCGAAGAATTGCCCAGCGCCGGGCATCAGGCGAGCAAACAGCAAGAAAGGCCCCTCATGTCATCAGCCCGTCATCTTAAAGCAGCGCGGCGCCTCAGGCACTCGAGGTAGGTGTGGGTGTCGGGCATTCGCCGGGCCCGCTGGGCCTCCCAGAGCACGGGTCCGAGGCACTCCATGGCTTCGTGGGCTGCGCGATGGGCATCGCCCGAGCACTTGAGGAGCGCGTCCCACGCGGCGCGGATACCCGGCGGCTGGTTGGCAGCGATCTGCTCCTCGATCGCCAGATGCATCGACAGGTGCAGGAAGGGATTTTCGCGGCCGCTCTCGGGGGAGAAGTTGCTCGCGATCGCCTGCTCGCTCGAGGCAAGGATCGCGGCGTATTCAGGGTGACGACTGCACCAGGTTGCCGCGAGGAGCTGCATCGGCTCGAGCACCTCGCCCGCACCGTGGCGTGCCCACGCTTCGCAGAAGAAGCGCCGCACCTCGTCCGAACTCGGGTTAAAGAGCATCGGTTTGCGACGATGCGTGCAGCGAGGGCTCGGGCGCTGGTGTCTTCAGCGGGTAGTCGCACAGCGCGTGAATCCCGCAGGCAGGACAATCCGGTTTGCGCGCCTTGCACACATAACGACCGTGCAGGATCATCCAGTGATGCGCGTATTTGAGGTAGGGGCGGGGTATCACCCGGAGCAGCCGACGCTCCACTTCGAGTGGCGTCTTGCCGGGGGCAAGTCCGGTGCGGTTGGCCACCCGGAAGATATGGGTGTCGACGGCAACGCTCGGCTCGCCGAACGCGGTGTTGAGCACGACGTTGGCGGTCTTGCGTCCAACACCGGGCAGCGCCTCGAGCGCCTCGCGGGTGGCGGGTACCTCGCCGCCGTGGTCGGCGAGCAGCTTTGTGCAGGTCTTGGCAACATGCTTTGCCTTGGAGCGGTAGAGGCCGATGTGGCGGATATGCGCTGCGATGCCTTCTTCACCGAGCGCCAGCATCGACTGCGGGTTGGGCGCTGCGGCAAAGAGTGTCCGGGTGGCGCGATTCACGCTCCTGTCGGTGGCCTGCGCCGAGAGAATCACCGCAATCAGGAGTTCGAAAGGGTTGTGCCAGTGAAGTTCGGTGGTGGGTTGCGGGTTGGCAGCCTGCCAGTGCTCGAAGATTGCCTGTCGCCTGAGGCGATTCACCGCGCGCTTTCCTGCAGGCGCTTGCGCGCCTTCTCGATGGCAGCCTCGAGGATCGCGCGCGCGCGATCATCCTTGCCAACGTTGCCCGCAAGCCTGGTTTGCGCCGTTTCAAGCGGCTGCCGGCCAATCTCCTCCCGCTGCTGCGGGGTGCGCAAGTTGCGAAGTGCGTGGCGCTTGCGAGCGGCCCACGCATCTTCCGCGCTCCAGCTGCGCTCAGGTTGCCAGGGGCGCAGTTCGATGCAGTCGACCGGGCAAGGCGGGATGCAGAGTTCGCAACCGGTGCAGCGCTCGCGTAGCACCACGTGCAGGCGTTGCGGTCCGCCGACGATCGCATCGACCGGACATGCACGAATGCACTTGGTGCAGCCGATGCAGTCGTGGGCCACGATCCGGGCATAGTGCAAGGGCTGTTCCACGCCGCAGTCCGGATCGAGGGGGATGACGGGCCGCCCGGTGAGCGCCGCGAGCGCCTCGATACCTCCACTGCCGCCGGGCGGGCAGCGATTGATATCGGCTTCGCCACGCGCGATCGCTTCGGCGTAGGGGCGACAGGCGGGAAAGCCGCAGCGCGTGCATTGCGTCTGCGGCAGCACTGCATCGAGACGGTCGGCAAGACGCGTGCGGGAACTCAGGAAAGGCTCCGCTCAGGCCGCGATGCGCTCGCGGTGTTGTGCGATGAAGTCGCGCACCCGAGGGTAGATCTGCTCGCGCCATCGGCGGCCGCTGAAGATGCCGTAGTGTCCTGCACCGGGTGCCAGATGATGGCGTTTGGAGGTCTCGGGGATTCCGGGGGTGAGGCGATGGGCCGCTTCGGTCTGGCCCGGGCCCGAAATGTCGTCGAGTTCTCCCTCGATGGTGAGGAGCGCCACGTCGCGGATCATCCCGGGGTCTACCCGCATGGTCGCACCCGCTGTCCTCACATCCCAGATTCCCTGCGGCAGACGATGCTCCTGAAAGACCGTATGGATCGTATCCAGGTAATACTCAGCGGGCATGTCGAGCACCGCGTTGTACTCGTCGTAGAAGCGGCGGTGCTGCTCAGCGTCTTCCAGGTCGCCGCGGATCAGGCTCTGGTAGAAGTCCCAGTGCGAGGTGGCATGCCGATCGGGATTCATCGCGATGAAGCCTGCATGCTGCAGAAAACCCGGGTAGACGCGCCGGCCGGCTCCCGGATACTTTCCGGGTACCCGATAGATCAGGTTGTCCTCGAACCATGCAAAAGGCCGGTCGGCCGCATACTGGTTCACCACGGTGGGGCTGTGGCGCGTGTCGATCGGCCCGCCCATCATCGTCATGCTGAGCGGGCGGGCGCTGTCGTTGATTGCGCACATCAGGCTCACTGCTGCCATCACCGGCACTGTGGGTTGGCATACCGAAACTGCGTGCACCTGCGGCCCGAGCATGCGCAGGAAGTCGATGCAGTAGTTCACATAGTCGTCGAGGTGGAAGCTGCCCTGCGAGAGCGGCACCATCCGGGCGTCGATCCAGTCGGTGATGTAAACCTCATGGTCCTGCAGCAGGGTGCGCACCGTGTCGCGCAACAAGGTGGCATGGTGCCCGGACAAGGGCGCCACGAGCAGGACCGAGGGTACCGTGGCCCGGTGAGCGAGGGGAGCTGGAAGTTGCCTCTCGAAGTGCAAGAGCTTGCAAAAAGGCTTGTGCGCCACCGCGCGTTCAACGATGGGCACATCCAGACCGTTGACGGTGATCGATGCGATGCCGAAAGCGGGCTTTTCATAGTCGCGGCCAAGCCGGTGGAGCAACTCGAGCCCGGCAGAAAGGCGTGGCGCCCCCGGGAGATACGACAGCGGGCTGTAGGGGTTGGCGTAGAGCTGCGAGGCCGACATGGCCCAGTCGGACATGGGCTGCAGGAAGGTGCGCTGCACTTCGTGCCATTGGTAGAGCATACCCATCGCGTGCAGGCCTCAGCGCTTGAGTTCGGCGAGCTTGCCGCTGCGGTCCTTCCATGCATCGGCGTCCGGTAGCGCTCCCTTGGCCCGCGTGATGCTCGGCCAGCCGCTGCGCGCCAGTTCCACATTGAGCCTGATCATGTGCTCCTGCTCGGGCGGCACATCCTCTTCGGCGCGGATCGCGTCGACTGGACACTCGGGGATGCAGACTGCGCAGTCGATGCACTCGTCAGGATCGATCACCAGCATGTTGGGTCCCTCGCGGAAACAGTCCACCGGGCACACATCCACGCAATCGGTGTAGCGACACCGGATACACGATTCCATGACTACATGCGTCATCTTCAGGTCCCTCGTTGAGCCGCCGGCACCCGCGCGGGAGGCAGCCGTATCGCAGTCGGGATTCTAGCCCACACGACTCCCGCCCGAGGCGGCTGCGGGAAGCGATGCGACTAGAATGCGTGATGATCATCGCGTCGCTGCTCGATACCGACCTCTACAAGTTCACCATGATGCAGGTGGTGCTGCACCATTTCCCGGGTGCGGAAGTTGAGTACCGCTTCAAGTGCCGTACCCAGGGGGTAGACCTGCGACCTCTCGTGGATGAACTGCGCGACGAGATCAACGCGCTGTGTACCTTGCGGTTTCGCCAGCGCGAACTCGAGTACTTGCGCAGCATGCGCTTCATCAAGGGCGACTTCGTTGACTTCCTCGCGCTCTTTCAGCTCAATCCGCGGCTCATCACTGTCACTGCGCTTCCCGAAGGCGAGATCGACATTGCGGTGCGCGGCCCCTGGCTGCACACCATCCTGTTCGAGATCCCGGTACTTGCGATCGTGAACGAGATCCATTTCCGTCGTTCGCACCCGGTGCCGGACTATCCGGAGGGTCGCCGCAGACTCGTCGAGAAGTGCGCGCTGATCACCTCGGACGCATCACTCGGCAACCTTACGCTGGCCGATTACGGCACCCGCCGGCGTTTTTCGCGCCTTTGGCACGAGGAGGTGCTGCTTCATCTCAAGGCCGGGCTCGGACCCCACCTGGTGGGGACCTCGAATGTGTACTACGCAATGAAGCACGGCATGACGCCCCTCGGAACGATGGCGCATGAGTATCTGCAGGCCTGTCAGGCGCTCGGCCCGCGCCTGCGCGACTCGCAGACCTTCGCCTTCGAGGTGTGGGCACGCGAGTACCGAGGCGATCTCGGGATCGCACTGTCAGACGTCTACGGGCTCGATGCCTTCCTCAACGACTTCGACCTCTACTTCTGCAAACTCTTCGACGGTGCGCGCCACGACTCGGGCGATCCTGTGCAGTGGGGCGAACGGCTGATCGCACACTATGAGAAACACCGGGTGGACCCGCGCAGCAAGACTCTGGTGTTTTCCGACGGCCTTACCGTCCCCATCGTGATCAGCCTCTACAAGCGCTTTCACAACCGCTGCAAGGTGGCCTTTGGCGTGGGCACCAATCTCACCAACGATCTTGGCTACGACCCGCTTCAGATCGTGATCAAGATGGTTCGTTGCAACGGGCAGCCTGTGGCGAAACTTTCAGACACACCCGCCAAGAACATGTGCGACGACCGAGCCTACCTTGGTTACCTGCGGCAGGTGTTCGGAATCCCGGCGCAGGCCGAAGCGGTCTGAGGGCGCATCCGGCGGGCCATGATTCCGGACACTTCCCAGGCACGGGCGGCAATACTGCGAAGAATCCGCCAGGCCCATGGGCACGCCGACCCCGCGCAGGGATCGCCCGCCGATCAGGCGCGGGTGGATCAACGCGACCACTATCTTGCGCAGCATCCGCGCGGATTGGCTCCAGGTATCGCAGGCGATCTGGTCGAGCACTTCACGATGCAGGCGCAGCGCATGTCGAGCACCGTGGAGCGGGTGCCTGCGGCCGAAGCGGTGCCCGAGGCGGTGGTGCGCTATCTGGCGGCGCGCGAACTCGGGCTGCACCTCGTGGCCTGGCCTGCGCTTGCCGGGCTCGATTTCGCGCGCCAGCAGGCGCTCACCCCCGGACTCATTGTGGAGTACCGTGCCCCGCAGGCCAGCGATATGGTCGCTCTCACCGGGGCCTTTGCAGCGATCGCCGAGACCGGCACGCTCATGCTGCTTTCCTCGGCCGACACGCCGGCGGCAGCGCACTTGCTGCCCGAAACCCACATTGCCCTCGTGCCGGTCGACCGGGTACTCGCGCACTACGAGGACGGATTCGCGCTTCTCCGGCTGGAGTGGGGCGAAGTGCCGCGCGCGATCAATCTGGTGTCCGGGCCCTCGAGGACCGCAGACATCGAGCAGACGCTGGTGATGGGTGCGCACGGCCCCTACCGGGTGCATATCGTGCTGGTGGGTTGACTGCGATGCCTCCGTTGCGACCGCGTCTGCTGATCACCCGGCGCGTCTTCCCCGAGGTGATCGAAGCGCTGTCAACCGGGTTTGCGCTGACCACCAACGACGAGGATCGGTCGTGGTCTGCGGATGAACTGCGGGCACGCATTGCTCAGACCGATGCGCTCTACGCGGTGGCGGTCGACCGCATCGACGCTTCGGTGATCGATGCGGCCCCCAGGCTGCAGATCATTGCCACTGGGTCGGTGGGCACCAACCACATCGATCTTGGCGCCTGCCGCGCGCGCGGGATCCAGGTCACCAACACCCCCGAGGTTCTCAACGAGGCCACCGCCGACATGGCCTGGGCCCTGCTGATGGCAACCGCCCGGCGCGTCACCGAGTCGGAGCGCTGGCTACGTGCAGGCCATTGGCAGGGATGGGCCTGGGAGCAGTTTCTCGGGGCGGATGTGCACCGCACCACCCTCGGGATCGTGGGGATGGGGCGAATCGGCAGCGCCATCGCGCGCCGCGCCCAGGGCTTTGCGATGCGGATCGTGTACCACAACCGCAGGCCTTCGCCTGCGGCCGAAGCCCTCGGTGCGCAACTCCTGCCGCTTGATGAGTTGCTTGCGCAGGCCGACCATGTCGTGCTGATGCTCCCCTACTCGGCGGCTGTACACCACTGCATTGGTGCAAGCGAACTTGCCCGCATGAAGCCGGTCGCAACCCTGATCAACCTCGCGCGGGGCGGAATCGTGAACGATGCAGCGCTGGCGCGCGCGCTGCAGACCGGTGTGATCGCGGCTGCAGGTCTTGATGTGTTTGAGGGCGAACCCGCGATCAACCCGGAGTTGCTTGCCTGCAGCAACGTTGTGCTCACGCCGCACATCGGTTCGGCCACCCGCAGCTCACGCCTCGGCATGGCCATGCTCGCCGCGCGCAACCTGCTTGCCTGGAAGGAGGGACAAGCGCTCCTCACACCGGTCGTGCCGGGGTGAAGCCGGCCCGCCCCTGGCTCGCGGGGCGCAGGCTGCCAAAAAGGGTTACACTCATGGACTTTCCGGCTACTCCTCAGCGATGCGAGCGGGTAGTCCTTCCGGGTCTTGCCCCCGGATGACCGAGGAAAGGTCTGCGCTGGCAGGTCCGGCTCCCCTCAGTCAAGCATGTTCTGAGCGCGCAAGCGGTGGGGCGGGATCGATTTGCGGCTCCTCGCTCCGGAATCCCGGGCGGTGAAGCCCAGGGTCGCTGCATCCCGCCCAGACGCTGCAAAGACCAACCGCCCGCTCGCCGGCAAGGAGCAGGGTCGTGAGCACCGAAGGAGCATCGTTCATGCGTCATTATGAAATCGTTCTGATCGTACATCCGGATCAGAGCGAACAGGTCTCTGCCATGGTTGAGCGCTACAAGACCATGATCGAGGCACAGAAGGGCCGGGTTCACCGGCTCGAGGATTGGGGTCGGCGGCAACTTGCCTACCCGATCGGCAAGATGAACAAGGCGCACTATGTGCTCCTCAACATCGAAGCCACCCCGCAAACGCTCGCCGAACTGGAAAACGCGCTGCGCTTCAACGACGCCGTCCTGCGTCACATGACCGTGAGCATGAAAAAGGCCATTGGCGGCGCCTCGCCCATGATGCGTCAGATCCAGCGGGAGGAGTCGCGCCGTCCGGCAGGCGATGCGGGGGGTTACCCGCAGGCGGGCGGTGGCGGTGGGTCTCCTTCACAGGGTGGCGGTGCTGCCTCGGCGCAGGGCGCAGCGTTGGCGCATGGCGCAGCGTCGGCTCAGGGTGCTGCGCTCGCCCATGGCCCGGCTCAGGCCCGCGCAGCAGCGCTTTCGGGTTAGTGCCGGCCAGACTTCGGCGCCCCACGGATCGCAGCGCTGGTTTCCGGCAAGCGGCGGTGGCGTGTGCGGGCAGGTATGCAATCGTCTGGTGCTGCTGGCGCGGTTGAGCATGGTGCAGGCCTTGCGCTACTCGCCCGCCGGCGTGGCGATCCTCGATGCCGAAGTGCACACCGAGTGTGCGCCGCTCGATGCTGGCGTTGCGCGACAGTTGAGTTTCACAATGGCGGTGCGGTTCACCGAGGATCTGGCGCACGAAGCTCTGAGGCTTCCGCTCGGCAGCATGCTCAGCCTCGAGGGTTTCCTTGCTCCCACGCGCCTGCATGCGAAAACCCTGCGCTTTCATGTGCAGCGCCTGCAGGTTTGTGCCACCTGAGGCTGAGTCCACCGTGCGCGGCTGCGCCATCCGATTCGGCGCGCCGCTTCAGGTCCTGATTTTTCGACAATGTTGCCCTGCAAGGGCCGGGAAAGGAAATTCGATGCCAGTGTTTCGACGCTCAGCCAAAGACCGTAAGCCCAAGCGCGCAACGCAGGGGGCGCTCTTCAAGCGGCGCAAGTTCTGCCGTTTTACGGCCGAGAAGATCGAGTGGATTGACTACAAGGATGTGGAGTTGCTCAAGGACTTCATCACCGAGACCGGAAAGATCATTCCCGCGCGACTCACCGGCACCAAAGCCAGGTACCAGCGCCAACTCACCGATGCGATCAAGCGGGCGCGCTTTCTGGCGCTCCTGCCCTACACCGACAACCACTGAACGCACACGCCGCAAGGAGCATGGGTATGCAGATCATTCTTCTCGAACGCGTGGTCAATCTGGGGCAACTCGGTGATGTGGTGAAGGTCAAGGACGGCTACGCGCGCAACTACCTGATCCCCCAGGGCAAGGCGAGGAGGGCCACGCCGTCGGCGATTGCAGAGTTCCAGACGCGGCGTGCCGACCTTGAAAGGGTTCAGGCCGACAAGCTCGCAGCCGCTCGCCGCGAGGGTGAACGGCTCCTCGGACTTACCCTGCAGATGAGCGAGAAGGCAGGGGTTGACGGCAGGCTCTTCGGTTCGGTCACCCATCTCAACATCGCCGAGGGCTTGCGCAAGCTCGGCTACGCGGTGGAAAAGGCCATGGTGCGACTGCCCTCGGGGCCGATCAAGACGGTCGGCGAGCATGAGGTGGAGGTGGCGTTGCACAGCGATGTGCTGGTTTCGATCCGCGTTGGGGTGCTCGCGGAGGCAGCCTGAGCGCCTCCTCAGGCGAAAGCGGCCACCCCTCACCGAGCGGCGAGCGCTTCGGCGCCATCCAGCCCATGGAATCGGCTCGCGATCCCGAAGTTGGACTTTTGCGACTGCCTCCCCAGTCGATCGAGGCGGAGCAGTCGGTGCTCGGAAGTTTGCTGCTCGACAACACCGCCTTTGACCGGATCCTCGACATCCTTCGCCCGGAGGACTTCTACCGCGCCGACCACCGACAGATTTACGGGGCGATTGCGGCGCTGATCGACAAGGCGCACCCCGCCGACGTGGTCACGGTGCACGAAGCACTGAGCACGATCGGCAAGGCCGAGGAGAGCGGGGGTCTCGTCTACCTCAACAGGCTTGCGCAGGACACGCCGAGCGCGGCAAACATCCGGCGCTATGCCGAGATCGTACGCGACCGCTCGGTGCTGCGCCGCCTCATCGCGGTGGCCGACGAGATCGCCAACAATGCGCTCAATCCGCAAGGCAAGGACACGCGCACGCTGCTGGACGAAGCCGAATCGAGGATCTTTCAGATCGGTGAAGAAGGTACCCGGGGCCGAAGCGGCTTCCAGTCGCTCCCCGAGTTGCTCAGTTTTGTGGTGGATCGCATTAGCGAACTCTACGATCAGGGCAATCTGGAGGGGATCACGGGAGTACCCACCGGCTTTTCCGACCTCGATCAGATGACCTCAGGACTGCAGGCGGGTGATCTGGTGGTGGTTGCGGGCCGGCCTGCGATGGGCAAGACCGCCTTTGCTCTCAACGTTGCCGAGCATGTGGCAGTGAGCCAGAGCCTTCCGGTGGCTGTCTTCTCGATGGAGATGGGGGCGGCGCAACTGGCGATGCGGCTGCTCTGTTCGGCGGGGCGACTCGACCAGCAGCGGGTGCGTACCGGGCAACTGGCTGAAGACGACTGGCCGAGGCTCACGACTGCGATCCAGAAGATGCAGGATGCCCAACTCTTCATCGACGAGAGTCCTGGCCTGAACGCCCTCGAAGTGCGCTCGCGGGCGCGCAAGCTTGCGCGCCAGTGCGGCCAGCTCGGTCTGGTGATCGTGGACTATCTGCAACTCATGTCGGCCGCATCGCTCGTCGGTGAGAACCGTGCAACCGAGATCGGCGAGATTTCCCGTTCGCTCAAGGGCCTTGCCAAGGAACTCAAGTGCCCGGTGGTGGCGTTGTCGCAGCTCAACCGTTCGCTCGAACAGCGCCCCAACAAGCGTCCGGTGATGTCCGACTTGCGCGAGTGTGTTGTGGGTTCAACGCCGGTGGCGCTTGCCGGGGGCGGTTTCGTGCCGATCCGTGCACTGCAATCGCAATGTCCCAGGGTGCTCGCGATGGCCGAGGACCATCGCATCGTGGCCGCCGACAGCGACCGGGTATGGTCGCGGGGCAAGAGGCCTGTGTACCGGCTGCGACTGGAGGGCGACTTCAGGTTGACGGCCACGCTCAGTCACCGGGTGTACAGCAAGCGCGGGTGGCTCACACTCGGCCAGCTTCGTGCGGGCGATCAGGTCGCCGTGGTTCCCGAGGCCCTGCAGCCGCAATCTGCGCAAATGGATACTCCCCGGGAAGTAGCCTGGTCGGCATTCGTGGGCCTTGGGGAGCAGGGCGAGGAGGAAGTGTTCGACCTCACGGTACCCGGGCCTGCCTCATGGGTCTCGGGTGGCATCGTGAGCCACAACTCGGGTGCGATCGAGCAGGACGCCGACGTGATCGTCTTTATCTACCGCGATGAGGTCTACAACCCCGATTCCCCCGAAAAGGGCACTGCGGAGATCATCATCGGCAAGCAGCGCAACGGCCCAATCGGCACGGTCCGGCTCACTTTCATCGGGAAGTACACCAAATTCGAGAACTTCATCCACGCCTGAGCAGCGCCGGTCTCGCCAGCCGTACTGGCGCCTGTTTGGCCAGCGCTCAGACCCAGGCGATCGGGATCGCCGTGAACTTGCGCGAGAGCGGCACCTTTCACGCTGCAAGGCATAGCACCGCCGGAGCGCCTGGCGGCTTCTTCAACGCGGTGAGGCCTAGAGTGCTTCGGAGGCGAAGTCCGCAAGCCGCGAGCGCTCGCCCCGCTGCAGCGTAATGTGGCCGGCGTGGCCCCAGCCCTTGAAGCGGTCTACCACATACGTGATGCCCGATGAACCTTCGGTGAGGTAGGGGGTGTCGATCTGCGCGATGTTGCCCATGCAGATCACCTTGGTGCCGGGCCCTGCGCGGGTGATGAGGGTCTTCATCTGTTTTGGAGTGAGGTTCTGCGCCTCGTCCACGATAAGGAATTTATTCACGAAGGTGCGGCCACGCATGAACGACATCGCCTTCACTTTCACCCGGCTGCGGATCAGGTCCTGCGTGCTCGAGCGCTCCCACTGGCTTGCGGTGCCCTCGCCGCGATTGAGCACTTCGAGGTTGTCCTCGAGCGCACCCATCCAGGGCGCCATCTTTTCCTCCTCGGTGCCCGGCAGGTAGCCGATATCCTCGCCCACCGGAACCGTTGCACGGGTCATGATGATCTCGGCATAGCGCCGCGCCTCGATCACCTGTTCGAGACCGGCCGCAAGCGCAAGCAGCGTCTTGCCGGTACCCGCCTGGCCGAGCAGCGACACGAAATCGATCTGCGGGTCCATCAGCAGATTGAGCGCGAAGTTCTGCTCACGGTTGCGGGCAGTGATACCCCACACCGCATACTTCGGATGGCTGTAGTCGCGCAGGGTCTGCACCACCGCGCGTCGTCCGATCACTTCCCGCACCACAGCGTGGAGCGGTTGAGAACCCTCGAGATACAGGTACTGATTCACCCTGAAGCCCGCCAGCAGCGGACCCGCAATGCGGTAGAAGGTCTGTCCGGCCTGTTGCCACGACTCCACGGCCTTGCCGTGCGTTTCCCAGAAGTCTGTGGGAAGCTCGGTCATTCCAGAGTAGAGCAGGTCGGTATCTTCCAGCACCTGATCGTTGAGGTAGTCCTCTGCGGTAAGTCCAAGCGCACGCGCCTTGATCCGCATGTTGATGTCTTTCGACACCAGCACCACGTCGCGCCCGGCATGCGTTGCCTTGAGGCTTTGCACGACCCCGAGGATCTGGTTGTCGGCCTTGCCCTCGGGAAGTCCCGCAGGAAGCGATACCGCCAGGCCCTGGGTCTGGATCATGAGGCATCCGGTGGCGTCGCGGTTGCCAAGCGCATCGAGTGCCAACCCAACCCCGGGGTCTGCGCTCGAGGCGCGCATCAACTGGTCGAGCGTGCGACTGATCTGCCGTGCGTGCCTTGAGACCTCCGACATCCCCTTTTTGTGCGCATCGAGTTCCTCGAGCGTAATCATCGGCAAGTACACATCGTGCTCGTCGAAGCGAAAGAGGCTCGAGGGATCGTGGAGGAGCACATTGGTATCGAGCACAAAGAGCCGTGGGCCATGGGGGGAGGTGCGTCGCTTGCGTAGGCTGGCCGGGCGGGCCGCTTCACCGGATTCCTGCGACGGGTTTCCGGCCTGCGGGCCGGGATCGCGTTGCTCGCGCCCCCTGCGCACCCTGGGGGCGGGCTGAGGGTCTTGCGGCCCGGGTTCACGGCTCAACCCGGGGCTCCCACCCGAGGCTTGCGGAAGGCTTTCAGCAACCAGGGGCGCTGTGCCGGGTTCGGGAGGCTGAGCCCTCAGCGAGGAAACCTTTGCGCGGTGTCGGGAGACCTCCTCGAGATCGATCAGGGTGGCAGGCTTGCGGGGTGCGGGAGGAAGCGGCATGCAGACTCCTGGGAGGACCGTTCAAAGGCCCTGAACGAAAGCGAGCACTTCGGCCACATGGCCGGGTACTTTCACTCCCCGCCAGGCGCGCAGCAACACACCGTCGCGGCTCACCACGAAGGTTGAGCGCTCGATCCCGCGCACCGGTTTGCCATACATCGTCTTGTTCCTCATCACGCCAAAGCGCAGGCAAAGCGCCTCATCCGGGTCGGAAATCAGCGCAAACGGCAGGTCATACCTGGCCTTGAAGTTCTCGTGCGAGCGAAGCGAGTCGCGCGAGGCACCCACCACCACAGCCCCGGCCGCAGCAAAGGCGGCGTGCGAATCGCGAAAGTCAACGCTCTGGGTGGTGCAACCCGGCGTGCTGTCCTTCGGATAAAAGTACAGCACCAGCGTCTTGCCCCGGAACTCCTCGAGCATGAAGGGCCCGGCGGTGCTTTCGGCGCGGAAGGCGGGTACTTCATGGCCTACTTCGGGCGCGCCGTTCGGTTGGGTGTTGCTCATGGGGCGGGTTCTCCTTGGTGGGGTTGCGTGGGAAGCAGCGCCGCAAGGACTCTGCGTCCCTCGGCCATCAGGATGTTGTAGGTGCGACACGCCGCCGGCGTGGCCATGCACTCGAGCCCGATGCCGCAAGCGGTGATCCGGGTGGACAGACGCGGGTGCAGAAAGCGTTGCAGTGCACCGGTGCCAAGCAGCACAAGGTCTGGCTTGCGCAGGCTGATCGCCTCGAGCGCCAGGGCATCGAGGTCCTCGAAGCGTTGCGGCTGCCAGGATTCGAGGACGCCTTCGGGCATCACCAGCAGGCTGCCGCTGTAGCGCTGCGCATTGACGGCGATCCAGTCCTCGCCGTAGCCCGTGATGGTGTGAAGCGAGGCAGCATCGTGTTCTTGCAGTTTCATGGTGCGATCATGCCGGAGTGGGCGAGTCGGAAATGTTACATTCGCCGCCACTTCGACGCGCCTCAGCACCACCCTTGGAATCCCGCCGCCCCGATCCATGAATGCCTCCAGCGAATTCTCGCGTATTCAGCGGCTACCGCCCTATGTTTTCAACATCACGGGCGAGCTCAAGATGGCGGCACGTCGAAGGGGTGAGGACATCATCGATCTGAGCATGGGCGACCCCGACGGGGCAACGCCGCAGCACATCATCGACAAGCTGGTCGAGGCCTCGCAAAAGCCGCACACCCACGGCTACTCGGTCTCAAGAGGTATCGCGCGCTTGCGCAAGGCGATCAGCGACTGGTACGCGCGGCGCTACGCGGTGGAGATCGACCCGGAGACCGAGGCCATTGTGACGATCGGCTCCAAGGAAGGGCTCGCCCATCTGATGCTCGCCACCCTGGATCGCGGCGACACGGTGATCGTGCCCAACCCCAGCTATCCGATCCATATCTACGGGGCAGTGATCGCGGGTGCCGAAACGATCTCGGTGCCGATGCTTCCGGAGGTGGATTTTCTCGGCGAACTCGAACAGACGCTGCGACGGGCAGCCCACAAGCCACGCCTGATGATTCTGGGTTTTCCAAGCAACCCGACTGCGCAGTGCGTGGATCTGGCCTTTTTCGAGCGGGTGGTGGAACTGGCGCGCGAGTTCGATGTACTCATCGTGCACGACCTGGCCTATGCCGACATCGTGTTTGACGGCTACCGCGCACCGTCGATCCTCGAGGTGCCGGGTGCGCGCGAGGTTGCGGTCGAATCGTTCACCATGAGCAAGAGCTACAACATGGCCGGCTGGCGTATCGGTTTCATGGTCGGCAACGCGCGGATGATCGCCGCGCTGGCGAGGATCAAGAGCTACCATGATTACGGTGCCTTCACGCCGATTCAGGTGGCCTCGATTGCAGCCCTCGACGGGCCGCAGGAGTGCGTGCACGAAGTCTGCGCCAAGTACCGCTTGCGCCGCGATGTGCTTGCCAGGGGGCTCAACGAGGCCGGGTGGCCGGTTGATCTGCCCAAGGCCTCGATGTATATCTGGGCGCGCATTCCCGAGCCTTTCCGGGCAGGAGGCTCGCTCGAATTCGCCAAGCGCCTGCTGGCGGATGCAAAGGTGGCGGTTTCGCCCGGCATCGGTTTTGGCGAATTGGGCGATGCTTATGTGCGCTTTGCACTGATCGAAAACGAGCAGCGCATTCGCCAGGCAGTACGCGGTATCCGCGAACTGCTGCGCGCGGACTCGAGGCTGGGCGGAGGCGAATGATGCACGATATCCGGGTGGGTCTGCTCGGCGGAGGCGCGTGATGCACGATATCCGGGTGGGTCTGCTCGGCGGAGGCGCGTGATGCATGACATCCGGGTGGGTCTGCTCGGCATCGGCACAGTTGGGGGCGGCACCTTCGATCTGCTCTGGCGCAACCAGGACGAGATCCGCAGGCGCGCCGGATGCGCGATCCGGATCACGCGGGTAGCCGACAAGGATCTGGAGCGGGCGCAGAGGGTGGTGAGCGGGCGCGCCGCGGTGGGCAACGATGCGTCAGCGGTGCTAAACGACCCCGCGATCGATGTGGTGGTGGAACTGATCGGCGGCTACGGGTTGGCCCGCCAGTTCGTGCTTGATGCGATCGCAGCAGGCAAACATGTGGTCACGGCCAACAAGGCCTTGCTTGCCGTGCATGGCAACGAGATCTTTCACGCGGCGCACAAACGGGGGGTGATCGTGGCCTTCGAGGCTGCAGTCGCAGGGGGGATTCCAATCATCAAGGCCCTGCGCGAGGGCCTTACCGCCAACCGCATCGACTGGATCGCCGGCATCATCAACGGAACCACCAATTTCATTCTCTCGGAGATGCGCGACAAGGGTCTGCCGTTTGCCGAGGTGCTCCGGCAGGCGCAGGAACTTGGCTATGCAGAGGCCGATCCGACCTTCGACATCGAGGGTGTGGACGCAGCCCACAAGATCACGTTGCTCGCGTCGATCGCCTTTGGTATTCCGGTGCAGTTCGAAAAGGTGCATGTGGAGGGCATCAGCCAGCTCCAGGCCGAAGATATCCGCTACGCCGAGCAACTCGGCTACCGCATCAAGCTCCTGGGCATCACCCGGCGCCGGGATGAGGGTCTGGAGCTACGGGTACACCCCACGCTGATTCCCGCGAAGCGCCTGATCGCCTCGGTGGAAGGCGCGATGAACGCGGTGTGGGTGAAGGGCGATGCGGTGGGGCACACGATGTATTACGGCAAGGGTGCAGGCGCCGAACCAACCGCCTCGGCTGTGGTTGCCGACCTGGTCGACGTGGCGCGCGCTGCGCGCATTCCGCAGTCGATGCGGGTGCCATCGCTCGCCTTTCAGGCCGATGCGATGACCGACTCGCCGATCCTTGCGCGGGGCGAAATCGAGTCGGCCTACTATCTGCGCCTGCGGGTGGAGGACCAGCCCGGGGTACTCGCCGACATTACCCGCATACTCGCCGACCGCGAGATCTCGCTCGATGCGGTTCTGCAGCGTGAACCTGCAAAAGGCGAACATCAGACCGATGTGATCCTGCTCAGCCACCGCTGCATCGAGGCGCGTGTGGATGCGGCGATCGAGGCGATCGGGAAGCTCCCCACCGTGCTCTCGCGGGTGATCCGCCTGCGACTCGAGGACCTCGACTAGCCTTGCATCGATGCAGTATCGCTCCACCCGAGGCGGCCTGTCGCCGTGTGGCTTCGAAGACATTCTGCTTGGCGGGCTTGCGCCCGACGGCGGGCTGGTGGTACCGGAGCGCTATCCGCAGATCACTCCGGAGACCCTGCAGTCCTGGCGCGGGAAATCCTACCCCGAGCTCGCCTTTGAGGTTCTGCGACCGTTCATTGACTGCTGGCCCGAGACCACACTGCAGGCACTGATCGCAAAGACCTACACCCGGCAGGTCTTCGGCTCGGCGGAGATCACGCCGCTCAGGCAGCTCGAACCCGGTCTGTTCCTGCTCGAACTCTCCAACGGACCGACGCTCGCGTTCAAGGATGTGGCGATGCAGTTGCTCGGCAACTTCTTCGAGCACGCACTCCTGCGGCGAAACCGCCAGTTGAACGTACTCGGCGCAACCTCGGGCGACACCGGGAGTGCTGCCGAGCATGCGTTGCGCGGCAAGCGAGGCGTACGGGTGTTCATGCTTTCGCCCCATGGCCGGATGAGTGCGTTCCAGACCGCGCAGATGTACAGCCTGCTCGATGCAAACATCTTCAACATCGCGCTCGATGGCGTGTTCGACGAGGCGCAGGACCTTGTGAAGGCGGTGTCCGCCGATCTGGAGTTCAAGCGCAGGTACGCGATCGGCACGGTGAATTCGATCAACTGGGCCCGTGTACTAGCCCAGGTGGTGTACTACGTGAAGGCCTATCTGGCAGCTACCCAGGCCGAGGGCGAGCAGACGCCGCAGGAGGTTACCTTCAGCGTGCCCTCGGGAAACTTCGGTAATGTCCTGGCCGGCCACATTGCACGCCAGATGGGCCTGCCGATCCGCCGGCTGGTGGTGGCCACCAATGAAAACAACGTGCTCGACGAATTCTTCCGCACCGGTCGCTACCGTGTTCGTGCACCGCGCGAAACACGGGCTACCAGTTCGCCTTCGATGGACATCTCCAAGGCCTCCAATTTCGAGCGCTTCATCTACGACTGGACAGGCGCCGATGCGCAGCGGGTGTGTGCGCTCTGGACGCAACTCGAGCGCGAAGGATCCTTCGATCTGGCAGCGGATCCGTGCTGGCCCCAGGTGCGCGGGAAGTTTGGTTTCGTGTCCGGCGCCAGCAACCATGCCTTGCGCCTGCAAACGATCCGCGAGGTGCATGCGCGCTATGGGCGCCTGGTCGATACCCATACGGCCGACGGCATTGCGGTGGCGCAGGCCTGGCGTGAGCCTGGCGTTGCGATGATCTGTCTTGAAACCGCGCAGGCAGTGAAGTTCTCGGAGAGTATCCATGAGGCACTCGGCATCTTGCCCTCGCTGCCTGCGGGAATGGCCGATCCGGCCCTGCGCGCGCAGCGCTTCTACCGTATGCCCCGGGATCTGGGCCTGCTCAGGCACTACATCCAGGCGCAGGTTGAGGGGGCTGCATGCTGACCCTCGATGAGGCGCTCGCGGCTCTGCTCGCGCGTGCAGCCCCCGTGGCCGAGGTGGACCAGCTGTCCACGCTCGAAGCCGACGCGCGGGTACTCGCCGCAGACCAGTTCGCCACGATGGATGTGCCACCGATGGACAACAGCCAGATGGACGGCTATGCGCTGCGGCTGCAGGACCTGGGCGTGCAGGCCGACAATGGCGCCACGATGCCGCAGCTTGCCGTACGTCAGCGCATCGCCGCAGGCCATCCGGCCGCACCGCTCGAGCCGGGGACAGCGGCGCGGGTCTTCACCGGCGCCTTCATTCCGCAGGGTGCCGATGCGGTCGTGATGCAGGAGCAGGTGGAGGTGGGTGCCGAGGGTATCCGCTGTCTTCACCGTCCAAGGCGCGGCGAGTGGATCCGGCGCGCTGGCGAGGATGTGGCGCGCGGTGCGCGCATCCTGGCGCAGGGCCAGAGGCTCAATCCCCAGGCGCTTGGCCTTGCGGCCTCGGTCGGTGTGGCGCAGTTGCCTGTGTACCGGCAGCTGCGCGCGGGGTGTTTCTTCACCGGCGACGAACTGGCGATGCCCGGGGAGCCGCTCAGGCCGGGCGCAATCTACAACTCCAACCGTTTCGTCCTGGTGAACCTGCTGCGCAGGCTCGGCTGCATCGTCGAGGACCTGGGTATCGTGCCGGATTCGCGCGAGCGCACCCGTGAGGCACTGCGCGCGGCAGCCGGGCGCTGCGACCTCATCGTGAGCTCGGGAGGGATGTCGGTGGGCGAGGAAGACCATGTGAAGCCTGCGGTTGAGGCCGAAGGCGAACTGCACGCCTGGCAGATCGCGATCAAGCCCGGAAAGCCGCTGGCGTGGGGACTTGTGCGCTCCAGCGGGCGTGAGGCACACTTCATCGGTCTTCCGGGCAACCCTGTGTCGAGTTTCGTGACCTTTCTACTCTTTGTGCAACCTTTCATCCTGCGTTTGCAGGGGCAGCGTGAGGTCTTGCCGCAGGCGATCATGATGCGTGCCGATTTCGATTGGCCCAGGCCCGACCGCAGGCGCGAATTTCTCCGCGTGCGTGTGAATGCGCAGGGTGGACTCGAACGCTTTCCGAACCAGGGCTCGGGGGTGCTCACCTCAACGGTCTGGGCCGGGGGTCTTGCCGACATTGCGCCGCACACGCCGGTGAACCGAGGCGATCGTGTCCCTTATCTGCCCTTTCATGGCTGGGCGGCCCTGCAGGGACCCGCATGAGACTGCGTCTCGTGTATTTTGCAGCGCTGCGCGAGCATCTTGGCCGCGACGGCGAGAGCCTCACGGTGCCCGCAGAAGTGCGTACGCTCGCGGACTTGCGCCACACGCTGGCCTCGCGCGACAGCCGATGGCAGGAGGCGCTCGGTCCGCACAGGCTTGTGCGTGCGGCCATCGACCAGCGTCTGGCGAGCGACGACGAAATGCTCTCCGATGGGGTGGAGGTGGCCTTCTTTCCGCCGGTCACCGGGGGTTGAGCCTTGCACTCCGATCGCATTCGCATCCAGGTCGGCGAGGCAGACTTTGATGTGAACCGCGAACTCGAAGCCGTGCGCCGTGATCGCAAGGGCGTTGGGGCGCTGGCGGTGTTTGTGGGGACGGTTCGCGACCTCAACGAGGGGGATGCGGTGTGTTCGATGTTTCTCGAGCACTACCCGGGGATGACCGAGCGCAGTCTTGGCGACATTGCGGTCAAGGCCTTCGAACGCTGGCGTCTCGAAGCGGTCACGATTGCGCACCGGGTGGGGTGGTTGCATCCGGGGGATCCGATCGTACTGGTTGTGGTGGCTTCAGCGCACCGGCACGACGCCTTTGAGGCCTGCGCCTTTGTGATGGACTACCTCAAGACCGACGCACCCTTCTGGAAGAAGGAAAAGACCTTGGGCGGCGAACGCTGGGTGCAGGCGCGCGCGAGCGACGCGCAGGCGCGCGAGCGATGGCTCAGCGCGCCCCGAAGCGGGTTGCTCCAAACACCTCCTTGAAGCCTGGGGGGTTGGCCCGCCAGTACTGGCGAGGCGCGGCAACGCACGCGCCGAGTTGCGCGGCAGCCCGCCATCCCCAGCGCGGATCCCAAAGGAAGCCGCGGGCGAGCGCAACCAGGTCGGCGTGCCCCTGAGCGAGGATCGCTTCGGCCTGCTGCGCCTCGGTGATGAGCCCCACAGCGATCACCGGAATCCCGACGCTCGCCTTCACCGCCTGCGCCAGGGGCACCTGATAGCCTGGCCCAAGGGGAATCTGCTGGCTGCGCGACACACCGCCCGATGAAACATCGATCCAGTCAGCGCCGAGCCGCTCCAGTCGCCGGGCAAACACGCAGGCGGCCTGGAGGTCCCAGCCGGAGCCCTCCACCCAATCGGTGGCCGAAATCCGTATCCCCATCGGCTTGTGCGCCGGCCACGCCGCACGCATCGCGCTGAAGAGTTGCAGGGGAAAGCGCATCCGGTTCTCGGCGCTTCCGCCGTAGTCATCGCCACGCTGGTTGGCAATCGGCGAGAGGAACTGGTGCAGCAGGTAGCCATGCGCAGCGTGGAGTTCGAGCGCGTCAAAGCCGATGCGTGCAGCGCGTTCGACGGCCTGCACAAAGGCCGCACCGAGCGCGGGCAGGTCCTCCGGAGTGATTTCCGAAGGGGGCGCTTCGTCGTTCAGGTGCGCAAGCGGCGAGGGTGCAATCGTGGGCCAGCCACCCTGATCGAGCGGCATCTGCTGTCCGCCCTCCCAGGGTCGGGCGCTCGAGCCCTTGCGGCCGGCATGCCCGATCTGCAGACCCACTGCGGCACCCGACACCGCGCGCACGCTCTGCAGCACCGAGGCCATGGCTGCCTCGGTGCGGTCATCCCACAGGCCGGTGCAGCCCGGCGTGATCCGTCCTTGCGCAGTGGGCGAAGTGGCCTCCACCATCACCAGCGATGCGCCGCTCAGGGCCATCGTGGCCAGGTGCACCCGGTGCCACTCCTGCATCGCGCCGTCCACGGCCGAGTACTGGCACATCGGCGAAACCATGAGGCGATTCACCAGATGCAAGTCGCGAAGGCGGATCGGGCGAAAGAGTTGGCTCATCGGGGAGTATCCATGGAGGTGGGGGGTGGTCGCGGCAGGGTGGTTACGGCAGGGGCGTTGCGGCGAAGTGGATGCAGCAGGGTCGTTGCGCCAGGGCCGTTGCGACAGGGTGGTTACGCAGATCGGCCGACCGGATCGTGGCCGGATTGAAGTTGGCCGGCTCGACCCCACTTAGTCGGCGTATGTTAATGCTTCGCGGGAAGCGGTGAGGCTTGCGCGTGACGAAGCTGCTCCTGCCCGGGAGCACCGGTCGGTGAGCTCTTGTTGGGAGCACCGGCCGGCGAGCTCTTGTGGGGAGCACCGGCCGGCGAGCTCCTTCCGGATGCAGCGGCCCGACAGTTCGTTGCCGAACGTACCGGCCCACCACCGCTTCGCCGAATGCACCGGCCCGAGACCCCTTCAGGAGTGCCTCCGATGCGTATCGAGAAATTCACCACCCAGTTGCAGCAGGTGCTTGGCGAAGCACAAAGCCTTTGCCTTGCACAGGATCACCCCTACATCGAGCCTGCGCATGTTGTGCTCGCGATGCTCCAGCAAGTCGAGGGCTCCGGAAAGCTGCTGCTCGAGCGCGCAGGCGCGCGGATCCCGGCCCTGCGCAGCGCACTCGAGGCCCAGATCGCGCGGATCGCGAAAGTGCGGGGGACCGACGGACAGGTGCAACTGAGCCGCGAGCTCTCGCAGGCGCTCAACCTTGCGGAAAAGGAGGCGGGAAAGCGCGGAGACCAGTTCATTGCCTCGGAGCTGCTCCTTCTCGCGCTGATGGAAAAGGATGGGCTGGGCGAATGCGGCAGGGCGATGCGCGAGGCCGGACTCACCCGTGCTGCCCTCGAGTCCGCGATCAGTGCGCTGCGCGGCGGCGAATCGGTGCAGTCGCCCGATGCCGAAGGACAGCGCGAGGCGCTGCGCAAGTACACGCTCGACCTCACCGAACGGGCACGCAAGGGAAAACTCGATCCGGTGATCGGGCGCGACGACGAGATCCGTCGGGCGATCCAGATCCTGCAGCGCCGCACCAAGAACAATCCGGTCCTGATCGGTGAGCCCGGGGTGGGCAAGACCGCGATCGTGGAGGGGCTGGCCCAGCGGATCCACAGCGGCGAAGTACCCGAGTCCCTGCGCGACAAGCGGGTGCTGGTGCTCGACCTGGCCGCGCTCGTGGCAGGCGCGAAGTATCGCGGGGAATTCGAGGAGCGACTGAAGGCGGTGCTCAAGGACATCGCCTCCGACGCAGGGCGTACCATCGTGTTCATCGATGAATTGCACACGGTGGTCGGTGCGGGCAAGGCCGAAGGCGCCATGGACGCCGGCAATATGCTCAAGCCTGCCCTGGCGCGGGGCGAGTTGCATTGCATCGGCGCCACCACCCTCGATGAGTACCGCAAGCACATTGAAAAGGATGCAGCGCTCGAGCGCCGATTCCAGAAAGTGCTGGTGGGCGAACCCACCGTCGAGGCCACGATCGCGATCCTGCGCGGCCTGCAGGAGCGCTACGAAGTGCACCACGGCGTGGACATCAGCGACCCAGCGATCGTGGCGGCTGCCGAACTGTCGCACCGCTACATCACCGACAGGTTCCTGCCCGACAAGGCGATCGACCTGATCGACGAGGCTGCCGCACGCATCAAGATCGAGATCGACTCCAAGCCCGAGTCGATGGACAAGCTCGACCGGCGCATCATCCAGCTCAAGATCGAACGCGAGGCAGTGCGCAGGGAAAACGACGACGCCTCGCGCAAGCGTTTCGTGCTGATCGAGGAGGAGATCGGCAAGCTCGAGCGCGAGTACGCCGACCTCGAGGAGGTGCTGCGCGCCGAAAAGGCTGCGGTGCAGGGCGCAGCGCAGATCAAGGCCGAAATCGACCGCCTTCGGCTGGAGATGACGGAATTGCAGCGGAAGGGCCAGTTCGACAAGCTCGCCGAGATCCAGTACGGACGCCTGCCAGAACTCGAAGGCCGGCTCAAGGCCGCTGCGGCCACCGAAACGGCGGGCGCCGCCAGGGCGGCAAGCAAAGCGGGTACCCACGCCAGCGAGAAGCCTGGTGTCAGGCCCGGCAAGGATCGGCCCCGCCTGCTGCGTACCTCGGTCGGGGCCGAGGAGATTGCCGAGGTGGTGTCACGTGCAACCGGGATTCCGGTGGCCCGGATGATGCAAGGCGAGCGCGAGAAGCTCCTGCAGATGGAATCGGCCCTGCACCGCAGGGTGGTGGGACAGGACGAAGCTGTCCGTCTGGTGTCCGATGCGATCCGGCGTTCCCGGGCAGGTCTGTCGGACCCGCGCAGGCCCTACGGATCGTTTCTCTTTCTCGGGCCGACCGGCGTGGGCAAGACCGAACTCACCAGGGCACTGGCCGGGTTTCTCTTTGACAGCGACGACCACCTGATCCGGCTCGACATGAGCGAATTCATGGAAAGGCACTCGGTGGCGCGGCTGATCGGGGCCCCGCCGGGTTATGTGGGCTACGACGAGGGGGGATACCTGACCGAGGCGGTACGCCGCAAGCCCTACGCGGTGCTCCTGTTCGACGAGATTGAAAAGGCGCACTCCGACGTCTTCAACGTCCTGCTTCAGGTGCTCGACGACGGCAGACTCACCGACGGTCAGGGCCGCACCGTAGACTTTCGCAACACGGTGATCGTGATGACCTCCAACCTGGGTTCTCAGGAATTGCATCGCATGAGCCTGGAGCGGCGCGATCAGGAGGCGATCCGCGATGCAGTGCTCGCCGAAGTGCGCAGGCATTTCCGTCCCGAGTTCATCAACCGGATCGATGAAATGGTGGTCTTTCATCCGCTTTCGGCGGCGCATATCCGCTCGATCGCCAGGGTGCAGCTTGGACTGCTCGAGCAGCGGCTGCAGGCGCGCGAGATGACCATGACGGTGAGCGACGAGGCCTTGCACGAAATCGCCAAGGTTGGGTTCGATCCGCTCTATGGGGCGCGACCGCTCAAGCGCGCCATCCAGCAGCACATCGAGAATCCGGTGGCCCGACTCGTGCTCGAAGGGCGCTTCGGACCCAGGGACGTGATCCCGGTCGACTATCGCAACGGTGCGTTCTGTTTCGAGCGGATCGTGCACTGACCGACAGCCTTTCTCCCTCGCACCGGCGCTGGCACAATGCGCCGGCGCAGGCTCGGGAGCAGCCGGGCGCAGCCATCTCCGCAAAGGATTCTCATGAAGTTCCGCTTTCCGGTTGTGATCATCGACGAGGACTGGCGCTCGGATTCGGCAAGCGGACTCGGCATCCGGGCGCTTGCCAAGGCACTCGAAGAGCAGCAAATGGAGGTGGTTGGGGGCTTCACCTATGTGGATGTTGGCATGGTGGCCAACCAGGCTGCGCGCGCCTCGGCCTTCATCGTGTCGATCGACGACGAGGAGATCAACGAGGACGGTGACGAGAGCCGGGCGATCGTCGACCTGCGCAAGTTCATCGCGGAAACCCGCCGCCGCAACGCCGACATTCCAATCTTCCTTTTCGGAGAGACGCGTACTTCCCGCCACATACCCAACGATATCCTCAAGGAGTTGCACGGCTTCATCCACATGTTCGAGGACACGCCGGAGTTCGTGGCGCGTTACATCATCCGCGAGTGCAACAAGTATCTGCATTCGCTGGCGCCGCCATTCTTCAAGGCGCTGGTCAACTACGCCAACGACGGATCCTACTCATGGCACTGTCCGGGTCACTCGGGCGGGGTGGCGTTTCTCAAGAGTCCGGTCGGGCAGATGTTTCACCAGTTCTTCGGCGAGAACATGCTCCGCGCGGATGTGTGCAATGCGGTGGATGAACTCGGCCAGTTGCTCGACCACAGCGGGCCGGTTGCCGCTGCAGAGTCGAACGCCGCGCGCATCTTCAACACCGACCATCTCTTTTTTGTGACCAACGGTACCTCCACCTCCAACAAGATCGTGTGGCATGCCAATGTGGGCACCGATGACGTGGTGGTGGTGGATCGCAACTGCCACAAGTCGGTGCTTCATGCGCTGGTGATGACCGGCACGGTGCCGATCTTCCTGCAGCCCACACGCAACCATCTGGGCATCATCGGGCCGATTCCCGAGGAGGAGTTCACGCCCCGCCGGATTGCAGAGAAGATTCGCGCCAATCCGCTGGTGAAGGACAAGGGCGCAAGACCACGCATCCTCACGCTCACCCAGTCCACCTACGACGGCATCCTCTACAACGTGGAGCGCATCAAGCAAACGCTCGGCCACTACATCGACAACCTGCATTTCGACGAAGCGTGGCTGCCGCATGCCGTGTTTCACCGCTTCTATCATGAGTTCCATGCGATCGGCCCCAACCGTCCGCGTTCGGCCGAAACCATGGTGTATGCCACCCAGTCCACCCACAAACTGCTCGCCGGGTTGTCACAGGCATCTCAGATCCTGGTGCAGGACTCGGTCACCCGCAGGCTCGACGAGTTTCGTTTCAACGAGGCATTCCTGATGCACACCTCCACGTCGCCCCAGTACGCGATCATCGCGTCGTGCGATGTGGCTGCAGCGATGATGGAGCCGCCCGGCGGCACTGCGTTGGTGGAGGAGTCGATTTTCGAATCGCTCGAGTTCAGGCGGGCGATGCGCAAGGTTGACGATGAGTTCGGCGATTCCTGGTGGTTCAAGGTGTGGGGCCCCGATCTGCTCGCCGACAACGGCGTGGGCTTGCGTGAACAATGGGTTCTGCACTCGGAGGAGGACTGGCACGGATTCGGCAGGCTCGCGAGCGGCTTCAACATGCTCGATCCGATCAAGGCCACGATCGTTACCCCGGGGCTCGACATCAATGGCCGCTTCGGCGAGTGGGGCATTCCTGCTTCGCTCGTGACCAAGTATCTGGCCGAGCACGGCGTGGTGGTGGAAAAGACCGGCCTTTATTCCTTCTTCGTGATGTTTACGATCGGGATCACGAAGGGTCGTTGGAACACGCTGGTGACCGAGTTGCAGCAGTTCAAGATGGACTACGACCAGAACCAGCCGCTTTGGCGGGTGATGCCCGAGTTCGTGGGCAAGCATCCGCGCTACGAGCGGGTGGGCCTGCGCGACCTCGCCGCCCAGATCCACGAAGCCTACCGGCAGCACGATGTGGCCCGGGTCACCACCGAGATGTACCTGTCGGACATGGAACCGGTGATGAAGCCCTCGGACGCCTTCGAGCATCTTGCGCATCGCAAGGTTGACCGGGTGCCGATCGACGACCTCGAGGGGCGCGTGACCACGATGCTGCTCACCCCGTATCCGCCCGGCATACCCTTGCTGATCCCGGGAGAGCGCTTCAACCGCACGATCGTGCAGTTTCTCCAGTTTGCCCGCGCGTTCAACGAGAAGCTTCCCGGCTTCGATACCGATGTGCACGGGCTGGCGCGCGAGGGCGGCCACTACTTCGTGGATTGCGTGCGACGCTGACTTCCGGTTGCGGGCAGGATTGGTGCCGGGGCGGTTGCCTTCAGATCGCTCACGACGAGGCGGGTGCCGGCAAGCCGGTCGTAGAGCGCCTGGCGGTCGGGATCGATGAGGCACCAGGCAAGCGGCACCAGTCCCGCCACGAGAAACGCCGGATGAAACCTTGCAGCCAATCCAGCCGCCGCGAGCGCCATCAGCGCCGCAAGCAGGAAACGCAGCAACGCGCGCAGGGTGGAGACCGGACGATCCTCGCGATCGGTGATCAGCAGCGCCACTGCCTTCATCGGCAAGGTGCGCCTGCCCAGGCTCCAGAACCAGGTGAAGTAGGTGCCAAGCACAAGCACAAGAAACCACTGAAAGAGATCACGAAGCACACCGGGCTCACCCTGAAAGCGAAGCAGCGCGGAGAAACCGTAGCCGAAGAAGAACACGACGGCAAAGAGGATGATCGCTTCGTAGGTCATCCCCATGAAGCGTCGCCACAGGCCCGCAGCGGGGAGGCGCGCGGGTGTACCGGGCTGCGTCGCGCGATTCCCGTCGTTTGCAACGGTCATTGGGCCATGCGGCCGTGTCGGTCGACGGGGGGTAGCGGTCGGGATGCTTCCTTGGCAAGTGGCGTTGCGGCTCCCGCGTGACGCGCAGCCGTCGTGGCAGTTTGCCCTGCGGCTCTCAGAACCGCACGCTGTTCGGGGGTGAGTTCCTGATAGCGATCCCATAGCGCCTGGAGTTGGCCCTGGCTGAGGCTGCTTTCGTTGAGTTTCCGCGCAAGGCGGAAGTTTTCCCGCGCCGCCTGGCGCTGCTGGGGCGTGAACGCCGACCACTGCTGCATGCGTTCCCGGGCTTGGGCCTGCGCCTGCTGTGACAGGCGCGGCAACTGCCGTGAAAGCTGGATCCAGGCATGCCGGTCGGAAGCGGGCAACTCGTGCCAGACCCTGGCGAGCGGTGCGAGCCATTGTTGCTGCGAGGCATTCAGCGCATCCCACGCCGGCGCAGCACCCGCAGGCCGTGGGGGCTGAGGGAGTTGCCGAAACTGCCTCGGTTGCGGCGCTTGCGCCGCTGCCGCTTCCGCCGAGGAGTTGCCCACGCCCGGCTCGGCGGAGTTGCTCACACCCGAGGCGGAGTTGCTCACACCCGGTCCGGCGGAGGCGCCCAAACCCGGTCCGGCGGAGTTGCTTGCAGCGCCACCGGTACCCAGCCCGCCGCTCCCCGCACCCGTGGCGGACGATGGCGTGCCTGCCTGACCGGTGGCGACTGAGGATCCCTCACCCGGGGGTCCTGGCGTTGGCGGGTGTGGCGCGCTTGCGGGGCTTGCGTCGTCGGCGAGTGCGCGTGTTGTTGCCGAAGAGGGCTCGAGCGCTGCGTTGCCCGCTTGCGCGGTGGACGCGGCAGCGGGCCCCGGGATTCCGCCAAGGATGATTGCAGCGCAAACAGTGCGCGCAAGAGCGCCTGCCGCGAGGCGCGTGGGTGGGCATGGGAGCATGCTCGCCAGGGCTGCGGCGGTGTGCGTGGGTTGATCCATTTGGCTAGCGCGGTGCGCCTCGGCGGGGTGGGGAGGCGGTGCCCGGAGGGACAGCGGGCTCGGCGGCAGGGGTGGCGGCAGGGTCGGCGGCAGGGGTGGCCCCGTCGGCTTCCTCCAGCGCTTCGTGGTCCGCCTCGGCTTCCTCCGATGCTTCGTGGTTTCCCTCTGCGCCGCCTGCGAGATCGGGCTTGTTGATCAGCACGTTGCGCAGAAAGACTGCGAACCCGCGATCGGCGTAGGCGTCGAGCGGCAACTCGCCCGTGAGGATCTGCGCATCGGTGTCGCCCTCCCGCTGCGACTGCCGCACCTCGGCGTCTTCCGCGGTGAACTGGATCGCCAGACCTACCGCGAGCAGCGCCACGAGGCCAAGCCGTTTGGGCCACCGGCTCTCTTCGGACGATGAACGACCGGCAGGCGCGAAGAGGGTGCGCGCGCGCTCGAGCCAGGAAAAGCCGGCCTCGGGAAGGTGGATTCTGAGGTCTCCGGCCCCGGAGAGCCGGGTGGGATAGAGCAGCGCATCGCCCTCGAGCGCGGGTGTGGGAGCCTTGCGCTTCGCGCTCCCCGGTACCTCGTCGAGCGCATTGCGCCGCGCCGCAAACAGCCGCTCGCGCCATGAAGCGCTTAGGCCGCGGGGTGACGCAGGGTGAAGGCCCTCGTTGAGCAGATCGCGCAGAAACTGCGGTGCGGATGGTTGCGGATGCATGTGTGGGACGGACGTCGGTGTGGGCGGATCGGGCGGATGTGGGCGGATCGGGTGGATGTGGGTGGGCGAATCGACTGGATGCGGGCGCGGTAAATAGGGCGGAAGACGCCACTGGAACGCTTCGGCGGGGCTGTGCGGTGTTTTCATCAACCGGGATCGGGTTTTAGCGACTGGAGCATCGCGGCAAGGCTGTGTGCAGCTCGCGAACAGTGTGTTTTGACGCTGCCCTCCGAGCAGCCCATTACTGCGGCGGTTTCCTGAACGTCGAGTCCCTCCCAGTAACGCAGCAGGAAGGCTTCGCGTTGACGTGCGGGCAGTTTTGCCAGCGCGGTTTCGAGCTCGAGCAGCACCTGGCGACGGCTGACCACCGTCTCAGGGCTCTCGGCAGCGTGCCCTGCGGTCGCCGCAAGTGCCTCGAGCAACTCACTGTCGCTGCGCTCGTCCTCGGCGTCACCGTCGTGACCGCTGCGCAGGTTCCCCACCAGACTGACCCAGAGGTTGCGCACGCGGCTACGGCGGAAATGATCGCGGATTGCATTCTGCAGGATACGCTGGAAGATGAGCGGCCATTCCGCTGCAGGCGTGTGGCTGTAGGAACGCGCAAGTTTCATCATGCTGTCCTGAACAATGTCGAGCGCAGTATCCTCCTCGCGTACTGCGTAGAGGGCTGTCTTGAAGGCGCGTTGCTCCACGGAGGCAAGAAAGCCGTCGAGTTCCTGCCGGATACGTGCCACACGATCAGACATGCTTCGATCCTAGCGCATGTGACTGGAGACTCGCTGGGCGGCAAGGGTGGGTTCGGCTGTGAAATCTGCAGAGCGACCCGCAGCGCAGTGCTTCGCGCGATTTGCTGCGTCGATGGCGCGGAAGTACACTTGCGGGTTTTCGTGTGCTGCTCAACCTGTGGTCGCGAAATCGACGGCACCCGGGAGCGCCAGAAGCGCCTGCCCCGGGTGCGTCCGATCAACCTTCCGGTCCCGGCTCTGAGGCCTGCGTCGCGAGCGAATACCCCGCTCGGGTGCCGGCGGGTCGGTCACGCCGGATCTTGAAAGGATGCAACGGCAATGGAACTCAGCGGCGCAGAGATCGTGGTGCGCTGCCTCGAACAGGAAGGTATCCGGCACATCTTCGGCTACCCGGGCGGGGCAGTCCTGTATATCTACGACGAAATCTACAAGCAACAGAGCTTCGAGCACATTCTGGTGCGGCATGAGCAGGCTGCGGTTCATGCGGCCGACGCCTACGCGCGCTGCACGCAGACCGTGGGCGTATGCATTGTGACCAGCGGACCAGGACTCACCAACGCAGTCACCGGGATCGCCACCGCCTACATGGACTCGATCCCGATGGTGGTGATCAGCGGTCAGGTACCCACTCACGCCATCGGCGAGGATGCGTTCCAGGAGTGCGATGCCGTGGGTATTACGCGGCCCTGTGTGAAGCACAACTTCCTTGTGCGTGACGTGAAGGACCTGGCCAGCACCTTTGCCAAGGCCTTCCATATCGCCAGGTCGGGCCGGCCAGGCCCGGTGCTGATCGACATTCCGAAGGACATCACCCGCAACAAGTGCCGCTTCCAGTATCCGCAGCAGGTCAGCCTTCGCTCCTACAACCCGGTCGTGAAGGGGCATCAGGGCCAGATCCGCAAGGCCGCACAGATGCTGCTGTCTGCCGAGCGCCCGATGGTGTACACCGGCGGAGGCGTGATCCTCGGTGAAGCGGCCGAGGAACTCAACCGCCTGGTGGACAGGCTTGGCGCACCCTGTACCAACACGCTGATGGGACTCGGCGGCTACCGCGCAAGCAGCAGGCTCTTTGTGGGCATGCCCGGCATGCACGGCACCTACGAGGCCAACATGGCGATGCAGCACTGCGATGTGCTGCTTGCGATCGGCGTGCGCTTCGACGACCGGGTGATCGGCAACCCGAAGCACTTTGCGCAGAATCCGCGCAAGATCATTCATATCGATATCGACCCCTCGTCGATCTCGAAGCGGGTGAAGGTGGACCTGCCGATCGTGGGCGATGTGAAGGAGGGCCTGCGTGACCTCCTCACGCAACTCGGGGAGCTTGCCGGGTCCGGACCGGCGCCGAGCGCGCGCGGGCTCGCGGCGTGGTGGGCACAGATCGAGCAATGGCGCAGTCGCGACTGCCTCGCCTACAAGCAGAACGGGGCCACGATCAAGCCGCAGTATGTGGTGCAGAAACTCTGGGAGGTTACCGGTGGCGAGGCCTACGTCACCTCCGACGTGGGCCAGCACCAGATGTTTGCGGCGCAGTTCTACGGCTTCGACAAGCCGCGCCGCTGGCTCAATTCGGGTGGCCTGGGGACGATGGGCGTGGGTCTGCCTTACGCGATGGGGGTATTGCTTGCACACCCGAAATCACAGGTGGCGTGCATCACCGGCGAGGGTTCGATCCAGATGAATATCCAGGAACTCTCCACCTGCAAACAATACGATCTGCCCGTGAAGATCGTGAATCTCAACAACCGCTACCTCGGCATGGTCCGTCAGTGGCAGGAGATCGAGTACCAGTCGCGCTACTCGCAGTCCTACATGGATGCCCTGCCCGATTTCGTTGCGCTGGCGCAGGCCTACGGGCATGTCGGGATGCGTATCGACCGGCCCGAGGATGTTGTGCCCGCCCTGCAGGACGCCTACGGCAAGTACAAGGACCGCCTGGTTTTCATGGATTTCATCACCGACCAGACCGAAAACGTGTGGCCGATGGTGCAGGGGGGCAAGGGACTCACCGAGATGATTCTCGGCTCCGAGGATCTGTGAGGGCCGGGGATGCGACACATCATTTCGATTCTGCTTGAGAATGAACCCGGCGCGCTTTCGCGGGTGGTGGGGCTCTTTTCTGCCCGCGGCTACAACATCGAGACGCTCACGGTAGCGCCCACCGAGGATCGCTCGCTCTCGCGCATGACGGTTGCCACTTCGGGCTCCGACGATGTGATCGAGCAGATCACCAAGCAACTCAACCGTCTGATCGATGTGGTCAAGGTGGTGGACCTCACCGAAAGCTCGCACATCGAGCGCGAACTGATGCTCATCAAGGTGAAGGCGGTGGGCAAGGAGCGCGACGAGATGAAGCGTATGGCCGACATTTTTCGCGGCCGGGTGATCGACGTGAGCGACAAGACCTACACCATCGAATTGACCGGCGATGGAGGAAAGCTCGACGCCTTCATCGACGCGATCGATCGCGCGGCCATCGTTGAAACCGTACGCACCGGGACCTCGGGCATTGCCCGCGGGGAACGCCAGCTGCGGGTCTGAGGCCCCGGTCCAAGAGGCGCGCGCAGCGCAAGGCCCAACAAAAAAGGAGAAGCCGATGAAGGTGTACTACGACAAGGACTGCGACCTCAAACTCATCAAGAGTCGCAAGGTGGCCATCCTCGGCTACGGTTCGCAGGGGCATGCGCACGCCCAGAATCTCCACGACTCGGGCGCGAAAGTGCTCGTCGGCGCACGCAAGGGGGGGCCTTCGTGGGAGAAGGTGAAGAAGGCGGGCTTGAAGCCTGCAGAGATCGGCGATGCGGTCAAGGGTTCCGATTTCGTGATGCTGCTGATGCCCGATGAGCATATCGCGGCGGTCTACCAGTCCGAGGTGGAGCCCAACCTCAAGAAGGGCGCAACACTTGCCTTCGCGCACGGCTTCAACATCCACTACGGGCAGGTGAACCCCCGCGACGACATCGATGTGGTGATGGTTGCGCCAAAGGCTCCCGGCCACACGGTGCGCTCCACCTATGTGCAGGGCGGGGGCGTACCGATGCTGGTTGCGGTGTACCAGGACACCTCGCACCACGCGCGCGACCTTGCCCTGTCGTATGCCTGCGCGATCGGGGGCGGCAAGGCAGGGATCATCGAGACCAACTTCCGGGAGGAAACCGAAACCGACCTCTTCGGTGAGCAGGTGGTCCTGTGCGGCGGCACTGTCGAACTGATCAAGGCCGGCTACGAGACGCTCATCGAGGCGGGCTATGCACCCGAGATGGCCTACTTCGAGTGCCTGCATGAACTCAAGCTGATCGTCGATCTGATCTATGAGGGCGGCATCGCCAACATGAACTACTCGATCTCCAACAATGCGGAGTTTGGCGAATACGTCTCGGGCTCCCGGATCATCACCGGGGAGAGCCGCGCCGAAATGAAGCGCATCCTCGCCGACATCCAGACCGGCGAATACGCCAAGCGCTTCATCCTCGAGAACAGGGCCGGGGCACCCACGCTGCTCTCGCGCAGGCGGCTGATGGCCGAACACTCGATCGAGGTGGTGGGCGAAAAGCTGCGTGCGATGATGCCCTGGATCAGGAACAACAGGCTTGTTGACAAGGCCCGCAACTGAGCGACGCGGTTGCAGATCCGCGTGATGAACCGGGCCTTCCACTGGCCGCACCCGATCATCGCGCGCGAGGGTTGGCCCTTCATTGCGCTTGCCACTGTGCTGGCGCTGGTGGGCGATGCGGTGCTGGGGGCCTTCACTGGCGGTGTGCTGTGGTTGCTGGCACTCTTCGTGGTGCAGTTCTTCCGCGACCCAGCCCGTACCGGTTCGGACGATCCCGACGATGTGCTGTCGCCTGCCGATGGCCGCATTGTTGCGGTGGAAGAAGCCGACGACGTCTATGCCGGGCGCAGGGCGGTGAAGATCAGCGTCTTCATGAACGTCTTCAATGTGCATTCCAACCGCATGCCGGTTGCAGGGCGCATCGATGCCGTCAACTACTTCCATGGCAGCTTTCTCAACGCTGCGCTGCCCAAGGCCTCGCTCGACAACGAGCGCAATGCGGTCGTGATCCGCGACCCCCACAACCGTGTCGTGACCGCGGTGCAGATAGCCGGGCTGGTTGCGCGCCGCATCCTCTGCTATGTACGGGCGGGCGATCAGGTTGAACGTGCCTCGCGCTACGGCTTCATCCGCTTCGGATCGCGCGTCGATGTGTACTTGCCGCTCGATGCGCGGCCGCAGGTGAGCGTCGGACAGGTTGTCCATGCCACGAGGAGCGTATTGGCCCGGCTCGGTCCGCCGCGTGCCTGAGGAGCAACTCCAGGCGGCTGGCCGCCGACGGCCGCGCGGCGTGTACTGGTTGCCGAATCTGCTCACCACTGCGTCGCTTTTCTGCGGCTTCGTTTCGATCGTGCAGGGTATGAATCAGCGTTTCGATCTTGCGGCAATGGCGTGCTTCTTTGCCCTGATCTTCGACAGCCTGGATGGGCGCGTGGCGCGGTGGACCGGAACCACCAGCGCCTTCGGTGAGCAATACGACAGCCTCTCCGACATGGTGTCGTTTGGCGCAGCGCCGGCGCTCATCATGTACGAGTGGGCGCTCAAGGGGCTTGGCAAGTTCGGATGGATCGCCGCCTTCGTCTATGTTGCGGGTGCGGCGCTTCGGCTGGCACGTTTCAACACCAACCTGGGGGTGGTCGACAAGCGCTTCTTTCAGGGTCTGCCCTCGCCCGCGGCAGCGGCCCTGGTGGTGGGACTGATCTGGACCTTCACTGAACTGCAGGCCATGGATCTGGTGAGTTGGCGCGGCTCCGACCTCGCGCTGCTCGGCTGGCTGATCACGGTGTATGCCGGACTGACCATGGTGTCGAATGCGCCCTTCTACAGCTTCAAAACGATGAACCCGCGTCGACGGGTGTCGTTCATGACCGCCTTCGCAGTGATGCTGGGCTTCGGCCTGGTCTCGCTTGAACCGGCGCTGGTACTCTTTCTCTTTTTCCTGGGCTACGGAGTGTCGGGCTGGCTCTACGCGTTGTGGCTGCGCTCGAAGCGGCTCCCTTCGCCCTTTGCCCGCCACGATGAACCGGAACTCTGAAGATGCAGGACAAACCATGACCGATTGTGTTCCGCTCATTGCGGGAAACTGGAAGATGAATGGCACCCGAGCCTCGGCGCTCGAACTCACGCGCGGCCTTGTGGCGGGCCTTCGCGAGCGTCCCCCAGGGGGGGGCAGCCAGTGGCTGGTGTGTCCTCCCTTCGTGCATCTGCCCCTGGTTGAAGCGTGCCTGCGCGAGGCCACGCCCGAGGATGCGGGCGCACTCCTGGCGCTCGGGGCGCAGAACCTCGCGGCAACTGCCGGTGGTGCGCTCACCGGCGAGGTGAGCGCCTCGATGCTGCGCGATGCGGGCTGCACCTGGGTGATCCTCGGGCACTCCGAGCGTCGCACCCTGCTTGGTGAAACCGATGCACAGGTACTCGCCAAGCTGCAGCGCGCCCAGGAGGCAGGTCTGCACAGCATCGTATGCGTGGGCGAGACCGAGGCCCAGCGCGAGGCGCAGCGCACGGTGCCGGTGATCGAGGCGCAACTCGAGGCACTCCTTCCGGCGCTGCAGGGCGCTTCGCCAGGGGGCCTGGGGGCAACTGAAGTGGTGATCGCCTACGAGCCGATCTGGGCGATCGGCACAGGACGCAGTGCAACCGCCGAACTCGCCCAGGAGGTCCACGCGGCGATCCGCAGATGGCTCGGTACGCAAGGGCTTGAGGCACGCGCCACCCGGATCCTCTACGGAGGTTCGGTCAAGGCGGCCAACGCTGCGCAGTTGCTGGCGATGCCCGACATCGACGGTGTGCTGGTGGGTGGCGCCTCGCTGAGCGTCGGTGAGTTTCTTGGCATCGGTGGGTTATCCTCCCGGCCTTGAAGGAAGATTCCCATGACCTGGTTGTCCTCGCTCCTCCTTTTCGTTCAGGTGGCCTGTGCACTTGCCGTGATCGTCCTTGTGTTGATCCAGCAGGGCAAGGGTGCCGACATGGGCGCTGCCTTTGGCGCTGGCGGAGGGGGCGCAAGCGGAAGCCTCTTTGGCGCCACCGGGTCGGCCAACTTCCTGAGCCGGGCCACCGCAGTTGCGGCCACGGTGTTCTTCGTGTCCACGCTCGGGTTGGCGTATCTGGGCAACGCAGGCTCGCGCGATTCCGCCGCGCCGCGCAGCGTGATGGAACAAGGGCCCGCCTCGCAGATACCGGGAACAGCCGCTCCTGGCGGTGCGCTGCCGGGCGGAGGCAATCCGGGCACACCGGCGCAGGGTACCGGTAGTTCGGTGCCTTCGGCCCCGGGCAGTTCCTCGATACCCTCCATCCCGGGAAATCCTTCGGTGCCTTCGGCCCCGGGCGGCACTTCGGTGCCTTCGGCCCCGGGCAGTTCCTCGATACCCTCCGTCCCGGGAAATCCTTCGGTGCCTTCGGCAGCCGCTGTGGGTAGTCCACAGTCAGCCGGAGGGGCGGGTACCCCTCAGGCAGGCTCTTCGGCGGGCCAATCGCCACCTTCGCGCTGAGCTACGGCCGTCGTCATGAAATAGCAGTAGAATTCGGGCAAATTGCCGACGTGGTGAAATTGGTAGACACGCTATCTTGAGGGGGTAGTGGCGAAAGCTGTGCGAGTTCGAGTCTCGCCGTCGGCACCACTGCAGGGCGGGGCAGGGCGCAGCCTCCGAGTGGACGAACCGTAGAACCTCAGAACCGTAGAACGTTCGGGTGGTCGGGCGCTTGAACGGTCGGGCATGGTCAACCGTGGGGCGTTTGAGCCGTCGAGGCTTCCAACGGTTGAGCGCAATGCCAGAAACAGGGAAGAATTGTCATTCATGGATCTCAACCAGTACCTGCCCGTCATTCTTTTCATTCTCGTTGGCTCGCTGGTGGGCATGGGCCCGATCGTGCTTGGCAAGTTGCTCGGGCCCTCGCGCCCGAATGCGCAGAAACTCTCGCCTTACGAGTGCGGTTTTGACGCTTTCGAGGATGCACGCATGAAGTTCGATGTGCGTTACTACCTGGTGGCGATCCTTTTCATCCTCTTCGATCTCGAAATCGCCTTTCTCTTCCCCTGGGCGGCGGCGTATCAGGAACTCGGGATGCTCGGTTTCTGGTCGGCGATGATCTTTCTCGCGATCCTGGTGGTGGGTTTCATCTACGAGTGGAAGAAGGGTGCACTCGATTGGGATTGATCCGGGATCGGCTTTTGCAACATCGGTGAAGGGACACGCAAGATGGGTATCGACGGCGCGCTGAGCGAAGGTTTCGTAACCACGCAACTCGACAAGGTCATCAACTGGACCCGCACCGGTTCGATGTGGCCAATGACTTTCGGGCTTGCCTGCTGTGCAGTCGAGATGATGCACGCCGCGGCATCACGCTACGACATGGACCGTTTCGGCGTGATGTTTCGGGCCAGTCCAAGGCAGTCGGATGTGATGATCGTGGCCGGCACGCTGTGCAACAAGATGGCACCCGCCTTGCGCAAGGTCTACGACCAGATGGCCGAGCCACGCTGGGTGATCTCGATGGGTTCATGTGCCAACGGGGGTGGCTACTACCACTACTCCTACTCGGTCGTCCGAGGTTGCGACCGGATCGTGCCGGTGGATGTGTATGTGCCAGGTTGCCCGCCCACTGCCGAGGCCCTGCTCTACGGTGTGATCCAGTTGCAGAACAAGATCCGCCGCACGCACACGATCGCGCGATGAGTCCGTCACTGGAAGCGCTGAAAGGCCGGCTGCAGAACCTCTTCGAGGGACGTGCGCGGGCCCTGGTGGCTGACCGGGGTGAGTTGAGCCTCACGGTGGCTGCCCACGACCTGCTGCCGGTGGCAGGTGTGCTGCGCGACGATCCCCAGCTCGGTTTCGACACGCTCATCGACCTTTGCGGTGTCGACTACCTTAACTACGGCAACGCGCCCTGGGAGGGTCTGCGGTTTTGCTCGGTGGTGCATCTGCTCTCGGTACGCAACAACCTGCGCCTGCGCCTTAAGACCTTTGCAGCCGACGACGAGTTTCCGGTGATCGCCTCGCTCACCGCAGTCTGGCCGGCAGCGGGCTGGTTCGAGCGCGAGTCCTTCGATCTTTTCGGCATCATCTACGAAGGTCATCACGACCTTCGCCGGATACTCACCGATTACGGCTTCGTCGGTCACCCTTTCCGGAAGGACTTTCCGGTCTCGGGCTATGTGGAGATGCGCTACGACGCCGAGCAGGGCCGGGTGATCTACCAGCCGGTGTCGATCGAGCCGCGCGAAAACATTCCGCGCATCGTCCGTGAGGACGGCTATGGCGCAGGCGGAGGCTGATCAGTATGGCCGACATCAAGAACTACACGCTCAATTTCGGGCCGCAGCATCCGGCTGCGCACGGCGTGCTGCGTCTCGTGCTCGAACTCGACGGCGAGGTTGTGCAGCGCGCCGATCCGCATATCGGACTGCTCCACCGCGCCACCGAAAAGCTCGCCGAGACCCGCACCTATCTGCAGAGCGTGCCCTACATGGACCGTCTCGATTATGTCTCGATGATGTGCAACGAGCACGCCTACGTGATGGCGATCGAGAAACTCCTCGGGGTGGAGGTGCCGCTGCGCGCACAGTACATCCGCGTGATGTTCGACGAGATCACGCGCATCATGAACCACCTGCTGTGGCTCGGGGCGCATGCTCTCGATGTGGGTGCCATGGCCGTGCTGCTCTATGCCTTTCGCGAGCGCGAAGACCTGATGGATGTGTATGAAGCGGTGTCGGGCGCGCGCATGCATGCGGCGTACTACCGGCCGGGAGGTGTATACCGCGATCTGCCCGAACAGATGCCGCAGTACAAGCTCTCGAAGGTGCGCAACGAGGCCGCAATACGCGAGATGAACATCACCCGCCAGGGCTCGGTGCTCGATTTCATCGAAGCCTTCACCAGCCGTTTCCCGGCTTGTGTCGACGAGTACGAAACGCTGCTCACCGACAACCGCATCTGGAAGCAGCGACTCGTGGGGATCGGCGTGGTCGATCCCGACAGGGCCAAGGCGCTCGGTTTCACAGGGCCGATGCTGCGCGGCTCGGGGGTGGCATGGGACCTGCGCAAGAAGCAGCCCTATGAGGTCTACGATCTGGTCGATTTCGATATCCCGGTGGGTCGCAACGGCGACTCCTACGACCGCTATCTGGTGCGGATTGCAGAATTGCGTCAGTCGAACCGGATCATCCAGCAATGTATCGAATGGCTGCGCAACAACCCGGGTCCGGTGATGACGAGCAACCACAAGGTTGCGCCGCCGAACCGGGTGCAGATGAAGTCGCAGATGGAGGATCTCATCCATCACTTCAAGCTCTTCACCGAAGGCATGCATGTGCCCCCGGGCGAGGTGTATGCGGCCGTGGAGCATCCCAAAGGCGAGTTTGGGGTCTTCATCGTGTCCGACGGTGCCAACAAGCCCTTCAGGCTCAAATTGCGTGCACCAGGCTTTTCGCATCTGCAGGCGCTCGACGAAATGGCGCGCGGCCACATGATCGCCGACGTCGTCACGCTCATTGGAACCCAGGACATCGTGTTCGGGGAGATCGACCGGTGAGTGCTCCCCACGCTCCGCAGGCGGGGCACGCGCTTCACGGTCCTGAGGCAGGGCAGGCCCTTCGTGGTCCGCAGGCAGGGCAGGAGACCCTTCGCCGTCCGCAGGCAGGGCACCCCGCAGGGGATCACGGCGACGCCACTGCAGCTTACGAACTCTCGGCGCTGGCGCGGAAGCGTATCGAGCGGGAACTTGCCAAGTATCCGCCCGATCAGCGTCAATCGGCTGTGATGTCGTCGCTTGCAATTGCGCAGGACGAACACGGCTGGGTGAGTCCGGAGGTGATCGAGGCTGTGGCCACATGCCTCGGCATGCCCCCGATCGCGGTGGAGGAGGTGGCCACCTTCTACAACATGTACAACACCGCGCCGGTGGGGCGCTACAAGCTCGGTATCTGCACCAATCTGCCCTGTCAGTTGCATGAGGGGGCGAAAGCCGCAGCCTTTCTCAAGGCGCGCCTTGGGATCGACTTCAACGAAACCACCGAGGACGGACTCTTCACCCTCAAGGAACTCGAGTGCCTGGGTGCATGCGGCGATGCGCCGGTGATGCTGGTGAACAACAAGCGCATGTGCAGTTTCATGGACGGCCGCAGGATCGATGCCCTGATCACTGAACTGAGAGCGGCTGCAGCATCCGCAACCCGAGGAGCCTGAGATGGGAGCCAACGACGCAATGGCCGTGATTCCGGCCGCAACGCCTGTGGAAACCTGCTTCCACGGTCGCCACATCCGCCCCTTCATCTTTGCCGGGCTGCACGGCCCGCAAGCGTGGAGGCTCAAGGACTACGAGGCGCGCGATGGCTACCAGGCCCTGCGCAAGATCCTGCGGGAAGGCATCACGCCCGAGCAGGTGATCGCCGAGCTCAAGACCTCGGTGCTGCGCGGGCGCGGCGGTGCGGGCTTTCCCACCGGACTGAAATGGAGTTTCATGCCGCGCCAGTTCCCCGGGCAGAAGTACCTGGTCTGCAATTCCGACGAGGGGGAGCCGGGAACCTTCAAGGATCGTGACCTGCTCCGTTACAACCCGCATATAGTGATCGAGGGCATGATCATTGGTGCCTACGCGATGGGCATCAGCGTGGGCTACAACTACATCCACGGCGAGATCTTCGAGGTGTACGAACGCTTCGAGGAGGCGCTCGAGGAGGCCCGCGCTGCGGGCTATCTCGGCGACCGCATCCTCGGCAGCCCTTTTTCCTTCCAGTTGCATGCGCATCACGGCTACGGTGCCTACATTTGCGGCGAGGAGACCGGCCTGCTCGAGTCGCTCGAGGGCAAGAAGGGTCAGCCGCGCTTCAAGCCTCCCTTCCCCGCAAGCTTCGGTCTCTACGGCAAACCCACCACCATCAACAACACCGAAACCTTCGCTGCGGTGCCCTGGATCATCCGCAACGGTGGACAGGCTTTTCTGGAGGCGGGCAAGCCCAACAACGGCGGCACCAAGATCTTTTCGGTGAGCGGCGACGTGAACCGGCCGGGCAACTTCGAGGTGCCGCTTGGCACCCCGTTTGCAAAACTGCTCGAGCTCGCCGGGGGCATCCGCGAGGGTCGCAAGCTCAAGGCGGTGATCCCCGGGGGGTCGTCGATGCCGGTGCTCCCTGCCGAGACCATGATGGCGCTCGACATGGACTACGACTCGATCGCCAAGGCGGGTTCGATGCTCGGGTCGGGCGCTGTGATCGTGATGGACGACACCCGGTGCATGGTGAAGAGCCTGCTGCGCCTGTCCTACTTCTATTACGAGGAATCGTGCGGTCAGTGCACCCCGTGCCGCGAGGGCACCGGCTGGCTCTACCGGATGGTGAACCGGATCGAGCATGGCGAGGGCCGGCCCGAGGACCTTGATCTGCTCAATTCAGTGGCCGACAACATCCAGGGCCGCACGATCTGCGCACTCGGCGACGCGGCGGCGATGCCGGTGCGTGCCTTCCTCAAGCACTACCGGAAGGAATTCGAGTACCACGTCGAGCACAAGACCTGCATGGTCCCGGCCTACGTCTGAGGTGAACATGGTTGAAGTCGAAATCGACGGTCAGAAGGTGCAGGTGCCGCCCGGCAGCATGGTGCTGCAGGCGGCGAGCAAGCTCGGTATCTACATCCCGCATTTCTGCTTTCACAAGAAACTTTCGATTGCGGCCAATTGCCGGATGTGCCTGGTGGATGTGGAGAAGGCACCCAAGGCCCTTCCCGCTTGCGCCACCCCGGTGTCGCCCGGCATGAAGATCATGACCGCGAGCGACAAGGCAAGGAAGGCGCAGCAGGCGGTGATGGAGTTCCTCCTCATCAACCATCCGCTCGACTGCCCGATCTGTGATCAGGGTGGCGAATGCCAGTTGCAGGACCTCGCTGTGGGGTATGGGGGGTCCACCTCACGCTACCGCGAGGAAAAGCGCGTGGTCTTCCACAAGAGCCTCGGGCCGCTGGTATCGGCCGAGGAGATGAGTCGGTGTATCCACTGCACCCGTTGTGTGCGTTTCGGCCAGGAAGTCGCAGGTGTGATGGAACTCGGCATGAACAATCGCGGGCAGCACTCGGAGATCGCAAGCTTCGTGGGCCGCTCGGTCGATTCCGAGCTGTCCGGCAACATGATCGACCTTTGTCCGGTGGGAGCGCTCACCTCGAAGCCTTTCCGCTACGCTGCACGCACCTGGGAGCTGTCGCGTCGCCGTTCGGTGGCAGCGCACGATGCGCTTGGCTCCAACATCGTGGTCCAGGTCAAGCACGACAAGGTACTGCGCGTCGTTCCGCTGGAAAACGAGGCCGTGAACGAGTGCTGGCTGTCCGACCGCGACCGTTTCGCCTACGAGGGCCTCAACAGCGCCGAGCGGCTGCAGCTTCCGATGATCCGGCGTGATGGCCAGTGGGAGCAGACCGATTGGTCGACTGCGCTCACCTTCGCTGCCGATGCGCTCGGTTCCGCCCGAAACGCGCATGGCCCCTCTTCGATCGGGGTGCTGGCCTCGGAGCAGTCCTCGCTCGAGGAACTCCACATGCTCGCCGAAATCGCCCGCGGACTCGGCGGGGTGCCGATCGATACGCGCCTGAGGCAGATCGACTTCTCGCTCGACGCGGTGCGCGAGGGCGCACCCTGGCTCGGTATGCCGATCGCCGAGGTCAACACCCTGCAGCGCCTGGTGCTGATCGGATCCTTCCTGCGCAAGGATCAACCGCTTCTGGCTGCGCGGGTACGCGCCGCAGTGAAGCGAGGGTTGGCGGTGTCGGTGATCCACGCGGTGGACGACGACCTCCTGATGCCGCTTGCGCACAAGGCGATCCTTGCCCCTTCGCAGTGGCCCCTGCTGCTTGCGGTGGTGCTCAAGCAACTGCGCAGCACGCTGGCGCTCGAGGCGCGCCCGATGCCTGCGGTGGATCCCGAACTCAAGAACTGGGTCGACCAGATGGCCTCTTCCTCGGCCGATCCTGCGGTTGCGCAACTTGGTCGCTCGATTGCGCAGGCGCTGCAAAGCGGAGACCGCAAGGCAGTGTGGCTGGGCTCGGCTGCGCGTCACCATCCGCACTACGGCAGGCTGCATGCCCTGGCGCAGGCGATCACCTTGCACTGCGGCGCAGTGCTTGGCGAGTTGCCCGAGGGCGCCAACGGCGTGGGCGCGTGGCAGGTGGGGGCGTGCGCGGCTTCGGTGTTGGGCGCGCGCCGGGGTGCCGGAGCAGCGCAGTCTGCCCAGGGTGCTGTGCATGCGGCGCAACTGATGGCCGAGCCGCGCAAGGCATATCTCCTCTACCAGGTCGAACCCGAACTCGACCATGCTGCTGCCGCAGCGTGCCTCGCCCGCCTGAAGTCGGCCCACCGGGTGATCGTGATGGGCAGCTACTGCAGCGAGCCGATGCTCGGCTATGCCGACTGTCTGCTGCCGATTGCGCCCTACACCGAAAGTTCGGGCACGCTGGTGAACATGGAAGGCCGACGGCAGGCGTATGCGGCGGTTGTGAAGCCGCTCGGTCAGGCACGCCCGGGCTGGAAGGCGCTGCGGGTGCTCGCCGATCTGCTGCAGATTCCCGGGCTGGGCTTCGAAACCGTGGAGGAGGTGCGCCGTGCAGCGATCGCCCGCGCCGACGCCTATCCGCTGAGTAACCACTGCGGCACCGTGCCCGGACTCTTTCTCACTCTTCAGCCGGTGCCTGTGCTCGAGCGAGTGGCCGAGGTGCCGATCTATGCCACCGACCCGGTGGTGCGCCGCGCCGAGAGTCTTCAGTCCACCCGCGACGCACGGCCTGCGGTGCTGCGCGCGCATCCGGATACGCTTGCGCAGCTTGGAGCGCGCGACGGGGCGAGGCTGCGCATCGTGCAGGGCGAGGGCGAAGCGATCCTTCCGGCCAGTGCCGATCTGCGGGTGGCGCCCGGAGTGTTGCGCATCCCCGCAGCGCTTCCTGCCACCATGGCACTTGCGGCGAGTGCCGAGGGTCTCGGGGCAACCCTCGCGTGAACGGAATGCTCGAGGCGATCACTGCCCAGGGCAGCAGCGTGCTCGGCCCGGCGTGGCCGGTGGTGTGGACGCTGGCCAAGATCGTTGCGGTGCTGCTACCGCTGCTGGTCTGCGTGGCGTATCTCACGTATTGGGAGCGCAGGCTTCTGGGATTCATGCACATCCGGCTGGGACCCAACCGGGTCGGTCCGATGGGTCTGTTGCAGCCGATCGCCGATGCGCTCAAGCTCATCGTGAAGGAAGTGGTCACGCCAACGGCGTCGAGCCGCGTCCTCTACTTCATCGGGCCGGTGATGACGATCATGCCGGCGATGGCAGCCTGGGCGGTGATCCCCTTCGGCCCCGACGTGGTGCTTGCCAACGTCAATGCCGGACTGCTCCTGCTGTTGGCGATCACCTCGCTCGAGGTTTACGGCGTGATCATTGCCGGCTGGGCCTCAAACTCGAAATACGCTTTTCTCGGGGCGCTGCGCGCCTCGGCGCAAATGGTGTCGTATGAGCTTGCGATCGGCTTTGCCCTGGTGGTGGTGCTGCTGGTTTCGGGGAGTCTCAACCTCACCGACATCGTTGAGTCGCAGGGCAGGGGCTGGGGCGCTGAACTCGGTCTCAATTTCCTATCGTGGAACTGGCTGCCACTCCTGCCGATCTTCGTGGTTTACATCATCTCGGGTGTGGCCGAGACGAACCGGCATCCGTTCGACGTGGTCGAGGGCGAGTCGGAGATCGTGGCCGGGCATATGGTGGAGTATTCGGGAATGGGTTTTGCGGTGTTCTTCCTTGCCGAATACGCCAACATGATTCTCATCTCGTGTATGGCCTCGATCATGTTTCTGGGGGGATGGTATGCGCCGATCGGGCTGCTGTCCTTCATCCCGGGCTGGATCTGGCTTGGCATCAAGACCTTTCTGGTGGTGTCGTGCTTCATCTGGTTCAGGGCCTCGTTTCCCCGCTACCGCTACGACCAGATCATGCGTCTGGGCTGGAAGATCTTCATTCCGGTCACTCTGGTGTGGCTGGTTGTGGTGGCGATCTGGATGCAGACCCCGTTGAATATCTGGAAGTGAGGTCAACATGGCAACTGCTGCGCAAACGGTAAGGGATTTCTTCCAGAGTTTCATGTTGCTTGAGTTGCTCAAGGGCCTGAGACTCACCGGAAAGTACCTGTTCGCCCGCAAGATCACGGTCCTCTATCCCGAGGAGAAAACTCCGATGTCGCCGAGGTTTCGCGGCTTGCACGCCCTGCGGCGTTATCCCAACGGCGAGGAGCGCTGCATTGGCTGCAAACTCTGCGAGGCGGTCTGTCCGGCGCTGGCAATCACGATCGAATCACAGCAGCGCAGCGATGGCACCCGTCGCACCACACGCTACGACATCGACCTCACCAAGTGCATTTTCTGCGGCTTTTGCGAGGAGTCGTGCCCGGTCGATTCGATCGTTGAAACCCACATCCATGAATACCATGGAGAAAAGCGCGGCGACCTCTACTTCACCAAGGAAATGCTTCTCGCGGTGGGCGATCGCTACGAGCAGGAGATTGCGCTTGCGCGCACGGCCGATGCCCCTTTCCGTTGAGCGCGCATGGATGCGCTGACCTTCACCTTCTATCTCTTTTCCGGGATCACGGTGCTCTCGGCGTTGCGCGTGATCACGGCGCGCAATCCGGTGCACTCGGCGCTCTTTCTGGTGCTCACCTTCTTTTCCTGCGGTGCGATCTGGCTGCTGCTCCAGGCCGAGTTCCTCGCAATCACGCTGGTGCTCGTGTATGTGGGCGCGGTGATGGTGCTCTTTCTCTTCGTGGTGATGATGCTCGACATCAACCTCGACGGCGTGCGCAAGGGGTTCTGGAAAAACCTGCCGGTGGCCGCACTCGTTGGCGCGGTGATTGTGATCGAGATGGCCGCGGTGCTCTTCAACATGTTCTCGCGGGTGTATCAGGCCGATGCGCCGCAATTGCCGCCCGACTTCAGCAACACTGCGGCGCTTGGGCGGCTGATCTTCATCGATTATGTGTATCCCCTCGAGATCGCTGCGGCCATCTTGCTGGTGGCGATGGTTGCGGCGATTGCGCTCACCCTGCGTTCACGCAAGGACGCCAAGCATCAGGATCCCGGCGAGCAGGTGCGGGTGAGGCCTGCCGACCGACTTTCACTGCTCAAGATGCCTGCGGAGTCCAAAGACCGATGAGCCTCTCCCTCGCCCACTACCTTGTGTTGGGCGCGATTCTGTTTGCCATCGGTGTTGTGGGCATCTTCATGAATCGTCGCAACCTGATCGTGATTCTCATGGCGATCGAACTCATGCTGCTTGCGGTCAACATGAACTTCGTGGCCTTCTCGCACTTCCTCGGCGATGGCGCAGGTCAGGTCTTCGTGTTCTTCATCCTCACGGTGGCGGCGGCCGAGTCAGCGATCGGATTGGCGATCCTGGTCGTGCTCTTCCGCAACCTCGACACCATCGATGTCGAGGGTCTCGACAGCCTCAAAGGATAGGGTGAGTCGATGAAGACGATGTATCTGGTTGCCGCCTTTGCGCCGCTGCTCGGTGCGATTGCTGCGGGTTTCTTCGGGCGTGGGCTGGGCAGGCTGGCCTCGGCGCTGATCACGATCGGGCTTGTTGGGGTGTCCACCGTGGCCTCGCTGATGACGCTGATTGATGTGCTCGACGGCAACCACTTCAACGGGACGCTCTACCAGTGGGCGCAGGTGGGCGCCATCCGCTTCGAGATCGGCTTCATGATCGACCCGATCACCGCAATGATGATGGTGGTGGTGACTTCGGTGTCGCTCTGTGTGCATGTGTACACCATGGGTTACATGGAGGAGGACCCCGGCTACCAGCGCTTTTTCGCCTACATCTCGCTCTTCACCTTCGCCATGCTGATGCTGGTGATGTCCAACAACTTCCTGCAACTCTTCTTCGGCTGGGAGGCGGTGGGGCTGGTGTCATACCTGCTGATCGGCTTCTGGTATACCCGGCCCACGGCGATCTTCGCCAACCTCAAGGCTTTCCTTGTGAATCGGGTTGGCGACTTCGGCTTTGCGCTTGGCATCGGTCTGTTGCTCCACGCCACGGGTAGTCTCGACTACGTCGAGGTCTTCGAGCGCCTGCCCGCGCTTGCGGCCTCCACGATCGAGGTGATCCCCGGCCAGGCCTGGGGGCTGCTCACGCTGGCGGCGATCCTGGTCTTCGTGGGAGCAATGGGCAAGAGCGCGCAGTTTCCCCTGCATGTGTGGCTGCCCGACTCGATGGAGGGTCCCACGCCGATCTCGGCGCTGATCCATGCAGCCACGATGGTGACCGCCGGGATTTTCATGGTGGCGCGCATGTCGCCGCTTTTCGAACTCTCCGACACAGCGCTTTCGGTGGTGATCGTGATCGGTGCCATCACCTCGCTTTCAATGGGCCTGATGGGGCTTGTGCAATACGACATCAAGCGGGTGGTGGCCTACTCCACGCTCTCACAACTCGGCCTGATGACGATCGCGCTCGGTGCTTCGGCATACCAGGCGGCGATCTTCCACCTGATGACGCATGCCTTCTTCAAGGCGCTTCTCTTTCTTGCCGCAGGCTCGGTGATCATCGGCATGCACCACAACCAGGACCTGCGCCACATGGGAGGGCTGGCCGCGAAGATGCCGGTCACCTGGATCACCTGTCTGCTTGCCACCCTCTCGGCGGTGGGCACGCCGCTCTTCAGCGGCTTCTACTCCAAGGACAGCATCATCGAGGCAGTGGGCCACGCCACAGTGGCCGGTGCAGGCTTTGCCCACTTTGTGGTGGTCATCGGAGTGCTGATCACCTCGCTCTACTCCTGGCGCATGTATTTCATGACCTTCCATGGCGAACCGCGCTGGCATCTTGCGCAGCACAACGATCATGCAAGCCATGATCAGGCGCAGCACAACGCGTCTGCCCAAAAGCATCATGCCCCGCTCGTGCCGCACGAGTCGCCTGCGGTGGTCACCGTCCCGCTGGTGCTCCTGGCGATCCCTTCGGTGATGGTGGGCGCCTACACCATCGAGGCGATGGTGGTGGGCGACTTCTTCAAGTCCTCGATCATGGTCTTGCCGAACCACCCCGCCATCACCACTTTCGCCGGGAGCTTCCATGGCGTCTTTGGCATGGCGCTGCATGCCTTCTTCACCTTGCCCTTCTGGCTGATGCTGCTCGGTTTCGTGCTCGCCTGGGCGGGCACGCTCTACAGTCCCCAGAGCGGTGCGCGCCTGCGAGCCTCCCTGCGTCCGCTGGTGTCGATTCTCGAGCACAAGTACTACCTCGACGACTTCAACGAAAAGGTACTGGCCGCCGCTGCGCGGGGTTTGGGCCGGGGTCTGTGGAAGGGCGGCGATCAGGCCATCATCGACGGGGTGGCCATCAACGGCAGCGCGCGCACGATCGGATGGCTCGCCGGCTTCGTCCGCCACCTGCAGTCGGGCTTCATCTACGACTACGCCATTGCGATGATCGGAGGCGTGGCGATCCTCCTCTACTGGTTCGTGCCGATACTCGGCGGCTAGTTCTCGACGGGACCGAACTTGGATTCGAACGACCTTCTCTCCGCAGCGATCTGGATACCGATCGCCTTCGGCCTGGTGCTGCTCGCCCTCGGCAACGACCGCAGTCCGGGGGTGATCCGGGGCATCGCCCTGGTGGGCGCGCTGATCGGCTTTCTGGTCACCTTGCCGATCGTGGCCCGCTTCGACCCCTCCACTGCCGAGATGCAGTTCGTGGAGCGGCGGGTGTGGATCGACCTGCTCGACGCCTACTACCACCTCGGGGTCGACGGGATTTCGGTGTGGTTCGTGGTGCTCACAGCCTTTATCACCGTGATCGTGGTGATCGCCGGCTGGGAAGTGATCGAGGAGAACGTGGCGGCCTACATGGCCTCCTTCCTGATGCTTTCAGGCCTGATGGTGGGGGTGTTCACCGCGATGGACGGCCTGCTCTTCTACGTGTTCTTCGAGGCAACGCTCATTCCGATGTATGTGATCATCGGCGTGTGGGGCGGTCCTCGACGCGTCTATGCGGCCTTCAAGTTCTTCCTCTACACGCTGGCCGGTTCGCTGCTCACCCTGGTTGCGCTGATCTACCTCTACCTCAGCGCGGGCAGTTTTGCGATCGCAGACTGGCATGCGCTGCCCTTGACGATGCAAGAGCAGCTCCTGATCTTCCTTGCGCTCTTTGCAGCCTTTGCGGTGAAGGTCCCGATGTGGCCGGTGCACACCTGGTTGCCGGATGCGCATGTGGAGGCGCCCACCGGGGGCTCGGTGGTGCTCGCGGCGATCATGCTCAAGTTGGGCGCCTACGGTTTTCTGCGCTTCTCGCTGCCGATCGCACCGGATGCAAGCCACGAACTCGGGTGGCTTGTGATCGGACTCTCGCTCACTGCAGTGGTCTACATCGGACTGGTGGCGCTGGTGCAGTCGGACATGAAAAAGCTCGTGGCCTATTCCTCGGTGGCACACATGGGCTTTGTCACGCTCGGGTTTTTCATGTTCAACAACCTCGGCATGCAGGGGGCGATCATCCAGATGATCTCGCACGGGTTCATCTCCGGCGCGCTCTTTCTGTGTATCGGCGTGCTCTACGACCGGATGCACAGCCGCGACATTGGCGCCTACGGTGGAGTGGTCAACACGATGCCGAAGTTTGCCGCTTTCTTCCTTTTTTTCAGCATGGCCAACGCCGGGCTTCCCGCAACTTCGGGCTTCGTGGGGGAGTTCATGGTGATCCTGGGCGCGGTCTCCTTCAACCCCTGGACCGCGTTTGCGGCGGCCGTCACGATGGTGCTCGGCGCGGCGTATTCGCTCTGGATGTACAAGCGCGTGGCTTTCGGCCCGGTGGCCAACGCGGAGGTCGCTGCACTGCGCGACCTCAACGCGCGCGAGTTCATCATGCTGTCGCTGCTTGCGATAGTCACGCTGTGGATGGGGGTGCAGCCGAAGCCCTTCACCGACCTCACCGAAACCTCGGTCGATGCGCTCCTGCAGCATGTTTCGGTGTCCAAGATCAAGTGACCAGGGCCCATGCCTGACTTCAATCTCATCGCGCTTGTGCCGGAAATCCTGCTCCTGATGCTCGCCTGCGGCGTGTTGCTTGCCGATGCAATGCTCCGCAAGGAAGACCGTCACTGGGTGGAAACCCTCAGCCTGATCAGCGTGCTGGTGGTGCTTGGTGCCTTGCTCTGGCAGGCGGGCGGTCCTGCGCAGACCGCCTTCGGCGGCACCTTCGTGGTGGATGCGCTGGCGGCGGTGCTCAAGATCACGGCCGCGCTCGCGCTCTTCGTGGCGCTGATCTACGCGCGACGCTACAACACCGAGCGACCGGTGCCACGCGGCGAGTTCCAGGTGATCGCTCTTTTTGCCCTCCTCGGGCAGATGGTGATGATTTCGGCGGCGAACCTGCTGGTGATGTACCTCGGGCTCGAACTCATGTCGCTTTCGCTCTATGCGCTCGCCGCCATGCGTCGCGACGATCGCTCGGCCTCCGAGGCGGCGATGAAATACTTCGTGCTCGGTGCGCTCGCCTCGGGCTTCATGCTCTACGGCATGTCGATGCTCTACGGTGCCTCGGGCAGTCTCGACCTTTCCGACATTGCGCTGGTGAGCAGGGCCGAGCAGGACAAGACCTTTCTCGTCTTCGGCCTGGTCTTCATCGTGGGAGGCCTCGCGTTCAAGTTCGGGGCGGTGCCCTTCCACATGTGGGTACCCGATGTGTACCAGGGCACGCCCACCGGCGCCACGCTGCTGATTGCCACCGGTCCGAAGCTTGCGAGTTTCGCGCTCGCCTACCGCCTGCTCGTGGAAGGACTCCCCGGCGTGGTGCTCGACTGGCAGCACATGATGCTCATCCTGGCCGGGCTCTCGCTCGCTTTTGGCAACCTGATCGCCATCGCGCAGACCAACCTCAAGCGCATGCTTGCCTACTCGGGGATTGCTCAGGTGGGATTCGTGCTGCTCGGCCTTATCGCCGGTATGGTGGACGGTTCGTTCCAACTGGCACCGCTGGCCTACGGGGCCTCGATGTTCTACATCCTCACCTATGTGCTCACCACGCTGGGCACCTTCGGTTTGATCGCGCTGATGGCGCGGTCGGGTTTCGAGTGCGAGCAGATCGAAGACCTCAAGGGGCTGCATCGGCGCAGCCCGTGGATGGCTCTGGTGATGCTGGCGCTCATGTTCTCGCTCGCGGGGGTGCCTCCCACCGTGGGTTTCTACGCCAAGCTGATCGTGCTCGAGGCGGTGGTCCACGCCGGATATCTGTGGGTGGCGGTCTTTGCCGTGATGATGTCGCTGGTGGGTGCCTTCTACTACCTGCGGGTCGTGAAGACCATGTACTTCGACGGTCCCGTCGACCTCTCCACCCCCGAGCCTGCCACCGATGCGCGACTGGTGCTCGGCATCAACGGTGCGGCGGTGCTGGTGCTCGGGGTGCTGCCCGGGCCGCTGCTCACCTTGTGTGTCGAGGCGATCCAGCTCTCGATGGTTGCGCGCTAAGGCCTTGAGCCCGCGCTTTGATCCAGGGCGCGAGGCTTCGCTGCTCGAGTCCACGGTTGCAAGCGAAGTGCTCTTCACCGGGCACTTCTTCGAAGTGGCACGCGACCGCATCGCGCAGGTCGACAGCAGCCTGCACACCCGCGAATACATCCGTCACCCCGGTGCGGCGGCGATCATTCCGATCGATGCGCAGGGCAGGGTGCTGATCGAGCGCCAGTACCGCTACGCGCCGCGTGCGGTCTTCACCGAGTTTCCGGCGGGCAAGCGCGACCCTGGCGAGTCCACGATCGACACGGCGGTGCGCGAACTCGCCGAGGAAACCGGCCACTGCGCTGCCGAATGGGCATTTCTCACCCGGATTTATCCGGCGATTGGCTTTGCCGACGAACGCATGGACATCTGGATCTGCCGGGGTCTCGAACCGGTGGAGCAAAGGCTCGACAGCGGCGAGCGCCTGCAACTTCACTGGCTGGAGGTGGAGGCGCTTCTTGCGCTTTGCCTCACCCACCAGATTCCCGACGTGAAGACGCACATCGGCACGCTCTGGCTCGCCCAGATGCATCGCGGCCAGATCCCCTGGCCTCGCTTTCAGCCGGCGCAAGCCTGGCGGGAGCATCCTCCCGCCTGACTTGAACTATCATCGGGGGCGAAGGAGGCGTGGCAGAGCGGTTGAATGCACCGGTCTTGAAAACCGGCGAGGGTTCGCGCCCTCCGTGAGTTCGAATCTCACCGCCTCCGCCAATGCCTTCTTGTTTTCAATGGCTTAGGGTGGTTATCCGGAAAGACATACCATCCTGCGTACCGAAAACGAAACCGCTTGACCATCCCCCGGGGCCCTCCTCTCCGAAGCACCCCGCCCCTTAAGCAAAACGTGCCCAGACGGACCCCACCCCGGGGGCACCCCCCAAGTTCCGCGTTGGTCCCATCCGGCTACCTCTTGCTTACTATTCCGCTCGAACGACTCCTACTTTTCCGGCCCAGCGGTCACACCGCCGACGAGCACTGCGCGGGGCTTGTCGGCCCGTCAGAGAGCCTTTGCGCAGAAAACCCGCTCGAAGCCTCTTGAGTGCGCTTACTGCCCGTGATACAAACACTCACAAAGCAGCGCTGGCTACCGCAAGGACGATCTGCGCAGTCCTGAGCATGACTGGTCGCGCGGCCTTCGGACTCATTCGTCTGGTGGCCGAGGGTCGCGACTGCGGCGCAAGGGCACGGCGGTGTGAGGTTGAAGCGTTCTCGGGCGATGGAGTGGGAGTCCACCATGCGTAGTCTGTTTGCATGCATCTTTTTGCTGCCAATGCTGGCGCGGGCAAGCGCAAGGCCCTGTCTCGGTGCCATACGGGGTACCCTTGGGCGCGTGAGCGTAACGCTGCACGCTGGTCAAAGCAAACCAGTAACTGCATCACCCATCGACGCCGTCGCCGTGAGTCCAGAGCGGTATTCAGTGCTCAGCGCGGCAGTCAGAGCCCGATAGAAAGGTGAATGCTGCACAGTGGGCGCAAAAACTACCTTGACAACTCTCCGCACCATGCGAGGGAGTGGTCACATCTACGAGCTCTCGGTGATGCGAAGAGCCAGGCCACTCGCAGTCATGATGGCGCTAACCGCAACAACGGCAGTCCATGGCGTAGAGATCGCCGTGCGATACGCACCGCTAAACCTCGCTGTCCAGGGAGTAAGCCGACTTCAAGCAACCGACGACGCGAGAGGTACCCGCTGGTTCGAACAAAACATCAAATCGCATCGGGAGCCCGAAGTTTCCCTATTTGTGCCCTGGCGACAGGAAATGGGATTTGAGTACCGCAACCAAAGGTTCGGTGCCGTGCATCAGGGGAGGATCGGAAAGACGCTGTGCACCTTCTTCGGTTGTTTTATTGCCGGCTCAAATCTCCTATCTGGCTATGAAACTGCTGAGCAGATCGGGCTTAACTTCAGGAATCACGGGCTGTTTGCTACCTATCGGGCGGAAAACCCAACAGCACAAGAATCCGCATCAAGCTATTCGCTTGGAGTGAACTGGCTTCAAGGTGACGCTACTGCCACCGGCGCCGGTTTCGCAGCAAACCAAAGCGGATCTCTGCCACTGCTGGGCATGCGCATTACTCGCCAATTCTTTCTCGACCCCACTTCTGCGATCGAATTGGTTGGATCCCCCAGCTATTATTACGCGAAAAGAGGCTCCGCCTTTCTTGGATCCCTCACAGCGGCCTACAATCATCAGGCATCCAAATTTGTTCGAGTAAGCATAGGACTTGAATGGCTCACGCTCAAACTTTCCTACCATTCGGAAAGCACCATGTTCGAAATGCGCAGCACTCGAATTGATCCCTTCATCCAGCTACACCTGACTCCCTAGGTAGTCTCAACCGCTCTTCTAACCCTTGAACAACCCACCTAGCAGGCTGCTGAAAAATCGGGGAAAAGGCGTTGATATGCTCCACGCGGTGACGATTGTTGTTTCATGTAGAGCTAATCATCGCTCCATCCAGC
>Ga0194119_10000984_pt1 | contig 53117 bp, 54 predicted proteins | sample TA2MahC100mmetaG_FD_148620 | JGI IMG/M metagenome (GOLD analysis project Ga0194119, IMG submission 148620) | Freshwater microbial communities from Lake Tanganyika, Tanzania - TA2015018 Mahale Deep Cast 100m | ecosystem: Environmental > Aquatic > Freshwater > Lake | place: Tanzania: Lake... | reverse complement strand
CGCCGCGCATGTACGGCAGCACGGGTTGGCCAATTTTTGCCGGCTGCTGCTCAACTCCAACGAGTTCCTCTATGTGAATTGAGGCCTCGAAAAGATGATGACCAGACGCAAGGCATTGGAACAGGCGGCGAGCGGGTTTGGCGGGATGGCGCTGGCTTGGCTCATGGGGCACGATCAGGCTGCCGCGCAGAGTGAGTTCAACGGCGGCCTTCACCACCGGGCCAAGGTGCGGCGAGTGATCCAGCTTTTCATGAACGGCGGCGCCACGCAGGTGGATACGTTCGACTACAAGCCGATGCTCGAGAAGATGCACGGCAAGCCGCCGGATGCGAGCCAGGTGGATACGCCCGGGCAGAACTGGGGCGAGTTTATGAAATCGCCATTTGCCTTCAAGCGCCATGGAAACAGCGGGCGCTGGGTGAGCGAGGTGTATCCGAAGCTGGCTGAGCGAGTGGACGATCTCGCGTTTCTGATGGCGATGACGGCGCGCACGAATACACACGGGCCGGCGAGTTTTCTGCAAAACACGGGCTACATTCTGCCTGGCTTCCCGTGCATGGGCGCGTGGATTTCGCATGGCCTCGGCACATTGAACACGAATCTGCCAGCGTTCATCGTGCTGCCCGATGCGCGCGGGCTGCCCTACAACCTGACCGGTAACTTCACTTCGGGATTTCTACCGGCGCGGAACCAGGGAACGATTATTGAAGCGGGCAAGCCGCATCCGATTCCGGATCTTCACGCGCCGTCGGAGGCGGACAAAGACGGGCTGGCGCTGCTTGGGAAAATGAACCGCCGTCACTTGGCGGCATCGAACGGCGATGCGCAACTGGAGGTGCGCATCGCTTCGTATGAGATGGCGGCGCGGATGCAGATGAGCGCTCCGGAGGCGCTGGATCTTTCGAAGGAGAGCGAGGCGACGCGGAAGCTTTACGGTGTCGATCGCAAGGAGACCGAAGATTTCGGCAAGCGCTGTCTGATTGCACGGCGGCTGGTCGAGCGCGGAGTTCGCTTCGTGCAGGTGTGGAGCGGCATGGGTGGGGCGAGCGGCAATTGGGACATGCATACCAACATCGCCGAGGAATTGCCGAAGATGGCGGGGTCGACCGATCAGCCGATGGCGGCGTTGCTTACGGATTTGGGCGCGCTCGGGTTGCTGGAGGATACTCTGGTGGTGTGGAGCACGGAGTTTGGGCGGACTCCGTATTCGCAGGGGGCAAAAGGCGGGCGCGATCACAACGGCGGTACGTTCAACGCGTGGCTGGCGGGGGCGGGGATCAAGGGCGGCGTATCGTACGGCGAGAGTGATGAGCTGGGGTGGAAGGCGGCGGTGAATCCGACGTATTGTTACGATCTACACGCGACGATTCTGCACCTGATGGGTGTGGATCACACGCGGCTGACGTTCAAATTCAACGGCATCAATCGGCGGCTTACCGACGTGCATGGGCATGTGTTGAAAGAGATTCTGGCGTGATGTAACGGTCGCCGCGGAGAAGGTCACGTACCGAATGAAGGGCTGGAGCGAGCCGTGACGGCAACAGCAGAGAGCCTCTGCGACAATCCCCATCCCCCTGACAGCCGAAAGGCCGGCCCGATGAGAGCCGCTGGAGCGGAGTGGTCAGCGGCGCTTCGTTTCTTCGAACAACTTCATGTGCAGGGCGGCTTCGGCCGTCCGGTTTTGTTTTCGATGCAGCATCGCGAGCTGATAGTGGGCCGTGCTTTTCAACTCGTTCGGCGCCTGCCCGTCCACCACGGCCCGCAGATGGGACTCCGCGCGCGGCAATTGGCCCTTTTGCAAGAGCGTCTTGCCGAGTTGAAGCTGCGCGTCGGATAGCGTGGGGTCCGCGGCTACGGCCTGTTCGAGGTGCGGCACCGCTTCTTCGGAGCGGCCGAGTTGCTCCAGCATCAAGCCATAACGGTAGTGCACGCGGGAGTTCTGCGGAGCCAGTTTCAACTCAGCTTCGTAGCTGACGGCCGCTTGTTCGAACTCACTGGCTTCGGCGGATAACTCGCCGATCGTGGCGTGCAAACCAGGCAGCTTCGGATCCGCCGCGATCGCCAGCTTATACTTCGCGATCGCCTCCTTGGGGCGGCCGTTGAACGCCGCATACTCAGCGGCGGCCATGTGCGCGCGGGCCGAGTCCGGCGCCGCGGCCAGCAGATCGTGACTCGCCTGCGCCGCCAGCCGGTCATAGGCGCGGCCGAGATAAAACAACACATCGGCTTCCTTGGGCCGCGCCTCGCGCGCAATCTCGAAGTGCGCGGCCGCGGCGCGGTACTCGGTGGCTTCGGTCTCCACCAGGCCAAGCCAGATGTGTGCATCGATGTTCTTGGGATTCTCGGCCAAGGCCTTTTCGAGGTTGGCGCGCGCCGGCGCGGTGGCGCCGGCCATCAGGTCGTCGAAACCCAGCAGGTCGCGAACGCCGGCGAGCCCCGGCTTCATCCGCAGTGCGTTTTCGAGCGCCGAGATCGCCGCGCGGTAGTCGGCGCGGCGGTGGTGCACCAGACCGAGATTGAGCTGAAGCTCCGCGATGTTCGGCGCCAGCTTCGCCGCCGCTTCGAGCTCCTGTGCCGCTTCATCGAGCCGGCCCGCCTCGCGCGCCGCCAGCCCTTTTCGGACATGCTGCAACACCTGCGGATCAGGCGCCGCCGGAGGAGCGGCAGCCTGTGGCGCGAAAAGCCAAAGCGCCGCGGTTACGGTCAAGAGCATGCGGCGATCCCCGCGAGTGCGGCTGCGCGATCAGCCATCCGATCCGGCAGAATACTCTCGTGCGGGACGTGCGCACCTTCGCGCACCGCGCCCAACCCGTCGAGCGTGGGAATGCCAAGGGCCGCCGAGAAGTTCCCGTCCGAGCCGGGCTGTGGTTGCTGCAGGTACGGAAAAATCCGGTCCATCATAGAGAGCGGCTGCCGTAATGTCAGTTTCTCATGCTCTTTCTCGACCTGAGCCCTGCTTCACTGTCGATCGGACCGGCCATGGAAGGGAGCCCGCGCGGGCGTTTCGCGGCAGGCAACTGCCCGCCGCCAAGAAGCGGGATGGCGGCTATCTGGTCCGGAACGTCTTGCTGCCGATCAGTGCAAGCGCCAAGTCTCGCGCTCCGCCACCGGTCCGGCGCATGTCCGCGGCGATGGATTGGATTTCCTTGCGCTCAGCGAAATTCGGCGCCCGTCCGGTGGCATAGGTGAGCAGCTTTTCGCCGAAGGCGGCCGAGAACAGGTCGATGTTGGCCACCAACCAGCGTTTCAGCTCCACCGCGTCGCGCACGGCTGTTCCATCAGGCAATACGACCGAGGCTTGTATGGGCTTCTTCGACTTGGGCCACGTATCGCGCCAGCGGCCCACGGGATCGTAGTTTTCGAGCACAAAGCCGAACGGGTCGATGGTGGTATGGCACGAAGCGCAGCGGGGCTCTTTGGTGTGCGCGGCGAGGAGTTCGCGCGGCGTGGTGGCGCCGCCGATGCCGGGCGTCAGCGCAGGCACGTCGTTGGGCGGAGCCGGCGGAGGTATGCCCAGGATCTTGTCCAGCATCCACACGCCGCGCAGCACGGGCTGCGTGTCCACACCGTTGGCGGTGGCGATCATCGTCGCAGCCATGCCGAGCAAGCCGCCGTGGCGTCCGCCGCGCTCGAGAGGCAGACGGGCAATTCGCCGTGCTTCGCCGGACGAATCGTCGAAGGCTGCTTTGTAGCCGTAGTTCCTGGCGGCGAAGCTCTTCGAGGTGAAGGTGAAGTCCGGATCGATGAAGTCGGCCATCGGGAGGTTCTTGTCCAGTAGCTCGGCGAGGAACCACTCCAACTCCTGCCGCGCCATGGAAATATCGGCATCGGAAAAGTTGAAGGCCGGATCGGGCATGATGGACGCAAGCTTGCGTGTGTCCAGCCACTGGCCGGTGAAGTTGCGGACCATCGGCGCGTCGGGTTTCCTGGGGAGCAGACGTTCGGCGTCGGCGCGCAGTCCGTCCGGAGTCAGCAGCCGTCCGGAGCGGGCCGCCTCCAGCAGAGGCTCGTCCGGCGGACCCTGGCGCAGGAAGTAGGCGAGGCGCTCAGCCAAGCCGTAGGCGTCGAGCAGGCCGGGCTGCATCCCGCGGTACAGGAAACGAGGCGAGATCAGAACCGTGCGCAACAGCAGGTGCATGCCTTGCTCGAAGCTGTTGCCTTGTTCCCAATGGCGGGTGGCAATCTTGAGGAAGCTGGCTCGCGTAGCTTCATCAACGGGACGCCGGAACGCGCGGGGCAGGAAGCGGTCCAGCACACGGCGCGCGTATTCGGCGGGTGCAACTCCGGCTGGGGAAACCCCGGCCAGCGCCCGCTGGATCTGTTTGCGCTGCTTGTCCTTGGGACCTTCGGCCGGCGCCAGCGGACCTTCGACCACGAGATCGTGAATCTGCAAGGACGGGCCGTGATCGAAGTATTCATGGGCCAGAGTGTCATGCAGGTTGTTCAACCCGCCGGTGGTGCCGATCATCTTGAGCATGCGCTGGGTGCGCTCGGAATCGAGCACGGCATGGGTCATGTCGAGCGACGGATCCTGCATCAGGCGGTTGATGAGGACATAGCCATTGCGGCCGCGCAGGCGGGCCGGGGAGCGCGGCGAGCCGTCCGGGTTGTGGAGCGCGTGCAGGTAGGCAGCGAGCAAACGGGGATCACGTGCGAAACGCTCACGGAACAGCGCCGGAAGCTGTTCGCTGGTGTGATCGAGCTCGGCGTTGGCCCAACGCAGCAGCGGCGTTTGCCCCTCATAGAGTTCGGCCTCGAAGGTGAATGTCTCCGGCGACTGCGAGGTGACTTCCATCGTGTGCAGGCGGCGGAACGCGCCAATCTTCGAACGGTCCGTGGCGTCGATCTCCCGGGCCCACACTTCGAGCGTCATGGCTTGGCCGGGCCTCGGTTTGAATTGCGAGGCGGCGACGGCGATGCGGTACACGCCGGAGTCGACAATTTCGACTCGCGCCGGCCAAGTGCAGCTACGCATGATGTCCTCGGCGCGCGAGGCCATGCGCAACACGCCACCACGGACGGTGGAGGCGGAGAAGCTGATCACCATGTCGTCCGGAGGCGCCTTCCAGGCGCGCTTTTGGGGCTGGCGGCCGGGCGGCGGGAAGACAATGTCGGCGATCTCCCACGCGGTGTTGGTATAAGCCCCCATGAGCGGCGCGGACATCGTCAGACCGGCGGCGACGTTGTCGAAGCCGTGCATCTGGATATCGGGTGGAAAGCCCATCGGGAGGCGGAACTTCGGAAGGTTGAACAGCTCGCGGATGGTGGCCTCGTACTCGGCCGCATTCAAGCGGCGCGGAATATCGCCGCCGATTGGCGTGTGCCGGGCGAGGTTGTCTTCGAGGAATGCCGAGAGCGTCCGGACATCGGTGGCGGGCGGCCGGGGCAGCGGCGGAGGCGGCATGCGCTCTTGCTGGACCGCACGCAGCGCGCGTTCCCAAAGGGCACGTTCGCCAGGCGCGCCCCAGTCGATTGCATCGCGCTGCAGGTTGATGCCGCCTTTGCCCACGGCGGCGGAATGGCAGCCCAGGCAATTGTTCCGAATGACGCCGGCGGGGCCAGGCGGTAATGGCTCAGCCGCCAGCGAAATCGCCGCCATGCCCAAAGTGACGATGGATCGCGTCATGGCTAGGCGAACAGGTGGTTGAGATTGCGGGAGGCGTTCGAGAATTCGCTGGCTTCCATGCCGAGCCGCTGCATGAGCGTTATGTAGAGATCGCCGAGCAGGGGCGCGTCCGGGGCGTTGCGCTCGATGGCGAGGTGGCGTCCGTGCTGGAAGCCGCCGCCCGCCACCAACGTGGGCAGATTCTGGTTGCTGTGGCGGCTGGCATCGCCCATGCCGGTTCCCACCAGCACGATGGTCGAATCGAGCAGGGGGCGGTCGTGGGCGTCCTTCTTTTCGCGAAGTTGCCGCAGGAAGCCGGCGAGCTGCAACATGTGCGACCGTTCCAGCCTGACCAGGTCGCGCATCATGCCGGGATCGTTGCCGTGGTGCGACAGCGCATGGTAGCCAGCCGAGAGCGGCTGACCGTCGATGGTGAACACCTGGCCGAGTCCATAGAGCCCGAAGGTGATCACCTTCGTCGACTCGGTCTGGATGGCGAGCGTCATCAGGTCGTAGAGAACCTGTTCGGCTTCCATCATGAGATTCGGCGTGATGGGGTCGGTTTCGGGGAGCTTGTAGTTGGGCTGGGGAATCGGTTCGTCGATGGTCTCGATCTGGCGGGACATCCGCTTTTCGACGCCGCGCACGGATTCGAAATATTCGCCGAGTTTGGCGCGGTCTGAAGCAGGCAGTCCGGCGTGGAGCCGCTTGGCGTCGTCGAGAACGTCATCGAGAGCGCTCTTGCCGCTTGAAAGCACGTAGGCGACACGCGCGCGATCGGCCTGAGACATGAACAGGCGCTTATAGAGCACGCTGGGCCGCTCGATCTCCGGCAGCGGGACGCCTTCTTTCGTGTAGCTCATCTGGCGTCCGTTGGTGTGTTCGCTGGCTCCGGCGATGAGGTGGATCGACGGGAATCTCGATTGCTGGCCGATGCGGTCGGCAATCATCTGATCGAGCGAGTAGGAGCCGGGAACCTTGCCGCAGAGGTAGTTGTTCCAGGCGTCGTGGCCATTGGGCGCGCGATGATCGAGGCCGGAGAAAACGGTGAAGTGGCCGCGGTGCGGCTCGAGCGGTTCGAGCAGAGGAGGCATCTGGTAGCCCGCGCCGGTTTGTTTAGGGTAGAAAGCCGGGGCGTGCCAGCCGAGGTAAGCGCCTACCGAGACGAACGTACGGGCCTGATTCGCCGGCGGTTCCGGTGCACCAAAGGCTTCGAGCGCCGGCAGAGCGAGGGTGGTAAGGCCGGCTCTGAGAAATCGGCGGCGTTTGAGATCGCAGCGGCGAACGTTCATGTCGGCGAAGTTCTTCGAGGGGGATGGGATTGGGGCTGCCCCGGTCACCAGTATACACCAGCCGAAGCAGATCCCCTGGACGTTCGAATGAGGTTCGTATCAGCGCTCCGCCAGTTTGTGCATTCCAGGAGAGCCCTGCTACATCCATAGAGCGGGGCGTATGAAGCCGAATTTCACGGGCATCTGGAAGTTGATTCGAAGTGAAAGTGAGTTTGGCTTTCTGGCGCCGCCGAAATGGCGGCTGGACACGATCACGCACGCAGAGCCCCAACTGCGCATCCGGACCGGGCAGAAGGACGCGAACGGAGATATCACAGTCGACCGCGATCTGATCGTCGGCGGCGCGCCGGTGACGATCACGATCCGCGGCCGTGAGCGCCAGATCGCTGCATTCTGGGAAGGCGCCGTGCTTGTGGTGGAGACGCGGTCTGAGGTGAGCGGCAACGCACGCCGGATGGAGGATCGCCGTTCCATGGACGCGGATGGGGCGTGGCTCACCATTGAGCGAGTGCAAGAACAGCCGGGCGGGGCAGTGAGGCAACGCCTGCGCCTGCGGCGCCAAATGTGACAACCGCGCGGCGCGGCTTGTCTGGAGAAAAACGGTGCCGTTCCGCGGGCGCAGGGAGCCGGCACGCTACCATTTTGCCGAACCAGCGTTTCCGGTTCCGGGCGATCAGATCATAGACAGCATCGCGTAGCGCGACGGGGATCAACTGGAAGATTCCCATGAGCGAGAAAGGGAACCCGAGCAGACTGAGCATCCGCAGAACCGCGTCGGAACGAAGGCGAATCTGCCGGCCTTCGACGACGATGATGGAGCCGGTCCCGCCTGGCGGGATCCCGTTCTGCAGCGCGAAGGCCGCTCCGGCTTCGGATTGGCGGGCGCTGAAGCGAAAAACGTCGTTCTTATCGAAGCGCAACAGGAAGTCGATCCAGCCGTTGCGGAAGCTGCACTCTCCATCGAAAACTACCACTGCGTGTTGGGTGTTGCGGTCTTGCGTAGAAGGCTCCATTCCATCAGCCTGCTATCGATTCGCAGCAGGAAATAGCGGTGATGCATGATCGCCTGTGAGGATACAACACTGCGGGCCGATGAAATGAAGCAAGCTTGTTGGAGAGAGACTGTTGAAAACGGAGCGCACGATCATCAGCTTGGCTCAACAATACGGGGTTAGCTACTATGCTGAATGTGAATCCTGAGATCGAGGCGAACCTGATTGCGATTGCGCGGCGTCGCGGCCTTTCGATGGATGCGTTTCTTGAGGAGATGGTCGCTCAGGAACTCGGCATGGCTGGGCCGGTTGAGAGCGGGGAGGATAAGGCGCGTGCATTCATGGAGTGGGCCGATAGTTTTCCCGACGATGCGCCCCCTCTTTCCGATGAAGCCATCAGCCGCGACAATTTGTACCCGGATCGCTGGTAGATGCGGACTCTGATCGACACGAACGTTCTGGTGCGGAGCGTTCAGCGTAACCATCCGTCCTCCCGCGTTGCCCGGCAGGCATTGGTTTCCCTCTATAGGGGTGATTGTTCCCTCTTCATCACACCGCAGAACGTCCATCTCAGTCATACTCACCGTCCACAAACCAGGCGCTGGTGAAGAACTCGCGGTAGACGCGGTAGAGCGCGCCGTCGCTCAATGACAAATCCCAATCATCGCGCGCCCAGGGGGAGCCAGTCCACCAGTCGCCGGACGTGCGCCAGGGGCCGGCGGCCGACAACACTCGCCCTTCAACGATGCGGGCGCCTCGCACGCGGGCCCACACCTGCTTGGGCTGTGCGGTGGGACCCGACACGACGACGCGCGCGGGCGCGGCCGGACGCCACGCGCGGAAGGCGAGCGTGGCGGGCGGGATCGACACTGCGCGACCGGACTCCTCCAAAGCCGGCCGCACCGTGAATGCGCCCGGCCGGTGGGTATCCACCAGCGCGGGCGAACCGACATTTTCCTTGCCCACGAGCGCGGCGATGCGTTGGAGCGTGAGCTCCAGCTTTTCCGGCTCCGGCGTGGGCGGCAGAAACAAGCCTTCCTGCACGGCGCGCGGCTTGGCGGGCACGAGGCGTAGCGCCACGGCGGAGACCGGCGCGCCGGGCGGATGCGCTTCGAGGTCCATCTGCAGAAGCTTCAAAAACGTGAGCGCGTTGCGCATGGGCACCGGCAGGCGGATGGTGCGGCGGTGCGGATCGGCGAGGCTCACGAGCGTTAACTCCAGGTGCAGTTCGAGCGCCGACAGGCCGTAGCTGCCGAGGCGCGCGCACTGCGAGTGCAACTGGCGCGAGAGGATGAAGGCGAGCGGCTCAAGCAATTCCACCGGATACTCGAGTTCCATGCGCTCGGCGAATTCCAGCGGCGCAACGTCGGGCTTGAGCGGCACGCCCGGCACGCCGCGCGCCAGCTTCTGCACGCGCACACCTTCTGCGCCCAACCGCTCGGCTACGCCCGCTTCCGGGAGCGCCGCGAGCTGGCCGAAGGTATGGACGCCCCAGCCGGCGAGAATCGCGCGGACTTCCTCAGACGTTTCAAGCAGCGTGACCGGGAGCAAAGCCAGCCGCGCCGCTTCCTCGCCCGCCGGCAGCACGGCAAAGCCGCCGGGGGAGGCGAGTCCGCGCGCCGCATGCACGGCCGCGCCGCGGTTGGAGGCGATGCCCACGCGCGCCTGCGGACCGGCCTTGCGCGTCACCGCCACAGCCATATCGCGCGGGGAGCCGAGAAGCCGTTCCATGCCGGTGAGGTCCATCACCACCGTCGACGGGTCAATCGCCTCGACGCGGGGAGAAAAATGGCGGGCGACGCCGGAGGCGGCAATGCCCGGCGCGTGGATACATCCATACATTAGTTACATTTCTCAGGGGGACATCGCTCTCAGGCGGTCAGCGCGCGTGCTTCGTAACGCGGCGGCACGGGAATGGCGGCGGGCTTGCGTGTGACGAATTCCAGAGTGACGCCGTCAAGGAGTTGCGAGCAGCCGGGCGTGCCGGACCATTTTGCTTCCACGCGCCGCGGTTCCACGATGAGCGAAGCACATTGCCGCACATTGGCCATGGGCGAGAGCACCACCAACGCCGTACGCGTGGGTTCGACGGCGCGGCGGAAGCGATACCAGTAGCTCATGGGAATGCGGTTGGCCGCGCGCGCGTCGAGCGAAGCGAGATCGAGAGCGACGAGGCCGAAGCCGCTCGATTGCAGCAGCAGATCCGTCACGCGCAGGGCATGCTGCGAACCCGCGCCGCCGCCGGAACCGCAGCGGACCCACAGCAGGCGATGCAGTTCCACGCCCGCTGCCGCGGCCGACGCTGGATCAAACATATCGTCGCCATCCACCAGCGCGCAGGACTCACCCTCCGCGGTGGCCTGCGCAAGCGCCGAATAGAGGAGCGAGGTGCGGCCCGATGACGCCGCGCCGTGAATCTCGGTGATGCGGCCGCGCGGGAAACGCACGCCGCAGGGGGTTTCAAGCGGCGGATAACGGGAATCGGCCGGAGCGAGTTGGGACGCCGGGAGGACACGGGGGATGGGAAGAAGCGCGCTGGCCATGGTAATTTTTTCGCCTTTTGTTCGCCTATAGAAAAAGAGTACGGCAGAACCGGACCGGTGTCAAGGCGAAACAAGACGTTCCATGGATGACAAGAGCCGGTGACGGCGTTACCAGTAGCGGCGTGAGTCGGTTATCCTGAAAGATCAAAGAAACCAGCCGATCCATGTCGACTTCTCCTACTTTGCCGGCCGCCACTTCCTTTGATGCGTGGGCACGAGTGCAACTGGCGCGCCATCCCAAGCGTCCGCATGCGCTCGACTACATCCAGAAGCTCATCCCGGGATTTCAGGAAATCCACGGCGACCGCTGCTTTGGCGACGACGCCGCGATTATCTGTGGATTCGGGCTGCTGCGCGAACGTCCAGTGATGGTGATCGGCCAGCAGAAGGGGCGCGACACCAAACAAAAGCTGGTGCGCAATTTCGGTATGCCCAAGCCAGAAGGCTATCGCAAGGCGATGCGTGCGATGGCGTTGGCGGAAAAGTTTGGGCGGCCCGTGGTGGCGCTGCTCGATACGCCTGGCGCTTATCCGGGGCTCGACGCTGAAGAACGCGGACAGGCCGAGGCGATTGCCTATAACCTGCGCGAGATGGCGCGGCTGCGCGTGCCGGTGGTGAGCGTGGTGATCGGTGAAGGGGGCAGCGGAGGCGCGCTGGCGCTCGGGGTGGCCAATCGCGTGTACATGCTGGAGAACGCGGTTTACAGCGTGATTTCACCGGAGAGCTGCGCGGCCATCATTTGGCGCGATGCGAAAAATGCGGAGAGGGCCGCGGCGGCGCTGCGCATCACTGCGCCCGATTTGAAGGCACTGGGGCTGATTGACGGAATCGTGCCGGAGCCCGGCGAAGGCGCCCACGAGGAGCCGGATGCCGCAACGTTCCATTTGTCGGCGGTGCTCGACAAAGTGCTCGGAGAGCTGGCGGCGATGAGCGCCGATGAACTGGTGCGCGACCGGTACGAGAAGTTTCGCCGCATGGGCAATTTCTTCCAGGAATAGGGGCGACACGCCGTGTTCAAAAGCAAAGGGCTCTGGATCGTGCTCGCCTTCGGGGCGGCATTCCTGGCGGTGATGTACACGTCCACACGGAATCTGACGGCGCATCGCGTGGAAGTCTGCATGGAGTTCAACGGGCGCGAAGCGTGCCGGACCGCGTCGGGCGCGACGCCGGAACTGGCGCGGCGCACGGCGACGGATAACGCCTGCGCATTGATTGCCAGCGGTATGTCCGATTCGATCGCCTGTACGAACACCACACCGAAGTCGGTTAAGACGCTGGCGGCGCGGTGAAGTTCGACATCGACACCCCGAGCAAGCTGGCCGAGTGGCTGGCTACGCCCCGGCCGGCGGTTTTTCAGGGGCAGGATCTGCGAACGGTGTCCGCGGCGATGGCGGGGATGCCGCTGCACGGCTGTGTGTTCCTCGGTTGCCGCATGGAGAATGTGCTGGCTGAAGCGGCGGCCGACTCACAGTGCCTGCTGCTGCCGGCCATTGACGGGCTGCCGTTCGATCCATTCACGCCCGGTCTGTATTCTCCCGCGGAGTTGTTTGACCGGTTCGATCCGGCGCGGCCCGCGGCGTCCTACCACGAGTGCCGCGACTATCTGATCTATGAGTCATACCTCGACCCGGCGACGCATCACGCGCGGCCCGTCGATGCGGATGTGATGCTGTTGCGGCGCTTGCATGACGCATCGATTTCCGGCGCGCTGGAAAACCTGCTCGATCACGCGGCGCGGCTGCGCGCGGTTGCCATCATGGGCGGGCACGACCGGCTGCGGACGGATGAAGTGTATGCGAGCATCGCGCAGTTGGGTCTTGCCCTGGCACGGCGCGGACATCTGGTGATGACGGGCGGCGGTCCGGGTTTGATGGAGGCGGCGAACCTGGGCGCCTACTGCGCCGGGTTTGGCAGTGAGGCGGAAGCCGTGCTGGCACGGGCACTGGCGGCAATGAGCGCCGCGCCCGGCTACAAAGACGATGGCTGGATGGCCGAGGCGTGGCAGGCATGGAAAGCGATGGGCAATCCGCCGGAGCCGGAGCGCGCGGTGAGCGTCGGCATTCCCACGTGGTTCTATGGGCACGAGCCGCCGAATCTGTTTGCCACGCACATTGCCAAGTATTTTGAGAACAGCGTGCGCGAGGAAGGGCTGCTGGCGGCGGCGCTGGCGGGCGTGATTTTCGCGCCCGGCAACGGCGGCACGGTGCAGGAGATATTTCAGGATGCCTGCCAGAATTATTACCGCACCTATGCGCGCGTGAAGAGTCCGATGGTGTTGCTGGGCACCGAGTATTGGAACCCGGCGGTGGTGGACTACACACCGGGCGTGGCGGTGCGGCACAAGCCCGCGTATCCGTTGCTGCGGAAGTTAGCGGCCGAGAAGTCGTTTGAAGATTATCTGCTGCTAACTGACGATGCCGAGGCGATTCCGGCGTTTTTGGAAGCGCATCCGCCGGCGGGTTAATTAGATTCTGGTGGCATTGCCGGTGGGGATGTCACCGGCATCGGTATCCAGGGGACGGAGGTCGAGGGAGCCATTGGGACGAGGGCTTGCCGGACGAAAACAACACAGCCGTTCCGAAGCTTGGCCAACTCCGCTTGAACGCAAGGCACGAGCGGAACGAGGTCGTCGATTTTGTTTGTGGCGGCGCACAAGACCAGGACCGATGTCCGGCGATCAGCCGAACTCTGCTGATGTGGAATTCCTTGATCGGTTGTGAGCAGTACATCTTGAAGCCCGCCCATTCGGCGCTATGAACGTCGTGGCCGGGAAATGAGTGACGGAAAGCGATCGGTAAGTACTCGTCCAGCAAGATCTTCACGCGATCTTGGCGAAGAACGAATCCTTGGCATCCTCCAGCGCTTGAATCGCCTGCTCGCTGGACACGGTGGGGAACTGGCGGAGAAACTTGTCCAGCGGGTACCCGCCTTCCAGGGAATCGATCAGGTTCTTGAAGGGCACCCGTGTCCCCTGGAAGCACGGTGTTCCGTGCATGATTTCAGGGTCCGAAACAACGACTGCGCTCTTCATAACACTGTGATTGTAGCTGTTTTAGTTAGGCCGAGCTGCGCCGGATAAGTCGCCGAAACGCCACAGTGTATAGTGTGCCCTCGGGGTGGATCACCGCCTTCTCGTGCAGTCCCTGTATGGGAAGTTGCAATTGATCGGGCGCACCCGAGACGCGATCATTCGCCTACGTCTATTCTACGCTTGGCCACGCCTTAACCAGCGCGTCGATGGCCTTGAGCCGCTGCCAGAACTCCGGCAGTAGATCCAGGCGCAGCGCGTTGGCGCCGTCCGACAGCGCGCGCTCGGGTGCCTCGTGTACTTCCACAAACACGCCGTGGATGCCCGTAGCCACAGCGGCGCGAGCGAGCGTTTCGATGAACTCGGGCTGCCCCGCCGATGCGTTACCTGCCGCGCCGGGAAGCTGCACGCTGTGCGTGGCGTCGAAGATCACTGGATAGCCGAGGCCTTTCATGATCTGCAGGCCGCGCATGTCGACCACGGGGTTTTGATAGCCGAAGGTGGTGCCGCGCTCGGTGAGCAGAATGCGCGTGTTGCCGGTGGATGCGGCTTTGTCAGCCGCATGGCGCATGTCCTGCGGCGCGGCAAGCTGACCTTTCTTGATGTTGACGATGCGGCCCGTGCGGCCCGCGGCGACGAGCAAATCCGTCTGGCGGCAGAGAAACGGGGGGGGATCTGCAGCACGCGCAAACCTCCGCGGCGGCTTCGGCCTGCGATGGCTCATGAATATCGGTCAGCACGCGATAGCCGGCGCGCTGCAGGCCCCCCAAGAATGCGGAGACCTTCCGCCGCGCCGGAGCCGCGATAGGAATTCACGCTCAAACGGTTCGCTTTATCAAAAGACGCCTTAAAATCAAAAGACGCCTTAAAAATGAAATCGCCGGCCACGGCGCGAATCCGGGAAGCGAGGAAGTGAACATGTTCCTCGCTTTCGATCACGCACGGACCGGCGATCAGTTCGAGCACGCGCTACTTTTCGATCCGCATGCCGTAGAAGCTGCGGTGGACGAAGAACGCCGAGATGACAATGAACACGGCGGCCAGCGTCATGGTGATGCCGGTGCCTTGCGACTTGTCCAGCGACACCGCCAGTTCCACGGCGAGCAGTCCGAACAGCGTGGTGAACTTGATGATCGGGTTCAGCGCCACCGACGAAGTATCCTTGAACGGATCGCCGACGGTATCGCCCACCACCGTGGCCGCATGCAGGTCCGTGCCCTTGGCCTTCAGTTCGGTCTCCACGATCTTCTTCGCGTTATCCCACGCACCGCCGGCGTTGGCCATGAAGATGGCCTGGTACAAACCGAATAGCGCGATCGAAACCAGGTAGCCGATGAAGAAGAAGGGCTCCAGGAACGCAAAGCCCAGCGTGGCGAAAAAGACCGTGAGGAAGATGTTGAACATGCCCTTCTGCGCGTACTGCGTGCAGATTTCCACCACCTTCTTGGAGTCGGCAATCGACGCTTTCTCGATGCCCTCCAGCTTGATGTTGGCCTTGATGAACTCCACCGCACGGTAGGCGCCCGTGGTGACGGCCTGCGTAGACGCGCCGGTGAACCAGTAGATCACCGCGCCGCCCGTGATCAGCCCGAGCAGGAACGGCGGATGCAGAATGGAGAGGTACTGCAGCAGTTCCGGCTTCAAGCCGTTGGTGAGGCTGACGACGATGGCAAAGATCATCGTGGTGGCGCCCACAACGGCGGTGCCGATGAGCACCGGCTTGGCCGTGGCTTTGAAGGTGTTGCCCGCGCCGTCGTTCTCTTCGAGATTTTCCTTGGCGCGCGTGAAGTTGGGCATGAAGCCGAACTTCTGCTTGATGTCGTTTTCAATGCCCGGAATGCTTTCGATGTTGCTGAGTTCGTAGACGGACTGAGCGTTGTCGGTCACCGGACCGTAGGAGTCCACGGCGATCGTCACCGGGCCCATGCCGAGGAAGCCGAAGGCCACCAAGCCGAATGCAAAGACGGCCGGGGCCATCATCAGATTGCCGAGGCCCAGGGTGCTGACCCAGAAGGCCACCGCCATTAAGCCCACCATCGCCAGGCCCAGCCAATAGGCGCTGAAGTTGCCCGCGACGAGGCCCGAGAGAATGTTGAGCGAGGCGCCGCCTTCCCGCGAAGAGGTGACGACTTCACGCACATGCCTCGAGTTGGTGGACGTGAAGACCTTGACGAGTTCCGGAATGATCGCGCCGGCGGCTGTTCCGCAGGTGATCACGGCCGAGAGCTTCCACCACAAATCCGGGTCGCCGCCCAGGGTGGGAATCATGAAGTACGACACGATGAAGGTGAGCACCACCGAGACCACCGAGGTGAGAATGACCAGCCGCGTGAGCGGGTGTTCGAAGTCCATCTTCTCGTCGTTGGCATGAGCGGCTTTGGCCATACTTTCATTGATGAAGTAGCTGAGTGCCGAGGCCACCACCATCATCACGCGCATTACGAAAATCCACACGAGCAGCTGTACCTGCACCAGCGGATCTTTCACCGCCAGCAGAATAAACGAGATGAGCGCGACGCCCGTGACGCCGTAGGTTTCAAAGCCGTCGGCGGAGGGGCCCACCGAATCGCCCGCGTTGTCGCCCGTGCAGTCGGCAATCACGCCGGGGTTGCGGGCATCGTCTTCCTTGATCTTGAAAACGATCTTCATCAGGTCCGCGCCGATGTCGGCAATCTTGGTGAAGATGCCGCCGGCCACGCGCAACGCCGCCGCGCCCAGCGACTCGCCGATGGCGAAGCCGATAAAGCACGGCCCGGCATAATCGCCGGGAATAAACAGCAAGATGATCAGCATCAGCAGCAGTTCCACCGAGATGAGCAGCATGCCGATGGACATGCCGGCCTGCAGCGGGATCGCGTAGCACGGAAACGCCTTGCCCGACAGGCTGGCAAACGCCGCGCGCGAGTTGGCAAAGGTATTGACGCGAATCCCGAACCACGCCACGCCGGCGCTGCCGAGAATGCCAACCACGCTGGCGGCGAGAATGATGACAACCCGGCCGATGCTCATGTGCTGGAGTACGCCGAAATAGAAGGCGATGATGACGCCGATGAAGAGCCAGAGAATCGCCAGAAACTTGCCTTGCGTGAGCAGGTACGTCTTGCAGGTTTCATAGATGAGTTCTGAGACCTCCAGCATGCTGGCGTGCACCGGCAGATTCTGCAGGTGGCGGTAGATCATCAGGCCGAAGCCCATGCCGAGAATCGACACCACGATGCCCGCCATCAGCAGGCTCCGGCCATCGATACCGAAGAACGACGCTTGGCCGAGGTCGGGCAAGATCAGATTGGCTTCACCGCCGGCGTGGGCGACTTCCTGTGCCCAACCGGGCAACGCGCCGATGAGGAGCAGCGCAAGAAACGAAAAGACGGAAAGGGCCGCGGGGCGCCAAGTGGGGCGCGCAACGACACGGTTGACGGAGTCCATGAAGCGACTTCCTCCAGGTTTGCAGAGCATCTCGAATCGTATGCCGTTTGAGAGGACGCAGGTCACCCTAAGTGGAACCCATCCCCGAGTCCAGCCGCGACGACGGAACCTACGGCATTAAAACAGGATACTGCAACTCCTTGCGCCTCTGCCAAGCACGGGCGATGGCTTTTCCCTTGGTGCGTTGGTTGGAGCCGCGCCACCGATGGTCAAAAGCCGCGGTAGATTGCCCAGCGCTCTTGCGGCGTGAGGAGCGGCGCGAAGGGGGAGGCGCGGCGCAGAACCGTCATCTCGTGGCTGTCTTCGCTGATTTTTGCCGCCAGTTCAGCCAGGGGCAGCGAAAGGATGGCGCGCCAGGCGTTGCGTTGACGGCGGGCGGCGGGCGCGCCCTCACGCTTCTCCAAAATCGCGCGTGTTTCAGCGATGAACGATTCCCGCGCGGGATCTTCAAGGAGCTTGGCGGCGATGGCGCGATGCATGTCGAGGCTGCGGCGGTCGAGCCGGGGTTGGACGTTGGCGGCGCTGGCGGAGGGGCGCGTGGGACCGCGCGGATGGGAACGTTTCACGCTCTTCCAGGGTAGAGCATCACGGCGCGGGCGTGGCGCGCTCGATGCGGCCGTACATCAGTCCGCCGCCGCCTTGGCTGTTGGCCCAAGTGCCGGCATAGTCGTCGCGATACAACAGCAGGCGCACGGTGAATGAGCCGAGGCCCGGTACTCCCGCATCGGTCATGGTGAGCACGGGCGTATCGCCGGCCCAGAGGATTTTGACGGGCACGGGCACGTTCACGTCGTGATCGCCGTACTGGATGCGCGCCTGGAAGACCCAGATGTTGCCGGCCATCTTGGAGACTTTCGAGATGGTGTAGCGGTCTTCGTGCACTTTGTCGCTTTTGTTCGACGTGAACTTGCCGGCGAGCACCGAGCCGGTCATGCGGGCAGTGAATTCGCGCTCCAGCCGCTCCTGTTCTGACTCGGCGGACTTGCTTCCGTCGCAAGATACGAGGGCAAGCGCCAGGAGCAGAGCCAAGGGCAAGCGCGTCATGACAGCAGCATAACGCGCCGGCCGTCGATGCGATAGCGGCCCGCCAGTACGAGGGCAATCGCTTCGCTGTAGAGCTCATGCTCGGCGGCGAGAATGCGAGCCGAGAGGGTGTCGGCCGTGTCATCGTTTTCCACCGGTACGGCGCGCTGCAACACGATGGGACCGTGGTCCAGCTTTTCGTCCACGAAATGCACGGTGCAGCCGCTGACCTTCGCGCCGTAGGCGAACGCCTGATGCTGCGCGTCAAGGCCGGGGAACGACGGCAGCAGCGATGGGTGAATATTCAAGATGCGCAGTGGAAACTCGCGCACAAAGGCGGCGCTCAACAGGCGCATGTAGCCGGCCAGAATCACCAACTCCACGCCTTGCTGGCGCAAGACGTCGATCACCTGCCGGTCATACGTCTCGCGCTCAAGGCCTTTGGACGGCAGGCTGACGGCCTTGAGCCCGAACTCGCGTGCGGTGTCGAGTCCCGGCGCGCCGGGCTTATTCGAGATGACGACGGCGATCTCGGCGTCAAGCCGGCCGGAGGCGATGCGGCGCGCGATGGCGGCGAAGTTCGACCCGCGCCCCGACAGCAGAATGCCCAGTTTGCGCATGGGTCGTTATCCCGCGTAGGCCACGCGCGGCTGGTTGCGCTTGGTCATCTTCACGGCTTGGCCAATGCGCCAAGGGCGCTCCTTCACGGCGCGCAATGCTTTCTCCGCTTCCACGGCTTTCTGCTCCGGAACAACCAGAATCATGCCTGCACCCAGGTTGAACGTGCGGCGCCAATCGTCCATGGGCACGTTGCCGATGCCGCGCATCAGTTCAAACACGGCGGGCACCTGCCAACTGCGCGTGTCGATTTCAACGCCAATCCCATCGGGCAGAATACGCGGCGTGTTGCCGGTGATGCCGCCGCCGGTGATGTGCGCTGCGCCGCGCAGAAGGCCCTTGGAACGGAGCGCGCGGATGGCGCGGGCGTAGCTCTTGTGCACCTTCAACAGTTCGTCACCCACGGTGCAGCCGAGTTCGGGAAGCTGCGTGTCCGCCGAGTAGCCCGCCACTTCAAACAGCAGCTTGCGAGCGAGCGAGTAGCCGTTGGTGTGCAGGCCCGTGGAAGGGAGCGCCAGCAGCACGTCGCCCGCGCGAATCGCGCCGCCGATGAGGAGCCCTTTCCGTTCCACCGCGCCCACGATGAAGCCGGCGAGGTCGTACTCACCGTCCGCATAGAGGCCCGGCATCTCCGCCGTTTCGCCGCCGATGAGCGCACAGCCGTTCTGTTTGCAGCCGCGCGCCAAGCCTTCCACCACTTCGGCCATCACGGGCGCGGAAAGCTTCCCGGTGGCAAAGTAGTCGAGAAAGAACAGCGGCTCGGCGCCCTGCACCATGATGTCGTTCACGCAGTGGTTCACCAGGTCTTCGCCAATCGTGTTGTGGCGGCCGGTGAGGAATGCTACCTTCAATTTTGTCCCGACACCATCGGCCGACGAGATGAGAACAGGTTGTTTCCATCCTTGTAGACGAAACGCCGCGCCGAAGCTGCCGATCCCGGTCAACACATTGGCATTGAAGGTGCCCCGCGCGAGGCGCTTAATGCGGCTGACCGCGCGGTCTGCTTCTTCGATGCTGACACCGGCATCGCGATAGGAAATCGAGGGTTTTTGAGGAGCCATTGAAATGCGAATATCCATGATAGCGGCAACGCTGGCGGCCGCGGCCCTATGCAGCGCTGCCGGGCCCGCGCTGCCGGTTATCGCCATCCGCAACGCTACGGTGCATACCGCGTCCGGGCCGGTGCTGGAGAAGAGCACGGTGGTTGTGCGCAACGGGCTCATTGAAGCCGTGGGCCCAAGTGTGACGGCGCCGGCCGACGCTTGGGTGTTGGAAGCGCCGTCGCTGCATGTCTATCCCGGGTTGACCGACGCGATGAGTTCGTGGGGGCTGCCCGCTGCGACCCCGCCGGCCGCCGGTCCGGGTGCGGCGACGGCGCCACCACCGCCAGCGCGCGGTCCGGAAGATCGCCCGTCCAACTCCAGTTGGGTGCGCGCGCAAGACCTGGTAAATCCGAGTGACCGCACTGTGACTGCCGCGCGCAACGCGGGCTTCACCACCGCGGCGGTGTTTCCTACGGCTGGGATTTTCGCGGGGCAAGGCGCGCTGGTGAATCTCGCCGGTGAAAAAGCCGGGCAGATGACGGTGGCCACGCCGCTGGGGCAGTATCTTTCCTTGTCCCCGCGCGGGTTCACCAGCTTCCCCGGGTCGTTGATGGGCGTGGTCGCCTACGTCCGCCAGGTGTATCTGGATGCTGATGCCTATCGCGCCGAAAAGGCGGCGTATGCGGCCAACCCACGCGGGGCACGCCGGCCGGCATACGATCGCGCGCTCGAAGGCGTGCTGGAATCACCGCGCCTGCTGCTGCCGGCGGTGTGGGCGAAAGAACTGGTGCGGATGACGGAGTTGGCCGCAGAGTTCAAGCGGCCCACCATCTTATATGGAGCGCACGATGCGGCGCGCGTGGCGCCGTACTTGGCGAAAAGCGGCGCCGCGGTGCTGGTGAGTTTGAAGTGGCCCGAGCGAGCGCGCGATCCAGACCCGGAGGCGGACGAAGCGCTGCGAATTCTGGAATTGCGCGAGAATGCACCGGCCGCACCCGCCGCTTTGGCAAAGGCCGGGGTGAAGTTTGCCTTCTACGCAGGCGGCGTGGAGCGGCCCGCGGATTTACGGGCCGCGGTGAAAAAGGCGATTGACGCAGGTTTGGATCGCGAAGCGGCGGTGCGCGCGCTGACCCTGTCGGCGGCGGAGATCTACGGCGTGGCGGATCACACCGGTTCCATTGAGCCCGGCAAGATCGCCAACCTCACCATCACCGATGGCGCCCTGTTTCAAACCAGCACGAAAATCAAGTTCGTGTTGATCGACGGAGTGAAGTACGAACCCGCGCCTGAAGCCCCGGCGCGCCAACAACAGGAGGAAAAGCGCTAATGCGACGTTCATTGTGTTTGATGCTCGGGGCGGTGGCGGCACTGAGCGCGCCGGCGGCGGATCTGGTGATTCAAAATGCCAAGATCCTGACCGTCACTAAAGGCCGGCTGGATGGGGCGATTCACATCCGGGACGGCAGGATTGTGGAAGTGGCGCCAAAGATTCTGGTGCCCGCGGGCGCCGAGGTGCTGGATGCCGCGGGCATGTACGTGATGCCGGGCATTGTGGACTGCCACTCGCACATCGCCAGCGAGTCGATCAACGAAGGCAGCGTGTCGGTGTCGTCGATGGTCGGCATTGAAGACGTGGTGGACCCGGACGACATCAGCATTTACCGCGCGCTGGCGGGCGGTGTGACCACGGCCAACATTCTGCATGGCAGCGCCAACGCCATTGGCGGCAAGTGCCAGGTGCTGAAGATGCGGTGGGGCAAGGATGCCGCGGGGCTGAAGTTTGCCGGCGCCAAGCCGGGCATTAAGTTCGCGCTGGGCGAAAACCCCAAGCGGCGCGGACAGCAGGCCGCGTTCGGCGCGACCACGCTGCGTTATCCGGCCACCCGCATGGGCGTGGAGGACGTGATTCGCGAGGCATTTCTCGACGCCAAGCGCTATCAGGCAGAATGGAAAAGCTATCGGGCCAGACCGGCCGGCCGCGTAGCGCCTCGCCGCGATCTGAAATTGGAGGCACTCGTGGACGTGCTCGAAGGACAGCGTCTGGTGCATGCGCATTGCTACCGCGCCGATGAGATCCTGATGCTGATCCGGCTGGCCGACGAGCAGGGTTTCAAGATCAAGACATTTCAGCATGTGCTCGAAGGTTACAAGGTGGCCAAAGAGATTGCGGCCCATGGCGGTGGCGCGTCGACGTTCAGCGACTGGTGGGCGTACAAGGTGGAAGCCTACGACGCCACGCCCTACAATGCGGCCATCATGCACAAGAGGGGAGTGCTGGTGTCATTGAACTCCGACTCGGGCGAGTTGATGCGGCACCTCAACAACGAGGCCGCCAAGGCCGTGAAGTATGGCCGTGTCTCTGAAGACGACGCCTTGGCGATGGTGACCATCAACGCCGCGCGGCAGATGGAAATCGATGCGCGGATCGGCTCGATTGAGCCGGGTAAGGACGCCGATTTGGCGCTATTTGACGGTCATCCATTATCGAACTACGCGAAAGTACAAAAGGTTTTTATTGACGGTCAGCTCTACTTTGACCGGCAAAAAGATCTGGCCCAACGCGCCGAGCGGTCTACACGCCGCAAGGTTTTACTGGAGAAACAGAAGAAGCCTCAGGATGACCCAGGCCGCCGCGGGCCGGGACGGAGGGCCGAATAATGAAGCGCCACTTGGTTACTTTTCTTGCTTTTTGTCTCGCGATTACCGCCGGACCGCAGGACACGTTTCTGATACGAGACGTAACATTGCATCCGGTCTCCGGCCCGGACATTCCCTTGACTTCGGTGTTTGTTGAAGACGGTATCGTGGCTGACGTCGGCCCTAAGCTCGCTGTGCCTAAGGGTACAAAGGTGGTGGACGGCAAGGGGCTGCATCTTTATCCCGGCATGATCGATTCGGCCACCACACTCGGAATGGCCGAGATCGGCGCGGTACGCGAGACGACCGACGTCGCCGAATTAGGCGACTTCAATCCTCAGTTACGTGCACTGGTGGCCGTGAATCCGTCGAGCGAACACTTGCCGGTGGCCCGCGCCAACGGGATTACTTCAGCGATTGCACTGCCGAGTGGCGGCATCATCGCCGGACAAGCGGGGCTGATGCATCTGGACGGCTGGACCTGGGAGGACATGGACATCAAGCGGTCGGCCGCCATGCATCTCCGGTTTCCCACTATCTCGCTGCAGGCCGATGAAAGCATGGGCCGGCGCGGCGCCGATACGCCAGCGTCATTCAGCGAGGGCAAGCGCCGTTACGACGAAACGTTGCAGAAACTGCGGATTTTCTTCGAAGACGCGCGGCGGTACCAGAAGGCGAAAGCCGCGGGCGGCGCGGGCTTCACGGTGGATCGTAAGCTGGAGGCCATGCTGCCGGTGCTCGAAGGCAAGCAGCCGGTGATGGTGACGGCCGGGCGGAAGCGGGCCATCGCCGATGCGCTGGACTTCGCCAAACGCGAAAACCTGAAGATCATCCTCGCCGGTTGCCGCGAGTTCACGCCGGAGTTGCTCAAGGAAATCAAGGCCCGGGGAGTGCCCGTTATTCTGCCCGAAACGCTCGCCCTGCCGCTGGATGAGGACGACCCCTACGACGCGCTGTTTACCATCCCCAGCCAGTTGCACCGCGAGGGGATCCTGTTTGCCTTCGCCACTTTCGACTCGTCCGCCGTGCGCAATTTGCCCTATCAGGCCGCGGCTGCGGTGCCGTTTGGCCTGGAGCGGGAGGATGCCTTGAAAGCGGTGACTTTGAATGCCGCGAAAATCTGGGGCGTGGAAGACCGGGTGGGTTCGGTAGACAAAGGCAAGTGGGCGGATCTGGTGCTAGCCGACGGAGATTTGCTCGAAACCAAAACTCAGATCAAGCAGATGTGGATGCGCGGGCGCAGCGTGGATTTATCCACGCGTCATACCAAACTGGCTGACAAATACGCGAGCCGGCCGGACTAAAACACGTAGCCGCGCCACACTTGACCGCGTTCGTCCCGGAGGCGGATGCCGTAGCCATCGGACGCTCCGCTGATGACGCGGCCCGCGCTGTTGCGAAAGCGGTAGAAGATGGTGTTGTCATCCAATAGCTCCGCGGTTCCGCGCCACAGTTCGCCTTGCTCATCCTTTAGCCGGACGAAGTCGCCGGAACCAAACCCGCTAATGCGCTGAGTTTGGTTCTGAATGTTGAAGAAGCCGGTGGGCGCGAGGCGGGTCTTGCGGCGGCGTGTCATAGCCATAGCATGCGGTAGCGTTCCAGGAAGCGCGATTGGCGAGATTCAGTAACGTAGAACGAAAAAAACCTTTAGGAGGACGCAAGCATTGAAAGCCGTGGTGCAACGGGTGCGGCGGGCTCAAGTGACGGTGGCTGGCGAGGTCACGGGCCGGATTGAAACTGGATTGGCCGTGCTGCTGGGCGTTGGTCATGGCGATACCGAAGCCGAGGCGGACTATCTGGTGGAGAAGATCATCCACCTCCGTATCTTTGAAGACGCGTCAGGCAAGATGAACCACAGCTTGGTGGAAAGTGGCGGAGGCTTGCTGGTGGTGTCGCAATTCACGCTATTCGGGGATGTACGCAAGGGCCGGCGGCCGTCCTTTGAAAAGGCGGCGCGGCCAGAGGAGGCGCGGCGGCTGTATCAACACTTTCTCGACGCAGCGCGGCTGCGAGGGATAAACGTACAGGCAGGAATCTTCCAGGCGGAGATGCAGTTAGAGCTGGTGAACGATGGGCCGGTGACAATCTTGTGTGACTCACCCTCGGAGTGGAAAACACGCTCTCCCACGGCGGGTAAGCTTTAAGTTACCATAGGTACACCCTAAAGGGCTAACACAAATGGCAAGAAGCATAAACGAAAAAGTAAATAGTCACCTTCAAGCTGCTCTGGACAGTCTTGAGCGGGAACGCGCAGGAATCGACGATCAGATTCGCGCTATCCGTCTCGTGCTGGGCCAGGCGGCCACCGCGAAGGCGTCCGCCACGGTCTCGCCGGCCGCGCCGGGCGCTGCTCCTACTCGCCGTTCGCGCAAGCGGAAACTGAGCGCCGAAGCTCGCGCCAGAATCGCCGCTGCACAGAAGAAACGTTGGGCCGAATTCCGCAAGAAGAAATCCGGTTCCGACAGCTAGCAGTTTCATTCGGGTACGGCTGGGCGGCGCTTCACGTTTACGTGGCCGCCTCCTACCTTTCGGGTGACGCCGCCCAGCCGTAGCGCCTCACGATCTCCTCCACTGTTCCCCCACCAACGATCTTTCCCCTCTCAAAAAACACTGCGCGTGAGCCCGTGGCCTGCCCAAACGCCGCGTCGTGCGTGCTGATCAGTTTCGCTTGCGGCAAGCGCCCGAGCAATTCGGCAAGTTTGTGCTGCGCCGGTGGATCGAGCGAGGTGGTGGGCTCATCGAGCACCAGTAGTTTCGGTTGCATCGCCAGCACTCCGGCGAGTGCGACGCGGCGCTTCTCCCCGCCGCTTAAGTGATAGGGAGCGCGGCCGGCGGCGTGCAGCATGTCTACCTGCGCCAGCGCGGCCTCGGCATGGCGGCGCGCTTCGGACGGTTCGAGGCCTTGGTTGAGCAATCCAAAGGCGGCGTCTTCGAGCACGGTGGGCATGAACAACTGGTCATCGGCATCCTGAAACACAAAGCCGACGCGCTGACGAATTGCGGCGAGGTTGGCGGTTTTCATCGGCAGGCCATCGACGGTCAGCGTTCCCCGCGCGGCGCGTAGCAGGCCGTTGAGGTGCAGCAGGAAAGTACTCTTACCTGCGCCGTTGGCGCCGAACAGGATGAGTGACTCACCGGCCGACACAGCCAGATCGATGCCGCGCAAAGCTTCCGTGCCGTCCGGATACCGATAGGCGAGGCCGTGCGCTTCTACTAAAGCCGCCATAGCAGCCTCGCAAGCAGTAGAGTAAGCGCAGTTCCGCCGGCGAGCGCCGAGTCAAACACGTTCCATCGGCCCGCGGCGGCCGAAAGTTCCGGCCAGGTTCCCGTGAAGCCGCGCGCGAGCATGGCCTGATGGATACGCGTGGCACGTTGTTCGGATGACAACAGCAGCGCCGCTGCCGCGCCCGCGGCCGCACTCCAACGAAAGCCGCCGCGGCTGCGCGCGGCCTGCCGCATCCGCAACGCTTGATCGATCAGCACAAACAGATAGCGGTGCACCATCTGTGCCACAGCCACCAGCATGCGCGGCGCGCCCAGCCGCTCAGCGCCGGTCAGCAAGGCGTGGGCGGGCGTGGTGGCAATGAGCACGATCGCAAAGGCTACCGACACGAGGCTGCGCGAGAGCAACGCGCCGGCGCGCCCGGCGTCGCCAGTGGACAGCCACGTCAGCAGCGCGAAGGTTGCGGTGACGGGGAGCACCACCGAAAGCCGCCGAAGAAAGCCAGCCCACGAAAGTTGCGCGGCAAGCAACGCGGCGAGGGCCAAGGATCCATAGAAGACCCCTTGCGGCCAGTGCCAGGGGCGCGCCGTGCCGACAAACGCAAGCACGGTGAGGACGGCGGCCAGTTTGGCGCGCGCATCGCAGCGGTGCAGTGCGCTCCCGCCACGGCTCCACTGGTCAGACTCCAGATGCCGCACGGGCTACTGCGCGCTCCGGCCGCCCAGCCGCAGCCGCGCAATGGCGCGCGCCGCAGCGTAGGTCAGCACCAACCCGGCCAGTCCGGCGGCTACTTTGCCGGCGGCGGGATGCGGTGCACCTTTCATTTCGTAGTCGGCCAGCGGGGAGGGCAGCAACGCGTGTGCACGATCGGCGATGCCAAGACTTTCGGCAAACTTTTCCAGGCCGTCCGGCAGGCTGGAGGCAAACAGCGCGCCCGCCGAGGCGAGCACGACGGCTACCGTGCCCAGCGCCGCCACTACACGTTGCTCACTGCCGCGCGTTTGGCACGACTGAGTCCACCCGGGCTGCAGACGTTCCAGCGCTTCGGCCACGGCCACCGTAATCAGCCCCTCCAGTAACGCCGAGATGGCAAATACCACCAACGCGCCCTGCAGCAGAGCCGCGCTCATCGCCACGCCGCTCAAACGCAATTCCAAAATGGCGAGCGAGGAGGCGGTAAACACCGAAGCGATTCCCGCCAGCAGTAACCCGGCGCGTCCCGGCCAATAGCGCAATGGAATGGAGGCGGCCAGGACGCCGGCCAGCGCCATGTTGGTGACGTTTGCGCCGAGCGCCAGGAGTCCCCCGTCTTGAAACACGAGCGCTTGAATGACGAGAATTGCGGTCATCACCAGCGCGGCCGCCGCGGGTCCCACGGTGGCGGCCAGCAGCGCGCTCCCGATCAGGTGACTACTGGTGCCCAGCGCCACGGGAAAGTTGATCATCTGCGCGGCGAACACAAACGCGCCCAACACGCCGAGACGCGGCGCCATACCCTCGCTGAGTCCACGTTCGGCGCGGCGAGCCAGCCAGCCGGAAACCGGCGCGGCGAGTAAGTCCAAGCCCAGCCACACGGGAGTCGCGAGAAATCCGTCGGGGATATGCATGGCGGGGCCACCCCTCAAGGTAGCACGTAATCTCAGTTCGTGCCACGCGGCTGCGAGCGTGCGCTACGCTGAAAAGTCAATGCCGTTTGCGACGATTCCCGAGGCGATCGAAGAGTTCCGCGCCGGGCGCATGATTGTGATTGTCGACGACGAAGATCGCGAGAACGAGGGCGATCTGGCGTGCGCGGCGGAGTTGACCACGCCCGAGATGATCAACTTCATGGCGGTGCACGGGCGCGGCTTGGTGTGCCTCGCACTGAGCGCGCAGCGCTGCGACGAGTTGCAACTGCCGCTGATGTCCGCGCGCAACTCCTCGCAGTTCGGCACTGCGTTTTGTGAGGCGATCGACGCGCGCGAAGGCGTGACGACGGGCATCTCGGCGGCGGACCGCGCGCGCACGATACAAGTAGCGATGGATTCTCGCAGCCGCCCGCAGGATCTCGCCCGCCCCGGCCACATGTTTCCGCTGCGGGCGCGCGACGGCGGGGTGCTGGTGCGCGCCGGGCAGACGGAGGCGTCGGTTGATCTGGCGCGGCTCGCCGGATTGAAGCCTGGCGGGGTGATCTGCGAAATCATGAATGAAGATGGCACCATGGCGCGCGTGCCAGAGCTGCTCGGGTTCAGTGAGCGGCACGGGCTCAAGATGGTTTCGGTGGCGAGCCTGATCCGCTACCGCATGCAGCATGAGCGCGTGGTGCAACGCCTGGGTGAAGGCACGGTGGCCACGGCAGCCGGCGAGTTTCGCACCATTTCCTACGCGACATCCGTGGATGGCGAGCGGCACATGGCGCTGGTGTTCGGCGACGTGGAGGGGCAGGAAGACGTATTGGTGCGCGTCCATTCGCATTGCGTCTACGGCGATGTGTTCGGCGCGGTGACCTGTGAATGCCGCCGGACCATGGAGCAATCGCTCGCGCGCCTGGCGCGGGGAGGCCGCGGCGTGCTGGTGTATCTGCATCAGACGGGCATGGGCGTGGGCTTGCGTGATGGGCGGCTGTTGCCGCACTCGCGCGACTTCATCCACTACTCGTCGGCGGAAGGGCAGCGGCAACTGCAACATGAGGTGGGCATCGGCGCGCAGATCCTGGCGGACCTGGGCCTGCATCGCATCCGCCTGCTGACCAATCACCCTCGACGGATCGTCGCGCTCGAAGGCTTCGGAATCGAGATTGTGGAGCAGGTGCCGGTGATGGAAGCATGAAATTCATAGCCTGGTTGTGGCTGGCCGCCGCGGCCGCATTTGCCGAAGACGTGCCGCCGCCCGGATACCGGCGCCTCCGCCCGAGGCGGACCTGGACCGCCCACGCCCCACGCGCATCGGCGAACATCGCGCGGCTGACGCCGCGCAATGGAAGAAGAAGGACGCGTGGTTTAAAACAAAATCAGGCGTTTCCGTGTAGAGGCTGGCGGTGCGCTCTCCTGGCGCCGCGGCGCTGCGCGTGCACTTCAAGGGATTCCGCGCCGGCGAGGGCCGCGTGTGGGTGCACAACGGCAAAGACTTCACGGGCCCCTTCACCGGCACTGGACTCTTCGGAGACGCCGACTTCTAAGCGGGCGTCATCCCCGGCGAAGGCATCGTGGTGGAGTATCAGCCGCCCGCGGGCGCGAAGGCCACCGGCGCGCCGCCCCTGGGCACGCCGAAAATCTCGCACCTCGCTGTCAATCCGCTGCTTTAGCGCTGTTTGAGCGCGATGTTGCGGAACTCGGCACGCATGGGCGCACCCACGTGCAGTTGGAAGCCGAGCAGTCCACTTTCCGCGCGCGCCTTCGAATCGTCGTCCACTACGACCGCCGTCACCTGCCCGTTCAGAATATGCACCAGGAGATTTCCTTGCGCGATGATGTGCAGCGTGTTCCAGTCGCCTACCTTGATCACGCCCTTGGCATCGATGCCGTCTTTGATGTTGCCGATGACGCGCGCCTTCTTGCCCTCGGCCACATTCGTTGCCTGGCCGCGTAAGGCGAGAAACCCGCGCCCGCGTTCTTCATAGAGCTGGCCCGTGTAGGTGTTCTGAAAATCGATGTCGGCCTGGTAGCCTTTCAATATCCATTGGCCCTGGTCGGACAGTTCCATGCTGCGGTATTGCACGCCGCTGTTAGTGTTGTTGATCTTGTAGTCGAGCTTGAGTTCGAAGTTTCCGGGCGCCCCCCCGCGCCAGATCAGAAACGTGTTGCGCTTGAGCGGATTCTCTTTGGTGCTCTCGCCCACGATCACGCCGTTTTCCACGCGCCAGTGCCCGGGGTCGCCATCCCAGCCGGTGAGCGACGTGCCGTCAAAGATCGGCTGAAACAGATCGCGATTGTCCACTGCGAGCGCATCGGGCATCATCGCGCCGAATCCGCCTGGGCGGCGCGGAGGCTTCGGCGCGTCGGCGGGTTGCTGCGCGCTGATCGCGAACGCGGCGAGAATCGAGAGGAAAATCAATCGGCGAGCCATCCGTGGGAGCATAACATATTGTTCAACTCGACCCGCCTTACCGAGCCGCCGGCGCGTCAATTGGGGGCGCGGCTGCGCAGCCTCGGGCTTGACCGCGACTATATTCGCCGTCATGTGGAACCGGGCGACAGCTTGCGTGTGCCATTGCGCCCGCTGCGCGCTGTGCAGTTCTCCGAAGCGCCCGAAGCATTGTTGTTGCGGCTCCTGTTTTGCCGCGAGCAGATGAAAGCCGCGGACGCTGCCACCGCGCTGGGCAGCGAGCCGCTTTATCGCGAGGCATTGGACGGCGGACTGCTGCGGAAGGGTGAAGCTGCGCCATTTCATCTGCGCACCGCGGGCAGGCTCTATCTGCTGAGCGATTATCTGGACCACGAGGACGATGAGGCGGGCGACGCCGTGATGGGCGCAGGCGAGACCACGGCGATCCTTTGGGGAACAGCCCGGCCCAGCCGGCAGTTGGGCCGCGTGCTGGATCTCGGTTGCGGCGCCGGCACGCTGGCGTTGTTGCTGGCGCGGCATACTCGCGAAACACTGGGCACCGATATCAACGGCCGCGCCGTGGAGATCGTGCGCTTCAACGCGGCGCTGAACAACATCGATACCGCTACCTTTGCCGCAGGCAGTTTGTATGAACCAGCGGGCGAGGCGCTGTTTGACCTGATCGTCTCGCAGCCCCCCTACTATCCCCGGCGCACGGGCGGCGCGGAACTCATCTTCTTATATGGAGGCGAACGCGGCGACGAGATTCCTCGCGCGGTGCTGGCCGGTGCGGCAGGCCGGCTCGCGCCCGGGGCGCGCGCATTTATCTTCTCCTCCTGGCCCGTGGACTCGGAGCCGCGCGCGCTCACTGGTCACGAGGTTTTGGAACTCACCACCAAGCGCCGCGAACTGCATGAGGCAGATCAGAGCCTGCTGATTTTCGAGCCCGCGCGAGGCAGTGGGTGGACGGCGCAGCGGCGGCTCGCGCCGGAACGCTGGGGAAATGTCACCGCCGCGCAGATCGACGTGTTGTTGGCCACGGAACGTTGTTTGCGCGGCCAGCAGCCCGGGTTGCTGCGTGCGGCCGAAGGAATGCAGGTGAGCGAGGATGGCGGCGCGCGCATGGTAGACACTCCGTTGTTTGGCCTGACCAGCGTGGACGACGAAACGTGGAGTGCCGTACACAACCCCGCCCACGCACCGTCAGAATTAGTGGCGCGCGCGGCACGCCGCGGGCTGCTCGAGTGCAATTCTTCCGGCGGTTGAAATCCAGCCGCGCCCCGGCCCGCGTACTTCTGGTTGAACATTCCGAACCAGGAGACCCACACACATGACTCGCCGCGCCACTTTCCTCGCGCTCACCCTGGCTTTGTTCCTGTCAGCCGCTTCCTCCGTTCGGGCCGAAACGGCCTGAGCTGTCGACTCGCGCGCTTTGCTGTTGAGCTTCGATGCAAACCTTCCCAGCTTTGTGAACTCCATCCGCCTGATCCGCGGTCTGCAACCCGGCGAAGGCATTCTCGCCATCGATTTCCGGCCGGCCAACAAGAAGCTGTACGGCCTTGGCAGCAGCAGCCGCATCTGCGTGATTGACACCGAAACGGGCATGGCTACCGCGGTTGCGCCGATGCAATTCACGCCCGCGCTGGAGGGCACGGAAGTTGGCTTTGACTTCAACCCCACGGTGGATCGCATCCGTCTGGTGAGCAACCGCGGCCAGAATCTGCGCCTGCATCCGGACACCGGCATGGTGGTGGCCACCGACGGCGTACTCAATGCCGACGGCGTGACTGGCGCGGTGACGGGCGTCATGGGATGTGCCTATACGAACAGCGTGGCCGGAGCGGCGTCCACCACGCTTTACAACATCGACTCGAGCCGCCGCCTGCTGGTGACGCAGACGCCGCCGAACGATGGCAAGCTGAATACGGTGGGCGAACTGGTGGGCCTGATGCCGAGCATGGTGGCGGGCTTTGACATCTCGCCGGTCACGGGCCGCGCCTATCTGGCCGCGCGCCTGTCCAACTCCACGCGCGCCGTTCTCTACGAAGTGTATCTGGCAACGGGCGACTATCAAATGATGGGCGAAGTCGGGATCTTCGAACAGACCTCCGGACTCGCCATCGAACCGGCGCGCTAAGGATTGCCGGTTGACATACGAAGACTTTACTAGTAAAGTCTTCGTATATGGAATCGCCGCCGCGCCCCACCGATGCTGAGCTCGAAATTCTGACGGTCTTATGGAGCCTGGGACCTGCCACGGTGCGGCAGGTCCACGAGGCCGTCGCGCAGCGCCGCCCGGCGCAGTACACCACGATCTTGAAGTTCATGCAGATCATGGCCGACAAGGGCCTGCTGCGGCGCGATGAAGAGCAACGCGCGCACGTGTACTCCACCGCCCGCCCGCGCGAGTGGACTCAACGCCAACTCGCTGGAGATTTGCTGGACCGGGCCTTCAGCGGATCGGCGCGAGAGTTGCTGGTGGGTGCGCTGTCGACCAAGCAGGCCAGCGCCGAAGAACTGGCGGAGATGCGGCGCCTGATCGGGCAGTATCGCCGCAAAGAGAGTGCGCGATGAGCGACGCATTGAGCCTCGAACTGTTGCACTCCTGCTGGCAAGGCCTGCTGGCGGCGGCGCTGTTCGTACTGCGCGGTGCGTGCCGCACGGCGGCGGCTCGCCGCTGTCGCTGGCACTCGTGCTGGCCGCGGCTTTGGCAGTTTCTCTGCCTGCGTGGCAGAATCCGTCCACTCCGTATGAGAAGTGGCTCAACGAAGATGTGGTCTACATCATCGCCGATGCTGAGCGGGCAGCGTTCGAGCACCTGAAGACGAACGAAGAGCGCGAGATGTTCATCGGGCAGTTCTGGCAACGCCGCGACCCGTGACCCGCTACGGTATCTGAGAACGAGTACAAGGAAGAGCACTACCGCCGCATCGCTTACGCCAACCAGCGTTTTGCCACGCGCACCAAGCCCGGCTGGCGCACTGAGCGCGGTCGCATGTACATTGTGTACGGACCGCCCGATGAGATCGAATCGCACCCCAGTGGCGACCGCGGCCGGCCGCATCCCTGGGAGGTGTGGCTCTACCATCGCATCCCCGGCATGGGCGAAAACCTGACGCTCACCTTCGTCGACGCCGATTCCAACGGAGATTACCGTCTCGCCCCCGGGCGAGGCCATCCGGCCGCGAAATGACGCTGCCATTCACCCGTGCTCTCCCTCAGAAGCCATGGATACCGGTATCGTCAGCGTGGAAGCGGTGGCAGCGCATGGTATGCCCGCCGAAATGCAGGGCATGGAAGCCGTGCTCGGTAAGTCGAAATGGTGGCTCGAAAATCACGAAATCCACTCCGCTTCCTGCGAAGGCCCGTACCCGAACGCAACCGCTTTGCAGTGTTCTTTCACTACGACGTGACTAACAAGCCCAGCGGACAGCACTTCAACATGAAGGAAGTGGCGCTGTACACAGTGGACGGCGGCAAGATCACCCGCGAAGAGTTTTTCTACACGATGGGTTAGACGCTACCGCAAAACGCCGGCAATCGGTGCGCCCGCTTAGGGCACCGATTGCCGGTAGTCTTCGCCCAACAACGCGGCCAGCGTGGCGGCCACCTGGTTTTGCGTGACAGGCCCGGTCTGTTTGCGCTCGCCGAGCGCTTTGGTATCGGGCCCGAGAAACGCCATCCAGGTGTACTTCGAGTCCGCGATCTTCTGGCCATAGCCTTTCCATTCCACTGGCGTTTCGCCGCGCCCGTGGTCCGGCAGAAAGATCAAAGTGGTATTGCCGCGGTATTGCGGCATCGCCTGCACGGTCTCCCACAGCTCTTTCAGATAAGCGTCCACACGATGCGCCGACCGCAAGTACTCGGCATATTTGCCTTCATGCGACCATTCGTCGGTCTCTCCCAGCGACAGATACAGCAAGCGCGGCTTCTTCTCCTGCACATAAATCTTCGCGGTATGAAACGTGAAGGTGTCGAACGCTTCGCTCTCCCAGGTGGCAGACTCGCGCTTCAGCCGGTTCATCAATGCCAGCCCCGGCGGCATCGGCTTCATGGTGAACGCATCGCTCCCGGCATTCACCGGAAAGCCCGCGCGCGCCGAGTTGAAGATGTAGGGGAACACATCCCAGGCGCCGAAGCCGGCCACTTTGCCTTTGAACGCGGGCTTTGCATGCAGCCACTCGAATACGGTCACATTTGGATTGGGAATCTTGTTGTTGCTATTCACACCGGGGTCGACAAACCCGCAAAGCGTCTCGCTATAGCCCGGGTAGGAAAAATTCAGACCGTTGGTGACAAACGCTTCCGAGCCCGCGTCGCGGTTGCCGAAGATCTGCCCTTGCGAGGCGACGGTGGACCACAGAAACGGCAGCAGGGCCGCGCGGCGCTCGGCCGGCTGCTCGCGCCCAAATTCCCTACGCAGCGCTTCCACATCGCTCACGCCGCCGTTCTGTTTGTTCATCAGCGCCGGATCTGCGCCGCGAAAAACCTCCTGCAGCGCAGCCCGTCGGTCATCACCAGAATCACGCTGCGCGTGCGGCCGGACTGGGCCGCCGCGGCCGTGACCAGTAGCGAGAGAGTCAACAGCAGTTGCATCCCGAAAGCACAACGCGCCGGGGCAGCGCAACGTTTCCGATTTTTTTGGTAAAGTCATGCCCTGGGATACCCGGCAATGAAACGAACGATCACGGTCACCATCAACGGCGAGACCCGCTCTGATGAAATTGAAGCGCGCCTGCTGCTGATTCACTACTTGCGCGAGGTAGTGGGGCTCACCGGTGCGCATATCGGTTGCGAGACGTCGCTCTGCGGCGCCTGCACCGTGGAACTGGACGGCAAGGCCGTGAAGAGTTGTACTATGTTTGCCGTGCAGGCAAACGGACGCAGCCTCACCACGATCGAGGGGCTCGCCAAGAACGGCGAACTTCATCCGGTGCAGGAGGCGTTCTGGAATGAACACGGCCTCCAGTGCGGCTTTTGCACGCCAGGCATGATTATGGCCTCCAAGCAACTGCTGGAACGGAATCCGAATCCCTCCGAAGGCGAGATCCGCCACGGCATCGAAGGGAATTTGTGCCGCTGCACGGGCTACCAGCACATTGTCAACGCGGTGCGCACCGCCGCCGAAAGGATGAAGTAAGCCAATGGCCACAACTGCCGCTCCTCCCGCCACCGGCAAACTGGTAGGCAAGCGACTGCGCCGCAAGGAAGACCCGCGTCTGATCACCGGCACCGCCACGTATGTGGACGACATCAAGCTGCCCGGCATGCATCACGCCTGCATCGTGCGCAGCCCTTACGCCGCCGCGCGCATCAAGAGCATCGACGCAAAAGCCGCGCTTGAGACTCCCGGAGTGGTGGCCGTGTACACGGGCGCCGACACCAAAGAAGTGGGCCCGGTGCCGTGCGGCGCATCGCTCCCCGGGCTGCGCGTTCCGCATCACTACATCCTCGCGACGGACCGCGTGTACTTCGTGGGTCACCCGGTGGCCGTGGTCGTCGCAGGAGACAAGTACGTGGCGCGCGACGCGGCGGATAGCATTGAAGTGGACTACGATGTGCTACCCGCCGCCGCCGATCCGGAGAAGGCGCTCACGCCCGGCGCACCCGCCGTGCATCCGGAATGGCCCGACAACACCGCGTTCACCTATCACCAGGAAGGCGGCGATATCGCGCAGGCGTTCGCCGAAGCGGACGTCATCGTTAAGCAGCGCATCACCAGCCAGCGGCTGATTCCCACGCCCATGGAGACGCGCGGCGTGGTGGCCGACTGGAAGCCGGGCGACAAAGCGCTCACTCTTTACTCCTCTACGCAGATTCCGCATTTGTTGCGTTCGCTGGTGGCCGGCATGTTGGGTCTCGCTGAGAACAAGACGCGTGTGGTGACGCCGGAAGTGGGCGGCGGCTTCGGCTGCAAGCTGAACGTGTATGCCGAAGAAGCGCTGATGAGCTTCGTTTCGATGAAGCTGGGCAAGCCGGTGAAGTGGATCGAGTCGCGCCGGGAAAACTATGTAGCGACGATTCACGGCCGCGGCCACGTGGACTACCTGGAGATTGCAGCGAAGAAAGACGGTACGATTCTCGGGCTGAAACTGAAGCTGATCCAGGATCTCGGCGCGTATCACCAACTCCTGACGCCTGTGATTCCCACACTTTCGGTGCTGATGATGCCGGGCCTTTACCGCTTCCGCAACGTGACGGCGGATATTGTCGGCGTCTTCACCAACTGCGTGCCCACGGATGCGTACCGGGGCGCGGGGCGTCCGGAAGCCACGCACGCCATTGAACGCATGGTGGACATGCTGGCCGCCGAGTTGAAACTCGATCCCGCCGACATCCGCCTGAAGAATTTCATCCAGCCCGAAGAATTTCCGTTTGCCACGGCCACTGGCCTCACCTATGACAGCGGCCAGTACGATTTGCCGCTGCGCAAAGCGCTGGAGATCGGCGGCTATGCGGCGCTGCGCGCCGAGCAACAAACGGCGCGAGTAGCGGGCAAACTGATGGGCATCGGCATCGCCACGTACGGCGAGATTTGCGCCTTCGGTCCCTCGCCCGCCACCCCGGCCGGCGGTTGGGAAAGCGCCACGGTGAAGGTAGACCCGGACGGCAAGGTGACCGTGCTCACGGGCTCTTGCCATCACGGTCAAGGCGAAGAAACCACGTTTGCGCAGATCGCCGCCGATGAACTCGGCATCGGGCTCGATGACGTGGTGGTATTCCGCGGCGACACGGCGATTGTGCAGTACGGCATTGGCACGTTCGGTTCGCGCGGCACGGCGGTGGGCGGACCGGCCCTCTACTACGCGCTGCAGAATCTGAAGAAGAAGCTGAAGCGGTACGGTGAGTCGGCGCTGGGTTCGGACGACGTGCGGTACGAGGCCGGCCAGTGCATCTGCAACAAGACCGGCAAGACGGCCTCGCTCGCGCAACTCGCCGGTGCATCGTATCGTGCCCTTAAACTGCCGCCCGACGAAGAGCCCGGCATGCAGACCACGTTTTTCTGGGAGCCCCCCAACTTCACGTTCCCCTTCGGCGCTCACCTGGTGGTGACCGAGATTGACCGCGACACCGGCCGCATCGAAATCAAGCGTTACGTCGCCGTGGACGATTGCGGCAAGATCATCAACCCGCTCATTGTCGACGGCCAGGTGCATGGCGGCGTGGCGCAGGGGTTGGGCCAGGCGCTGTACGAACAAGTGGTCTATGACGACAACGGACAACTCCTCAGCGGCGAGTTGACGGACTACGCGATTCCGAAGGCGACCATGATGCCGTGGGTGGAATCGCACCACACCGAAACGCCGTCGCCGGTGAATCCGCTTGGCGTTAAGGGCGTTGGTGAGGCCGGCACGATCGGCTGCTCGCCCGCAGTGGTGAACTCGGTGGTCGATGCGTTGAGTTCTCTCGGCGTGCGTCACCTCGACATGCCGCTGACGCCGGAAAAGATCTGGAACGTCATCCAGCAAGGAGCCCGCGCATGATCCCGCACAGCTTTGACTACGCCGCCGCCACCTCCTTTGCCGACGCCCTGGAACAGGTGGCCGCCGGCGCCAAGCCGCTTTCCGGAGGCATGAGCCTTATCCCAATGATGAAGCTGCGCCTGGCCGCGCCGGAACGCGTTGTCGATCTCGGCCGCATTCAAGGACTCAATTACATTCATCAGGATCAGGCCGGCATTCACGTGGGCGCGCTCGCTACGCATTTTGAGGTCGAAACATCGGCGCTGCTCCGCGCGGGCTGTCCGTTGCTATCAGAAACGGCTGGCTGGATTGGCGACGTGCAGATCCGCAACCGCGGCACGATCGGCGGCTCGGTGGCGCACGCCGATCCCTCGGCCGACTATCCGGCGGCGCTCGTCGCACTCGATGCGCGGATTGTCGTTGCTTCAAAGCGCGGCGGCGAACGCACCGTGGGCGCGAATGACTTTTTCGTCGACGCGCTCACCACTGCGGCCGAACCCGATGAACTCGTGAAAGAGATCATCGTGCCCGTTGAAACGATGGGCACCAGCTATCAGAAGCTGCTGCAGCCAGCGTCCGGTTTCGCGATCGTCGGTGTTGCCGCGCGCATCGGGCAGGACGGCCATGGCCGCCTGGGTGTCACCGGGCTCGGCGCGCGGCCCATTTTGATTACCGACGCCACGGACCTGGCGGCGCTGAATACCACCGAGGCGAACTCCGACATCCATGCCGCTTCCGCGTACCGGCGCGAAATGGCCAAAGTCTACGCGCGGCGAGCGATTGCGGCGGCGCGGGCGCGGGCATGAAGATCGCGGGCACTCAGACGTTGCCGCTATCGCGCGAATGCGCCTACCGCGCGATGCAGAACCCGGACGTGCTGGTGCAGTGCATGCCGGGTTGCGAGTCGCTGGAGGCGACGGGCGCCCAGGAATACGCGATGAAGATGAAGATGGCGCTGGCGGCCATCAGCGGCCAGTTTCAAGGCAAGGTGAAAATCGCCGATGCCGCGCCGCCGGAGCGCTTCAAACTCATCGTGGAAGGCACGGGCAAAATCGGCTTCATGAAGGGCGAAGGCGCGCTAGAGTTGACCGAGGCAGGCGAAGCGTCGACGCAAGTAACGTATGAGGGTGACGTGCAGGTGGGCGGCACCATCGCAGCCGTTGGCCAGCGCCTTATCGACACCACGGCGAAAATGATGATCCGCAAGTTTTTCGACAAGCTCGTGGAAGTGACCGCCGGAATGCGATAGACTACGCGGTCGATATGATCCGCAACATTCTTTTCACTCTCACCTGCCTCACCGGCCTGGCCATGACCTCCTTCGCCGCCTCCGGCGATGAAGCCGCCGTCCGCGCCGCCGTAGCCAGTTTCAACAAAGCCACGCTCGAAGGAGATGGCGCCACGTTAGGCAGGCTGCTCAGCGAAGATCTGATGTACGCTCATTCCAACTCCAAGGTGGAGAACAAGGCCGAGTGCATCGCCGCGCTGGTGAAATCGAAGATCAACTTCGTTGTTGAGGACGGCCTCACCGTGAAAGTGTACGGCAAGTCAGCGATGGTGTACGGCAAGATGGTCGCGCACATCAGTCCGGCCACCAAGACTCCGCTGCATTTCATGATGATGTGGGTCAAGGACGGCAACGTCTGGAAGATGGTGGGCCGCCACACCGCCAGACTCCCGTAGACAATTCACGAAGACTTCATTGAACGAGACGAAACCGCGGGCTATACTTGAGCCTAACAAAGGGTTCTATGACAACTTCGTTCACGGTTTCGTCAAGTATTGCGCGTGCTGCAATTGCGCTCATCGCGCTCGGCGGCAGCGCCCTGGCTCAGTCCATTTTCGGCGTCGTCCTTGGCGACGTTCGTGACTCTTCGGGTGCGGTGGTTCCTCGCTCCACCGTCCGGCTCACCAACACCGCCGAAAACACCGGCCGTGAAACCACGGCGGGCGGAGCGGGCGAGTATGAGTTCCAGAACGTGAAGGCCGGCCCGTACACGGTCACCGTGACTTCGTCCGGCTTCCGCACCTTCAGCGCCCCAAACCTTGCGCTGGTGGCGCGGCAGACGCTGCGCGTGGACGCCGTACTGGAAGTGGGCGAAGTGACGCAGACGGTGGAGGTGACCACGTCTGCCGGCGTCATCGCGACGGACAACCCGGCGATTGCTTCAAACCTCACGCCGGAAAAAGTGTTGAACTTGCCCACCAACGTGCGCGGCGCGGGCAACACCACGCCTTTTGCGATGCTGCAAACGCTGCCCGGCGTGCAGGCAGATAACGGCCTCGGCCTATCGATTCAAGGCGGCCTGCCGGCGCAGACGGAAACCACCGTCGACGGCATCTCCATCACGCAGATGACCGGCAACAGCGCCCAGCGCAATCAGTTTCTCTCGGTGGAATCGATCTCGGAGATCAAAGTACAGGGCGTGGGCAACACCGCGGAGTTCGGCCAGCCCGGCGACATCACCGTGGCGTCAAAGAGCGGGTCGAACCAGTTCCACGGCGCGGCTTTCTGGTATCACCAGAACCGGGCGCTGGATGCTCGCAGCTTCGGACAGAACGTGCTGCCCGCCAAGATCGGCAACACGTTTGGCGCTACGGTCGGCGGACCGGTGAAGCTGCCGAAGTACAACGGCGAGAACAAGACTTTTTTCTACTTCACTTGGGAATCGATGCGGTTCCCTCGCCAGGGCACGATTCAGAACACTGTGCCCACGGAGTTCGTCAAGCGCGGCGACTTCTCGCGCGAGACTGGCGTCAACGTGCGCGATCCGTTCACGGCCACGCCGTTTCCGGGCAACGTGGTTCCCGCGAGCCGCATCAATCCAGTTGCCGCCAAGATTCTGCCTTTCTACCCCGCGATCAACACCGGCACCACCGAGCGGCGCTCGGTGGCCAACTTCCGCCTCAACGTGCCAACCAGCGTGAACTCCAATCAGTACGAAGCGCGCGTGGACCACACCTTCAATTCGCAGCACATGGTCTTCGGGCGCTATTCGAAGAAAAGCAATCCGTCGCAGGCAGCCAACTCGCTCACGCTGCCTTCCGACGAAGTGAAGGAGGACTATTATCAGACGGCCGTCTCCTGGACTGCGACGATCCGCCCCACATTGCTGAACGAGTTCCGCTTCGGCTTAGTCACTTCCGACGTCAAGCGCGTCTTCCCCTTCAACGGCCTCGAGTTCACGAATTCGCTGAACCTCAAGGACATTCAACGCGACATCTTCTTCAACGGACTGCCCAACGTTGGCATCGGCGGCAGTAACGGCTACACCGGCTTCAGCAAGGGCCGCCCCGGCTACGGCATCTCGAATAACCTTCAGTTCATCGATAACCTCACCTGGGTCCGCGGCCGCCACACTATCAAGACCGGCTTCGACATCCGCAGCGTGCGCGCCCGTTCAGACCTCGGTTTCACGGGTGGCAATAACTACGGCGACTTCTCTTTCAATGACAACTTCTCGGGCAGCGGCTTTGCGGATTTTCTGCTTGGCGTGCCCGTCAGCAGCTCAATCGCCGTGGTCGCGCGCGACAATGACGGCGGCGCGAAACATTTCAAGGCTTACGTGCAGGACACGATTCGCGCCACCAGCAAACTGACCATCGACGTTGGCGTGCGTTATGAACTTCATCCCGGCTACTCGGATCGTGGCCTGAACATCGGCAACTTCGACCGCACGGTGCCGCGTACCGGTCAGGTAATCATCATGTCGGACCCGCAGGCCAAGTCGTTCCTTGCGCCCGGTGCGCTTACGTCGTTCAACGCCTGCCCCGGCGCGGCGATCAACGGCGTACCCTGCACGCCCATTATTACCGCTAAGGAAGCGGGCCTGCCCGAAGCGCTCCGCACGACTTACAAGACGCAGTTCCTGCCGCGCCTCGGCCTCGCTTATCGCCTGAACAACAAGACCACGCTGCGCACCAGCGCGGGCATCTACAACATGATTCTGCTGGGCTCGGTCTTCTACTCGCTCACCGGCACGGTGCAGAGCGATGTGCGCAACTTCGCCAACGTGGGCGCTGATGGCCGGCCCATCTTCCAATGGCCCGACACGCGCACGCCTGGCAGCGGCATTCGCAGCGGCGCGGTGGGCACGTTTGAGTTCCGCACGGCGAATCAGATCGACTTCAAGCCGCCGTATATGACGCAATGGGCGCTGTCGGTGGATCGCCAACTTGGCAAGGACCTCGGCCTGCGCGTTTCCTACATCGGCAACAAGTCGACGCATCTGCCTTGGGCGCCTGATGTGAATCAGATGGCGCCGTCCACCTCCTTCTTTGCGCAGCGCACCAGTCTCGACCGGCCGTTCCCGAACTGGGGCCTGATTTTCAGCCGCGACGCCGGCGCCAACGCTCTGTACAACTCGCTGCAAGCGGAGCTCAATCGCCGCTTTGCCAGCGGCGTCAGCTTCACGATGGCCTACACGCTGGCCAAGGGCTTGGCTGACAATGCGGGCCCGGCGCCCAGCGGCTTCGCCGGCGAAACGGGTGGCGGCCGCCTCACCAACTCGCTCGACCGCCGCGCGGACCGTGGCGAGGTCTATGCCACGCGCCGTCACCGCAGCGTCAACAGCCTCGTCTATGAACTGCCGTTCGGCAAGGGGCGCAAGTTCCTCGGCAGCGCGGGCCGCGCCGCGGATGCGGTGCTCGGCGGTTGGCAACTTTCCAGTATCGTCACGCTGCAAACCGGGCCTTTCCTCACGCCCGTTTTCTCCGGCGGCGATCCATCCGGCACCAATGCCGCTTCGCGTGGCTCATCGCGCCCGGACCGCGTCGGCAGCGGCGCGCTGAGCAACCCCACGCGTGATGTGTGGGCGGACCGCAGCGGCTTCCTCTGCCCCGGCCGCACCGTGGGCACCACACAGTTCAACTGCACGGTGGGCGTGGTGCCCGGCCGTGACATCGCGCCCATCGCCCGCTTCGGCAACTCGGGCGTCGGCATCGTCACCGGGCCCGGCACGATTGGCATGAACGCGGCAGTGAGCAAGGCCTTCAAGCTCACCGAACGCGTGGCGTTGCGCCTCGAAGGCAGCTTCACCAACGCGCCGAACCTCACTAACCTTGGCGACCCGAACCTGAACATCGCCGACTCGAACTTCGGCCGCATCACCGGCGCGCGCGGCGTTGACTTCGGTGGCGGTCGCACCGGTCAAGTCTCCATGCGGTTGCAGTTCTAGTGCCCCTGGAAACCAAACCATCCGCCGGCGGCCTGAAGAAGACCGCCGGCTGGGTCCATTTGTGGGCCCTCGGTGTGGGCGGCGTCATCAGCGGCAACTACTTCGGCTGGCAAACGGGCCTGCTCGCCGGCGGTTTCGGCGGCTTGCTGCTGGCCACGCTCGCCATCGCCGTGATGTACGTATGCCTGGTGCTGTCTATCGCGGAGCTTTCCGCCGCGTTGCCAGACGCGGGCGGCTTCTACAATTTCACGCGCGCAGCGTTCGGCAAAGACCGCGCGTTTTTGAACGGCGTGTCGGATACGATCGAGTACGTCACTACGCCCGCCGTCATCGTCAGCGGCATCGCGGGCTACATGAAGGCGCTGGTGCCTGGTCCGCCGGATTGGGTGTGGTGGGTGGCCTTCTACGTGTTCTTCGTGGCGATCAATATTCTTGGCGCGGAGATGTCGTTCGGCGTATCGATGGCCATCACCGTTGCCGCCGCGGCCGTGCTGTTCATCTTCTACGCGGGCGTGATGGGCACCGGCGTGTTTGCGTGGCAGAACGCGATGAACATCGCGCCAGATCCGGGCGCCACGGCGTTCCTGCCCAAAGGCTGGTACGGCGTGTTCGCTGCCTTGCCCTACGCCGTTTGGTTCTATCTCGCCATTGAACAATTGCCGCTGTCGGCCGAGGAGTCGCAAGACGTGGCGCGCGACATGCCGAAGGCCCTGATCTACGGCATGGCGTCGCTGTTGGTGCTTTCCTGCGGCACTTTGATATTGAACTCGGGCATTCCGGGCGGCGCCGACGCGGTCGGCAAGTCCGCCGCGCCGCTGGAACTCGGCTTTCAAACCGTTTTCGGCGGGCGCGCGACATCCACGCTGCTCTCCATCATTTCGCTCACTGGCCTGGTGGCAAGTTTCCACGCGATCGTCTACGCGTACGGGCGCCTCTTGTTTGCGCTCGCGCGCGCGGGCTACTTTCCGGCGTGGCTGGCCCGGTTGAACAAACGCGCCGTGCCGGGCCGTGCGCTCGCTGCCGGCGGCATCGCGGGCGTGGCGCTCTGTTTCCTCGCGCAACAATACTCCACCAGTGTGGGCGCGGCGTTGTTGAATATGGCGGTCTTCGGCGCGTTGATCTCCTACATCCTTGTGCTGGTGTCGTTCATCCGCCTGCGCGTGGATAAGCCCGAACTGCCGCGGCCCTACCGCAGCCCGCTCGGCATCGCGGGCGCGGCGCCGGGCATCGCCATGGGTGTCGTCACGATGGCGGCCACGTTCGCGATTCCGGCGTTTCGCCCCGGCGTCACGGGCACCGTTCTCTTTATCCTGGCCATGCTGGCCTACTATGGAATGTGCCGGCGGAAACACGTTTGAAGGGCAAGCTCACTCTCTCTGAACTTAAGCAGCGCGCGCGCCGCGGCGAGATAGAAACGGTCATTGCCGCGTTCACGGATCACTACGGCCGTCTCCTCGGCAAACGCTTCAGCACTTCGTTTTTTCTTGATGATGTCGCAAGCCACGGCACGCACGCCTGCGACTATTTGTTGACGACGGACATGGAGATGAACCCCGTGCCCGGCTATTCGTTCGCCAACTGGGAACTCGGCTATGGCGACTTCCACCTGGTGCCCGATCTCGCGACGCTCGCCGTGGCCAGTTGGCTCGACAAGACCGCGATCGTTCACTGCAACGTCGAAGAGGTGGAGGAAGCGCCGCGTTCGATTCTTCTGCGCCAGATCAAGGCCGCTGCCGGTACGGGCTACAGCGCCATGGCCGCGTCTGAGCTTGAATACTACGCCTACCGCAACTCCTATCGTGACGCGGCCAAGACCGGCTACGCGCAACTCGAGCCTCTCGGGCATTACCTAGAGGACTACCACCTGCTGCAAGGCGCGCGGTCTGAATTCTACACCGCGGCCGTGCGGCGTCACCTCGAAGCCTCGGGCATTCCCGTCGAGAATTCCAAAGGCGAGTGGGGCCTCGGCCAGCATGAAGTGAACGTGCGCTACGCCGACGTGCTGACGATGGCGGACCGCCACATGACGTTCAAGCAGTGCCTTAAAGAAGTAGCGGACTCGCTCGGCATCAGCGTCACGTTCATGCCCAAGCCCTTTGAAGGCCAGGCCGGCTCGAGCTGCCACATCCATCTCAGTTTGTGGAAGGGCCGCCGCAACGTCTTTGCGAATGACTCGGATTTGTTCCGTTGGTTCCTCGGCGGCTGGATCCGCCACGCGCCTGAGTTCATGGTGTTCTACGGGCCCACGATCAATTCGTACAAGCGCTACGAGGACATGTCGTGGGCGCCGACGCGCCTTGCCTGGAGCCGCGACAATCGCACCGCCGGCTTCCGCGTGGTGGGCCACGGCGCCAGCCAGCGCATCGAGTGCCGCATTCTGGGCGCCGACGCCAACCCGTATCTCGCCTTCGCCGCGTCACTTGCGTCGGGCCTCGACGGCATTCGCCGCCGCATCGAGCCACCGCCCGTATTTGAAGGCGATGTCTACGCCGCGCAGCACCTGCCGCGCGTCCCGTATTCGCTGGGCGAAGCGGTCGAGTTGTTCGCCGGCTCAGCGTTTGTGGAAGAAATGTTGGGCAAGAGGGTTGCCGCGCACTACGCGCACTTCTACCGCAGCGAAGCGCGCGCGTTTGGCAAGGCCGTCACGGACTGGGAACGGAAGCGATACTTCGAGAGGATCTGAATGCGTCTGCAAAACAAAGTCGCCCTCATCACGGGCGCCGCGAGTGGGATTGGCCGCGAGTCGGCTCTGCTGTTTGCCCGCGAAGGAGCGGCCGTCGTCGCCGTGGACTTGAACCTCGACCCCGCGCAGGCTGTAGCCACGGAGATCACCGCGGCGGGAGGCAAAGCCCTTGCGGTGCGCGCCGACGTCTCGAAAGCCGCCGACTGCGAAGCGATGGTGGCTGCCGCCGAGAAGCAGTTCGGCAAGCTGAACATCCTCTTCAACAACGCGGGCATCTCGCACGCCGACGATGACGACGCCGTGTCCACGTCCGAAGACGTCTGGGATCTCACCTTCCACATCAACGTAAAGGGCGTGTTCCTCGGCTGCAAATACGGCATCCCGGCGCTCAAGCGCGCGGGCGGCGGGTCCATCATTAACACCGCCAGCTTCGTCGCGCATCTCGGCGCGGCCACTCCGCAACTCGCCTACACCGCCAGCAAAGGCGCAGTACTCGCGATGACGCGCGAACTCGCGGCCATCCACGCGCGCCAGGACATCCGCGTCAACGCGCTGTGCCCCGGGCCGTTGCAAACCGAGCTGCTGATGAAATACCTGAACACGCCCGAGAAGAAGCAGCGCCGCCTGGTGCACATCCCCATGGGCCGCTTCGGGCTCGCCAAAGAGATCGCGTACTCGGCGCTGTTCTTGGCCTCTGACGAGTCGTCGTTCACCACGGGCGCGGAGTTCCTCGCCGATGGCGGCATCACCTCTGCCTACACCACCCCTGAATAAATGAGCACCGCGATTCAAAAAACAATTTCGCCCGTCGATGGTTCGGTCTACGCCGAGCGCCCGCTGGCGGACGGCGCGGAGATTGACGAGGCTTTGAACCGCGCGGTGGCCGCGCAGCGCGAGTGGCGTCAGGTGTCGCTCGCCGAGCGCATCGCGATCGTCACCAGGTTCGTCGAGAAGATGGAAGCGAATGCCGGCGAGTACGGCACGCAGTTGGCCTGGCAGATGGGCCGCCCCATCCGCTACGCTCCGTTTGAAATCCGCCGCGGCTTTGCCGAACGCGCGCGCTACATGATGAGTGTGGCCGCGGCTTCGCGGGCGGATATCGACGCGGAGCCGAAATCCGGCTTCCATCGTTTCATCCGCCACGAGCCAGTGGGCGTGGTGTTCATCGTCGCGCCGTGGAACTACCCGTACCTCACGGCCGTGAATGCGCTCGTGCCCGCGCTGGTGGCAGGCAATGCGGTAGTGCTCAAGCACTCCGCGCAGACGCCGTTGTGCGCCGAGCAGTTCGCCGCATGCCTGCCACAGAACGGCATCTTCCAGCATCTCCATCTCAGCCACGGTGACGTGGCGCGCGTCATCGGCGACAAGCGTGTGGGCTTCGTCGCCTTCACCGGTTCGGTGGAAGGCGGCCACGCCGTGCAGCGCGCGGCCGCGGATCGCTTCATCGGCACTGGACTTGAACTCGGCGGCAAGGACCCCGCGTACGTGCGCGAAGATGCGGATCTCGCGCATGCCATCGAAAACCTGGTGGATGGCGCGATGTTCAACTCCGGCCAATCCTGCTGCGGCATCGAGCGCATCTACGTGCATCGCTCGCTCTACCGGAAGTTCGTCGAAGGCGCGGTCGAACTCACGCGCGGCTACAAACTCGGCAACCCGCTCGACCCCGAAACCACGCTCGGGCCGATGGTCCGCGCGGTCGCGGCGGACTTTGTGCGCGCGCAGATTGCCGAAGCCGTGTCGCAAGGAGCGCGCACGCACATCGACGACTTTCCCGATCAGCCTGGCTCGCCGTATCTCGGCCCGCAGATCCTCACTGACGTGAACCACTCGATGCGCATCATGCGCGAAGAGACCTTCGGCCCGGCGGTGGGCATCATGCCGGTCGACTCGGACGAAGAGGCCATCGCGCTGATGAACGACTCTGACCTCGGCCTCACCGCCGCCATCTGGACGGGCGACGAAGCCGCCGCCATCCGCATCGGCGATCGCCTCGAAACCGGCACTTGCTTCATGAACCGCTGCGACTATCTCGACCCCGCGCTCGCCTGGACGGGCGTCAAAGATACGGGCCGCGGCTGTACACTGTCGGTGTTGGGCTACGCGGCCTTCACGCGGCCGAAATCATTTCATTTGCGCCTGCACACGTCACCATGAAACTCGGTCTTCTCAAGTGCGACCCGCGGCCGTTTGAGGAGATGTACGCTGAATGGCTCCCGGATGTCGAGTGGCGCGTCTACAACGTGCACCTCGGCGAATTGCCCGCCACGCCGCGGGAGTGCGAAGGTTGGGTGGGCACCGGATCTCGCGATTCGGTTTACGAGGACGTGCCGTGGGTTCATGCCTACGCCGAGTGCGTGCGGAAGATGTTCCGCGCCGCCGCGCCGTTTGTTGGCGTCTGCTTCGGCCATCAAATGATCGCCCATGCGCTGGGCGGGCGCGTGACGAAACATCCAGGCGGCTGGTCGATCGGCATTCATCAGTTCACAGTTACGCACCGCGCGCCGTGGATGCAGCCGCCACTCGATTCGTTTGGCTTGGTGATGAGTTGCCAGGATCAGGTGCAGGAGTTGCCGCCCGCCGCCGTGCTGCTTGCCGGCAACGAGGCTTGTCGAGCGGGCATGTTCCAGGTGGGCCGCATGCTGGCGATCCAGGGCCATCCCGAATACACGCCCGAGTATTCGCGCGCGTTGATGGAGCTTCGGCGCGAACGCATCGGCGCTGAGCGCGTGGAGGCGGGCATAGCTACGCTGGCAGACCCGCGTCATTCCGCCGAGTTGGGAGCGTGGGTCCGCGCATTTCTTTCGCGCAACGGCGGCGGTGCGGCGTGACGCCGCGCGAACAACTGGCCGACGCGGCGCTGGTGGGAACCGCGCAACAGGCATTCACCAAGGCGCAGCCCACCGGCGCGGCGGAACTCGACGCGGCTCTTGCGCGAGCCACAAACTGGCTGGACGCAGCGGCGCTGATGGTGTGCCACGCGGCGGCAGGAGCAATGCCGGCCAACCTGCCAGCATCCGCCGCGCCGGCCGCGGCGGACCTCCGCCCCATCGCAGCGGCCCACCTCGAAGCTGTCCTCCGCGAACGCAAGCCGCTGCTCCCCGAGTGGCTCTCGCTGGCGAACGAAGCCGGACGCCGTCCCGCGCCCGAGCGGATACCCATGCTGCTGGACGCCGCCACGGCAGACCGTGCGCTACGCGCTGCGGCAGCACACGCGGCCGGGCCGATCGGAGTTCGCTTAGCGGAGTTGCACGAAGCCTGGGCGTGGGTGCGTGCTGCGGGTGAGGCGAACGAAGCGCTGTGGGAGACCGGGCGCATTGATGAACGTCTCGCGGTGCTGCGGGCCGTGCGCGCGCAAGACGCTGAAAAGTCGCGCGCGATGATCGACGCGATTTGGTCCAGCGAGAATGCTGATGTCCGCCGCCAGCTCATCGACGCGCTCGGCGGACCGGCGCTCACGATGGACGATGAGCCGCTGCTGGAAGCCGCGCTCGACGATCGTAGCGTGCAGGTGCGCGCCGCCGCCTCTGCGTTGCTCTCGACGCTCCCTGGCACGCGCCTCGTCGCCCGCATGCGCGAGCGCATTGGCGCGCGCGTCACGCTGAAGCGCGAAGGGCTCCTCGGCCGCAAACGCATCCTCGACGTGGAACTCCTCGAAGCGCCCGACGCCGCGGCGCAGCGCGACGGGCTCGACAAAAAGCCGCCCGCGTCGAAAGAACTCGGCGCGCGCGGCTGGTGGACGCTGACAGCTCTCTCCGCCATTCCGCCTTCGGAATGGTGCGCGCGCTTTGAACTGCAGCCCGCCGACCTCGTCGACGCCGCGGTCAAAGGCCAGTGGCAGCCGTTATTTCTCTCGGCCTGGGCCACGGCCGCGTGCCGCTATGCCGATGCGACCTGGCTGGAAAGCCTCATTCCGCACATGCCCAGCCCGCTGTTGTTCACGCCATTGCCGCCCGCCGCGCGGGAACGCTTGGCCCTCGATATTCTCGGCAAGCACGTGAGCTTCGTCACGGAGGTTCCCGCCTGCTGCCCGCACGCCTGGAGCGTCTCGTTCACCGAGCGCTTCATTGATGTGGTCCATGCCATGCTGCTCAAGGCACAAGACCACTACCGGCTCCGGACCGCACTCCAACAAGCCGCGCACCTTGCCGCGCCCACCGCGCGCTTCCCTCACAACGCCGACCAGATCGGCCCGCTCGCCGCAATGCTCGACACCGTCGCATTTCGCTGGCAAATGAGAGAGGCACTGCTCGAACCCCATGGCTCATGAACTCCGCCAGCCCGCTGAAGTGCAGCTCGCCGAAGAACTCGCCGAACTCAAAAAGACCGATGACAAACCGCGCCCGCCAAGTTGGGCGATGTCGCCGTGGGCTGTTGCCACGTATTTGATGGGAGGCCCGCTCCCGAATGGCTTCATCGTCTCGCCCAAGTACATCGGCCCACGGCGGCTGATGGAGATCGCCATCTCCACGCTCGCCACCGATCGCGCGCTGTTGCTGTTCGGCGTACCCGGTGCGGCCAAAAGTAGGGTGAGCGAGCACCTGAGCGCGGCCATCTCCGGCGACTCTACACGGATCGTGCAGGGCACCGCAGGCACGGCGGAAGAGTCGATCCGCTATGGCTGGAACTACGCACGGCTCCTCGCCGAAGGCCCATCGTGGAACGCCATCGTGCCCAGCCCCGTGATGCGCTCGATGCAGGAAGGGCGGCTGGTGCGCGTCGAAGAACTGACCCGCATCCCGTCCGACGTGCAGGACTCGCTCATCACCATCCTTTCTGAAAAAGCATTGCCCGTGCCGGAGCTCAACGCCGAGGTCCGCGCCGTACGCGGATTGAACGTGATTGCCACGGCCAACAATCGAGACCGCGGCGTGAACGAGTTGTCGTCCGCGTTGAAGCGCCGCTTCAACACCGTAGTGCTGCCCGTACCCGACACGCTCGACGAGGAAGTGGACATCGTGCGCCGCCGTGTGACGGACCTGGGCCGTGCGCTGGAGATCCCCGCCAAAGAGCCCGCGCTCGCCGAGGTGCGCCGCCTCGTCACGCTCTTCCGCGAACTGCGCAACGGCGTTACCGAAGACGGAAAAACGAAACTGAAGCAGCCTACTGGCTCGCTTTCCACGGCCGAAGCAATCTCCGTGGTCAACTCGGGCCTCGCTCTCGCCGCGTTTTTCGGCGACGGCAAGATGACGGCGGCGGACGTCGCCGCGAGCGTCCAGGGCGCGGTGGTGAAAGATCCCGTGCAGGACGGCGTCGCGTGGCGCGAGTACCTTGAAATCGTCGTGAAGGAACGTGACGGTTGGCGCGATCTGTACCGCGCGTGCCGTCAACTGGCGGACTAAAACTCGCATGGCCGTTCACGTTTTCGGCATTCGCCATCACGGTCCAGGGTCGGCGCGGAGCCTTGCCAAGGCGCTCGCTGAACTTCAGCCGGACTGCGTGCTGGTGGAGGGGCCGGTGGAGGCGAGCGGCGAAACGCACTGGGTGGCGCATGAGCAGATGCGTCCGCCCGTCGCGCTGCTCGTCTATCGGCCTGATTCACCGCTCCGCTCCGTCTTCTACCCCTTCGCTGCGTTCTCGCCCGAGTGGGTGGCGCTCACTTACGCCGCGCAGACTCGAGTTCCCGCGCGCTTCATGGACTTGCCGCTGGTGAAGTGGCTCGCGCTGCCGCCGGAAGCGACCGAAGCCGAACCCGGCGAAGATCCGATGAAGGAACTCGCGCGCGTGGCGGGCTGCACAGATTTCGAACGCTGGTGGGAGCGGCTCGTTGAAGACCGCGGCGACGCAGCCGTGTTCCCGGCGATCCACGAGGCCATGGGCGCGCTACGCGAACACGGCGGGCGTGCGCTGAGCCGCGAGGAAGAATTGCGCGAAGCGGCGATGCGCCAGGAGATCCGCGGGGCGGTGAAGGAAGGCCACGAGCGCATCGCGGTGGCGTGCGGCGCCTGGCACGCGCCGGTGTTGATCGACATGCCGGCCGCTAAACACGACGCGGCGCTGCTCAAGGGCCTGGACAAAGTGAAGGTACAGGTGACGTGGACGCCGTGGTCGCACGGGCGGCTGATGCGGGCCTCGGGCTATGGCGCGGGGATCGAGTCGCCGGGCTGGTATGAACACCTGTGGTCCACGCCGCACGACATGTCGATTCGTTGGGTGTCGAAGGTGGTGCAGCTTCTCCGCGCTCAGGATCTCGATGCGTCGTCTGCGCAGGTGATCGACACCGTGCGCCTCGCCGAGACGTTAGCCACGTTGCGCAGCCGCCGCATGGTAGGGCTCGACGAGATAAATGAGTCCGCCCGCACCGTGCTGCTGTTCGGCGACGATGCGCCGCTCAGGCTCATCGACAACAAACTCATCGTCGGCGAAACGCTCGGCGAAGTGCCGCCGGAATCCTCCGCGGTCCCCGTGCAGAAGGATTTCGAGGCCACGCTCAAACGCCTGCGGTTGAAACTCGAACTCAACGACAAGCTCCTAGACCTCGACCTGCGCAAAGACGGCGACCGCGAGCGCAGCCATCTGATTCATCGCCTCACGCTGCTCAGCATCGAATGGGGCACACAGATGGACGGCCGCGGCAAACTCGGCACCTTTTACGAAATCTGGACGCTGCGCTGGGAGCCGGAGTTCGCTGTTGAACTGGTGGGCGCGGCGCAATGGGGTAACACGATTAAGGCCGCAGCCGGCGAACGTGTGCGGCACGCCGCGGCCAGTGCCACGACCCTGCAACATCTCACGGCACTGCTGGAGCCGGTGCTGAAGGCCAACCTCCCGGCCGTTGCCCCCGGCGTGCTCGACCGGCTGAGCCAGATCGCGGCGCTCGCGCCGGATGTCGGTCACCTGCTCGACACACTGCCGCCACTCGCCAACATCATCCGCTATGGCGACGTGCGCCAGACTGATCGCGACACGGTGCGCCGCGTCGCAGTCGAACTGATAGCGCGCGCCTGCGCAGGTGTGCCCGTCGCCTGCGGCTCGGTGAATGACGATGCCGCGCGCGAGACGGTGAATCGCATCGCCGCCGCGCACAGCGCCATCGCGCTGCTGGACGACGAACCGCACCGCGCGTTGTGGCTCGAAACACTCCGCCGTATCGCGGATCTCCCCGGCGTGCACGGGCTCGCCGGCGGACGTTGCGCGCGGCTGCTGCTCGACGCCGGCGCACTCACCATCGACGAAGCCAGCGCGCGTGCCTCGCAATCGCTCTCGCCCGGCGTCGATCCGCTGGCCGGCGCCGCGTGGATTGAGGGCTTCCTCGAAGGCTCCGGCACCGTACTCCGGGTGAACGAAGCGCTGTGGGCTCTGGTGGACGAATGGGTGCGCGGCCTCACCGCCGGCAACTTTCAAAACATGCTGCCGCTGCTGCGCCGCACGTTTTCCACCTTCGCCAAGCCCGAGCGGCGTCAACTCGGCGAACGCGTCAAGAGCGGTGGCGGGGCGACGCCGTCAATGCAAACGCCGGCCGCCATCGACGCCGCCTTCGCCGCCCGCGCCTTGCCGTTGCTTACTAAAATCCTGGGGCTCGACCAATGATCGATCACGCGGAAGCCCTCCGCCGCTGGCGGCGTATCCTCGGCGGCGGCCCCGCCGAAGGCACCGGCTGCCCATTGGCCGGTATGGATCTCGGCATGGACCATACCCTCGAAGCTCTTTACGACTCGCCCCGGCAGGTCGGCCTTAGCCCTTCCTCGCCCAACATCGCCCGCTGGCTCGGCGACATCCGCGAATACTTCCCGTCCTCTGTCGTCCGGGTCATGCAAGCCGACGCGCTCGAAGGTCTGAAGTTGAATCAGATGTTGCTTGAGCCCGAAATGCTCGCTGCGGTCGAGCCCGACGTCAACCTCATCGCCACGCTGCTATCGCTGGGCCGGGTACTCCCCAACAAAACCAAGGACACCGCGAGGAGAGTCGTGCGCCGCGTGGTCGATGAGATGACACGCAAACTTGCCGAACCAACGCGCCAAGCCGTTCAGGGCGCGCTGAATCGGTCCATGCGCAACCGCCGCCCGCGGCACAACGAGATCGATTGGGACCGGACGATACGCGCTAACCTGCGCCACTACCTGCCCGAACACCGCACTATCATTCCGGAAACGCGTATCGGCTACGGACGTCGACGCGCCAGTCTCAAGGACGTAATTCTTTGTTTGGACCAAAGCGGATCGATGGGTTGCGCGGCCGGGATGATTGTTGACACTTTAGACCGGCGTGATTGTCGACACTTTTCAGGTGCCGGTACGTCGCTCATTTGACCTTACCCTGCCGGCGCGAGAACGGAAAAGGGCTGGGCGGAACGGAGCCCGTCGCCGCCGTCAGGCGGCGGCCCGCAGGGCAGGGCGCAGTG